>Ga0255767_1004195_pt1 | contig 11932 bp, 10 predicted proteins | sample 071ome_24_FD_179967 | JGI IMG/M metagenome (GOLD analysis project Ga0255767, IMG submission 179967) | Coastal salt marsh microbial communities from the Groves Creek Marsh, Skidaway Island, Georgia - 071402CT metaG (version 2) | ecosystem: Environmental > Aquatic > Marine > Intertidal zone > Salt...
CGCCTTGGTCTGGTTCCAACTCCTCTCCGGAAAAATCGTGAGCAGTGACGGCACTCCCATTACGCCCGACCACGTGGTGATGCTGGCTGGAGGGGCCGAGGAGACTTTCACAGCATCCGAGGCCACGGTCGTGTTCGTTGCCGAGGTTCCGCGGGCCCGCGACTATGACCCATCCCTCGGCGAGTCGATGGTGATCCACGACTGGAGCCGGGAGCCGGTGCTGAACTCCGAGCACGACACCCGCCAGCGGATCTATCTCGCCAGCCCCAAGTTGTGGGGAACGGACGCGGTCAAGGGAGAGATGATCATTTACCCGCCCGGTGCCTCGGGGGCGCCGCATCACCATGAGGGTGCGGAGCATTTCCAATTCCTGCTCGCCGGCCGTGGTACCGCTGATACGCCGGCCGGTGTGTTGGACATGCAGGCAGGTGATCTTGTCTACAACTACGAGAACGAAGTTCACTCGTTTCGCAACGACTACGACGAAGACATGGTCTTCGTCGAGTTCTTCGTCCCGGGGGAGAGCCGCACTGTCTGGGTGCCCGGGGCCAACGTCTGCACGTGGAATCCCACGGGGCAGGACATAAAGGGACGAGAGCCCGTCCGTCAGGTGGCCGGGCATGTCCACGGAGAGGGAGACGTCTAGTGGCGATTATCGGCTTTATCGGTCTCGGTGACATGGGGCAGGTGATCGTGCCCCGCCTGCTAGAAGCAGGTCACGAGGTGCGTGGTTGGAATCGTTCACCGGGTAAGAGCGCTGATCTGGAGGCGCTCGGTATGCGGGTCGCGCAATCGCCGGCCGAGGCTAGCGATGGCGCGGATGTCGTCCTGTCGATCGTCACTGACGGCACCGCTGTGCAGAGCGTTGCGCTTGGTGAAGGGGGAATCGCCGAGACGTTGTCGCCCGAGGCGGTGTATCTCGACATGAGCACCATCTCACCCGAGGTAAGCCGGACCGTCTCGCAAGCCTTCGCCGAGCGCGGTCTCACCATGTTGGATGCCCCGCTTTCGGGAAGTCCGGTGACGGTTCGCGACGGTAAGGCATCGGTCATGGTCGGTGGTGATGAATCGGCGTACGAAAAAGCCCGCGACGTACTGCTCGCTATCGGGCCGAAGGTCTCCTACATCGGCGGCAGCGGTCTCGCCGTTCAGGCGAAGTTGTCGATCAACCTGTTATTGATGGTAGAGGTCATCGCTTTCGGCGAGGCTGTAGCGCTCGCCGAACGTGGCGGTGTGGATCGCAATGTCATGGTGCAGGCGATCCTCGATAGCGTCGCTGCGTCTCCTGTGCTGTCCTACCGCGGGCCATTCGTGCTCGAGGGGAACATGCCTGACAAGCCGCTCGCCGATGTTCCGCTGCAGCAGAAGGACATGACGCTCGTGCTCGAGCAAGCCCGGCTGCTTGCGTCTCCAGCACCACTGGCTGCCATCGCGAACGATCTGATGAACGCTAGTAGGGGAATGGGTTTCGGTCACCAGGACTTCGTGACCGCGCACCGTGCATACCGACGTATGGGAGGACAGGACGCATGACACCCGATCGTTTCGTAACAAACCTGGATCAGGTCCCGACTGTGCCTGGTCTGAAGAGGGAAGACGGCTGGGTCGATATGCAGGTTCAGTTCCTTATCGACAAAGCCACCGCCGGCTCGGACAACCTGTTGCTCGGCTGGACAGTCCTTCCCCCGGGAGCCATGCACGATCGGCATCGGCACTTCCATGCCGACGAGTTCTGGATCGTCGTCTCCGGCAGCGGTGTCATGTACACCGACGACGGCGAAGCGCCTGCGCGTCAGGGAGACGTTGTCTTCACCCCTCGCGGACAGTGGCACGGTTTCCGTAACAACACCAATGAAGATGTTGTGCTCGCCTGGGGTTGGAGCGGGGCCGGATCCCTCGAAGATGCCGGATACGAAGCGGACGTCGCGCACGGGCATGACCACTGAAGAAGTGGAGGCGCTGGCGGCCGCCGTCGCGCGGGCGCAGTCCTCAGGGCAGACCCAGGTCGGGTGGAAGCTCGGATTCGGATCCGCCCAGGGAAAGGCCTTGTTGGGCATAACTCGTCCACTGGTCGGTGCCCTTTTCGATGGGGGGCGCGCTGAGGTTGGCTCGACCCTGGATGTGTCGAGCCTGGTCAACCCCATGGTTGAGCCGGAGATCGCGGCGTGGATGCGAAGCGACGTGCCTGAAGATGCCAAGCCCGATGAGGTTGTCGCGGCAGTAGGTGCGCTCGTTCCGGCCGTAGAGCTCGCGGATCTTCGGTTCGCACCGGAGAACACGCGTGAGGTCCTCGCAGGCAATATCTATCAAGAACGCTGGCTCGCCCTCGCGAGTGACGGCGCAGGTTGGGGAGCGGGCCCTGATCGCAGGGTGAACGTGACTTTCGGGGATCAGTCGTGGCAGCAGGATGTTCCCGAATCGATGACCGGCTCGTTGATCGAGGGGCTGCAGCAGTGCGCCGTGGTCGCGCACGCGTTGGGCCGAGGCCTCCTACGTGGTGACGTCGTTTTCCTCGGTTCGGTTATTCCGCCGCAGAAAGCAAAGAACGCTAGGTTCACCGTGACGTTCGATGATGGTCGCAGCGCGCTGACTGACTTCGTGGGAGCTAGCGAGTAGTTCAGGACAGCAGGCGGCGCTGCCGTCGCGTGACAAGCCGACGAATCAGTGCCGCTGCCAGCATTGCAAGGGCGATAGCGAAGACGGCCAGCCAACCCCAGGATGTCGGCGACAGTGATGCCAGCTCTGGCTCTTGAGGAGACGACGGGAGCGTTGCACTCGTGGCGGTCGTTTCCAGTGGGACCGGGGCTGTGGATTCGGCGCTGACCTCGGCGTCAGTGCGCTGCTGCTCGGACAGTGGCGGAACGAGCTCACCGACCGGGACGATGTCCGCACGGTTCTTGAAGCCCCAGTTGAGGAGTTTCTTCGCCGCTTCATCGCTTGGTTCGCGGATGCCCATCAGTGTCACGATCAACGTGGTACCGCCGCGTTCGGCAGCTCCAATGAAAGTGCGACCGGCTTTGCTCGTGTATCCGGTTTTGACGCCGATGGCTCCCCGGTAGTCCTTCATCACCAGATCGTTCTGGTTGTACACGGTGATCGGCTTGCGTTCCTTGCCGTTCTTCTTCAGCTTCCCTGGGTTGGGGAATTCGGCTCGTTTGGAGCCGACGTAGTCGAGAAAATCCTCGCGAGCGATGGCAGCCCGACCGATGAGGGCGAGGTCGTAAGCACTGGAGAATTGGCCCTTGGCGTCAAGGCCGCTGGTGTTGCGAGCGGTCGTGTTGTACGCCTGGAGTTCCTCCGCAACTTCATTCATCTCGTCGACGGTCGTCTTCACCGACGAGTTCGCCTGGGCCAACGCGATCGCGGCGTCATTCCCGCTGGGAAGCAACAGGCCGTAGAAGAGCTCTTCGATGGTGTACTCGCGCCCCTTGCGGATCCCGGCCTTACTGCCGTACGTGTTCTGGGCTTTCGCCGTTCCGGTCCACGTCGCCGCGGGATCCAACTTCGGGAGCAGCGTCAGTGCGGTGAGGGTCTTGAGAGTGCTCGCCGGGCGACGCAGTGTGTGCGCGTTCTTGGCGGCAAGGATCTCTCCGGTCTCGGCGTCGGCCAAGACCCACGTGCGAGCTTTGACCTTCGGTAAGGGAGAGACGCCCGGAGAATCGATGGAAATCGGCCCCTTCTCAGCGAGTCGCACGCCACCGAGGATGTCGGATTCCACCTCGACCGGCGTCGAGGTGGCCTCGCTGGCTTGGGGTGTTGCGATAGCCGAGGGAGACGAGTTCACCGATGGTGCGGTGGGGGCCGTCGGAGCCCTGTTGCCCTCGAGGTCGACCAGTGGCGCGGGGACGGGGGTCGGGTCGGCGGCGATTGCGGGTGTCGCGCCAAGCGCGGCGATCGAGAAGACCGCGGCGAGGAAGAGGGCGAGGGGGCGCCGAGCCGAAACATGCATAGGTAACCCATGGTAGGCCCGATGTCACTCCCCGCGAGGTGAGCCGCTCGGTGGCGAGCGTGGCAGGTCTCACAGAAGTTCCCCTGGTCCGGGGGATGCTTTGCAATCGATTGTGCCGCTAGCCTGCTCCCACGCGAACGTCGAGAGGAACGTCAATGTCAACCACCCTGCCCGAACGGACACCCACCGGCCTGCTCATCGGCGGTGATTGGTTGCAGACGGCTACCCACCTCAACGTCGTGAACCCGGCGACACTGGGCACCCTCGCTGAGATCGGCGACGCAAGCGTCGAAGAGGGCCTGCAGGCGGTGTCGGCTGCCTACGACGCCTTCGCCGACTGGGGCACCTCCTCTGCGCGGTTCCGTGCGGAGATCTTGCGCAAAGCCTTCGAGATCATGACGGCAGAGATCGAAGACTGCGCTCGGCTGATCGCCCTCGAGAACGGCAAGGCGTGGAAAGACGCCATGGGTGAGGCCACCTACGCCGCCGAGTTCTTCCGCTGGTTCTCCGAGGAGGCTGCGCACGTTCAGGGCGACTTCCGCTACAGCCCTACAGGTGACAAGACGATCATCACCGACTTCCGTCCCATGGGCGTTGCGTACTTGATTACGCCGTGGAACTTCCCGGCGGCGATGGCCACGCGCAAACTCGCGCCGGCGATGGCCGCGGGCTGCACATCGGTGCTCAAGCCCGCCCAGGAGACCCCGCTCACCGCGCTCTGGGTTGCAGACGTCCTCGAGCGAGCAGGGGCACCCGCCGGAGTCGTGAACGTCGTGACTACCTCGAAGTCCGGCCCTGTCTCCGAGGCGATCCTCGCCGACCCACGCGTTGCCACCCTGTCCTTCACCGGATCGACGTACGTGGGCAAGTTACTGCTCGAGCAAACGGCCAAGCGGGTCCTGCCGTCGTCGATGGAGCTCGGTGGAAATGCGCCTTTCCTCGTGCTCGAGGGTGCCGACGTTGACAAGGCCGTCGAGGGCGCCATGGTCGCGAAGATGCGTAATGGTGGCTCCGCCTGCACCGCGGCCAACCGGTTCTACGTTCACGCTTCGGTTGCCGAGGAGTTCGCCACCAAGTTCGAGGCGGCACTTCGCGGCCTGAAGATCGGCCCGGGTATCGATCAGGCCAATGATCTCGGCGCGATGGTGTCGATCAAGGAGCGCGACAAGATTCTCGAACTTGTCCAGGAGGCGGAAGCCGAGGGCACGATGGCAACCATTGCCGGCGATGCTCCCAGCGAGGGTGCGTTCATCGCCCCGCGGATTGTCCGGGGCGTTCAGCATGGTTCGACGCTCACTCGCAACGAGATCTTCGGGCCGGTCGCTCCCATCGTGACCTTCGAGGATCAGGCAGAGGGCATCCGGATGGCCAACGACACCGAGTACGGGCTCATCTCCTACGTATTCGCCAAGGACGCCGGCGAGGGCATCAAGGTCGCTCGCCAGATGGAGTCCGGGATGGTCGCGATCAACCGCGGTATCGCCTCGGATCCGGCGGCGTCGTTCGGTGGAATGAAGGAGTCCGGCCTGGGCCGCGAGGGTGGATTCGATGGAATCCACGAGTTCCTCGAGACCCAGTACTTCGCCGTCGATCTCTAACCCAACCGCGAACGGCCAACCAGTCACAGCCGAACGGCCAGTCCGTAACAGTCGAACGGCCACTTCGTCACAGCCGAACGGCCGAGCAACCACATCTGTGGCGTGGCGCGTCAGGAGTTGATGACGGGGAACTTCTCGTAGGGCTGCCCCAACGCCTCGGGTCCCATGGCGCTGTAGCCGCCGTCCACCGCGAAGTCACTTCCGGTCACGAAGGTCGCGCCATCGGAGCAGACGTAGCAAATGGCGTCGGCGATTTCCTCGGGCTCGGCCATCCGACGGATCGCGTGGAACTCGCCGGCGAAGTTGTCGGCGTGCTCGCGTGTGCCGTAGCGCTTTTCGATGTTCCGGCTCCAGGTCCACCCAGGGGAGACGCTGTTGAGGCGGATGCCCAGCGGAGCGAGGGCCTGGGACATGTTTCGGCTCAGCCCGATCAGTGCCGCTTTAGTTACCGGGTAGACGATCCGGTTCGGCTGGGACGACTTCCCTGACACCGACGTCACGAGAACTGCAGCACCGTTGCCGCGCTGCTGCATCAAAGGGACGGCCTTTTCGATGAACATCGCCGCACTCGCCACGTTGACGTTGAGAGACGTCATCCATTGTTCGCGGCTAGTCTCCAGGTAGCCGCAACCGAACGTGGTGTGGGCGCTCACTGCATAGTCAACGCCACCGAATTCATCCACGGCGGTCTGCAGCAAAGCATCGAGATCTGCGTCTGATGTGACGTCGGTCTTGATGAACCGTCCGGCGTCGCCAAGGTCGGCGAGGAGCTCGTCGGCGTGGTCGGTGTTCAGGTCACCGAGGACGACCTTGCCGCCGTTGGACGCGAACTGCAGAGCGAGAGCTTCGATGATCAACGACGCCCCACCGGTCGCGACGAGGACCTTGCCTTCGAATTCCGGGTACAGCGCCATGGCTAGACCCCGGGGCGCTGGTGCTTGGACTCGGCCTCGTAGACAGCACGCGCGGCGCGGACCTCCGCTCGATTGCTGACCTCAGGAACACCAACCTCCCACCAGGTGCCGCCGCCAACCCACTCGTACTGGGCCACATCGACCACCAGGACGTAGGTCTTGTCCGATGCCTTGGCGCGCTCGTAGGCGGCCGGAATGTCATCCAGTGACTCGACCTTCTCGGCGTTAGCACCCATGGACATCGCATGCGCAACGAAGTCGACCTTCTGCAGATTGGTGTGCTTGGTGGTGCGCAGCAGGTTGTTGAACTCCTCACCACCTTGATTCACCTGGAGCCGGTTGATGACGGCGAAGCCCTCGTTGTCGCACACGATGAAGATCACCTTGTTGCCGGTCAAGACGCTGGCGTAGATATCACTATTCATCATCAGGTAAGAGCCATCGCCAACCCACGAGACGACATCGCGGTCCGGAAGCGCCATCTTCGCGCCGACAGCACCGGCGATTTCATAGCCCATGCAGGAGAAGCCGAATTCGCAGTCGAAAGTGTTCGGCTCCTTAGTGCGCCATCCCGCGAAGAGCTCGCCGGGAAGCCCACCGGCTGCGGATAGGACGTAGTCGGTCGGATCGGAAATCTGGTGGACGCGCTGGATGACCTGGTTGTAGGCGGGCGGATCGCTCACTGCGCGGCCGAACTCGTCGAGGTGCTCGTTCCACTTGGCCTTCTCGGAACGGGCTCGCTCAATCCACGCGCTCGGAGCTGCGTAGTCACCCAGGGCGGCGTCGATCTGCTGGAGAGAAACGTCGGCATCACCGATTACTCCAACAGCCTGCTGCTTGGTGGCGTCCCAACGCGCTGCGTTGATTGCCACGATCTTGACGTTCGGGTCCTTGAACAGTGCCCAGGATCCGGTGGTGAAGTCCTGGAGTTTCGTGCCGACAGCGATGACGACGTCAGCATCCTCGGCGATCGCGTTGGAGCAGGCGTCGCCTGCGATTCCGAGGGATCCGGCGTAGAAGGGGTCGTCGTCGGCGAAGGCCCCCTTGCCGGCGAACGTCTCGACTACCGGGATGTTTCGCTTGGAGGCAATGGCACCAATGGTCTCGGCAGCCCCGGAGTACAGGACGCCACCTCCGGAGATCACCAACGGCTGTTTGGCCGAGGCGATGGCAGCTGCTGCCGACTCGATTTCCCGTGGGTCGGCCTGCGGGCGCCGGATGTAGTGAACCTTCTCGTCGAAGAACTTGGTTGGGTAGTCGTACGCCTCGGCTTGGACGTCCTGCGGTAGCGCGATGAATGCGGGACCGCACTCAGCGGGATCGAGCATGACGGCCAGCGCCTGGGGCAGTGACTTGAGCAGTTGCTCGGGCTTCACGATGCGATCCCAGAACCGGGTGACGGGCTTGAAGGTGTCTGCGGCGGTGATCGTCGGATCCCCGAATTGCTCCACCTGCTGCAGCACGGGATCGACGATGCGGTGGGTGAATGTGTCACCGCTGAGCAGCAGCAGTGGAAGCCGGTTGGTGATTGCCACGCCAGCAGCGGTCACCATGTTCGTGCTGCCAGGTCCGACCGAGGAGGTTGCCACCATGATCTGCTTGCGCCGCATCGCCTTGGCGTAGCCAACTGCGCTGAGGGCCATCGACTGCTCGTTGTGCCCGCGCCAGGTGGGGAACACGTCCTTGACCTCGGCGAGGGCCTCGGCCAAAGACGTCACGTTGCCGTGGCCGAAGATGCCGAAAGCACCCGGGAACAGGGGAACTATCTGCCCGTCGATCTCGGTCTTCTGGGCGGTGAGCCAGCGAACGAGGGCTTGGGCCATGGTCAGGCGGGTGGTCTCCACGGGTCCTCCTGGGTGGGTCAGGTGCAGGGCAATTCTGGCCGGGTCGAAAGTCGGGGCATACTGTGCCATGCTTCGCGTTGGCACGTTCCAACTTAGGGGTTGGAACGGTTCCACGCCAGAGAATCAACCCCAGAATTTTTGAGTAGACACCTCGGGAGGACCGTGATGAGCGACATGTTGAGCCGGGTTGCCGGTGCGCCGATTACCTGGGGCGCCGATGCCTCCGCGGGCTGGGGATACATGATGGATCCGGCCCGGGTGATGTCCGAAATGCGCGAGGTTGGCCTCAGCGCCACCGAGTTGGGCCCTGATGGCTTTCTGCCCAGTGATCCCGAGGAGCTCAAGGACTTCGTCGCGGGCTACGACATGTCCATGGTTGGCGCCTTCGTCCCGGCGATCTTGTATCGCGACCAGGACATGGAGGCCGATCTCGACTACTTCGGTCGGGCTAGCGACCAACTTGCAACGGCTGGTGCCTCCACCGTGGTGCTCGGGCCACGCTCCCACTACGACGGCTACGACACCGAAATCGACATGGACGACGACCAATGGAAGGTCTTCCTGAAGAACGTGCGTCGTTTCCAGGACATCACCGAGGCACGTGGACTCCAGACCGCGCTGCACCCGCACTGGGGAATGGCGATCTCTCGCCAGAACCAGGTTGACCGCTTGCTGAACTCCTGTGACGTCGGCATGTGCGTCGACACCGGTCACCTGTTCCTTTCCGGTGTGGACCCGTTGCAGGTCGTCAAGGATGCGGGGGACCGCGTGCTCCACGTGCACATCAAGGACCTCACCAACGAGATGGCGGAGAAGGTTCGCTCCGGCGAGGTGCCTTTCCGCCAGGCCACGATTGACGGCATGTTCGTTCCCGCTGGTGATGGTGATGTCGATCTCGCAGGGATCATCAAGTACCTCGAGGGTCGCGGCTACCAGGGTTGGTACGTCCTTGAGCAGGACTGCTCGCTCACCGGCGATCCGGAGCCCGGCAAAGGACCGATCGAGGACGCGCGCGCCAGCGTGGACTTCTTGAAGAAGGTCGCTGCCGAACTGTGACCCCCGAGGTCCGGGTCCTGAGCACCCACCGAGCCAAACTCGGTGAGTCCCCGGTCTGGTCCGACCGCGATTCGACCCTGTACTGGGTGGATGTCGATGGTTCCTCGATCCAGGCGTTGCGCTGGGGGAGTGAGGAACCCACCGTCTGGTCCCTTCCTGGGCGCCCGTCTTGTGTGGCGCTTACCGAGCGCGAGCACTCCTTCGTTGTCGGCATAGGTGCTGGCCTCATCGACTACGACGCCGTCTCCGGGGAGTGGTCGGAGTTGGTCTCACTGGAATCCAACCCTGGCGTGCGCATGAATGATGGTCGGACAGACCCGAGTGGTCGGATGTGGATCGGCTCGATGGATGAACGAGCCGACACGGACCCGGGCTTTCCGGCTGGGCATCTGTTTTGCGTTGACCTCGATGGATCTGTGTCCACGGTCCTGGATGGAGTCGCAACGTCGAATGGTCTTGCGTTCTCACCCGACGAGCAGACGATGTATTGGACGGATACATCCGAGCAGGTGATCTGGGCCTTCGATTACGACGTCGATTCCGGCACACCCTCGAACCAGCGCGCGTTGTTCGATTTTGGTCCGCTTCCCGGTAAACCAGACGGGGCATGTGTGGACGCGGATGGGTGCTACTGGGTCGCCTGTGTCTACGGATGGAGCATCGTTCGCATCACACCCGATGGCAAGCTCGACCGAACGGTCGAGCTGCCGGTGCACAAGCCGTCGATGCCGGCATTTGCGGGCCCGGACCTCGCCACGATGGTTGTCACGTCGATCAGCACCGGAGGGCGGCAACCTGCTGATCCCGGGCCGGTGGATGCAGGGTCAGTGCTGGCGCTCGACCTCGGTGTTACGGGCTTGCCCGAGCCGATGTGTCGGGTGCAGATCTGACTAGTACGTGCTGGTGATCGTTTCGGCAACGGTGCCGCGTGCGGTAGCGAGATCCTGACCGACCTGCTTGCGCAACGCGACTACGTCGGCGCTGACGGTAACCATGCCGAATCCCTGATCGATTCGCTTGGCGCACAGCGCTGCACTCGCGTGCACCCCGGGAACCACACCATTTCGCTTGCATCCGGCAACGATCTCGACCATTGCCTCGTCTAGCCGAGGGTCGGCCGTATTCGGCTTGATACCCAGGGAGATGGACAGGTCATTCGGTCCGACATAAATCGCTTCGATTCCGGGAACACTCAGGATTTCGTCAATGTTTCTCATTGCTTCAGCGGTCTCGATCATCGGGATCAATGAAATCTGATCGGCGGCGTGATCGAAGTAATCGTCTCCTTCGACAAGAACGGCGCGGGTGGGACCGAAACTTCGTTCGCCGGCTGGTGCGTAACGGGTGTAGGACAGCGCACGCTCGCAGGTCTCACGATCGTTGACCATCGGGACGATCACGGCCCGGGCACCTGCGTCGAGCGCTTTGCCGATGTGCCCTGAGTCGCACGATGGAACACGCACGATCGGGGTCACGGCTCCAAGCGACAGGACTTGGAGCATGGGAAGCATCGTCGAGTAGTCGATCGCACCATGCTGGGTGTCGATGACGACGTAATCGAAGCCGGCGGTAGCCATGATTTCCGCGTTAATGGTCGACGGGTTGGAAATCCAACTGCCGATGGCGACGTTTCCTGATCGAATCGCCTCTAGCCACGGGTTCGGACGCATCTCACACCTTTCATTGGACGCCGTAGGGTGAGGCTACGGTGCTTTCGGTTTCCATGAAATGCGGGGTTGCGCGTGAGTCGCGATGTTGTAGTGACATGGCCGGTCTACGACGTTGATGGCGAGACAACCGGTTCGCTCCTGAAGCAGGCTGGATTGAACATCCGCCTGCATCCTCGAACAAGTAACCGAACGCCTGCCGAACTAGCGGACATCCTTGGTGACGCGGTTGCCGTCATTGCCAGCACCGACCCATTCGACGCGAGCGTCTTCGATGCATGCCCGAATTTGAAAGTGATCGCGCGCACCGGTGTGGGCGTCGATGCCATTGACGTCTCGGCTGCCACGAAGGCTGGAGTAGTTGTCGCAACGACTCCTGGCGCGAACGAGGAAGCCGTAGCCGATCACGCACTGGCAATGATCTTGACTCTTCAGCGTCGCATCGGAGAGAACGATGCCGCCATCCGAGACGGTCGATGGGATCGTGCCGGGAATCTGACCCCGAGCGACCTGTACGGCGCGACGGTCGGTCTGATCGGCTCAGGGGTGATCGGTCGAGCGGTGATCCGCCGACTCCTGGCTTTCGGTACCGAAGTCCTTGTCTACGACCCGTTCTTGGACTCAGCGCCTACGGGCACCGAACTGGTCGATCTGCCGACGCTGCTGAGCCGCAGCGATGTGATCACTGTCCATGCACCCCTGACTGATGGAACGAGGGGACTCCTCGGTGCCGAAGAGTTCGCGGCGATGAAGCCTGGATCATTCGTGGTGAATGTCTCCCGCGGGGGCATCCTCAACGAACACGCCCTGGCTGAGTCGATCCGCTCAGGTCACCTTGCCGGTGCGGGTCTGGATACCTTCGAGCGCGAGCCGATTGGTGATTCACCGCTACTGGAGTTCCCGA
>Ga0255767_1004204_pt1 | contig 11917 bp, 10 predicted proteins | sample 071ome_24_FD_179967 | JGI IMG/M metagenome (GOLD analysis project Ga0255767, IMG submission 179967) | Coastal salt marsh microbial communities from the Groves Creek Marsh, Skidaway Island, Georgia - 071402CT metaG (version 2) | ecosystem: Environmental > Aquatic > Marine > Intertidal zone > Salt...
CTCGGTGATTTCTCCTTCGACCATCCCTTCGGTCGGCAGACCTGCTTCTCGAACGAACTGTGCGTTGAGTCGGGGGGACCCACTCCGGCGGAACTCGCTTTCGTCGGCTGGTCCCAAGGCGAGTCCGAGACCTCACCCCTCGCGACCGCAGCGTCGGTGACGGTCGGGATGCGTCTCGATTCGGTCGACTCTGTGCGTATCGACCCCGGCGGATGCTTCGCCTTCGGTACCGGTTCGATCGATGGAATCGCACTCCAGTTGCAGTCCTTCGGGGAGCCGTTCACCGAGGTCGCGGATGACGGTTCTGTTGTCGCGGGCCGACCCTCCGCGTCCGAGATCGAGGTGGTCGGGCTGTCGGCCGGTGCCTCACCGGAATTCCTCCACGGCGACTGCTGAGCGCTATGCGTCACGACCGCGACCCGCGCGAACTCGACACGCTCCAGCGAGACGGACGCACACGGCGATGAGTGGCACCCTCCATCTGTCGGCGGAACGGACGCGCCTCGCGTTGCGACCTGGGAGGCCTGCTCGACTGACCGTCGAGGTGCACAACTCCACCGATGCCGCCGACATGGTGAGCATTGGGATCGAGGTGCCCGGCACAGCGTGGGTGGTCGCTGCGCAACCGGTCACCCGCGTCTCGCGAGCGGAGTCGGTGTTCATTCCAGTGGAAGTCCATGTCGCACCCGATGTGGTCGCCGGAGAGCACGAGGCGGTACTTCGCGTCACGTCCTCGCGCAGTCCCGAGGCCGACGGACTGCTCCGCGTATCGCTGACTGTGGAACCCGACCCGGGGCTCTCGATCACCATCGACCCCTCGGTGGTGCGAGGCACCCATCGAGTCGAGTCCGAAGCCAAAGTGACCAACACCGGTAACACGCCACTGCGCATCGCGTTGGAGACTCTCGATCCGGCAGGCGCCGTGACCTGCTCGGCTACGCCGTCCTCGCTCGCACTTGAGCCAGGAGCGTCGGCGCCCACAACGATCACCGTGTCCGCTCGTCGACGTGCCCTCGGCGGATCGATCAGGCGTCTCGTCGGCATCCGAGCGGAGGGCACCTCCGAGACCTCACAAGTGTCGACACAAGTGTCGACCGAGGAATTCCTCACCTTCCATCATCGGGGCGTGGCGACCGCGAGGATGCTCGCCCTCGCGGTCATTGGAGTCGTCATGGCTGTGCTCGGCGGCCTGTTCTCCCTCGCGACTCTCGCTGACGCCGACGACGCGCCCACCAAGACTCCAGCCTCTGGATTCAGTCTCGGTGGAGCCGCCTCGGCGCCGACCGGTGGTGTGATCGGAACGATCGATGCCCGATCCGACTCGTCTCCCGTCGCGCGGGCACGGGTCACGGCGATCGGCACCGATCGCGATGGTCGAGCGGTGGAGCTCGCCTCGACCGCGACCGATGAGCGAGGCGCCTACCGCTTCCCCTCCCTGCCAATCGGAACCCACCGGCTCAACGTCGAAGCCGTGGGGTTCGCTGAGCAGACCGACGACCTCGAGGTGATCGTGGTTCCAGGGGAGGACACCGAGGTCGATCCGATCGAATTGCGAGGACTCGATGGGGAGGTTCTCGGAGCGGTCACTCTCGCCGATCGTTCGCCAGGTGCTGCGGGCCCTGATGAGGTGACGATCACCTCCGAGTCCGTCGACGATCGGCTGGCTGATCCGGTGACGGCGACACCGGACGAGCGCGGCCTCTTCACGATTAGCGGCCTCTCCGCTCCTGGTCGGCACCGCTTGACGTTGACGGCGCCGGGCCATGTCTCGAGGACGATCGACGTCGTGTTAGCCGCCGGACAGTCGCTCACCGTGCCGCAGGTGAGCCTTCCCGGAGAACCCGGCTCGATCGCGGGCCGCGTCGTCGACTCCTCCGGACGACCGGTCGACGGGGTCGCCGTTCGCATCCTCGGCTCGGGAGTCGAACTCGAGGCTGAGACCGATGCCGATGGGCGATACGCCCTGGCTGAGGTGCCAGCCCCCGACACGTTCGTCGTGGAGTTCTTCCTCACTGGATACGAGCGTCAGTCGACCGCTGTGCGCCTCGAGGCCGGGGAGCGTCGCGATGCGGTCAACGGCACCCTGCTCGGCACCACCGCGATATTGAGCGGACGGGTGCTCGATGCCGAGGGAGCCGGGATTCCATCGGCGACGGTCACCGTTCGCGGGGAGGGCTGGTCGACCGTCACCTCCTCCTCGTCGTCGACCACCGCTGCCGGCCAGGTCGGCACCTACCGGCTGGCTGGTGTGCCCGTGCCCGGCTCGTACACCGTCACGGTCGAAGCGGACGGCTACTCGACCCGATCGATCGAGGTGGTGTTCGTGGTGGCGGCCCCGCAGACCGGCATGGATGTGGTCCTGTCGGTCGACACCGGTGCCGTCTCGGGGACGGTGTCCGTCGACGGACTCGCGACCGGGGGTCTCGATGTGTCGCTCGACGACGGCCGAACGTCGCGGCGTGTTGTATCGGCGACGAGCCCTGCGGGTCGATATTCGTTCACGGGCGTTAGACCCGGCTCCTACACCCTCACCGTTGAAGGCCGGGGGGTGGAGACCCGGATCCTTGCAATTCGGGTCGCCGCCGGCGGGTCGGTCACCGTCGATGTGTCCACTGAGGCGGCCGACTGATGTTCGTGCAGGTGCGCCCCCCAGAGGCCCGTGTCGCGGCGGGATCGTCGATCGACCTTGAGGTGCTCGTGCACGACACGGACGGGGACCTGAACGGGGCCCCTCTTGAGGTCGACCTCCTCGGCGTGCCGGGTCGATGGGTGACCACAGGCGCCTCACCCGCCGATGCCTGGGTAGGCCCCCGCATCGCCATTCAGATGCGGGTCGATGTGCCTCGGCACTTCGCTGCCGGTGAGCTCGTGCTGGCGGTTCGAGTGCGGCCGGCCGGATCTGAGGCCTCCCTCGACTCGGCAGCCTTCGAGCGAGTGGTGATCAACGTCTCGGAGGCGCCGTCGGTGCGCCTGACCGTTGAGCCGTCTGTCCTGTCGGGCAGGCGGCGGGCGCGCGGGTCGATGATCGTCGCCAACGACGGCTCGTCTCCCATCCTCGCGGCGCCCTACGCCATGGATGTGGAGGGTGCTGTCCGGGTGGCGTTTGATCGGGCTCGCGTTGAGGTCGGCCCGAACTCCTCGACGAGGGTCGGGGTGACGGCTGATGGCGGCCGCGCCTGGTTTGGACGACCAAACCGCCGCGCGATCACCCTCGGAGTCGAGGCCGGCGCTCGAGTTCCTCTCGAGGTGCCCGTCGTGCGACCCGCCCGCATTGGCCCGATCCTGTCAGCGCTCCTGTTCGCCGTGCTCGCCCTCGCCCTGTTGGGTGTGTCCGCCGCCCCCGGTCTTCTGCGAGACCGCGAGGCGGACAACCCGGAGGTGAGCGCACCAATCGATCAGCCAGCGGGGCTGGGGCGACTCGCGGGCTCCGTCGTCGAGGGGCGAGTGGTTGCGCAGTCCGATGGCTCGACGATCGACGGAGCGGTCGTTGAACTGTTCGCGGCCGACGACCCGGTGTCACCGGTGGCGGTCGCGGCGAGCGGAGTCGACGGCGCCTTCACGCTGGTATCGCCGAGTCCAGGACCACACCTCGTGCGCCTGTCCGCGGCGGGATTCACAACGGCTTGGCAAGGAGGCACATCTCGTCCCGACGCGGTCGTCGACGTTCCCACTCCGGGTTCCGAGGACGGGTCCACCGTTGACATCGGCGACCAGGTGCTCACCGGAGACACGGGCCGGATCTCCGGTCGGGTGACCGGCGTTGATGCGACCGGCTCCAGCCTGAGCGCGCGCGTGCTCACCGACGACGATGCTGAGGTGCGCGAGCTGCCCATCGGAGTCGGGGGCACCTTTGAGCTGGTTGACCTGCCCGCCCCATCGCAGATCTCACTCGAGGTCAGCGTCGCCGATCGGCTGGTCGCCTCGCACACCGTCTCGCTTCTGGCCGGAGGAAGGGTGTCCGATGTGGTGCTGACCACCTCCGTGGGGGAGGGGCGCGTTGTCGGGACGGTGTCCACCGAGGCCGGAGGGCTCGGCGGCGTATCGGTGGTGGTGAGCGATGGTTCTCAACGTTGGGAGACGGTGTCGTTAACCCAGGGCGACATCGGCTCGTTCTCCTTTGAGGGGGTGCCGGTCTCGCCTCGACTGACGGTCACCGCCACCCGAGCCGGCTTTGTCTCGGCTTCGGTGGTGACCTCGTTCGGTCGCGACGGCGTTGCTCGCGCCGATCTCCGACTTGAGCCCGCCGATGGTTCCATCTCCGGTGTCACCACCATCGCCGGTGGTGATCCGGTGAGCGGCGTTGAGATCGCGGTCGGCGGGCTGACCGGAGATGGTTCGATCGGTGTGGGAACCGTGTCGGTCGATCGGGTCGGAGTTGGGGCCGGCCGGTTCACGCTGTCCGGCCTGACGGTTCCCGGCGAGTACGTGCTCACCTTCTCTCGTGATGGTCTGGTGACCCAGACGCGGGAGGTCACCCTTACTCGGGACGATCCGAGGATCGACGACCTCGTGGTTGGTCTTCCGAGTGAGGACGCGCTGGTGAGCGGAACGGTGACCGGGCCCGGTGGTGCCGCTCTCGCCGATGCCTCAGTGGTGCTCTCCGATGGCACCACGGTGGTGCGCACGGTCAGTGCCGATGACCCGGCCGGTCGTTTCGAGTTCTCGGGGATCGCGCCCGGGGAGTTCACGCTCACCACGCGGGTGCCGGGAGCGCTTCCGGTGGTGACGCGGGTGACGGTGGGTGCCGGTTCGACCGTGGAGGTCGGTGTGGTGGTCGGGGAGTCATCGACGGTGACCGGTCGCGTGGTCACCGGCGGTACTCCGGTCGGTTCGGTAGCGGTGAGGGTCTTCCGGGTGGTCGATTACCCCGGGCCCGCGAGCGCCGCGGTCGCCGCCACGGTCTCGGCGTCGGACGGCTCCTTCAGCCTCTCGGGCTTCGACACGCCCGGCACCTTCGTCGTGACCGCGCAGTCGCCATCCGACCCCACGGCCACGGTGGCCTCGGTGGTGGTTGAGGTCCCGGTCGCAACCGCCATCGCCGTCGGTGATCTCGACGTCTCGAGCGACTGACCTGATCGAGCGAGGACCTCGCCGGTCGATCAGCGCGGGTCGAGGCAGAGAACCTCAGAGGGTGTCTCCACCCAGGTCACCCCGGCGCCGCAGATCTCCGGTGAGGTCCGTGGCACCCTCGGGCCGTCGTCGTCGAGGGAGCCGGCGAGCGCGGTCGACCTGATGACGGCGAGTTTCACGCGATCGACGACGTCGATCGGGATACCTGCCCCGAGAGTGGCCGAGTCGAGCGCGTTACGTGTCTGCTCCGCGAGGACACCGTCGATCGTGATGTCGACGCCGAGGTCGGCGAGGATCGTCTGCGCCTCTTCGATCTCGGTTGCGGTCAGTTCGTCGGCTGGGTGCTCGGCCTCGGAGGCGATCGAGTAGTCGGCGGAATCGCAGGTCGATGGGGTGAGTAGCCCGTCCGCTCCGGTTGAGGCACAACCACCGACGGCCCAGGTGGTGATCTCGATGGCGGCGATCGTCGTGGTTGGCGGGGTCGTCGTGGTGGTGACGACTGTCGTGGTCGGCGCGATGGTGGTCGCCACCGTGGTTGAGGGGGTCACCTCGTCAGCGCCGCGCTCATCCCACCAGTCGAGCAGCCGTGGGACGGCGACAAGGGCGAGGATCGCGAGGGCGAGTAGCGCGACGACGACTCCGAGGATGACGAGGAGTTTTTTCGAGGAGTCTTTCGGGGCGTCCGGGTCGACGAGTTCGGGTTCGACGGCGGACTCGCTCGGCCCGGTGCTGTCCCCGGTTTCAGTTGAGCGCAGGGCCTGCGGGTTCACGAGGCGCATTCCTCGTGGGGGCTTGAAGCCGCTCGGCATCTTCATGTTGCTCAGCGACTTGCCGGTGTACCTCCGGGTGGTGCGCTCGAGTTTGCTGAGGCCGGGTACGTGCCGACGGAGCTGTCGGAGCACCGTGTTCTGGATGCCGCGCGAGACCACGGCGAGAGTCTCGCACAATTCCTACATTCACCGCTCCTGTGTTTCGCCGGCTGGAGACGCGGGGGCTTCTCCGTCCGGTGTGGTGTTGTCAGAACGGTGTGAAACGGGTGCGTGGCCGATGGGGTCGATACGGGAACCTCCGATGGTGCCTTGTCGCGCTCGGCCCCAGCGGGTGACGTCGGTTCGTGTGGGTTCCGTCGTGCGCCGACTTCTTGTCGGCGTGACCGTTCTCGCTGGGGTCGGCGCGTCGGCCGGTTGCGGAGGCGAGGAGATCCGCGCCGAATCAGGCGAGGTTGTCGCGCCTGGCTCGTGGTCGGTGTTCGATCTCCGCGCGGGCGACTGCATCGATGCCGGAGACGTCGAAGGCGACATCTCTGACGTCGGCCTCGTGCCCTGCGATCAGCCGCACACCCAAGAGGTGTTCGCCACGGTCGACAATCCGGAGACCGTCTACCCGGGTGCCTCCGAGCTCGCGCTCTGGGCTGATGGCGCGTGTCTCGCCGAACTCCGTTCTGCCCTCGGCCTCACGCTCGCCGACGGGGTCTTCATCTCGTATCTGCTTCCGAGTTTTGACGGCTGGAACAAGAACGACGACCGGACGGCCGTCTGCGTGCTGGTGTTCCCCGATCGCGGTTCGGTGATCGGCTCGTACATCGCTGGAACAGCGGTGCAGACCGCCGTGAGCACCACGGAGGTCTCAGGCTGATGGGGATCATGGTGTCCTCCGGCGCGCAGATGATGTGCACGTTCGGTGCTGCGCCTTCGGCGCTGAATGTTTTGCCGGTCGGGATGGTGAACGCCGGCGGCCCGGCTGCGGCAACGATCATGGACAACAAGCCGATGGTCAATATCGCGCCATTCGGTATGTGCATGTCGATGGCGAACCCGCAAGTAGCGGCGGCCACCGCGGCCGCGCTCGGCGTGCTCACCCCGATGCCGTGCCTTCCGAACATCCCGGGGCCGTGGGCTCCGGGTTCGCCGACGGTGCAGATCGGCGGCAAGCCCGCGCTGACGAACTCGTCGAAGTGCATGTGCGCCTACGGCGGAGCGATCTCGATCATGGTGCCCGGCCAGTTCACGGTGATGGCGCCGTGAAGGTCCGTCGTCCCCTTCGTTTCGAGGCGGCGGCCGCTCGTCGGTGCCCCGTTGGCGGCCGCGGGAAATGGCCTCTTTCCCGGGCGGGAACGGTCATGTATTGTTCCTACCTCCACACGAACCGGAGGTATCCATGCCCAGTTACTTGACCCCTGGCGTCTACATCGAAGAGGTCCCCTCAGGCTCCGCCAGCCTGTCCGCCGGGGCGACCGCGATCGCGGCCTTCGTCGGTTTCACCGAGAAGGCACCGAAGGATGACCCGACCGATCCCGAGGGTCTCAAGCCCCGCTTGGTCACCAACTGGGCTCAGTACGAGTCGCTCTACGGAGGCTTCGTGCCCGGCGCCATGCTTCCCCACGCCGTCTACGGCTGGTTCCTCAACGGCGGCTCGGTCTGCTACATCGTGCGCATCCCGCACAACCGCCCGTCGGAGGAGCCGGGTCAGATGGCCCTGCCGGCCGCTGACCGCGCCATCGGTCAGGTTCTCGAGTTCGAGTCGATCGGGCCGGCCGACGGCGTCACCGTCGCCGTGACCAACGCCGAGCCGCTCGACAATCCCGACGGTGATCCGATCCCGACCTTCGACATCGAGGTCGTCAAGGACGGCGACGTCGTCGAGACCTACGAGCGCGTGACGATCGCCGCCGGCGATCGGAACGTGGTCGACACCATCACCGGCACCTCCGAGCACGTCAAGGTCGCGACCAAGGTCGACATCACTCCGGATATCGATCTCACCCTTGCCCAGCCGAAGCCCGGCCTCTACCCGATCCAGCCCGCCCCGCGTGAGCCGGTCGAGGTGAAGGCTGCGACCTTCGCCGGTTCCGAGACAGCTCGCAACGGCATCAACGGCCTCGTCATCGCCGACGACGTGACGATGGTGATGGTCCCCGATCTCGTGACCGCAGCCACGAAGGAGGACGGCTCGATCGACCTCGGTATGTGGAAGGCGGTCCAGACCGCGGTGATGAACCACTGCGAGGGCCAGGCCAACCGCATGGCCGTCCTTGACTCGCCTCCCGGGATGTCGGTCCAGCAGGTCAAGGAGTGGCGCACCGACGTCGCCATGTACGACTCGGCTTTCGCTGCCTTCTACTACCCGTGGATCAAGGTCTCGAACCCGGTTCCGACCAACGGCGACGATGAGATCCTCGTCCCGCCGTGCGGTCACATGGCCGGGCTCTGGGCGCGCGTCGACGACACCCGTGGTGTCTGGAAGGCCCCCGCGAACGAGATCGTTCGCGGAGCGCTCGACGTGGAACTGCCGATCACCAAGGCCGAGCAGGGCCTGCTCAACCCGATCGGCATCAACTGCATTCGCCCGTTCGGCACCCGCGGTATCCGGGTGTGGGGCGCGCGAACCCTCTCCTCGGATTCCGACTGGCGCTACATCAACGTGCGTCGTCTGTTCAACATGATCGAGACCGCGATCATGGAGGGCACGCAGTTCGCCGTGTTTGAGCCGAACGATCAGAAGCTGTGGGAGGGCGTGAAGCGCACCGTCGGCGCGTTCCTCCGTGGCCTCTGGCGCGATGGGGCGCTCTTCGGCGCGACCCCCGACCAGGCGTTCTTCGTTAAGTGCGACGCCGAGAACAACCCGCCCGAATCGATCGACGAAGGCAAGTTGATCGTCGAGGTCGGAATCGCCCCGGTGAAGCCCGCCGAATTCGTCATCTTCCGTATCAGCCAGTTGAAGGACTCCTCGTCCTGATCGGGCGGGGTTCATTCAACCCGAGAGCAACCAACACCACCACACCGAAGGAGTGACTCGCCGTGAGCGACCATGATTCAGAATTCCTGGGTTCCCAGTTCGGGCTCGAGATCGATGGAGTCGAGCTTGCTCGGTTCACCGCCGTCTCGGGTCTCGGATACGAGAGCGAGGTCGTGACCTTCCAGGACACGCTTGCCGACGGCAAGGTCGTCACCCGCAAGCGCCCCGGGCGTATCAGCTTCCCTGACATCGTGCTCAAGCGCGGTCTCTCGGCTGACAACGCCCTCGTCGACTGGTATCAGACCGTCATCGACGGCGCGGTCGAGCGCAAGAGCGGTTCGGTTGTCATCTACGACCAGAGCTCGACGGAACTCGGTCGGTGGAACTTCGAGAACGCGTGGATCTCGAAGTGGTCGGCCTCGGATCTCGACGCTGGTACTGACGACATCATGATCGAGGAAATCACGATCTCGCACGAGTACATGGAACGAGCCTGACCCCTCGGGGAATGGCCTGAGAGACGGAGGTCCGGGACATGGCGCTGCGCACTGAATTCGAGTTCATCCTTCCGAAGGGGCTCGTCGACGACGACGGCATGCTCCACCGGGAGGGGACGATGCGCCTCGCCACGGCCCGCGACGAGTTGGAGCCGCTGCGCGATCCCAAGGTGCGCGACGCCGACGACCCGTATCTCACCATCGTGGTCCTGTCGCGTGTGATCGTCGGACTCGGCTCCAAGTCGCGGGTAACGCCCCGGGACATCGAGGGGCTGTTTGCCGCCGATCTCGCGTACCTCCAGGACTTTTACAGCGTCGTCAACTTCGGAACGGAGGACGAGATTGAGGCTCTCGTCCAATCAGTCGACGCGTCCCGTCCGGCCACCGCTCGCGGTGGTCGGACGGACGTCGACGAAGTTCCTGCCGTCGCCGAGGTTGATGGCGGCGACGATTTCGAGTCCGATGACGACGAGTCGGAGGAGGCGGTCGCGCCGACGGCGCCGCGACGAGCCCGCATCGAAGAGGTCAAGCGCTCGGCCCCGACCGGGACCGACCCCGATGCATGAAGCGCTACCCGGAGTCCGCGCTCTGGGATGAGCTGACCTATCTCGCCTATCACCTGCACTGGTCACTGCCCGATCTGCTCGACCTGGCGCACCGCGACCGGGTTCGGATCATCAACATCGTCTCGGAACTGAACCGCCGATCGATCGAGACCATTCGCAATGGCTAAACTTTCCTACAAACCCGCGCCGCGCAACCGAGACCACCTCTTCCAAGAGGCGACCTCGAACGCTCACTCTTTCCTGCTTGAGGTCGACGGGCACCGGATCGGACGCTTCACCTCGGTCTCGGGTCTCAAGATGCAGGTCGAGGTGGAGAGTTACGTCGAAGGCGGGGTGAACGGCTTCGAGCACAAGCTCCCGGGCCGGGTCACCTGGGAGAACCTCGTGTTCAAGCGCGGTGTCACGGTCGACGACAACTTGTTCAACTGGTTCAACCTGACCGTTGGCACGGGGTTCGACAAAGAGAACTCGGTAGCCCGAGCCACCTGCGCTGTGACGATGCTCTCGGCTGCTGGCAAGCGGCTCCGTTCATGGAACATCATCGACGCCTTCCCGGTGCGCTGGTCTGGTCCGGACTTCAGTGCGGAAGCTGAGGAGGTTCCGGTCGAGGAGCTGGAGGTGGCCCACCATGGCTTCACAGCCACCACCTTCTGAACCGACGGCCGACCAACCCGGTGTCGCAAGTGACGGCGAGGTCCGCCTCGAGCGGGCGCTTCGACCCATCTCCCGCAGTCGTCGCCGGCCGATCAGCCGCATAGGGACGCTGCTCAGGTCGACTCTCGGGTTCGGACGCCGACTCGGCACGGGACTCTCGCGCCGTGAGCAGGTGTCGTCTCCGGTCGGTGCCGCAAGCGTCCGGGTTCCCGATGGGGCATGGCACCTTCCGGTGGCAGAGGAGCAACCGGCCGGACCGGTCGATTCGCAGATGGCAGCGCTCGCTGCCTCCATGCGACGGAATAGGCCGACGCGTCAGCGCGAACCGGAGAAGCGCGGCATTCCGCTGGTGTCCCGGCGGATGGGTCGCGCGCGGAATGGAGAACTGAGCGGACCGACCGCGTTGCCCAAGCGGATCCGCGCGGCCGAGTCGGTCGTTCCTATGAACGAGAGCCATGGTGCGGATCGGGCCGCCGAGCGAGCCAACCAAGTCGGCGGTGCACCGCGGCCCACGTCGCCTTCGGAACGTGGCTCGCGTGAGCGGACCGACCGTGCGAATCCGCGACCATCGAGTCCGACTCCGCCCGCTCCCCGAGGCTCGACTTCGGCTCGTCCACCGGCGCAGCCGCGCGGTGATCGATCGATGCCGCGTCGGTCGACGCCGAGTGGGCCAGCGACTCGTCGCCCGGCTCAGCGTGGCGACGGTTCCCCGACCCAATCCCCGCGCGGTGCGAGCACCCCATCGAGTTCTTCGCCTCGATCCGGATCCGGATCAGCGCCGGCGCTCCGCCGCTCACCCGGCACGGTTGCCGGCCCGGGCGGGTCCTCGGTTCGTTCAGCGATGGCCGTAACGCGCGGCGCGGCGGCTCAGTCGTTGGCGATGATCACCGCTCAAGTCGACGCCGGCCAGACCGAGCCGAACCCTGTTGAGTCGAACCCTGGTGAGTCGAACCCGGGTGAATCGAGCCAGACCCTCGTTCGCTCCTCGCGATCAGATCAGGCCGTCACTGGACGCGGCCATCTTCGGCTCGTGCCCCCGATGATCGAATCGGAGGTGTCGGACACGACCCTCAAACGAGCGGCCGTCGATGCGCCGACTGTCGAGACGCCAACCGCAACCGACCCGAGCCCCGACCGGCCGACCGTCAACGCCGTGACTGATGGTGCCGCACAGTCCGAGGTCGTCAAGGCGCCTCCAGCGGCTGCGACCCCCCGCAGCGTTCGTCGTCACCGGATGGGAAGGATCCCTCGCTCACTCTCGGCTCCAGTTCTCGCCGGTCGTCGGCCCGGCGATGGACGTCGTGTTGTCATCGCTCCGGGCGGCCGTCTGCTGCGACGGGAGATCGATCAGTCCTCGGCTCCCCCCATTCGGCCCCTAACAACGTGGCCAGGTGA
>Ga0255767_1004228_pt1 | contig 11879 bp, 9 predicted proteins | sample 071ome_24_FD_179967 | JGI IMG/M metagenome (GOLD analysis project Ga0255767, IMG submission 179967) | Coastal salt marsh microbial communities from the Groves Creek Marsh, Skidaway Island, Georgia - 071402CT metaG (version 2) | ecosystem: Environmental > Aquatic > Marine > Intertidal zone > Salt...
GGAGCGCGCAATGGTGCGGGAGCAGGAACTGGGGCGGCTGCGGACCGACCTCGGGGAGACCCTCGCGACGGCCACCGCGGCCCTCGGACAGGAGCTGCAATCCTTGCTGCCCCGGGCCCTCCGCGCGACGCTCGATCAGCTGTTCGATGCCGCCGCGCTTCGGGAGCGGCTCGGGGAAGCCCGGGCCCTAACGCCGGCTCCGGTGGTGCTGGAGCCCCTCACCTTAAGTCGGGCCCGACGCTTTACGCTCATGGCCACGGATCAGGGGCGGGGCGTCTGGCATCGCCTTCGGCGCCAGCCCCTAAGTCCCGAGGAGCGGCAACGCGCCCTCTGGCGCCTGACCCTAAAGGCGGCTCTAACCGATGGGCAGGAGGCGCGGCGCCATGGGCTCCTAAACGCTCGGGAAAACTACAAGCATCGCTATGCCTTCGTGCTCCTTGGGCAGCTTTACGACGGTCTTGAGCGGGCCCTTATGGACGCCCTCGCGGGCCATCAAGCTCAGCTACAAGCCCTGGAAGACGCTCAGCGCCTGCTGCTGAGCAGTCGCGCGCGGCAGGCGGCGGAGGCGCTGCTGGAGGCCCTCGAGGCCCCCTAATCACATTGCATTATTGAGCCGTCCTCGGGCCCTGAGGTATGGTCCAAGGCAGTGATTCAACAGGGGGAGTACGCAGCATGGATTTCGAAATCCCGGCAGACCTTAAGGCCTATTTGAAGACCCTCGATGAGTTCATCGAGGCGGAAATCAAGCCGCTGCAGGCGCAGGACGACAACGAGCGTTTCTTTGACCACCGGCGCGAATGGGCCCGGACCGATTTCGAAAACGGGGGCTTGCCCCGGCACGAGTGGGAGCAGCTGCTCGGGGAAATGCGCCGCCGTGCCGATGCGGCAGGCCACTATCGCTATGCCCTACCGAAGGAGTTCGGCGGCCAGGATGGCACCAACCTCGGCATGGCGGTGATTCGCGAACACCTCGCCGCGAAGGGTCTCGGGCTCCACAACGACCTCCAGAATGAAGCGTCCATCGTGGCCAACAACCCCTTCGTGCTGATGATGCGCGACTTCGGCACGGAAGCGCAGAAAGCCGAATTTATCGAGAACTCCATCACCGGCAAGCGCCGCGTGGCCTTCGGCCTGACGGAGCCGCGGCATGGCTCCGACGCCACCTGGATGGATACGCACGCCGTGCCGGAAATCCGCGATGGCGTGCCCGGCTACCTCATCAACGGCGAAAAAATGTGGAACACGGGCATGCACGTGGCCACCCACGACATGGTTTTTGCCCGCACCGGGGGCAAGGACGGTGACGCCCGGGGCATCACTTGCTTCATCGTTCCCACGGACGACCCCGGGGTGAAGATCGAGGAATACCTCTGGACCTTCAATATGCCCACGGATCACCCCCGGGTGTCCTTTACGAACGTCTGGGTGCCGGAAACGGCCATCTTCGGCGAGCCCGGCAGCGGCCTCTCCGTGGCGCAGCACTTCGTGCATGAAAACCGCATTCGCCAGGCCGCCTCCGGCGTCGGCGCGGCCCAGTTCTGCATTAATGAGTCCGTGAAATACGCCCAGGAGCGCGCGCCCTTCGGCAAGCCCCTCGCTTCTAACCAGGCGATCCAGTTCCCCCTCGTGGAGCTGCATACGGAATGCGAAATGATCCGGAACCTGGTCTACAAGACCGCTTGGCAGATGGATCAAATGTCGAAGAAGGAAGTGGCCATCTACCTGTCGGATAAGGTGTCCATGTGTAACTACCGGGCTAACCGGCTGGTGTGCGATGCCGCGGACCGGGCCATGCAGGTGCACGGTGGCATCGGCTACAGCCGGCACAAGCCCTTCGAGCATATCTATCGCCATCACCGTCGCTACCGGATCACGGAAGGCTCGGAGGAAATTCAAATTCGGAAGGTCGCCGGGGTGCTCTTCGGCTTCATCAATCCTAACAAAGCGGGCTAAGCGCCGCGGGCGCTCGGCGAAAGGAGAGCAGTGTGAGCTACGAACGCATTAAGCTGGATTACGAAGGCAACATCGCGGTGCTGAAGTTTAATCACCCTGAGGTGATGAACGCCGTGGGCGCCCGAATGCTGACCGAACTGCAGGAGGCGGTGCGGGAAGTGCGCGATCGGGGCCCCGAGGTGCGGTGTCTGCTGATCACCGGGGAAGGGCGGGGCTTTTGCGCCGGAGCCAATTTGGCCGACGAAGAGCGCAACGCTCAGCGGGAGAAGCAGGGCGCGGTGGATGGGCTCCGCACCGGCTATCACCCGCTGCTGCTTGGCATGCGGGATCTTGAGCTTCCCATCGTGACCGCCGTGAATGGTGCCGCGGCGGGGGTGGGCATGAGCTTTGCTCTCATGGGCGACATGATCTGCGCAGGACGCAGCGCCTTCTTCCTCCAGGCCTTCGCCCGCATTGGCCTCATTCCCGACGGCGGGGCCACCTACCTCTTGCCCCGTCTCGTGGGCTGGGCCCGGGCCAAGGAATTGTCCCTCATGGCCGATCGCCTCCCGGCGGAGCAGGCGCTCGAGTGGGGGCTCATCAACCGGGTCTTTGACGATGAGGCCCTCCTGCCCGAGGCCATGAAGATTGCCGAGCGGTTAGCGAAGGGGCCCCGGTCCCTGGCCCTGATCCGCAAGGCCTACTGGCAGAGTGCTGTAAACAGCTACGAAGCGCAGCTCGACCTAGAAGCTCAGCTTCAGAACGAGGCGGGGCGCAGCCATGACTTCAAGGAAGGGGTCTCGGCCTTCCTCGGTAAGCGCGACGCCGCGTTCACGGGGCAATAGCCATGGCGAAAAGCCTAGGCGGGCGGGTGGCCCTGGTGACCGGCGGGAGCCGGGGGGTAGGGCGTTCCATTGCCCTGGCCCTCGCGGAAGCTGGCGCCGATGTGGCCATCAACTATCGGCGCGATGAGGCTTCCGCTCAGGAAGCGCTCGAGGCGCTTCGGGCCACGGGCGTGCGGGCCATGGCCGTGGTCGGCTCCGTCGCTGACCCGGACGCCTGCGACGCCATGGTCGATCAGGTGGAGGCGGAGCTGGGCCCCGTGTCCATCCTGGTGAACAACGCTGGCATCGCCAGCCGAGGCCTTGCCGTCGCCGATACCACGGCGGAGGAAGTGGCCCGGGTGATGGGGACCCACGCCTTTGCGGCGCACGCCCTTTCGAAGCGCGTGGTGCCGGCCATGCGCAATCAGGCGCGGGGGGACATCATCATGATTTCCTCCGTGGCTACCCGAGGCCTGGGGGCCAACGGCGCGCCCTACAACATGGCGAAGGCCGCTCTGGAGGCCCTGGCCATGACCTTGGCGAAGGAAGAGCGGGCCCACGGCATTCGGGTGAACGTGGTGGCGCCCGGGCTGGTGGACACGGACATGGGGCGGCGCCTTGTGGCCGCCACCCAGGGGGTGGAGGACGTCCGCACTCTTGATGCCGCCATGCCCTTTGGCCGCGTGTGCCAACCCGAGGATGTGGCGAATGTCGTTCGCTTCCTGGTCTCACCGGACAACAGCTACCTCACGGGGGAGCGGATCTACTGTGATGGCGGCGGGCCCCTTGCCGGGCGCCGCGTCGCCGAGTAGGCCCTTTCCTAGCGTCGCCGATGCACCCGCGCTTGGATCTCTTCCCGGGGGCGGGTGGTTAGGCGCGCCATCGGTCGGACCGTCTCCGGCGCGAGCATTTCGAAGTCAAAGCTGCGCAACAGCTCCGCCATGATGAGACTCGCCTCAATGGTGGCGAAGTCCGCCCCCACGCAGACCCGGGGGCCGAGCCCAAAGGGCAGGTAGGTGCCCGGGCGATGGCTTTTTTCTCCATCCCCAGTAAAGCGCCCCGGTTCGAAGACGTGGGGCTTCGGCCAGTGCGCTTCATGCCGATGAATCACCCAGGGGGAAATCATGAGCATGGCGCCGCGCTTGATCTGGTAGCCACCGAGGCGCGTGGGTTCCGTGGCCACCCGGGGAATGAAGGTGATCGGGGGATAGAGGCGCATGGCCTCGCGGAAAACGGCGCGGGTGTAGCTTAGGCTGCGAAGCTTCTCGAAGGTGATGGGGCCGGCGCCGTAGGTGCGGGTGACCTCTTCCCGAAGGGGCCGCAGGAATTCGGGACGCTGGCTCAAAATGAAAAACACCCAGATCAGCGCGCTGGCGGTGGTCTCGTGGCCGGCAAGGAAAAAGACCCCAAGCTGATCAATCAGTTCCTTTCGCGTAAAGCGCGCGCCGCTTTCCCGGTCCTCGCCACGCATGACCGCGCTGGCGATGTCGTCGGGCCACTGGTCTTCCGGGAGCGCGAGGCGCGCATCCACTAGGATTCCCAGCGCGTCCCGGATCTCGTCGCAGGCCTCAAGGACGGCGTCGTGCTGGGGAATCGCGCTGAAGGCCTTGGAGAAGATCAGCCGGGGCAGCTCGATATGGGCCGCTGAGCGCTCGAAAATGGCGAAGGCGGAAAACACTTTCTGCGCCGTTTCAGACGCCAGGGAGGTGGAAAAGATCGTGCGGCAGATGACGTCGGCGGTGAGCTCGCTCATGGCGAAATCGAGGGAGAAGGGGCTTCCTGTCTCGGCCTGCTGGGCGAGCTTCTCAACATAAGCGGCCACCGCTGCCTGCATGCCGCCAAAGGCCTGGGTGACCCGGAGTTGGGAGAAAGCCGGGTCGATCATGGCGCGCTGCCGGCGCCAGAGGGGCCCAGAGGAGACAAAGAGCGAGTCCCCCACCAGGGGCTCCAGGGCACCGGTCATGAGGTCGTTTTTCGGGTAGACATCCAGGGGGTCGGTGAGCACGGAGCGAAACAGGGCCGGATCGTTTAGGATCAGAATCGAGCGCCGGGAGTAGCCCAGGGGCCCGATGGGGACGCGGTAGGCCGTGGCTGGCATTAGGCTCAGGAGGTCGCCGTCGCCGCGCCAGAGCGTGCGAAGGAGCCCGCCGAGGGGGCTCAGAGGCGGGGTGCGGGGCGGCTCGTAGCAGTTTTCAAGCATGGGCGCTGGGCGTTCTCCCGGTGCGGTGCGCCTTGAGGTCCATCAAGGGGCCGCGGGTCAGTCCTTGCCCGAGCATAAGCGCCAAGGCACACTGACGTCATCTTTAGTTGACAGGCCATGGGCATGGATGCGTTTCACGGATTTCTTGCCGGGCACATCACCACCGGGGCCGTGGGGCTCGTGGCCTTCTGGGTGCCCGTGCTCAGCAAGAAGGGCGGGGCGCTGCATCTGCGCTGGGGCCGCATCTTCAACGTCGCCATGATCGCCACCGGCGCCTTCGCCACGGGCATGGCCCTGTGCACTATCGCCGATCCCCTGGGAACCCACCCCTTCATGACCGACGGCCCTTTGGTGGCGGGCATCTTTGGCTGGATGATGCTTTATTTGGCCTTCCTCACGGTGAACTTGGCGGTCTATGGCTGGCTGTGCATTCGCTATCGCCGGCGCCATGAGGCCCACCGCCAGCCCCTGTGGATCGCCAGCCAAGCCCTCTTGTTTGTGGCCGCAGCGAACTGCGCTTGGCAGGGCTGGCTGCTGGGGCAGGTGCTCATGATGGGCATCTCCGGGGTCGGTATCGCTGCCGCGGCCACCAACTTGTACTTCATGTTTCAAAGGGACCCGGTGCCCTGGGGCTGGCAGCTGGAGCACATCAAGGCCCTCGTGGGCGCAGGCATATCCGTTTACACGGCCTTCCTAGCCTTCGGCGCCGTGCGACTTATGCCTGAGCTCGCCCTGTCCCCGGTGCTCTGGTCCTTTCCCCTTGGCACCGGCCTCGGCCTGATTCTTTACCATCAGGCGCAGGTTCGCCGGCGCTTTCGGCGTACGCCCGCCCATGGATGACGGCTTTTTGCCTCTCGCCTGGCCCCGGGTCAGCCTTCGGGCTCGGGGCCTCGAAGCAGTGCTTCGCTGGTGCCCGGCGGAGGAGAGCACCGCGCCGCCTTGGCTCCTCGTGCACTCCATTAACGCGGCGGCCTCCAGCGCTGAGCTCGCGCCTCTGGCCCAGCGGCTCAGCGCTCAGGCGTCCGTTGCCCTTTTAGATCTGCCTGGCTTTGGGGACGCTCCTCGGCCTTGCCATCGCTACGCCATCGAGGACTACGTCGAGGCCATTGCGGAAGCGCAGCGCTGGGTGGCTGCTAGGGCAGGGCAGGCACCGGTGCTCTGTGCCCTCTCCCTAAGCGCGGAATTTGCGGCCCGGGCTGTGCTTTGGGGCGCGCCGACGCCACCGGCGGTGCTTTGGATTTCCCCCACGGGGCTTGATGGCCGGGCCCTGCAGCGGGGCGAGGCCCTGGCGCCGCCGGAGCAACCGGTACCCCACCGGGGCAGTGAGCGGGTCTATGGCTGGCTCCACGGGCGTGCCCTCGGGCGCTGGGCCTTCCGTCTGCTGCGCCGCCCCTCGGTCATTCGCTACTTCCTCCGCCGGACCTTTGGACGCCGCGAGATTGACGAAGGGCTTTGGCGCGCCGCCTGCGAGGTGGCTCAGGCGCGAGGGGCGGAGCATGCCCCCCTGGCCTTCCTGAGCGGCCGGCTGTTTTCCCGGGACGCCGCGGCGCTCTATCGGGCCCTCACCGTTCCCCAGACGATCATCCACGGATGCCGGGGGGATTTTCAGGATTATCGCGGGGCCTCGGCTTTGATTACCGAGGGCCAGGGGCCGGTGCAGGTGCACGCGCTTGATACCGGGGCCTTGCCACACATCGAAGCGCCGGAGGCCTTCGCCTCGGTGCTGCTTTCCAGTCTTGGGGCGATCGTGGCGCCCGTCGCCCGCGCCTCCTAAGGAGACCTTCATGGCCGTTCCCTATCCCTTTTCCGCCATCGTTGCCCAGGACGGGATGAAGCAGGCCCTCCTGCTGGCGGTGGTGGATCCCAGCCTGGGTGGCGTCATGGTTTTCGGGGATCGCGGCACGGGGAAGTCCACGGCGGTGCGTGGCCTCGCAGCGCTGTTGCCGCGCATGGCCGTGGTGAAGGGCTGTCCCTACGGCTGCGATCCCGAGGGGCAGGGTGGGGCCTGCGAGGCCTGCCGGATCGGGGGCGAGAAAAAGCGCGCTTGGGCGCCGGTGCCCGTGGTCGATCTTCCTCTGGGGGCGACGGAGGATCGGGTCGTGGGTGCTTTGGATTTGGAAAAGGCTCTGACCCAAGGGGAACGGGCCTTCGACCCGGGACTTTTGGCCCGGGCGCACCGGGGCTTTCTTTACATCGACGAGATCAACCTCCTCGATGATCACCTAGTGGATCTCCTCCTCGATGTGGCGGCTTCTGGGGAGAACGTGCTGGAGCGCGAGGGGCTCAGCGTTCGCCATCCTGCGCGCTTCGTGCTGATCGGCTCCGGTAACCCGGAGGAAGGGGAGCTTCGCCCCCAGCTGCTGGATCGCTTTGGGCTGGCGGTGGATGTCTCCACCCCCCAGGATCTCGATGATCGGGTGGAGGTAGTGCTGCGGCGGGACGCCTTTGAGCGGGACCCGGAGGCGTTCACCGAGGCCTGGGCCAAGGAAACGGAAGCGCTCAGTCGGCGCCTCGCCCGGGCGCGGCGCTTGCTGCCAAAAGTGACCGTGCCCCCAGCGCATCTTCGCAAGGTCGCCCAGCTATGCCTTAGCCTCGGGACCGACGGCCTCCGCGGCGAGCTCACCGTGCTCCGGGCCGCGCGGGCACGCGCGGCCCTCCGCGGTGGGAAGGTGGTCTCCGAGGCCGATATCATCGCCATCGCACCGATGGCGCTGCGTCATCGCCTTCGCCGTAACGTTTTAGACGATACGGGTTCGGAGGGGCGCATTCGCCGGGCCTTGGAGGAGACCTTCGGCGCCGGTGAGGCGAGCTAGGGTCCATGCATCCCTTCGTTGCGGCCCTGGCCTGCCTTCGCCTGGCCCCGAAGCTCGGAGGGCTCGTTCTTCGGGCTCGCCCCTCACCCCAGCGCCAGCGTTGGCTGGCCTTTGCCGCGGCGGCCCTTGGCGTGCAGCCTCTGCCCCGGGTGCCCCTGGGGATTACCGATGATCGCCTCTACGGCGGGCTCGACCTCAGCGCCACGGTGCGCCTTGGCCGGCCCCAGCTTCAGCAGGGCCTGCTGGCCCAGGCCCATGGGCGTGCCTTGCTCTTGCCCATGGCCGAGCGCCAACCCGAGGTGGTCCTCGCGGCGCTTCAGGACGCGCTCGATCGAGGGGTCGTCACTGTGGCTCGGGAAGGGCTCCAGGGGACCTATCCCGCCCGCTTTGTTGTCCTAGCAGTCGATGAAGGGGACGCGGGGGAAGCGGCCCCGGAGCGTTTTCTGGAGCGACTCGCCTTTCCTTTTTTTGAGCCCGCGGTGTTGGCGCCGCCGCCGCCCTTGCCCATGGAAGAGGATCTTTGGCCCGAGGCCTCCCTGATCTTTGAACTCCTGGAAGGTGACGAACCCTTGGCGCCGGGGGCTTTGGTGGCGCTCGAGGAAGGTTTAGGGGCGCCCCGGGCGCGTCTCGCAGCCCAGGGGCCCTTACCGCGAAGCGTAGTTCGGGCCCTGGGGGAGCTGACCGACGCCCTCGCCGTGCCCTCAAGCCGAGCCCTAGGGCAGGCGGCCCTGACCCTTCGTTGCCTGTGCGCCTGGGCCGATTGCGCTCTAGATTCGCCCGAGGCCCTGGCCTCCGCCGCGGCGCTGGTGCTGGCCCCCCGGGCTCGCCAGGCCTTGGTCAACGAGCCGCCTGCGGCTGATGCTTCGTCTCCCGCACCGGCGCCCCCGGAATCTTCTGAGGCGCCTGAGCCTCCGGCCGCCCCTGAGGGCAGCGAGCAGGCCGAGGAGCCCGCTCCCGCAGGGCTTTCCGCTTCCACGGAAGTCCTTCTCGAGGCCATTGCTACCTCGGTGCCGGAGGCTTGGCTCGCCGCCGCGAGTGCTTGTGCGAAGGCCCAGAGGGCCCGCGCCGGACGCGTTGGCGCTCGCACGAGGCTGGCCCTTCGGGGTCGGCCCCGGGGGGTGCGGGCCGGGACCCTGGCCCCGGGGGATCGCTTAAACGTCCCCGCGACCCTCCGCGCTGCGGCCCCCTTTGCGAAGCTGCGGCCGCCCCCGGCGCCGGGTCTTCGCTTTGCCCTTGCCCCGGAAGATTTTCGCATTCAGTGCTACGAAACGCGGGCTGCCACCACCACCCTATTTGTCGTGGATGCTTCCGGTTCCGCGGCCCTTCAGCGCCTCGGGGAGGCGAAGGGCGCGGTGGAGGCCATGCTGGCGGATAGCTACGCGCGTCGGGACGAGGTCGCCATGCTGATCTTCCGCGGAGAGCACAGCGAGCTTGTGCTCCCGCCAACCCGGGCTCTCGTGCGGGCGCGGCGCGCCTTGGCGGGGGTGCCGGGAGGGGGCGCAACGCCCCTGGCGAAGGCGGTGCAGCATGCCACGACCCTCGCTCAGGACATCGCACGCCAGGGGCGCCAGCCCCTGGTGGTGTTCCTCACCGATGGGCGGGGCAATATCGCTCTGGACGGGCGCGCCGATCGCGCGCAGGCGCAGAGGGACACGGAGCGCGCCGCCCGAGCCTTTGCCTTCGCCGGGCTGGCGGGGCTCGTACTCGACACCGGGCGGCGCCCCGAGCCTAGGGCTCGGGCCCTCGCGGAGCACCTCGGGGCGGCCTATGCGCCCTTGCCGCGCCAGGGCGCTGCAGCCATCGCCCAGCTGGTCACTGCTTCTCGTCCACGCAGCGCAGCGGCGCCATGACTGAAAGGGTTAGGGTCTCGGGGCTGGGCCAGCCTTGGGTCTTCACCCAGCTTTCCGAAGGCCCCCGCGCGATCCTCGCGCTTCACGGTACGGGCGCGTCTTCCCACTCCTTTCGCCCCCTGGCTGAACAGCTCCAGGGCCGCTGGGCACTTTGGGCCCCCGATCTCCCAGGCCATGGGGCAAGCCCCCTAGCGCCGGGCTTTCGCCCCACGCGGCAGGCCCTGGCGGCGAGCCTGGGAGATGCGCTTTCCATCCTCGCTGTTCCCTGGGCCCTGGCCCTTGGTCATTCCGCCGGCGCAGCTATTCTTCTTCAACATCGCCTTGAGGCGTCGGCGGGGGGCCGAGTGCCCCTGCCCCTGGGGCTTCTGGCGCCCGCCCTGCTGCCCTTGGCGGGCCTGCAGCGGTGGCTCTTTCCCGCGGCGGCGGAGCTGCTCGCGCGCAATCCCTCTTGGCTTTCCCGCCTCGTGGCCCGCTCTACTCCGGAGCGCCTGGCGCGACGCCTGATTGCCGATACCGGGTCTACCCTTCCGCAAGCGCAGCTTCAGGGCTACGCCGACCTCCTGGCCCAGCCCTCCCATGGGGAGGGGGCCCTGGCTCTGATGCGGCACTGGGATTTGCGGAGCCTGACCCCGGCCCTTCCGCAGGTTCGGGACCCTGTGCTGATCCTGACGGGAACCGCGGATCGCACCTATCCCCGGCCGCCCCGAGCCGCCCTTGAGCCCCACCTTCCCCGGGCCGCCTGGCGATCCTTTCCCGGCCTTGGGCATTTGCTCCACGAGGAGGCTCCGGTGGAAGTTGGGGCCGCGATCACGGGGTGGTTCCTGGGGGATGCGTTAACGAGAGTGACGGGGTAAGGTGTCAGCCTAAAGTGACGGTCGCCGAGGGCGCCATGGAACAGCAGCAGCAAGCGATCGTAATCGGGAGCGGTTTCGGAGGTCTCGCTGCGGCGATTCGCCTTGGGGCGAAGGGCTATCAGGTCACGGTCCTGGAAGCCCTCGACGCCCCCGGGGGGCGCGCCTACGTGTTCAAGCAGGATGGCTTCATCTTCGATGCCGGCCCCACCATCATCACCGCGCCCTTTCTTTTCGAGGAGCTCTGGGCCCTGTGCGGGCGACGCCTGGCGGATGACGTCAAGCTCGTGGAGCTTGATCCGGCCTACCAGATCCGCTTCGCCGACGGCACGGTTTTTAACTACAGCGCCGACCCGGCGAAGATGCGTGCGGAGGTAGAGCGCCTGTGTCCTGCGGATCTTCCCGCTTACGACCGTTTCATGGTGAAGAGTCGGGAAATCTATGGGCTCTTTGAGCGCCTTGGGGATCGGCCCTTCAGCCGCTTCTCCGACATGCTCTCCGTGGCCCCGGATCTGGTCCGAAATTCTGGCTATCAAACGGTTTACGGTCTCGTTCGTCGTTACTTTTCCGATGAGCGGCTGCGCGTGGTCTTTAGCTTTCATCCCCTTCTCGTCGGAGGCAATCCCTTCGACACCACAGCGATCTATACCCTCATTGCCCACCTGGAGCGCAGCTTTGGGGTGCACTTCGCCATGGGCGGCACCGGGGCGCTCATCGACGGCATGGTGCGCCTCATCGAGGGGCAGGGCGGAGTAGTGCGTTGCGACGCGCCGGTGGCGACCATTCGCACCGAGGACGGCAAGGTGGCGGGAGTGACGCTGCGCTCCGGGGAGCGCCTCGATGCGCCCCTGGTCGTCTCCAACGCCGATGCCATCAACACCTACGAAAAGCTTCTCGATCGCCCTCGGCAGCGCTGGACGACGAAAAAGGCGGCGCGGAGCCGCTCTTCCATGGGGCTTTTTGTGTGGTACTTCGGTACGGAAGGGGGCTATCCCGAGGTACCCCATCACCTCATTCTCATGGGGCCGCGCTACCGGGGTTTGCTCAACGATATCTTTAAGAAAAAAATCCTTGCCGACGACTTCAGTCTTTACCTCCACCGCCCCACGGCAACGGACCCAAGCTTGGCGCCGCCGGGCTGTGAAACCTTCTATGTGCTATCGCCGGTGCCAAACCTCGATGCGGCAGTGGATTGGACTACCATGGCGGAAACCTATCGAGCCCGCATTGCGGCGGCGCTGGAGGCGACGGTGCTTCCGGGCCTGAGCGCGCGCCTAAGGACGTCGCGCATGATGACGCCCCTCGATTTCCGGGATCGGCTCGATAGCTATCGGGGCGCTGGCTTCAGCCTTGAGCCCATCCTTTTTCAGTCGGCTTGGTTTCGCCCCAACAATCGCAGCGAGGAAGTT
>Ga0255767_1004232_pt1 | contig 11867 bp, 9 predicted proteins | sample 071ome_24_FD_179967 | JGI IMG/M metagenome (GOLD analysis project Ga0255767, IMG submission 179967) | Coastal salt marsh microbial communities from the Groves Creek Marsh, Skidaway Island, Georgia - 071402CT metaG (version 2) | ecosystem: Environmental > Aquatic > Marine > Intertidal zone > Salt...
GCGATCTTCATGCAGCCGGACTGGCTCGGGGTGTGTTCGCACACCATCGGTATGGCGGCGGAAGCGGCGGAAAGCGACTATGTCATCCTGCTGGCCGACATGTTCGGCAAGGATTACGGCGGCGAGGGAAAGACCCACGACGAACTGGGCAAGGTCGCGCGCAGCAACCGATCCGACATCGACTTTATTCTGGGGTGTGGTGCCGCCGCCGATGCGGCGTTGACCGCGGAAGCCGACAAACTCGGACTGATCGACAACACCAGACGCGGCGCGGTCGGCTACTGCATGGGCGGGGGCTACCTGACCGAACAGATCCGTAATGGCGCAGATTTCAGGGGATCCGTCTTCATTCACGTCACCCTGCCGATGACGGTGGCCCCGAACCGGCCGTCCAACATCAATGGCCGGGTGCTGACGATCCACGGGACCGACGATACGGTCACGCCGGTCCCGCAGGTGGATTCGTTCCAGGCGGAACTGACGGCCAACGGAGTCGATTGGCAGACGATGATGTTCGGCGGCGCGCCGCATGGGTTCTGCGTCCACGGCGCCGCTGACGTCCTCCAGCGCTACGACGACAAGCTGTGCAAGCAGACCTACCGGCTGATGCGGGATTTCTTCAACGAGACTTTTTAACGGCGCGTTTATATCCGTCCCGTCACCATCAGGGCGAAGCCGTAGGACAGCGCGACTTCGGTCAATCGGTCGAACCGCCCCGACGCGCCGCCGTGACCGGCATCCATGTTCATATAGAGCAGTATATCGGTGCCGGCGGTGTTGTGATGGCGCAGCTTGGCGGCCCACTTGGCCGGTTCCCAATAGGTGACGCGCGGGTCGGTCAATCCGCCGGTCGCCAGCACGCTGGGATAGGCTTTGTCGGTCACGTTCGTGTAGGGGCAATAGGACGCCATGTAATCGAACGCGTCCGCATCACGGATCGGATCGCCCCACTCCACCCATTCGGGCGGGGTCAGCGGCAGGGTGTCGTCGCACATGGTGTTGATCACATCGACGAACGGGACTTCGCCTAGGATGCCGCAAAACAGATCGGGCCGCACGTTGGCCACCGCGCCCATCAGCATGCCGCCGGCGCTCCGCCCCTGGGCCACGATGTTTCCGGCGCACGTGAAATTCTCCGCTATCAGGTCTTCGGCGGCGGCGATGAAATCGAGGAACGTGTTCTTCTTGCGGTCAAGCTTGCCGTCGAGGTACCAACCATAGCCGTTCTCCGTCCCGCCCCGGACATGCGCGATCGCATAGACGAACCCCCGGTCGACCAGGCTGAACACATGCGGCGAAAACCCCGCCGGCATGGCGTATCCGTACGATCCATAGCCGTACAGCAACAGCGGCGCGGAACCGTCGAGCAAGGCATCAGCCGCATGCAGGACCGTCACCGGCACCAACGCGCCGTCATGGCTCTCGGCCAGAAGTCGCCGGCACACATAGGCCGCCGGATCATGACCGGAAGGTATCTCCTGTTCCTTGCGCAGCGTACGTTCGCGGGTGCGCATGTCGTAGTCGTATACCCGCGCGGGCGTGGTCGGAGACGAATAGGAAAACCGCAGCGTATCGGTGTCGAATTCGTATCCCGGCATCAGGGCGAGGTCGTAAGCTTCCTCTTCGAAGACTATCTCGTGCTCGGTCCCGTCCGATATCGCCCGAACCACGATACGCGGCAGCGCCTGTTCCCGTTCGAGCCGCACCAGCCAGTCGCGGAACAGGACGACCGACCGGATCAGCCGTCCCTCCTTGTGCGGTACGATATCGGCCCAGTGTGCCGGTCCGGGGTCGTCCAGCGGCGCCGTGACGATGCGGAAGTCGAGCGCCTCCCGGTTGGTTCTGATGATCAGCGTCTCGCCGTGATCGGATACATCGCAGGTCACGCCGGTTTCGCGCGGCAGCAGCAGGCGCGGTTCCGCTGCCGGGTCGTCCGCCGGGATAAGACGCACTTCCGACGTGTCGGCATGATCGTGCGCGTCGATCACCACGAACCGGCCGCTTTCCGTCTTGCCGATCCCGAGAAAGAAACCGGCATCGGATTCCTCGTACACGATTTCATCCGCCGCTGCGGGCGACCCCATGGCATGCCGCATCACCTTGCACGGCCGGTGATTGTCGTCGAGCACCGTGTAGAACAGCACCTTGCCGTCCGCCGACCAGACCATGTCCCCCTGAGCGTCCGGCAGTTCGTCCGGCAGCATCTTGCCGGTTTCGAGGTCGCGAATGGCGATCCTGCAGTATTCCGACCCGTTTCGGTCCGTCGCCGCAGCAAACAGCCTGTGATCCGGCGAATGCGCGGCCCCGCCCACCGCAAAGAACTTTTCGCCTTCGGCCTCCGCGTCGCCGTCCAGCAGTACTTGTTCGCGGACGTCGTCGTCGTCGCCGGATGGCCGGCGGCACAATATCGGATACTGCCCGCCTTCGACGAACCGGCGGTAATAGGCCCAGTCTCCATCCGGCGCGGGCACCGAGGAATCGTCTTCCCTGATCCGCGCCTTTAGCTCCGCAACCAGCTCTTCGCGCAGCCCGGCGATCGGCGCCAACGCCTGTTCGGTCCAGGCGTTCTCCGCCTCCAGATGGGTGCGGATATCGGTCTGAAGCGCGTCGGGCTCCCGCATCACACGCTGCCAGTCGTCGTCCCGCAGCCAGGCATAGGGGTCGTCGATCGTCCGTCCGTGCCGGTCGATGATGTGCGGTCGCCGGTCGGCTGCGGGGGGCGTAGGAGACATGGTATGCTCTCGGCTGTTCGTGTGTCCGGTACGGATGTCGCTTTATATCATTTCGCCGGGCACACGATCGCATAATGTGATGAAGGAGCGACCATGACGGATATCCCCGTTCCCGCGCGCGGGCGCCTGACCTTCGATGCGGAAGGACAGGAAGGAGGCCCGTGGCACAGCCGTCATTTTCATGTCCCCGGCGCAACGTCCGGGCTGACGATCGGCCGCGGCTACGACATGAAAATGCGCAGCAAATCCGAAATTCGCGACGATCTGATCGCCGCGGATGTCGATCCGCCAACCGCTGCGCTGATCTCCCAGGCCGCCGGGATGAAAGGCGAAGAAGCGGAAGAATTCATCGCCGAAAACGATCTGGAGGATTTCGAAATATCGCCGAAGGCCAGGTCGTGCTGTTCGACATCGAATACGCCAAGCAGGAAGCCGACGCTCGCCGGCTCGCCACCAAGGCGGATGTGACCCGGGCCTATGGCGCGACCGACTGGGACGCGCTGGATCCGACAATCAGGGAGACGCTGGTCGATCTCCGCTTCCGCGGCGACTACACGCCGCGCAGCCGCAGGATTATTCAGCGCTGCGTCGCCCGTAACGACACCGCGGAGTTCGCCGCCCTGATGGCCGACCGGAACAACTGGCCCGGCGTTCCGCAGGACCGGTTCGACCGGCGGAGGGAATTTTGCGCCCGCGCGACAGGCTGACGCCCGATACCGGCCGGCTGCCCCCGGGGGACACGACAATCGCAAACCGCCATGCCATAACATACCCATCCTGCAGCAACCGGATTTTGTAATGGTCCATCTCAGCGAAATGCCCGAAAACCTGCGCAATGCGCCGGTCAACCTGGATCGGCCGGAATACGACGGCAGGCACCGGACGAAGCACGGATAAACTCGCGGATATGGACACACATCCATGAAAAAGATCGGTTTCCTGTCGTTCGGACACTGGACGCCGTCCCAGGGCTCGCAGACGCGCTCGGGGGCGGATGCGCTGCTACAGTCCATCGACCTCGCCGTCGCGGCGGAGGAACTGGGCGCCGACGGGGCGTTTTTCTGGGTCCATCACTTCGCCCGCCAGCTGGCGTCTCCGTTTCCGTTGCTGGCGGCGGTCGGCGCGAAAACGAAGACGATCGAAATCGGCACCGGCGTGATCGACATGCGCTACGAAAATCCGCTCTATATGGCGGAAGACGCCGGCGCCGCCGACCTGATCGCGGGCGGACGGCTTCAGCTCGGCATCAGCCGGGGATCGCCCGAACAGGTCATCGACGGCTGGCGCTACTTCGGCTACCAGCCCGCCGAGACCGAAACCGACGCCGACATGGCGCGGCAGCATGCGGAAGTCTTTCTCGATGTGCTGCGCGGTGAGGGTTTCGCGCAACCGAACCCCAACCCCATGTTCCCGAATCCCGGCGGAATGCTTCGACTTGAACCCCATTCCGAAGGCCTGCGCGAGCGCGTTTGGTGGGGCGCGTCTTCCAACGCAACCGCCATATGGGCCGCAAAGCTGGGCATGCACCTGCAGAGCTCCACCCTGAAGACAGACGAGAGCGGCGAGCCGTTCCACATTCAGCAGGCCAAACAGATCCGCGCCTATCGCGCCGCCTGGGACGAGGCCGGACATCAGCGCGAGGCGCGAGTATCCGTCAGCCGCAGTATTTTCGCCCTCGTCGACGACCGCGACCGCGCCTATTTCGGCGGCCGCGGGGAAAGCCGGGACCAGATCGGCCATATCGATCCGAACACAAGATCCATCTTCGGCCGCACCTATGCCGCCGAGCCGGACCGGCTGATAGACGAACTGGCCGGGGATGAAGCGATCGCCGAGGCGGATACGCTGTTGCTGACAGTGCCCAACCAGCTGGGCGTCGACTACAATACGCACGTCATTGAAGCGATCCTGACCCATGTCGCCCCGGCGCTGGGCTGGCGCGATGCCGCATAGGCCAGTGTCACCCGTGGGCGCCGGCAAGATTCGCAGCGTTTAGGGATTTGTCAGGACGCCGCGGCACGCTTAAAAAACCGGATGTAAGATAACCCGTCGCCCGGCGCAGATATGGTCTGAACGTCGGAGCGGGCAGTGCGTTAACCTATAGGGGCCGGTCGGATTTCAGCTGCATTGTCGGACAGGATCAAGCCGTATTCGGTTGTCGATATCGGCTCGAATTCGATACGGCTGGTCATCTTCGATGTGGCAGCAGGGTATCCGCATCCGGTTTACAACGAACGCGTCTTCTGCGCGCTGGGTGCCGGGGTCGGTAAACACGGTCACCTGCCGGACGAGACGATCGCCGATACGCTGACCGCCATTGTCAGGTTCTCCCGCATCGTGCAGGAAGCCGGTGCAGGACCGCTCTACGCATTCGCTACGTCGGCCGTGCGCGACGCCACGAACGGCGGCACGCTGACCGCCGCGGTTCTTTCGCAAACCGGGTGCGAGGTCGATGTGATTTCCGGCAAGGACGAAGCCCGCCTGTCGGCGGATGCCGTGCGCTACGGCCTCAACCTGCAGGACGGGATTGTGGCGGATCTCGGCGGCGGCAGTCTGGAACTCGCCCTGCTGAAAAAGGGAAGTGTGGCGCACGCAACGTCACTGCCTCTGGGGATCGTCCGGCTGATGGCCAGATTTGACGGCGACATGTCGAAGATGGGGGACGAAATCGCCCGTCAGGTCGACTCGATCGGCTGGCTGAAACAGAAGCGCGGCGGCAACCTGGTGCCGCTCGGTGGCGCGTTCCGCGCCTTTGCCCGCCTGAACATCGTCGAAAACCGGCACCCCCTGAACATCATTCACGGCTATACGGCGGCACCTTCCGTCATCCGAAACAGAATCGACCTGCTGACGGGGATGAACGAGCGGTCGCTCGGCTCACTGACCAGCGTCACGTCGCGCCGGCGTCAGTCCCTGCCGTTGACCTCGATGATCCTGAAAACCCTGACGGACAAAACTTCCCCGTCGGCGGTCGCGTTTGCCGCCGTGGGGGTGCGCGAGGGATACGTTTTCTCGCAGATGCCGTCCCGAAAGATTGCAGACGATCCGCTTGTGTCCGGCGCCCGGGAAATCGCGCGAAGCGATTCCCGCTACGGCGATACGTCACGTGCGCTGATGGACTGGATCGCACCGCTGTTGCCGCCGAAAAAGACTGCACGCACGCGGCTGCAACGCACCGTTTGCGCACTGGCGGACATGGCATGGCGGGAACATCCTGACTACCGCGCGTCACACGCATTCGACCGGTCGATCCAGTTTCCGTTTCTCGGCATCTCGCACACCGAGCGCGCCTTCGTCGCCTTGTCGCTTTATCTGCGGTACGGCGGCAGGCCCGAAGACGGCATCGTCACGCCCTATCGGCCGCTGCTGTCGAAGCGCGCCGTGCGCCGCGCTGAAGTGCTGGGGCTGGCGCTGCGCCTCGCCTATCGGATTTCTTCCGGGAACCCGGCGCTATTGATGCAGTCATCGCTGTCGGTCAAAGACGGCAGGCTTGCCGTGACGCTGCCGCCGAACGGTGCCGCGCCGGACGATTCGCGTATCGCGACGACCATAAAGCGGCTATGCGCTGCCAGCAGCCTGAAGCCGGGCACCGTCCAGGCAGCCCGCGAAGCGGACTGATTGCATGACGCACAGATACGCGATCTATTTCTCGCCCCCGACCGCCAGTGCGCTAGGCGATTTGGGCGCATCGTGGCTGGGGCGGACCATCGAAGGTCAGGATCTTGCGCCCCCGACCCTGGCGGATATCGCTTCCGAAGACTGGGAATCCGCGATCGCGGCGCCCCGCCGATACGGATTTCACGCCACGTTGAAACCGCCGTTCCGGCTTGCCGAGGGATTCTCGGAGGGGGACCTGCTGGCGGAGGTACGGACGTATTGCGCGACCACTGCACCCGTTTTTCTGGGGCAACTCGGGGTCGCACAGGTATCGGATTTTATGGCGCTGCGCCCGGAACGTCACGAAGCCGTGGCGCGGCTCGCCGCCGACATCGTGCGGACGTTCGACGTCTACCGCGCGCCGTTGACGCCGGACGAAACGGAACGCCGCCGTCCCGGTTCGCTCTCCCCGGCGCAGCGCACGCTGCTCGACAGCTGGGGATACCCTTACGTAATGGGAGAATTCCGGTTCCACATGACCTTGACCGGTCGGCTGTCGCCCGAAGACCGCGCGCGACATCGAACCGAGCTGGAAAAGCGTTTCGTCCCGGCAAAAACCGGGGCGGTAACGGTCGACGATTTATGCGTCTTTCGCCAGGAGAGTCCGGACAGCGACCTGACTCTGCTGCACCGCTTTGCGCTGCGGCGGGTCTGAGGCCACCGAAACCGAGCACGCAGATGGTGGGCCCCGGAGGGCAACCATCTTAACCTGCTGTTTCGGGTGGCGGGCGCGAAACCGGTGCGGCCGCATGAGCCATCATTATATTCGAACGCCGGTTTTCCCCGGGCGGCTGGTTCCACCCTACTTGTCCCGGCCAGGTCGATAATCTACGAACAATCATGGATTCTCCGACGGAAGACCTTGCCGCCTTTGTTTCCACCCTCGATATCGGGTCGGTTCCGCGGGCGGCATGCGACATTGCCGCCCAACACGTCCTCGACGTCATCGCGGGCGTTTATGCAAGCACCGGCATCCCTGAAGCGGCAAGCGTGGCCGCGGTAATGGGCAACGACGATGCGGCGGCGGCCGGTCGGATCGCGATGCTGGCGCATGCCGCGGAATCGGACCCCATACATGCGGGCACGACCATCTGCGCGGGTCTGATCGCGATACCGCCGGCCCTGCTTTTCAGCCCGGATGGCCCGACGGCGGCCGCAGCGGTTCTTGCGGGTTACGAGACAGCAATCCGCATCGGCGAAGCACTGGGGTCTTCGCGGCTGCTGGGGATGGGATGGTGGCCGACCGCTCTTCTGGGGGCCGCGGGTGCGGCGGCCGCGACGGCGCGGGCGCGCGGGCTTGACACTCTCCAAACCCGAAACGCTATTTCCCTGGCGTTGGTTCAGGCAGGCGGTCTCGGCAGCGGCGCGGCGCAGGCGCCGGAAGCGCGGAACCTGCTGGCGGCAAATTGCGTGCGGACAGGGGTCGAAGCCGCCAATGCCGCGGCCCGCGGCATCGCAGGACCGCCGGAGCCCTTGACCGGCGATCGGGCCTTCCTGTCCGCGTTCGGTCTCGCGCCTTCTCCCGGCCTGCTGATGAAAGATCTGGGCGATGATTGGAAAATTACCGACACCAGCCTGAAAGCCTTTCCCTGCGCGCTCCAGGCCCAGTCGGCACTGGCCACGCTTCGTGACGCAGTGACCAGACACAGGCTGACAGCGGAAAATACAGCAGCCGTTGAGATCGGACTGCCCGAAGCCATGCGCCGCATCGTCGATCGCCCGGGCGTGCCGGAAACGCGGTTCGGTGCTGCCGCCAGCCTCCGGTTCCTGGCCGCCGCCTGTCTGCTGGACGGCGATGTTCTCCCCGCCCGGATGACCGAAGACCGGCGCGGAACACCCGGGATGCGCGCCGCGATGGACAAAGTGCGGATCGTTCACGCAGCGGAACTCGATGCGGCGCTGCCGGAGGCCTGGCCGGCCCGGGTTCGGATCACCACGTCCAGTGGCGAATTCAGCAGCGAGTGCAGGATTCCGCCTGGCCACCCCGAAAACCCTATCGCCATGACCGTAACCATCGACCAGTTCCGCGCCTATAGCGTCGGACAGGTCGATAGCAGAACACAGAACAGAATGATCGACGCGGTCAGCACTTTCGCCGATCTGAAAGACATGACGGCGATCAGCGGACCGTTACGCGCACTGTTTTAGATCAGCGGCGCCACGGTGCCGTCTTCGTTGAGGACGGGAATACCGACCAGATGCGTTTCGCCCCCGACGGACAGAGTCAGACTGGCGGCGCCCACTGCGCCGTTCGGCAGGGCCTGGACTGCCGTGAGCGGCGCCGATCCCATGCAGGCCTCGAGGGTCACACCGGGCGTGCCCAGGCCGGGCACGGTTTCGCCGTCCAGGATTGCTGTCAGACTCCCCGCAACCCATTCGTCCAGGCGCTCGGTACCGTATGTCCGGCCGATGCGGATCCAATGTCCCTTATAGGCCAACGAGATGCGCAGCGCGTACGTATCCCCGAGATCGAAAGTACCGTCGAGCCGGCGCAACACCGTATTTTCCGCGAGGTCGGCGGCGAATTCGACGATCACTTCTTCTGCCCCCGCCAGACGCGCGGGGCCTTCGATGGCCGCCGTCAGGGGGCCGGTCTGGGTGTATTCCGAATGCTCATAGGCACCGTCCAGGCAATCACGCGCCAGCGTTGCCGCTTTCCTTGAGATCGCGACTTCCGTAGCGTCGGCAGGATGGCGGACGGCACAGTACATATCCGTCGCATCCACCAGCTCGACACCGGGAAGTCCGGCCAGAAGCGGATGAGCAATTCCGCCCGGCAATCTGTTCAGCTCCAGAACACCGACGCGTTTTGACCCTTCGAGACGTTTCGCCAGATCGACGCCGGGACGCGGCGTGGAGACGATGCCGCCTATGTGTGACGTCTCATCGATCCAACCCGCAACCCGTTTGGACAGGCTGACGAAATATTCCGGTGCGCCCCTCGCGGGCAGCACAAGAACGCCCTGGGACCAGTAGGGAATAAAATGCGTAAGCCAGGATACCGCCGCAGGGCGGGGAAAGTTGTTGTAGAGTAGCAGCGCATCCATCCTCGCCGCCGACATGGCGGCACGGAGCTTTTCTACACGGGCATCGAGCACGTCGGCAGGAACTTCAGCCTCGTCCCAGGACAGTAATCCGCGTCTCATATCGCCACCGACAGCAATTCGCGCGGCAGCGTGCTGAACGTCTCGTAGCCCCCCTCGGTCACCGCGGTTGCCTCCCCCAGAACCATGTAGCCGACATCCGGATGATACGTGTTGGGGTGCACGATCAGCGTCGCGCCAGCCGGTAGAATCGTGTCCACGTCTTCGAGAATATGCGGCGGATTGTCGACGAACAGTCCGACGCCATGGCCGCGCACACGGGTGTATTCGCTGGTGCAGTAAACCCCAAGATCGTATTTGCGGAAGACGTCGTTCTCCGCCTTAGCGATCTCGCTCGCTCTGACGCCGGCTTTCAGGATGGCGCTTCCTGCCTCCACCGCCTCGATATAGACATCGAATGCGTCAAGCTGCGCCTTGCTCGGTTCGCCGACAACCAGGGTGCGGCAGACCTGCGCGTAATAGCCGTCCACCGCCGGGGTAAGTTCGGTGGTTACCAGATCCCCCGCCTGGATGCGTCTTTCGCCGGGCGGATGCATGCCCCGAACCTCGACCCCGCCGGATCCGAGAATCATGAAATTCTCCGGGCAACCTGCTTCCCGGAAAAACGTTTCGATATCGGCGATCAACTCGTACTCGGCGCGCCCGACCTGGCAGGCCTCCATGAAAATCTTATAGCCTTCATCTGCGATCGCGGCGGCACGGCGCACTGCGTCAATCTCAACGGGCGATTTGACGAGCAGCAGTCCGTCGATCAGCGACGTGCCGTCTTCGACATCCTTTGCCGCATCCGATCCGGAGATTCCAAACGGCATCAACGTTGCCGGCGCGGAGACGACTTTGCGATTCCCGAGCCGGCCGAGCTCGGCACAGACGGCTTCCGTCAGATCGTCACATTGCACGATATCGGCATAGGGCGTCTCGACCCCTGCCCGCGCCGCATCGGCAGCAGATTCGACGAAAAGCCGCGTCTCGCCATCGGCGAAAAACAGCGCCAGCGCCTCACCCTCGACCGGCGGAAAATCTGTGACATAGCGCAGATAGTCGCACTGCCAAGCATTACCGTAGACGAGCACGGCTTCACACCCGGTCTCGTTCATTGCCGCTATCAGCCGGCGGCGGCGTTCCTTGTGCACCGGCGTCATTCCGCAGCCTCGCTCGACGGGGCGAAGCCGTACTGTTCTACTGCCGCCCGGGGTGTGATCAGACCTTCGCACAGATCGGCTTCGATCGCCGCGCGATCCCGTGAATTAGCATTGCCATACCCGCCGCCCCCTGCCGTCAGGAAGGTTACTTTGTCCCCTGCGTCGAGCTGGATATTAGTTTCCTTGGTGGCGCGTTCCTCGGTGCCATCGATCCGTCGGATAATCGCGACGTTGGATGCGCCGTCACCACCGCCGAGAATGCCCCAAGGCGGCTCGACAATGCGTTCAAGATTGATATTCGCCGAGGTTTTTTGCAGACAGCGATAGGTAATCACCGTCCCGAAGCCGCCTCGATGCTCTCCAGGGCCGCCGCTATCGGTGCGCAGGCCGAATTCCTCGACTATAAACGGGAAATTGGTTTCCTGTACTTCGATCGGCACGTTGCGTACGTCGCCCTGGCAGATCGAAACGGCCGCGCTTTCGCCGTCTCCGGTGGGGCGGCCGCCCCAGCCGCCACCGAAGATATTCATCAGCAGAAAACGGCGGCCATCGTCCTCGCGGTAGCCGTAAAACGACACGCCCCCCATATCACCCTTGTGCGCCGCCGGGACCCGGTCCGGCATGGCGGTCGCCAGCGCTCTCAAGATGGTGTCGATCACCGTGGGCAGCATGATGGACCACAGCCCAATGGCCGCCGGCGGCTTGGCGTTCAGTATCGTACCTTCGGGCGAGATCAGCTTGAGCGAGCGGAAACAACCCTCGTTGACCGGCGCATCCGGCATGGTCAGGCACTTGAACGCAACGCGCGCAGCCGCCAGACCGCCGGAATAACCGGAATTCAGCGGAGTCGGCACCTGCGGGTTCATATCGGAATAATCCACCGTCATCTCGTCGCCGTCGACGGTCACCGTGACTTTAACATCGAGCGGCTTATCGAGAGTACGTCCGTCGTTATCGAGCACGCTTTCTGCCTGGTAGACCCCGTCCGGAATTCCGGAAACGACTTCGCGGGCCTCGGCTTCCGACTGATCCCAAATTTCGGCAATACAGGCATTGACCGTCTCGACCCCATAGCGGCCAAAGGCTTCGCTCAAACGCCTTTCGCCAAGATGACAGGACGCGATCTGCGCCCGAAGATCGCCGAGAGACGATTCGGGAAACCGCAGATTATCGGTCAGAATCTGCCACACCGCTTCGTTGCGCTTTCCCGCCTCGTAGATCTTGATCGAGCG
>Ga0255767_1004263_pt1 | contig 11820 bp, 7 predicted proteins | sample 071ome_24_FD_179967 | JGI IMG/M metagenome (GOLD analysis project Ga0255767, IMG submission 179967) | Coastal salt marsh microbial communities from the Groves Creek Marsh, Skidaway Island, Georgia - 071402CT metaG (version 2) | ecosystem: Environmental > Aquatic > Marine > Intertidal zone > Salt...
TGTTTGCTCTTCTTCTTCTTTCCGATTCGCGTTGCTTTCGCTTGGCGGCAAAAAAAGCGGTCCCCACCTCGAGAGAGAGAGAGTCCGTCTTCCTCTTCTTCTTTTCACCTTACTCTCTCTCTCTCTTTGTGTCAGTATACGTAGTAGAAAAACAACCCGTCGTGGGGACAAATTTTTGTTGCCTTTCGGGCGTTCTCTGACTTCATCTTATTAGGGGTTCAAAGTTCTTCCTAAACCCTAAATCATTTTTAAAATGAAACCCTAAACATTTTCTCTTTTTCTTCTTCCAAAGAAAAAAATCTTTCTCGACCGACAAAGAGAGCGCGCACAGAAGAGGAGGAGAGAATGAACGGCGACGATCGGCGGGAGAAGCAGCAACAGCCAGAGCAGCAGCTAAAAAAACCCGGATTCTGGGCGCAGTTGGACGCGGCGGCAGCAACGGCGGCAGCAGCGACACCGGCGCGTGATCGTAATCATTTTCGCGGCGAAAAAGAAGCGAATTCGAAAAGCGGCATCATCGGCACCGGCGCGGTGACGATGAAGACGACGACGACGGAACCACGAGAAGAAGAAAAAGAAGAAATAAAAAGGGATTTTGAGAACGGCGAAAACGAGGACGAGGAGGAGGATAAGAAAAACTTGGTCTTCTCTCGATTTCTTGAAGACGCGGCGAACGCGCAGGAGAAGGATTACCGAAACTCTCTGAGGGTTGGGAGTTCCAAGAGCATGAAAGAGTTGGCGAGGTACGACGCGGCGCAGAACATGGAGAGGAGGCGGAGGAAAGAGAGAGGAGAAGAAGTAGACGACGACGACGACGACGACGACGACGACGACGACGACGACGAAAGATGGGTCGAAACGGAAAATCTGCGAAGCGCGAGTCGGATGATGGTGAGAGCGAATAGTAACGCCAACACCGGCAATAACAACGACAACGGTGTGATGAGTTCTCCGGAGACGTCGATGGATCCCGTGACTACTCTTTTGCGCGGCGGCGGTGATAGTAGGAGTAAAGGTATGGAGGAAGAGGACGCTTTGAATTTAGCCGGGAAGCATCAGTCTAGCTTCGCGGATTTGAATTATAACAGTTCCGGATCGGATTCCGCGAGGGGCGGATCTCATGCGGCGCCAGAGATTTATAGGAGTTTGATCACGAAGAGGCGAGAGATGGAGGAAGAGGAGGAAGAAGAACATCCTGAACGCGGCAGCGACGCGTACTTTTCGAAGCATTTCAACAGTCACCCGTATTTTCCTGCCGCTAGCGGTTCCATTATCGGCCACAGTTTCAATAGCATTGGGTTAGGTTTCGGGGGAAGCGCGAGAGAATTAGAGCGACAGAGGCAATCTCAAATGCTGATTTTGCAGCAACAGCAGCAGCAACAACAACAACAACAACGATCCACGGAAAATTACGAAGATTTGAAAAACGCAAAGGAAGACACGAAATTTTTTTCTCGACAAAGTTACACTGAATCTGATTTTGAAGACGACGATGGGGGTTTCGACGAATACGAGGAGGAAGAAGATGAAGACGATGAGTTAGATGATAGTTGCTCGTACGGAGATCCAGAAATCAGACCTATGCACACGACGACGACAACATCAACAATGACGACTACCATAATGGACGGATCCGGAATACCAGTCGTATCGCCTCCAGTTACGAGACTTTTGCACGAGCAGCATCAGCATCCTTCGTGGGTCTCAGAGTCTGGACCGGATGGAGTGCGATCTGCGCCGGGAACGCCTCGCGCTTCCTCGGCGAACAAGCAAAAAGAGGTCGCAACGATGAATCGTGCGTATAACGGTAATAACTCTTCAATTCCAAGCGTGCCAGCATCAACGCCGCAAAAGCTTTTCAACAGCGAGGCCGCGTCAAATAACATTAGTGACGGTGCGAATAACACGAATGGGTCATTTTTGGCGAGCAATAAGAACACTCCGACGACCACCAAGAGTGAGAAAACTAAAGCAAAATTTGCCGCGCTAACGATTGATCCTTCTCGGAAACTAGCATCGACTGCACCCACGACTAAGCGGTCCTATTTGTCGTCGGACTCAACGAGTGTGCGCAAGAGTATTCTCGAACACTATGACTACACGTTAGCGCGTCGGCGCTATAAAATGGACGCAGTTTCCCTGTACGAAGCGTGCGCTCTCTCTCTGCGGGATCGCCTGGTGGAGAGATGGTCAGACACGCAACAATTTTACGCCTCGAGCGAAGAATGCAAAGATCTGAAAATGGTTTATTACATGAGTCTTGAATTTTTAGTGGGACGTTCGTTGGGTAACGCTGCATCTAATCTAGGTTTACGAATGCCATACGCGGACGCTTTGAGAACGCTCGGGCACGAGTTGGAAGATATCGCGCAACGGGAAAAAGAACCGGCGTTAGGTAACGGTGGTTTAGGTAGATTGGCGAGTTGCTTTCTCGACTCCTTAGCGACGCAGAATTATCCTGGTTGGGGCTATGGCATCAGATATAAGTACGGTATGTTCGAACAAGCGTTGATTGACGGGAAGCAAGTCGAATTACCAGATTATTGGCTCACGAGCGGCAATCCGTGGGAAGTCGAGCGGTTGGACGTGACGTACAAAGTTCGATTTTACGGTCGAAGTGTGCAGTACACAAGAAAGCGAAGAGTTTCTGTGAATGCGAAAAACAATGATTGGTCGACGTCAGGAGCCGCTTCGGGTCTCGAGCGAACTGCGAGTCAACGCATGAAAACCATTCGCGAAAATCCCGAAAAGGAAAATTTGGGGAACGTGTATCCTCCCCACGGCACGCCGAACGGCGAATCTCTCATAAATAACGATGCTCCCGCTTCTCTGTCGTCTTCACCAGTGCCAAAAGATGAAGTCGATGAAACCGAAACGCGATTCTCCTGGGAAGGTGGCGAGATTGTAGTCGCGGTCGCCTACGATACGCCGGTGCCTGGATACGGGACCTACAACGCGAACAACATGCGCCTCTGGAGCTCAAAACCTTCGCACGAATTCGATTTGAAGTCGTTTAATGCCGGCGATTACATAGCTGCAATCGAACAAAAAGAACGCGGCGAAAGTATTTCCAGTGTTTTATACCCGAACGACGACACGCACGTGGGTAAAGAGCTTCGCTTGAAGCAGCAGTTTTTCTTTTGTTCGGCGACGTTGCAGGATATTTTGCACCAGTTCAAAAAATCCGCCGCTCGGTATAACAACAGCGTCATGAAAGCTTTTTATGCTGCCGAAAATTCTAGCGCGGCGATAAAAAGTCCGTCGTCGACGAGTAGCGGAAACAACAACACCAACGCCATTCCAGGAATTCGAACTTTAAAAGATTTGCCCAAGCGTGTCGCCATTCAGCTGAACGACACGCATCCGGCGATTGGCGTTCCAGAATTTATGCGCTTACTTTTAGACGAAGAGTTGCTGTGCTGGGAGGACGCGTGGAGCATCACAAAGAACGTCTTCAGTTATACAAATCACACAATCATGACCGAAGCCATGGAAAAATGGCCGGTGCCGATGTTGAGCGAGCTTTTACCTCGGCACGCGGAGATTATTTTCGAAATCAACCATCGGTTTTTGGAAATTGTTCGCAAGAAATGGCCGGGAGACGAGCAAAAAGTACGGAGGATGTCCATCGTAGAAGAGTCGGAACCGAAAATGTTTCGAATGGCAAACTTAGCCGTCATTGGCTCTCACACCGTCAATGGAGTCGCCGAGATGCACACAAAATTGGTCAAGACGAATTTGTTTGCCGATTTTTGCGAGCTAGGGGATACCAAGTTTCGGAACGTCACAAACGGCGTCACGCCTCGACGATGGATTTTACAAGCGAACCCGAAGCTCGCGAAAATGTATACCGATCTCGCTGGACCGGGTTGGGTGAACGACATGAAGCGCCTCGAAGCGCTGCAGTCCTTTTGCGACGACGATGATTTTTGCGAAAGATTCCGAGCGATCAAGAAACAGAACAAAAGACGCGTGGCTTCGTTCTTGGAACAAACCTGCAGATTAAACTACAAAATTACACCGAATGCATTGTTTGACATGCAAATTAAACGCATCCACGAGTATAAACGTCAACTTCTGAACGTTCTTGGTATTATCCATCGATTTGACGTCGTTTTGCGTGCGACGCCTCAGGAGCGTGCGAAAATTGTCCCTCGAGTTTTCATCATCGCAGGGAAAGCGGCGCCGGGTTACGATACCGCGCGGTTGATCATTCAACTCGCGTGCGCCGTCGCGAAAGTAGTGAACGAAACGCCCGAATGCGCCGGAATTTTAACCGTCTGCTTTGTTCCTAACTTTAACGTTTCCATCGCGGAGTTGTTGATTCCAGCGAGCGATATCAGCCAACACATTTCCTTAGCGGGTACCGAAGCTTCAGGCACTGGAAATATGAAATTTGCCATGAACGGCGGTTTAATCGTAGGCACGCGCGACGGTGCGAACGTCGAAATTGCGAGAGCCATTGGCAGCGATAACATTTTCCAATTCGGCGCGACCGTAGATGAGGTCAAGAGCTTAAAGAAAACCGCAAATACGCGGAATCCAGCGCCCGATGAACGATTGGCGAACGTGTGCGCAATCATACACTCGGGTATTTTCGGCGACGCCAGGAAACTCGGTTTTAATCGTTTGTGTTCAAGCACGTTGACGCCGACGACGGATTCGTATCTCTGCGGCCATGATTTTGCATCCTATTTAGACGCCCAAGCGCGCGCCGACGAGTTGTATCTCAACGAACGTTTGTGGACGAGGAAGAGCGTTTTGAGCGCTCTGCGCATGGCAAAGTTTTCCACCGATCGAACAATCAAGGAGTACGCCGAGAAGATTTGGAACGTCGAGGCGAAGGCGTTTTTACCGCAACACGTCAAAGAAAGACTCAAATCAGGTCGCAAATAGATGCGCAGATGCGCAGTGTAAATAAATAAATAGATATGTAATTTCTAGTAGGACTTCTACAACATTAACAAACGCTATTCGTCACCAAGTAAATCAAAAGGATTCGAGGCTTTCTTCACCGCTCCGCTACCCGAAGATGTTTTTTTTCTACCGCTCGAGTTGGCGGCTTTAGAAATCCATCCACCACCACCACCGCCACCGCTTCCTCTCGGCGCTCCCCCCGTCGCGGCTTTCTTTTTCTCTTTTACCGCTGGTTCTATCTTTTCTCCAAACAACAACGTCGCGCACTCGTCTTCAAACCACCCTTTATCTTCGGTTTCGATTTGCTCGATTCTATCGATCAGTCCCGGCAACTTTGCAAGTCTTCCAACCTCCGACGCCGTCCTCAATCCACTCTTATTCTCCAACGCTCTTAATTTTTTCACCTGAGCTTTCAAGTCCGCGAGTTCTTCGGCGTGCTCAATCGTATACACGATGGGTCTTTTCGATTTAATGCTGTCAATCTTTTCCACCACTTTCTCTTCCAATTTCGTAATCTGTTCTTTTCGTTTTTCTTTCCTCTCTTCCTCGGCTTTCGCTTTTGCGACGTCCAACTCGCTCAACTTCCCAGTCAACTCCTCCACCATGACCGATTGCTCTCCAGCAGTTAACCTTCCCTCCCGTATCATCTCGTCCAACTGTTTCTCGACTAAATTGATTTTATTCTCAATCTCGGACACCGTGTCGTACATCTCCTGCTCTTCCTCCGTCAAACTCTCCATGTTGCTCAACTTTTGATCGCACTGATCGATGATCCCTTTAAACGCTTTCAAACGTTTCAAAAGCGCTCGTTTTTGTGAAAACGACGGCACGTTATACTCCACCAACTCCTCGAATTCTTCTAAAGTCGCCTTCGCGCACAGCATCTCCGGCGTCGTCTTCCGCCCGGTTTCCTCGTCCACCACGTCGTTCTTCTCAATCTTCTCCTCCTCTTCAATCACGGACACCTCTGGAAACACGTGCAAATACTTCAAGTCTTTATCCGTATCGTGCTGATACTTGTAGCACTTCTGGCACTCTTTGCACGCGCTCGCGCCTCGGTCTTCCACGAACTCAAACTTCCGTAAACTCTCCGTCATCACTTTCAAGTTCTCCTCGTTGTATTTACTTCTCAACTTTTTCCCGGCGCCGATGACGAATTTGATGGCGACGAAATCTTTCGCCGAGATTGGTTTCGAGCACAGCTTTTCGATCACATCTGGGATCCACTCTAAGCGGAAGTTGGCTAAATCGTGCGTCTGCGAGAGGTTGCCGTTCGAGCAGTCCGCCAGGATTTCCGTCGCCAGCGCCTCTGCCATTTTCTTCTGTTTACTCTATAAATATATCGTGTTTGTTTTATCCTTCTTCTTCTTCTTGTGCACCGTTTGACTATTGTTTAGGGTTTCAAAAATAAACCCTAAACCATCACACGCAAAAATTCAAATTTTTCAAAAATCGCCAAAAAAACGCGAGACGACGCGAAAGAAGAACGTACGCATAAACTTACCAAGTGTCATCGTCGCAACGATGCCTCTCACGGAGAAAGAAAAGCGCAAACGCGAGGAGGAACTGAAAAAGGCGTACAACGTTTCCCTGTACGACGCGGCTCCGAACGAAGACATCAAGCTGGAAGATTTTGAAAAGTACGCGTTGGATCGGATTCGATTGCTCACCGCGATTGAAAACGCGCTCAGTTCTGGGAAGAAACCGGAGGAGTTGCAAGAGCTGATTAAAAAGAAAAGCGAGGATTTAAATTTGAAGCCGAAGACGATCGCGGATGAGGCGTCGCATTACGCGTTGCGGTTGGCGTTTTGTAGGACGGAGAGTTTGCGGAGACAGTTCTTAACGAGCGAGATGCAACTGTTTAAAGCGAGATTTCGCGAGATGCGGGGCGAGGATAAAGCGAAGTTTATCGAGCACGAGTTGCATTACAACTCGATGGAAAAGAATGAGTTTGAGAAGTTGGGAGATGAGTTGAAAGACGTCTTGAATCAATCTCGATCGACTGGGCCTAGAGGTAAGGACAGGGAAGAGTTTATGAGACGCGAGCACAGACGCAATAAATACTACAAAGTCAAATTTGAAAAGGTGTATCAGCTGGTGAAGATGAGAGACGTTTTGGTCAAGAAAGGATTCGCATACGTCCACGAGAGCGCGGTAGATGCGATTGTGATGACTGAGTTTAGGGCGAAGTTGAGTAAGAATTTGGGTTTAGCTGCGAAGAGGTGGAACGCGTTTGTCGAGAGCGACGAAAGGGCGAGGCTCGTGCCGGTGATCAACTCGTTGAGAACGAAAGAGTTAGGGAGATCGGATTACGGCAGCGATAACGCAAACGGTCCGTCTGGTACGGGAATAGTCTTGAACAAAGATTTGCAGCGGTTGGCGGAAGAGTCGTTCCCGTTGTGCGCGAAGAATCTGTTCAAAGCGGTGAAAGGCGAACACCACTTGAGGCACGAAGGCAGACGACAGTTGCAGCTGTATTTAAAAGGCATCGGTTTACCCTTAGAGGAAGCGTTGGTGTTCTTCAAAACCGAATTTACCAAGAAACCCGGGTGCAACAACGAGAAGTTCGAGAAGGACTACGCGTACGGTGTGAGACACTCGTACGGTAAGGAAGGGAAGAGGGTCGATTACACGCCGCACTCGTGCATGAAGTGCATAGCGGCCAACCCGGGTAAAGGCGAGTACCACGGATGCCCGTTTAAGACGTTCTCCGAGGATGCTTTAGGAGCAGCTTTGAGCCAAATGAAAATTGAACCGAGTAAAGTGACAGACATCGTGAAAAAAGCGAAGAATAAACACTACCAACTCGCGTGCTCGGACGTGTTTGAAGCCGTGCACGGCGGCGAGTTCATCGACGGCGGTTTGCATCACCCGAATCAGTATTACGAACAATCCAGGAAGGTGTTGAACCCAAAGACGAACGATGGTAACGACGGCAAGGGAGAGAAAGAAGCGATGCCGACACCAGTGCAACAAAGAGAAGAACAAACTGGTGCCGCCGCTGCCGCTCCGAAAGTCGTCACCGCGTGAAACGCGCGACGGGCGAAACATTTGCACAAGATCCATATTTAAATGCACATAAAGAGAGAGAGAGAGAGAGACCGCTTTATGTGAAAATTTGTACTTTTAACCATTGAATGCTACCTAAAACACGTTTCTATATTCCTTCGTATCGAATTGCGACTAAGCTTTACATACTATTTTACAAACCTCCCTTCAAGAAACGCTCTCTTGATTTCGATATTTTTTTTCCTGTTCGTTTGCGTGAACAGGACCCTCTCCACCGCGCTTCCTTTTTTCTTTTCTTCTTCTTGCTCCTCTCCTCCACCTTCTTTTGTACCGTTTATTGCGTTTTGAAACCCGACTTTGGCGAACATGTGCATCATCTGCTTCTCGCTAAAGAAGCGCGCTAAAGTGCCGTCGTTTCTTTGGTACACATTAAGCTCTTCTTCCATGACCAGTTCTCTCCCTGGATGATAGTCGGACAAATCGTTCTTTACGTCGTCGTCCGCGTAATCTCTAACTAAAGCTACCCCGCCTTGTTTTAATACCCTTCTTACTTCCATTAAACAATTGCTAATCTCTTCGTCAGTCAATGCGCTGAGAAAAAAGCACATCAAAACGACGTCAAACGATTCATCTTTAATCGACACCTGTCCTTTTCCTCCTACCCGTTCGACTCCTTCTCTGCCGTTACCTAAACATCCTCTCTCTCCAGCATTTACCACAAACGCTCTCACAATCTTCTTCTCGTCGTAATCTTCGTGCATCTTCAGCTGCTTGATTGCGGTTTCGCTCACGTCCGCGGCGGAAAAACGCAGATTTGGATTCGCTCGCAACAGCGGAAACAACGCGTTCCCAACCCCAGCGCCAATCTCGAGCACGTCCAACTTTGGGAGCGCTCTCAGTTTCTCCTCCATTTCCTCCTCGGTCGCATCTTCCACGAATCCTGTGAATTCCACGTCGTTCATTAAATCTCGCTTGAAACTTTTACGCAAGTAGTGTCGGTCTCTGAAGAATTTCGTTTTGTGATTTCTGTAAAACTGTTCCCACGCGTTGTCGTTGTCGTTGTCGTCCTTCGAAGCCTCCACGGCGTCGTCTTCTTTTTTTCGTTCTCTTCCTCTTCTGCTGCTAACGCCGCTGCTATTTTTCCCGTCGTCGGCTCGCAAACGTCCGACAGCGAGACGACCCCTCTTAGAGACCGCGCGTTTTTCCCCGACTTCGTTGAAGTTCTGGTTACTAGGGGAGGAGGAGAACAAAAGGAATGCACGAACTCCTCCTCGTCCTCGCGGGAGACAAGAAGAAGAAAATGACGTCTTTGTCGTCGTCGTCGTCGTCGCGGCGAGTTTAGCGCCGGCGCCGCGAACAAACAGCATTATTCTTTGTGGCTCTTGCGGTTGTTTGTGAGTGTGGAAGTTCCAAGAAAAGAAACGAGAAAAAAAAATAGGGAAAAAAGATGTTTGTTTATACGGGAGAAAAAAGAAAAGATGATTCGAAGACATCACTGCCAATACACGACGAAAGAACGATGCGCGCGCCTGCGCGGAGGACGCTTTTGCTGCGATGGGGTACACTTTAAACCCGTTTTGCGAATGGGACAAACCAAAACATCTTTAGGTATTCCTCTTCTTTTTTTTTTGTCTCGTTGAAATGTCACATGTGCTCGTGTAGGAAGCTGTAACTTTTTAGATCGATGCTCCGACTTGAAATGTCCGTACGTCCACTACGTGTTGGACGACGAGAGGGCGAACGAGGAGAGCGTGCTCTTTCAGCGCAGAGATCGGCTGCGGCTCAAAGATGCGTCTGTTGCGCCTGACGAAGAAGAAGGAGAGGGAGCGGTGGAGAAGAGCAAAAGGGAGGGACTTTCGAGTGTAGGACCACTCAGACCGATATCCGCGATACAGGCAGATTTGAGAGGATTTTCTTTGGAGAAAGTATGCGGCGGAGACTTCAGCGCGGTTTTGATAGATCCGCCATGGTCGATATCCATGGCCTTGCCGTTCCCTTCTCTGCGAGACGCGGAGATTGAAAATTTGGAAATCGATCGAGTCTTGGATCGATCGCGCGTGTGTTACGTTTTCTTGTGGGCGACGCAGAGAAAAACGCCGTTAGCGAGAGAGATTTTGCAAAAATGGGGGGCGATAGCGAGGATGCGCGTGAAAACGCATGATCTCGTTTGGGTGAAATTGAACCAATTGAACAGACTTGTCAGCGCCGGCCGAACAGGTTCACCACTTACTTTATTATAAATAAAAAAAACTCACTTTTACTTTTAAAAAGGTTACTACTTTAACCACGCGAAAGAGACGTGTGTGGTTGGGATATACTATCCCGTCGTCGTCGGTTATGAAGAAGAGAAAGAAGGAAAAGAAAAAAGAGAAAGAGACGGAAGCGAGAATACGAATACAATTGAAGACGATAGCAACGGTAAAATACACTTTCCGTTCAAAGACTCGGACGTGATATGCGCGAAAGTTCGAGAAGTTTCGAGAAAGCCAGATGAAATTTATGGTGTAATCGAACGCTTGGTCGGGCCAAATTCGAAGAAACTCGAACTTTTCGCTCGCAATTGGAACGTTTCGAGCGCGCGTAAATACAAAAACTGGGTCTGTATCGGTAACCAGATCCAAGAGACGGTGATAATGGATCGCGAAATCAGGAATAAATTTGACAAAGAATATCCAGAGTTTGCGAGCACGAGGAAAAATTAAGAGGGGCAGAATCACCGAGTTGATGAAGGATAAACGAGTGAATTTGCCACACACATACTCCAAATTAAAAATAATATCACGCCTCTGGCACGTACATCTCGCCAGCCTCTTCCGCTTCTAAAGCCGCTTTCTCGATCTTCTCTATCGCCATTCTCGTCCTCGATTCCTTTTTCGTATTCCCGCCGTCTGTTTTCAAAACCCCCGCGTTCCTAGCCGAATCAATCTCGCTCTCTAACAAAGAAACTCTCTGGTATAAGAGTATCATGGTCAACAAGCAGGAAATTAACGACACGGTGACGACAATCGCCCTCGGATCGCTAAACCATGATTTCTTCCCGCCGCTACTACTACTACTTCCGCTAAGATTCTTCCTCTTCTTCTTACCCGCCTGTGCCGCTAAAAGCGTCTCCTCGTCCTCGTACGAATCGTCTAATCCTCCGTTATTACCACCACCCGCCGGATTCAATTTCTTCGAGTACGCGTACGGCAAAACTTTCTGCATCTGTCTCGTCGCCATGCTCGTCCTTCGCTTATACTTCTCCGCGTCGTCGTCTCCGTCTTTACCGTTGTTGTTGTTGTTATTAATATTCGCGTTTTGATCGATAGAGCGAGACGTCGACGCGTTCTTATTGCTCTCATCTCGTTTATTCATAGTCATCGTCATCGACTGCGTCGACCCGTACCCCCCGTTCGCCTGAACCTCCTCCTCCCGAAACTCCTCAACCTCCAAATCTTCGATGTCTAACAAATCTTCCACCGATTTTACCAACATCCCCGATCCTTTGTGCCGGATGGCTTTGATCCCGAACTTCAACTGCAATCGATTGGCGACTTGAGACTTAAACTCCGCGAAAGATGTCGTCGAAGGGTCCACGCCTAAAGCGCGTTTTCTCCTCGTGCGTGGGTTTAACGACGAAGAAGACGAGTTTGAATTATTCCCCTCATCATCCGTCGATGGCTTTAAAGACACGAACACGACGCGTTTGTTCTCGCTGTTGTTGCTCATTATATATCGTTACTTATTTTAAAGTTTATTTATCGTCAGCAGGATTGCGGTAAAGACGACGACGACGACGACGAGACAAACAGTTCTCTCTCTCTCTCTCTCTGCGTAAAAGTTGTGCGTTCAACGCGCTCACATTTTGGACGTTTTCACTCTCCAACGCTTCCTCGTGCGTGAGTCTCGAATTTT
>Ga0255767_1004266_pt1 | contig 11818 bp, 8 predicted proteins | sample 071ome_24_FD_179967 | JGI IMG/M metagenome (GOLD analysis project Ga0255767, IMG submission 179967) | Coastal salt marsh microbial communities from the Groves Creek Marsh, Skidaway Island, Georgia - 071402CT metaG (version 2) | ecosystem: Environmental > Aquatic > Marine > Intertidal zone > Salt...
CCCCGAGGACATCCATGAAGCAGGCCTTGCCAATGTTGAGCGGTTGCATGGTGAAATGCGTGCCGTGATGGCTGAACTCGGTGAGGAGGGTGAGCTCAGTGCATTTCTCGATCGCGTCCGAAAAAATCCCGAGCTTCGCTATCCCAATACCGAGACGGGGCGTGCTGATTATCTCTCGGCCGCGCGAATGGCAATCGATGCCATGGCGGAGAAGTTGCCGGACTACTTTGGTGTGCTACCCCGAGCAGAATTAATTGTTAAGCGGGTTGAGCCGTACCGCGAGCAATCCGCAGGTAAAGCCTTTTATCAGAGTCCTCCCCCTGACGGCTCCCGTCCGGGTATTTATTATGCCAACCTGCACGACATGGACGCGATGCCTATCACAGACCTCGAGGCATTGGCATTTCACGAGGGACTACCGGGCCATCATTTGCAACGCGCGATAGCGGCCGAGTTGGCTAACGTGCCTGATTTCCAGCGTCACACCCGGTTCACCGCTTTTACCGAGGGTTGGGGACTTTATTCAGAGTATCTGGCTCGTGAAATGGGTTTTTATCAGGACCCCTACTCGAACTTCGGCAGGCTGGCGATGGAGCTGTGGCGGGCAGCACGGCTGGTTGTTGATACCGGCTTGCATTACAAGCGCTGGACGCGGGAGCAGGCAGTTGCTTATCTCGTGGCCAATACGCCCAACGCGGAATACGACTGTCAGCGCGCCATTGAGCGCTATATCGCCATGCCCGGCCAGGCAACCGCTTATATGATTGGCAAGCTGCGGATCGTCGAACTACGTGAGATGGCGGAGGAGACGTTGGGTACGCGGTTCGATATCGGCGCCTTCCACGATACGGTATTAGGCTCAGGCGCGGTCCCGCTGAATCAGCTTGAAGCCAATGTTCAGGGACTGATACAGCGAACCCTCTCAGAGTCATGACCTGTGTTCCTTGCAACGCCTCGGTGCTACTAGTCTGAAAACCTTGAAAACCCGCTCCAGCAATAAGGACGGACTCAAAGATCGAAAAAATCGATCAATTTTTTCTAAACAATCAGCTTTTAAAAGTGGACTCCGACTGGCTAAAGTGATGGTTGGGGTAATGATTCTTTCTTTAGAGGGCAGCTTAATGAAACTCACGTTAACGAAAACAGTGCTCGCGCATACGGCACTGGCAGCCACTTTGGTGGCTCTGCCGGTGTTTGAATCAATGGCGCGCAGCACGCCAAAAAGCACTCAGGCCTGGTGGCCTGCCAGCCTCGATCTGACGCCGTTGCGCCAGAACGAGCGCAGTAACAATCCTTTGGGCGCTGATTTTGATTACGCCGCGGAGTTTGCTCGACTGGATCTCGAGGCGTTGAAAGCGGATATCGATGACACGCTGACCACATCGCAGCCCTGGTGGCCTGCTGACTATGGTAACTACGGACCTTTCTTTGTTCGCATGGCTTGGCACAGCGCGGGTACCTATCGGACTTCCGACGGCCGTGGGGGCGCAGACGGTGGTCAGCAGCGGTTTGAACCGCTGAACAGCTGGCCCGATAACGGCAACCTGGACAAGGCCAGGCGGTTGCTTTGGCCGATCAAGCAGAAGTACGGCAACCAGATCTCCTGGGCTGATTTGATGGTACTTGCCGGGAATGTGGCCATGGAAAATATGGGCTTCAAGACATTTGGTTTTGCCGGCGGCCGCAGTGATGACTGGGAGCCGGAGTGGGTTTACTGGGGTCCAGAGGCAAAAATGTTGGCTGATGAGCGCTATGCCGAGGGACGCCAACTCCGAAAAGGGCTGGCTGCGGTGCAGATGGGTCTCATCTACGTGAACCCACAAGGTCCTAATGGCAACCCCGACCCGGTTCTAGCCGCGCACGATATTCGCGAAACTTTTGGGCGTATGGCGATGAATGACGAGGAGACAGTTGCGCTGATTGCAGGCGGGCACTCCTTTGGCAAAGCACACGGTGCCCATAAACCTGATGATTGTGTCGGGCCAGAACCGACTGGCGAGGCCATCGTTGAGCAGGGCATGGGATGGAAGAATAGTTGCGGTAAAGGAAATGCTGAGGACACAGTGACCTCGGGTTTTGAGGGCGCCTGGACGGCGACGCCAACCCAGTGGTCGATGATGTATCTGGCGAACCTGTTTGCTTACGACTGGGAGCAGACCCGCAGCCCTGCGGGCGCAGTGCAGTGGCAACCAAAGGATGGCGCTGCCGCGGGTACCGTCCCGGATGCGCACCTCGACGGCGTCAGTCACGCGCCCGTGATGTTCACGACCGATCTGTCGTTGAAATTTGACCCCAGCTACCGCGAGATTTCCCAGCGTTTTCTCGAGAACCCTGAGGAATTCGAGCTCGCGTTTGCCAAAGCGTGGTTCAAGCTGACACATCGCGACATGGGCCCGAAGATTCGCTATCTGGGAGATGACGTGCCTGCCGAAACCCTCGCTTGGCAGGATCCACTGCCCGCGCGCGATTACGACGTGATCAGTGATCGTGATATTCGCAAGCTGAAGGCTGCGATCGCCGAGAGTGGGTTGTCCGATACTCAGTTGGTTAGCACGGCGTGGGCCTCTGCCTCGACATACCGCGGCACTGATATGCGCGGCGGTGCTAATGGCGCTCGCATCCGGCTCGCGCCGCAAAATCAGTGGGCGATCAATAACCCCGATGCCCTCTCAGAGGTGATTTCAGCCTTGGAGGAGGTGCAGGGCGACTTCAACAGCGGCTTGTCGCGTGGCAAACAGGTGTCACTGGCTGACGTGATTGTCCTTGCGGGCAACGTCGGTGTAGAGCGAGCCGCAGAGGCGTTCGGAGTCGAGGTTTCGATTCCATTTACGCCAGGCCGTGTCGACGCAATTGAAGGTTCGTTGGACGATGTCTCCTGGTCGGTAATGGAGCCGCGTCACGACGGTTTCCGTAACTACATGGCTGACCTCGGGTTCATGACACCCTCGCAGGCGCTCATCGACAAGGCAGACATGCTCAATCTCACGGTGTCCGAGATGACGGTGCTGTTGGGCGGCATGCGGGCGATGAACGCCAACGCCGATGGCAGCGATCGAGGCGTTTTGACAAACCGGCCAGGCGTATTGAGCAATGACTTCTTCGTGAATCTGCTCGATATGACCACTGCATGGGGCCCGAGCTCCGAGGCGTATGTATTCGAGGGGCGTGATCGTCAAACCGGCGATCTTAAATGGACCGCAACGGAATTTGATCTGGTCTTTGGTTCAAACTCAGAGTTGCGAGCTGTGGTCGAGTTCTATGCGTTTGATGAGAGTCGTCAACGCTTCATCAAGGATTTTGCCAGTGCGTGGACCAAGGTCATGGATGCTGACCGCTTCGATATCGAAGATTCCGGGAACGTTGTGGTGAGTGTTTCGAAATAGCCGCAATCCTGACCCACGGTGTAACTACAAAGCCCCGCTTACGCGGGGCTTTTTTTTGACGCCAGTTGTGATGCGACGCCCAGTGCCGCTTACTGACGAGTGATATCGGTGCTGAGCGCCACCGTTGCATTGAGTGAGTTGGTAATCAAGCAGGTTTCCTCTGCTTTTTTGAGTACTCGCAGGACCTTTTCCTCGTCCATCTCATCGGGCACGCTGATGCGAACGGATAGGTCAATATGGGTAAACCGGCTTGCGCGGTCGACGCGCTCCAGCGTCCCCGATGCGTCGCAATCGAGTGCATACCACTTAATCTGTGAGGGCGCTGCCATGGCTCTAAAAGTGAGCACAAAGCAATCAGCGACAGCCGCAATTAAGAGCGCCTCGGGCGACCACCGATCGCCGGGCCCGCCAAACTCGCGCGGAACGTCGGTGGTGAGGTCTTCTAATCCCTGACTGGAGACGCGTACGCGGGATTGGTCCGCGTTGGCGGTGGCGATACAGCGATAATGATGGGGAAAGTCCTGCATGACAGCCTCCCTAAGCCCGAAAGCGGGCGCAAGGATAGCCGCTCCGCTACCGCGATGCCAGAGCAGAGTGACGTCTCATCGGCAGCTTCCCTCTCGAATACTCATATCAGGCGGAGGGCTGATAGTCTGAATGAGCCGGTAAGGTGGCGGGTATGTCCATTGACGTCCATTCCGGTGGTATATCAGACAACATCTCATCCATTGGTAGTGGAATCGCCGGACTTTGTCGCCCACCTCGCTGTTTAATGATCTTTACCTGACGGTAGCCATCAATCTGGATTCTCAGGCTGGCGGGAGAGGACTGGGCTAATGCGTCGGAGGAACGAAACAGCACCGCGGGGATACCCTGACTGGCAGCGGCCAATTGAATTTTGCGTAGCTCTGCATAGCGATAATCGGTCGCACCCAGCCAAGCAAAGACGGTGTTGCATGTGTTACTGCGCAAAGCTTGCTCAATCGACCATAACACTTCGTCACGACTCCTCGGATGTACCAGCATAATCTCCTGAAGATCAATGCCTTCTCCGGCCAAGAGTGGCGCATAGGGGGTATAAGGCGGGTCAATGAACACCTGCCAGCATCCTTGCCCGGACAAAGCCTTCATCATGGGCATAAAGATCCCCATGGCGTCTAACCCACATTGATCGCCGATGACCTCAATGCACCCTCCGAGCGGCCAGCCTCTGTTATAAAGTTGCGCATCGAGAACGTCGAAACCCGTTCTGACACCAGAAAAAGTATGTGCATCACCGTTGGCGGCTGTCGCATCGCGGCACAGCAAGGCAGGCGATTGTTGACCAATGCGGGATGGGCCCCTAACGTGTTGCCCCATTCCTTGCCAGGTATCCGCGCGGCGGAAAACATCTTCAAGCAGATAATTCATGATGTACTCCTGTTCTATGCGGTCTTGCCCAATCACTGTTGCTGTCACTGTTGTTGCGACGTGGCATGTTGGTGTGGTGAGGACCGCCGTGATAGAAAATATACTGTATAAATAGACAGTATTTGAGCATGCCCCAAAAAGCAAGAGAGGATTTTTCAGACTGTCGCGATACGCGACAGGTGCACCGCTCAGCGCTGTCAGATCCGCGTTTTCGGCGTTATTACCCCGCTAGCTGGTTCTCGAGCTTGGGTGCATGGCTCCTTCGCTTTTTGCTGGGGTGGAGCGCATGGGATATGACCCAGTCGGCAACCTGGGTGGGCCTTGTAGGCGCACTCATGTTAGCGCCAGCACTATTTTTATCTCCCTGGTTTGGCATCCTGTCCGACAAGGTCAATCCACGTCAGGGCTTGCTCCTGTCCATGCTGCTGCACAGTTTTATTGCGCTGACCGGTGCAGTCACCACCGCAACCGGCACCTATGAGCGTATTGCGCTGGTTTGCTTGGCCACCTTGCTCGGTATGGCAACCTCTCTTCACTCGCCAATGCGTCTGGCATTGGTGCCACTGTTGGTTCCCCGTGAGGCATTACCCAGCGCAGTCGGTTATTCCGCGATGTCATTCAACATTGCGCGCATGATTGGTCCGGCTCTGGGTGCAGCACTGGTTGCGCGTATCAGCGTCACCGCTGCCTGGGTGATGGCCGCGATGATGTTCTTGGTGTCGTTTTGGCGGTTATCCCGGCTGAGCGTCGAGCGGCCGTCGGAAGCCGACACGCCTGCCTCCTACCGGACACAATTAATGGCCGGTTTCCGATATCTCTTGCAAAGGGCTGACTTGAGATTGTTACTGGCATTAACCGCCCTCAATGGGTTGCTGGGCCGAACGGTCATCGAGTTACTGCCCGCGCTATCTGGTCAGATTCTGCGTGGCGGATCTGCGGAGTTGGCGACACTGGTCGCTGTGGCCGGATTGGGGTCGGTGCTGGGCGGGCTGCTTGTGAGTCGTCAGACAGCAAATGCCCAACGTTTATTTATGCTGGTTTGTATCGCGATTGCCTTGGCTGCGCTGCACTTGCTGAGCCTCCAGTGGTTCCAAGGTGTGGTGGGTTTGGCGGTGTGGGTCGCCTGCCTAAGTGTCGCGACCACAGTGGCAGGGACGGGGGCGCAAACACTGATACAGCTGAGTGCGGAGGGCGCTTACCGGGGTCGGGTCATGAGTGTTTGGACAATGTTGGCCATGGGCTTTCCGGCTCTTGGCGCGGCGCTCTTGGGTGCGGGGGTAGATCAATTCGGTTTCACCGGAGTGCTGCCGGTCGCGGGATTGTTAGGCCTGTGTCTTGTCGGAGTGAGTCACGCAAAACGCGAGACGGTATTGTTGGGTGCTAAGCCCTGAGCCATGACAACAACCAGACGTTCCATCAGGCACCATGGTTCACCTAGCAAAAACCCCTTGGTGGCGCCGTCTGCCTGAAAGCTGAGCGCTTGCATGTCGGCGAGGTCACGGCGACTCAATCGATCAAGGGCCGCGCGAACCAGAGCTTGTCGTTTGCGCCAGACGCCTCTTTGCTGGAGTGCTTGATTGACGCTAGTGCCGCCTGAAATATCCCGCTTAAGGTCCGCCAGCAGTCGCAATTCACGAGAGATGGCCCACAACAGTAGGGGAGGTTGTACAGCTTCTGCCTTGAGTCCTCGCAGCGTTCTCACGGCACCCCGTGCGTCACCGGACAAGGAGACGTCTACCAGCCTGAAGGCGTCGTACCGGGCGTTGTCCGAAACGGTATTCGCGACCATTGTGGCGGTAATCACCTGATCCCCGTGCAGAAGCCGTAACTTTTCAATTTCCTGCGCTGCGGCCAGTAAGTTGCCCTCGAGCCGCTCCGTTAACAAGGCAATGGCGTCTGATTCTGCCCTCAGCCCGGTTTGACGCATTCGTTCAGCGATCCACTCGGGCAATTCGGATGCAGAAATCGGCCAAATCGGCAGGACAACGCCCGCGCGATCGAGTGCCGTGTACCACTTACTCTTGAGTGACTGTTTGTCGATACGGCCGCTGATGATCAGTAATACATCTTCACCCGCATTCGAGAGGTATTCCTGAATGGCTTGGCTGCCCTCGGTCCCCGGCTTGCCGCTGGGAAGCTGAACCTCGATCAACTTGCGCTCAGCAAACAAAGACAGTGACCCCGCGCTATGACCAAGCTCCAACCAGTCCTCTTTTGCCGAGATACTGATGCGTTGCCGTTCTGAGCAGCCGGCCTCGCGGGCGGCGCGCCTAATCGCATCGGTACTCTCTTGGACGAGGAGTGGCTCGTCACCGCTCACCAGATAGCAGGGGGCCAGTGTGCCAGCAAGGTGTTTTTCAAGGCCTGTCAGCTGCAGTTGCATCAGTCGCTGAGACTGTAGCTGACTCTGCGAACAATCTGCGCGGCGAGATCCCGCCGCATCTCCTCGCGCAGGAGGCGCAACTCTTCTGTCTTACCCACGACATTGCGGGGGTCATTAAGCATCTGCCGGTTCACTGTGGCGCGTGCAATAACGGGATCCTGGTCTGCCTGGGTCAAGATGAAATCGCTGGCTAACGTCAGTTCCAGCTCCGCCGCTCTTGCCTGAGCGGTGAGCGATAGATTTCTCTGGCTAAACTGCTCAGGCTTCAGCGTTAGCGATAGCAAGGCTTCAGCCTCATCGGTCATGATCAGTCCGTTGGCGAGGAGCTCTTTTGTGACCTCACGAGTCAGCTCTGCGCGCGGCTGATTGCTGATCAGCCGAATGGTCAAGCCTTCGAGCGCCAGATCGGCATTGCCACTGCCCTTGAGCTCAAAACCACAGCCTGCCAGCAGTAGCGCAACGGCACAGACCCAACAGCGGGTAATAACCGAAACGGGAGTGTCTGCTACCAACCAAGTCATTGTGCGACGATATTCACCAGTTTATTGGGCACGACGATGACCTTGCGAATCGGGGCGTCACCCAGAAAACGCTGGACGTTTTCCTGTTCTTTAGCGAGTGTCTCAATTTCGTCACGGTCCGCGGTCGCCGGCACCATCATTTTCGCCCGAACCTTACCATTCACCTGTACAACGATCTCTAGCTCGTCGCGACTGAGGGCAGATTCGTCTACCACCGGCCAGTGGTTTTCGACAAAAGCTTCACCTGTCAGGTGAAGCCATAGGTGTTCCGTGAGATGCGGTGTGATCGGCCATAGCATCAACAGCGCCGCGCGGAGCCCTTCATCCATGACTGCGCGGTCAAGGTCGGAGTCGACGGGGAAGCGACCCAGTTCATTGCAAAGTTCCATCACGGCGGCGACGGCTGTGTTGAAAGTTTGCCGGCGGCCATAGTCGTCGCTGACCTTGGCAATGGTCTCGTGGATTTTGCGGCGCACACTTTTTTGCTCCGCGTTGTAGCTGCCGGCATCGTCAACCGCACCCAGTTGGCCGTGGTCGTAAACCAGCCGCCACAGGCGTTTGATAAATCGATGGGCGCCCTCAACCCCGGAATCCGACCACTCCAGAGATTGCTCGGGCGGCGCGGCGAACATGCTGAACAGGCGCACGGTGTCGGCACCATATCGATCGATCAGAGCCTGTGGATCAACGGTATTGCCGCGTGACTTCGACATTTTGGCGCCGTCTTTGAGCACCATCCCTTGTGTGAGCAACCGCGTGAATGGTTCGTCGCTCGTGACGAGCCCGGCGTCCCGCATCAGCTTGTGGAAAAACCGCGCATACAGCAGGTGCAAAATGGCGTGTTCGATGCCACCCACATACTGGTCGACGGGCAACCAATAATTCGCCTGAGCGCTATCGATCATGCCCTCAGAAAACTCGGGGCACGTAAAGCGAGCGTAATACCAGGAGGATTGAACAAAGGTATCGAAGGTGTCTGTCTCACGCTCGCAGGCTTGACCCTCAAGCTCAAATTGACGCCAATCCCGGTCCGCTTTGATCGGAGACGTCACGCCATCCATCGATACCTCCTCGGGTAGTAGCGAGGGGAGGCGGTCGTCGGGAATGGGGATGTCGGTGCCTTCTTCGATTTGAAGCATAGGGATGGGAGTGCCCCAATAGCGCTGGCGCGATACTCCCCAGTCCCGGAGCCGGAATTGAGTTGTTGTTCGACCCATGCTGGCGGCTTCCAATTTTGCCGCGATACCCTCAAAGGCTTGCTCAAAGTCTAACCCGCTGAACTCCTCGGAATGAGTCAGCAGGCCGCGTTCCGTATAGGCACCGTCCGTCGTGTCAGCGGGCTTACCCTCCGCGTCGCACACCACGGTCTTGATCGGCAACTGATACTTTTGCGCAAACTCCCAATCTCGCTCATCGTGAGCCGGTACCGCCATGACGGCACCGGAACCGTAGTCCATCAGCACATAGTTGGCGACCCAGACGGGTATGGCCTCTCCCGTCAGCGGATGCGCTGCGCGCAGCCCGGTGTCCATGCCCAACTTCTCGGCCTGGGCCATATCGGCTTCCGCTACTGATGCTTGCTGACAGGAGGCAACAAATTCCTTGAGTTCAGGATTTTTTTCGGCCAGCGCCAGCGTGATCGGATGCTCGGCTGCGAGACTGAGATACGTCACGCCAAAAAGCGTATCTGGCCGGGTGGTGTAGACTTCGATGCGCTCGTGGTCAGCAATGGGTGAACTCAATCCAAAGGCCAGTTCTACGCCTCGACTTTTTCCGATCCAGTTTCGTTGCATGATGCGGACGGCTTCAGGCCAGCCGTCCAGCGTATCCAAGCCCGCCAATAGCTCTTCAGCATAGGCCGTGATGCGAATGAACCACTGCGGAATTTCGCGTCGCTCCACGACGGCGCCCGAGCGCCAGCCGCGGCCATCAATTACTTGCTCGTTGGCGAGAACGGTCTGATCTACAGGGTCCCAGTTCACCGTCGCCATCTTTTTATAGACGAGGCCCCGCTCATGGAGTCTGCTGAAGAACCATTGCTCCCATCGGTAATAGGTTGGATCGCAAGTCGCAATCTCCCGATCCCAATCATAGGCGTAGCCTAAACGCTGCAACTGCGCGCGCATGTGATCGATGTTTTCTCTGGTCCACTTGGCGGGTGCGACTTTGTTAGCGATGGCTGCGTTCTCGGCCGGCAAACCAAAAGCGTCCCAGCCCATCGGCTGCAGCACGTTCTTCCCTAGCATACGCTGGTATCGCGCGATGACATCGGCAATGGTGTAATTGCGCACATGCCCCATGTGCAATTTCCCGCTGGGGTAGGGAAACATGGCGAGGCAGTAAAATTTTTCCCGCGTATCGTCGGCCTGCACGGTAAAGCGGCCTGATGCAGCCCACTCAGCTTGCAGCGCCAGTTCAAGCGTTTGCGGAGCGTATTCCTGGTTCATTGATCCTCGATAACAGCGATTGAAAAACCTAGAGCGACGGCGATCTTACGCGGTCTCTGCTCAGGTCGACACAGCATTGTGACGTACTCGCCGAGTTTACCAGCATTAGCTGCGATCCCGGCCCAGTACCAGCGTGATGAGCGCAAAAACCCATACCGGGAGGCTACCAGTGGTGCCAAAAGGCGTGTGCCCGGAGCGCGGTTGTATCGATCCAGTGATGACGGACTCGCTGAATTGCGATGCAGTAACCGAGATCGCACCATCCGCCGTGATCAATGCGCTGATACCATCGTTGGTACCACGGATGAGGTCTCGTCCCAGTTCAGCGGCGCGAAAGCGGGCCATCTGAAAATGCTGCCAGGGCCCAATGCTCCGGCCGAACCACGTGTCGTTGCTGATGGTGATCAGCATATCCGCATCAGCGGTATGGCGCTGTACGAAGTCTGGATAAACAATTTCGTAACAGATGAAGGGAGCGATAGCGAGGTTCCCCGCTACGAGCGGGCTCTGAATCTCGGGGCCTGCGATGAACTGAGACATGGGCAAGTCGAAAAAATCGATTACGCCTCGGAGCCAGCGCTCCAAGGGTACATATTCTCCGAAGGGCACCAGTTTTTGCTTGTGGTAGGTGCCTGACCCCGCCCCCAGAGCGATGATGCTGTTGTAGCGTCCTGTCGCGTCGCGGGTCGGAATGCCTGTAACGAGCGTGCTGTCCAAAAGCGCGAGCTGGCTATTCATCGGCTCAAGCATATCCGTGACTCGGTCTTGGTAAGCGGGCAAGGCCGATTCAGGCCAGACGATCAAAGTATGGGCTTGCGCGAGCTTTGCGGAGCGCTCGCGGAAGTCTGACAGGATCTGGCTCCGGTATCGCGGGTCCCATTTTTCTCTCAAGGGCACATTGGGCTGTACGACGGCAACGGCAATAGGCGTGCCCTTGGATGAGGTCCACTCTACGCGCTGCAAACTGAGCCCTGATATCACGATGACGCCGGCGAATACCACCGCAGTAGCCCACCGCACGCTGCGGCGAGGCGCATCAAGTACCTCGGCGAAACAGCACCCGATGGCCACCAGAAGCCAAGAGGTGCCATAGACACCCACCACCGGAATCCAGCCGGCCAATGGCGAATCCAGCGAGCCATAACCCGCATAACCCCAGGGGAAGCCAGTGAGAAGCCAGCTTCTCAACCACTCAAAAAGCACCCAAAGCGAGGCAAATTGGGTAATTCGCCATGTCATATGGGTACTTGCGAGACGGCCGAAAGCTATTGCCTGAGCGGCGAACAGCAGCGCTAAACCGCCGCAAAATAGGCCGGTGAGAGCCGCTGCCAGCCAGACCGGCGTGTTGCCATAAACGTGGATGCTGACGTACACCCAGGACACGCCGGTGAAAAAAAAGCCCGCACCATACGCATAACCACAGCGCCCGTATTGGGTGTGTTGTGATCGAATGAGAGCGGCGTAGAGTAGCCCCGTGCTGAGGGGGATGGCAGGCCAGAAATCGAACGGCGCGAGCCCAAGAGGGAAGATGATGCCCGCCAGAAGTGCCACGCACCAGTTGGGGATTCGGTAAAGCATCAATTTGAGGCGTCGGCCGCCCCGGTCGTCACGCGCAAACGAGTCAGTCTGCGCTCATCAGCGTGAACCACTTTAAATTGGAATTGATCAAGCCGG
>Ga0255767_1004273_pt1 | contig 11811 bp, 25 predicted proteins | sample 071ome_24_FD_179967 | JGI IMG/M metagenome (GOLD analysis project Ga0255767, IMG submission 179967) | Coastal salt marsh microbial communities from the Groves Creek Marsh, Skidaway Island, Georgia - 071402CT metaG (version 2) | ecosystem: Environmental > Aquatic > Marine > Intertidal zone > Salt...
GGATAAACGTATCTGCTATGCCGATGCCTGTAAAGCCCATAGCCATAGCGTGTTTGACTATCGTATGCTTTCTATCTCCAGACAAGGCTTGAATGTCTGCTGCTATGCCCTGAGCATGAGTACCTGGCGTGTCTTTCTTTGCCTCTATCGGGTGGTCAGCTGAGCGATACCCAGAGGTGATTACAAAAGGGAAGTCACACAAATACCTAAGCTGGTCTAGTTTGTGGAGAAAGGTATCTTTCATCTCGTTCTCTCCACTATACTGACAGTTGAACTCGTCTATCGTAAAGTGTTTTAGTTCAATCATCGGCTTCTGTGAACTCGGCTTCTATTGGCTCTGCTTCTGGTATCACCTGAGCGTCACCAACACCAGATATAGTAATGTTAATAGAACTCTTACCACCACCCACCTTGTCCTTGTCAAAGTAAGACAAAGGTAACATCCTATCCATTAAGAGTTTCCAAGCTGCTGCTTGATTCTTATGGTCATCGTCCAAGGCAGCGTTTAGGATACTATCCATCACTTTCTTAGACTTAGGTGAAGCTAAGAGTCTAGCTTTAAATTCGTTTATAGCAGCAGCGTCACCAGGAGGTCTACCTCTAAGCCCTCTGTTACCCTTCTTTTTTGATTCTACAAGGGATTTAGGGGGTCTTCCACGCTTCTTTGCTGGTTCTTTAGAACTCATTAGTCTCTACAGATTATCACTAAAGCTAAAAAGCTAAAGTGGTCTTAGGGGATAGTAATAGGAATGTACTAGGATATTCTAGTATAAGCTAAAGCTTAACTGCTTATTTCTCTATAGTACTATTATTATATCATACTTTTTTAGATTTGTCAAGTCTTTTTTAGTATTGGTGTATAAACCTCTAAGGACAAGGCGCAGATTCCAGTCCTTTTAGCAGAGGACGAGGCGCATATTCTAGGGCATGAGTTTCTCTTTAGTTATCAAAGAGATAGCCTCCCCAGTACTGATAGTTTTTTACTATGAATTAACTGCTTATTTTACTCTTTTTTGTATCTGAGCGGGTACATATAGTAAACTGCCGAGACAGCTCCCCTCCCCCTCCCTCTTTAGAGCCCCATCTCCTTAGCATATGCCGAGCATATACTGACCAGTCAGTCAGTTATGACTCATCAGTCAGTTAATAGGCCTGACATATGCCTAGAGCTGAGGAGTGACTGGTGAGAATCGGGGAGAGTGAGAGGGTAGGGAGTACCCCTTAGCAAGCTCTTACTGGCCTTAGCATATCACAGACTAGGGAGCAATACTCCCCTGTAAATCTGTATAAAAACTAATCAATAGCCATTAGAAGCTCTATAAGGCCTTCTAACAGCTTTTCTCTATAGGTGATGCCTAGGCCTTGGGTACTACCTAAAAATTGCCTAGAGAGTAAAGACTAATAAAATCAAGTACTTACAGCAGAGCTTATTTGCTATAGATAGAAGCAAGACTTGATATAGATAAAACCTATTGACTGTATTTTATCCATAGATTTAAACCATGAAAAAAGTATTGAATCGTTATACAGGTAGCGTATAGTGACAACCATACACAGGACGTATAGAGCTTTAACCAGTTAAGACTTGAAGGAAAAAACGTAGTCTATCTCTACCGGATACAGCCAAGGCTGATTGAAGGGGAAACGAGTACCGATAGACACTTCAAGAGACACGAGGGGCAAGCATTGAGAATAGCCGGAAGCGTGATGCCTAGTGGCCTTGGACACTGTGACGGATAAGCGCATAGATACTAGCTCAATTATAATCAGGAAGATTACAGCGAAAGCAATCATTAATTGTGTAATAAACTTTTGCTGGTATGTTTTACAGTGAACACTTGGGCAATCATTAATTGTGTAATAACCCCGTAAAGTGTTCACAATAAAGCATATCAAATAGGAGGAAATAATTATGTATTCAACATGGCAAGACGCAGTGCGTGCTATAACGCACGAACGGGAAGATAATTGCTGTACAGTAGTGGCGACAGCGATTGCCTGTAATGTTAGATTCAGCAAAGCAAGGCGCGTACTGGCTAAGCTGTCAAACAGGAAGCGGAATCGTGGAGTTCCTTTTGCAAGGACTCATGATGCAGTATTCAGCGAGTTAGGCTTTACGTTAAATCGCATATTCGATTACAAGGCTTCAACCATGATTACTATGGAGCGATGGGCAAACAGACCAGAGAATAAAGATAAGGTATTCCTTGTTTATGTTCGAGAGCACGTCTGCACTATTAGGAAAGGACAGGTCGTAGACCATTCAAAAGGAAGTAGAAGAAACATAAAAGCGGTATACGAAGTAGTACCAATAACAGAGGAGATAAACTAATGAAAGCAATACAAATCAAATACTTAGGCGCAACCAATACCAAAGGTGTGCGATTGAAAGCCTGGACAGAGGCAGGTACTCTAACAGTACCGAGAGACTATGGACTAAACACTGATGAGCAAGCGATACAGCTCGCTGAGCAGTACATAAAAGAGAGAGACTGGAGAAGTATTGTAAGTGGTTTCGGTACTCTACCTAATGGTGACTATGTAGCAACACTGGCCTATGATTTTTAACAATAGCAGAGTATCAATTAATGAAAATAGAGGAGATAGCACAATGAAAGCGTATCTATACTTAAACGATGGTGAGTGGAGCTATACTGATGATGACCAGGATTGCCTCTATATACTAGGACATGGCGGTGGCCTGGCTAAATGTATAGAGCATCTTAAAGAGTATTATGAAATAGTAGTGTATAAAGACCATGAATTTAAATAGAGGAGATAACACAATGAAAACTTTACGGATTGAAATCAGAGAAAAAGATACCGGAAAAATACTGGCGCACGGAAGGGTTAGGCACGATGCGACAAAGCTCGAAAGGCGCAGGAAAGCCCGTGCATTGCACGACAGGACAACGTGTCATGAAGTCGATACCTATGTCGTGGAGCGTCTTTTTCAAGACGGAAAACCCACGGACGATATTATAAAAGGCAAGTATTGCTCTACTGAAATCAATGAAATCGTTTTATAAATAACTGAGGAGATAAAACTAATGATTAACAGAAAAATTATCAATAAACTACAAGCACTAGAAATTGACTGGGTTGAAGGTATCTGTACGCCAACTGTCATAGAAGGAGACGGGAAAGTTTTAGTCAGCGCAGAAGATGGTAAATGCCTTGCTGACTATTACGGTGAGTTCTTGGGCGGTTATCCGTGGATTCACCCTGACCTTAAAGAGTTCGCGGAAAAGCACGGTATGTTCTGGGAATGGCAGAATCCTGGCTGTATCTCTCTACATATTAAATAAATAACTGAGGAGAAACTAATACAATGGAAAACAAACTAACTGTAAGAAAAGAAAGTGCCTGGGGCAATGTGCGCATAGTGCCAGTATGTGAGACTTCAAAGCTACTCGCACGTCTAGCAGGGACTAAAACATTAACTGATGAGGCGGTACGCATAGCAAAAGAGCTAGGCTATACATTCGAGCTAGAGAGGGAGGAAATATAACAATGAAATTTACAAAGACTGAGTGGGATATAATTAAACACAGGCTGGGAGTAGCTGACTGTATCTGGGAAGCCTTTTCTGGGACTGACCCATGCCCTATCACAGAGACAGAGAAAGAACTTTACAGGCGTTGCCGTCAGCTTTTTGACTATACTCCAGAGGACGAGGTAGACATGGATGATAACCTAACAGCGCAAATAATCTGGGACTGCTGTTATGGAAGCACTTTCTTTGGCTACATGGATGAATGCGAAGACAGGCTAGTGCGGGCACGTTACACAAAGGCGGGCTATTCACTTGAAAAGAAACTAGGCGTAAGCATCCCACTAGACTGAGGAGATATAACAATGACAGGAAGAGACCCTGTAGATATTGCAGAGCTAGAGCGAGACTATGAGGAGACTCATGGGACTGAGCTAGAACGTAACCTAGAACGTCAAAACTATGAAGCTAGCAAAGCAGACCTAGAGCATTGTACTTTTAACGAAGAGAACTAATAGGACTAAGTAATTTTAGTGTCAATTTATAGCTGAAACCCGCATAAAACCTGACAAAACGACTAGAAAAGTGGCACTTAACTAAGTAATTTTAGTGTCAATTTATAGCTGAAACCCGCATAAAACCTGAATGAGGAGGAATGAGATGAGTAATCACGAGAATGAAATACAGAGAGAAAGAGACTTCGAGGATTTCTATGAATGGCTAAACACTAGCCCATGTAGATACTGGATAGATTTAGATGATTACGATGCAGTTCGAGTTATTTTTTACCCACTGGAGAGGACTGACCGTGAATAAGCAGAGACAGAATGACATCAACACAGCGTGTTCAATAATCTTAGGTATAGCGGTAGGGCTTTTAGCTTTCCCCAGTGTTGTACTTTTGATGAAGCTATTGGTACTATTGTATAACTAATAAACTATGTGAGGAGGAATGATGAGTAAAATCAATAAGATAGCTCCTATTAATCTGGTGAAGGCTTCGGCCTGGGCAGCTCACCATGAGTACATGAAGGAGATGAAACGTAAACCGAAAGAGAGAAAGACGGAGGAAAAGAAAGATGGTAAATGACCCTATCCTGAATAGCTTGATTGCAGAGATAAGCGATGCAATAGCAGAAGCAGAGATGACTACTCCTCGCCATGAGATAATCAAGCTCATTGATGAGACTATGGCTCGTATCGCTTCAATCTCTATACCTGAGAAGAAGGAGAACAAAGAATGAGAATCGAAATAGGTCTTGAAGAAAAGTCTAAGCCCTTGAAGGTGAAGTCACCCTGTATAGGCTACTGCTCCGCTACTACTCTGGGAGATGAGGTCTGTGTAGGCTGCTATCGCTCCTTTGATGACGTTGTTAATTGGAATAGATACAGTGAGCATCAAAAGGTGGAGGCTTCGATACGTGCCTATCACAATTACAAAGACAAACAGGAGGGCAAGACATGAACATCAAAGAGCTTGAAGAGTCGGAGGCTATGGCAACAATCATGCGCCTCAGAACGCATGGAGAAATCAAAGAAAAGCTCCTGCAATTTATCAGTGAAGTAGATGAAGATTTTAATAGGATTCATGCGAGTAGCTTTGTGCTTCAAAATACCAGGCCTCGTGAACATGATTTCCAGGTAGAGGCTCTTTTGAAAACTGTAAGACGCTACTTTCGCGCGTTCGAGAAGCAAGGCCTCATTGAAAAGACTGGCGAGAGGTCTTACCGCCAGTTCCAATATTATAGGAGAGCATCATGAAAGTTAAAGAGAATCTAATAGCAGATTGGGAAATAGAAGTCCATAATACCCGTATGATTTTCAGGGGTTTAACTCGTACTGAGCTAGATGAGAAGTTCGAAGGGCTGACAGATATGGGGAGCTTTAAAGTGCTACGTTATACTACCCCTGTATGTCGCTCAGTGACTCCTCTGAGGCCGTTAGAGAGAAAGTAATGGTAGGGTATAGGGTAGCTAAAGTGTCTCTTAAATCGTCTTATATCGACCAATACAGAGATACTATGGAGTTAGCTTTAGCTCATCTCAGACTGCTATTACTACTAATAAAATCTAAAATAAACTATATAGTTCTAAGGGTAACATAATAATGGAGGAAAGTCAATGATTGAAAGACTGTACGAGAGACCCTTAGGGGAATACTTGGCTAGACTGCATAGAGCTAGTGAAGATGTAAACAATGCAGTGGCTACGATAGACGAGGCTACTACTCTCTATGATGTAAATAAGGTAGACTTGTGCCAGCTTGTGCTTGAGAAAGCTGAGTGGATTAGATACGTAAGCGGATACGCGGAGGATATATGAGATACGGAAGAGAGAAACTAGACTGGGAAGTGTATGCAGGTGGACATAAAGTCTACTGTAAGGACTGTGATTATCACGAGGCACTCAGAAGAGCTGAACTATTGGCTAAGAAGAAACCCTTTGCTATTAGTCAAATCACTAGAGAAACCTATGAACTGAGGACTAGAAATGCCAAGTAACTATAGGGAAACACATCAGCCATGTGAATCGTGTGGCTCCTCAGATGCGAAGACGTACTATGATGACGGAGGAGCTTTCTGTTTCTCATGTAACACGCACTTCAAGTCAGAGGATAGCCCTCCAGTATTCGTGCCTCCATCAACGGAGGAAGGGATACCGAAGCAACCTTTCACTGACATTCAGAATATCCTCACCACTGGTGATTACTCAGGCATAGCAGAGAGGAACATCACAGTAGCAACAGCCAAGACCTTTGGTGTTATGTCAACGCCAGGGAAGGTTTACTTTGCGTATTACGGTGAGGACTCAGACATCACTCCCATAGCTGCAAAGGTCAGACACCCTGACAAGAAGTTCCATACAGCAGGAGACTTCCAGAAGACTCTGCTCTTTGGACAGCATCTCTTTGGAGCAGGGAGTTCCAAGTACATCACTATCACAGAGGGAGAGTTCGATGCGTGTGCTGTGTATCAGCTAACAGGTAGCAAGTGGCCTGTTGTGTCGATACGCTCAGGAGCTTCGGGTGCTTTGAGAGACTGCAAGAATAACTACGAATACCTCGATAGCTTTGACGGTATCATCATCTGCTTTGACAGTGACGAGCCAGGACAGAAGGCATCCAAGGAAGTAGCGGAGCTGTTCGGAGGGAAGGCTAAGGTAGTCAAGCATCTCAAGGGTATGAAGGACGCTTGCGATTATCTCTCAGCTAACAAGAAGCAGGAGTTCGAGACTGTCTGGTGGGGCGCAGAGAAGTACGTGCCTGACGGCATCATCAACGGAGCTTCTCTCTGGTCAGAAGTATCCAAGCCTCTCAAAGGTGCAGAGCTACAGTATCCCTACGAGGCACTCAACGACCTGACCTATGGCATTAGGCTCAGTGAGCTAGTCACCATCACAGCAGGTAGTGGACTAGGTAAGTCACAGTTCCTTCGTGAGATTACCTACCACATTATGAAGAACACAGAGGACAATATAGGTATGCTCATGCTTGAGGAATCTACTCGTAAGACAGTAGAGTCCATCATGTCTCTGTCAGCTAACAAGCCTCTGCATCTGCCTGACATCAAGGCTACGAAGCAGGAGAGGAAGGAAGCATTCGATGCTACGATGTCCAGTGGACGCTTCCACTTCTTTGACCACTGGGGTAGCTTGGGAGTCGATAACGTCATGGCTAGGATACGCCACATGGCTAAGGCTCTGGAGTGCAAGTACATAATCCTCGACCACATCACAATGATTGTCTCTAGCCAGGGGCATGGTGATGAGCGTAAGGCTTTGGACGAGGTGATGACTAAACTCAGAATGCTAGTGGAAGAGACAGGCTGTGCCGTGTTCGCTGTCAGTCACCTCAAGAGACCAGACAGCAAAGGACACGAGGAAGGTGCAGTGGTCAGTCTGTCACAGCTCAGAGGCTCAGGTGCTATAGCACAGCTCAGTGATATTGTGCTTGGACTGGAGAGGAATGCTCAGGCTGAAGATGTGTTCGAGCGTAACACTACGAAGCTCAGAGTCCTCAAGAATAGATTTAGTGGCTTGACAGGGCCGTGTTGTAATTTACACTACGACTCTGTTACGGGTAGGATGAGTGAAATAAAGGAGGTAGACAATGCTGATAGCAGACGGGTTTAATAAAGCCTTCATAGGGACAGGAAGTAGAAGCTGCTCCGAAGACGTAGCTGTCTACGACACTGATAGGTGTATAGATATACTTATGGAACAAGGCATGACAGACGAAGAAGCTATAGAGTATTTTGAGTTTAATGTGCTAGGTTCTTGGGTAGGAAGTACAACACCTATCTTTCTACGTAAGCACGACATTGATGAAATACTAGAGGAAGGAGGAGTACAATGCTAAAGCTATGGGGAAAACTTAAGTGCCTTTTAGGGCTTCACGATAACATGAACCTGATGTACACACCGGAGGATGAGTTCATCTGTGCTAGGTGCGGTAAAGAACTTTGAGATGTACTGCTTGTGACAAAATACTAACGGACTATGAAGCGACAAGGAAGTCTGCTGAGTCACTAGAATATTTAGATTTATGTAACGAATGCTATAGCTATATCGTAGATGACGTACCCGCTATCGACCGAGAAGACTTACGGGAGGCAGCAGACGAGGAGGAGATAAGGAATGACTGGGAGTCATAGCACACTGTACCTAGACATCGAGACTAACTTAGCTCACGATACTATCTGGTGCTGTGTCACACAACAAGACGATGACTCTACTGTCTTTACTGAGAGTCACGGACTACAAGAAGCTATCGACTTAGCTGATGAGGTAGTAGGCCACAACATCATAGGCTTTGATGCTCCTGTGCTAGAGAAAGTCTGGGACATCACGATACCTAGAGATAAGATTACAGACACCCTGATACTGTCCAGGTTAGCTCATGCAGATGAGAGACAGCATAGCCTAGACTGCTGGGGTGCTAGGCTAAACTTTCCTAAGATAGACTTCCATGACTACGATGCTGGACTCAGCGATGAGATGGTACGTTACTGTATCCAAGACGTAGCTCTTACAGCTAAGCTACACGAAAGACTGAAGCTATCTCTCAAGAAGTTCAGTCAGCAGTCTATCGACTTAGAGCATGATGTAGCCTACATCCTCAAGCAGCAGGAAGTTAATGGATTCAAGCTAGACGTAGACAAAGCTAACGACATCATCGTAACTGTGACGATGGAGATGAAGGACATCACAGAGAAGCTACGTAAGATATTCCCTCCTATCATCACACCAAGAACCAGTGAGAAGACAGGGAAGAAACTTAAAGACCACATTGAAGAGTTCAACATAGGCTCTCGTCAGCAGATAGCTAAGAGGCTACAGAGCAAAGGTGTTAAGCTGAAGGCAAAGACTGAGAAGGGTCAGCTCATCATCAACGAGAAAGTCTTAGCTGAGGTCAACACACCAGAGAGCAACATGATTAATCGCTACCTGTTGCTACAGAAGAGGCAGTCTCAGGTAGAGTCTTGGATGAAGGTAGTTACTAGAGAAGGCAGAGTACATGGCAGGGTCAGGACTAATGGTACAGTTACTGGGCGCATGACTCATAGCAGTCCGAACATGGCTCAAGTCCCTGCTGTCAATGTTCCCTTCGGTAGAGAGTGCAGAGAGTGCTGGACTGTAGACGAAGGTAACGTGCTGGTAGGTGCTGATGCTAGTGGGCTAGAGCTTAGGATGCTTGCTCACTACATGGACGATGATGAATATACTTACGAAGTTCTGTCTGGTGACATACACACAGCTAATCAGAAGGCAGCAGGACTAACTACCAGAGACCAGGCTAAGACGTTTATCTATGCCTTCCTCTACGGGGCAGGGCCAACCAAGATAGGACAGATAGTAGGAGGCTCACATCAGCTAGGCACTGAGCTGATTGAAGAGTTCTTAGAGAACACTCCAGCTTTGCGTAAGCTACGCCAGAGGATAGAGGCAAAGGCTGAGACTAAACTATTAGACGGGCTAGATGGCAGGAAGCTGACTGTAAGGTCTAAGCACTCTAGCCTCAACACTCTGCTACAGGGAGCAGGAGCTATCGTTATGAAAGAAGCTCTGGTTATCCTGGACAGGGCGTTACAGACACACAAGCTACCTTACAAGTTCGTTGCTAACGTACATGATGAGTGGCAGATAGAGGTTCCTGAGTGGGCAGGAGAGGCTGTAGGATACCAAGCAGTCTACGCTATCAGGGAAGCTGGAAAGACTTTAGGGCTTAACTGCCCTTTAGATGGAGAGTTCAAGATAGGCAAGACATGGGCAGACACCCATTGACAAAGCCTACCTATGGACTTACCATACATACTGTAGTACTACAAACGAGGAAACCAATATGGACAATATAGTTCTAAATGCCGACATCTACTGGGCATTCTTAAACCACAAGAATATGAACGATAAGTATTCAGTGGACTTGTGTAACCTGTCAGACGCTGCTTGTGAGAAGCTCAAGAGCGTAGGCTTGAACGTCAATGATAACGATAAGCAGCCAGAGAAAGGTAAGTTTATTACCTGTAAGTCTGACTATCCTCTCATCGCGTTTAACTCAGCAGGTGATAAGATAGATGAGATATACCAGGACGATGGTCTCAAGGTAGGTAATGGCTCTAAAGCTAGGGCTATGATTACCTACTACGACTGGAGAAACAACAAAGGCAGGTCACCTAAGATGCTTAAGTTCTTCATCACTGACCTGATTCCTTATGAGTCTTCAGGAGAGTCAGGAGACAAAGGCCCAGCCACAGCTATGGAGCTTGAAGAAGTAGCTCTATAGTTCAAAGCTAAGGAGGAGAGGTTATGATACTTATAGATGCAGATATAATATGCTATCGAATAGGATACGCTGCGGAAAAAGAAGAAAATAAATCAGCAGAGTATTTGCTCGATGTACTACATAGCTATGTCTGCACTATCATAGCACTCTCCTCCGACTTTGAAGACTTCCAGCTCTATCTCACAGGGCGAACCAACTACCGTAACGACATAGCCACCACAGCTCCTTACAAGGGCAACCGCCCTAAGGAAAAGCCAAAGCAAATCGACTTCATCAGGGCAGCTCTTGAGGGAGAGTGGGGTGCTATCGTATCAGAGGGCGAAGAAGCTGACGATGCCATCGCTATTAAAGCTAGTGAGCTAGGCGATGACTGCATTATCTGTAGCGTAGACAAAGACTTCGACCAAGTTCCTGGTTGGCACTACAACTTCGTCAAGAAACAAAAGTATTATGTAACACCAGAGGAAGGACTACTGTTCTTCTACAGGCAGATACTCATGGGTGATAGGATAGATAACATCATGGGTATCAACGGCATAGGCGATAAGAAGTCTCTGAAGCTACTGGAAGGATTAACCGAACAGGAGATGTATGATAAGTGTGTTGAACTCCACGAGTCTGAGGAGCGTGTGATTGAGAACGCGAGACTGCTATGGCTCAGGCGCAAGCCGGAAGAGATATGGACTCCACCGAATGAAGCAGCCCAATAAAAAGAAGAAGCGAACTGGCAGACCACCCAAAGGTTACGATAGCTGGTTCGAATATGACCTCCACCACAAGCAGCTCAAAGGCTGTAAGTGTCACTCCGACACTGTTAAGTACGTCCAGTACAAGACCTACCTCCCTGACTTTATCTACCACGATGGCAAGAACACTATCTACATAGAAGCCAAAGGTAGGTTCAGAGACAGACAAGAAGCTAGGAAGTACGTGGACATAGCAGAAGGGCTAGGCAAACATGAAGAACTTGTTTTTATATTCTATAACCCGAAGACTCCCATGCCAGGAGCGAGGAAGAGAAGAGATGGAACAAAATTCACACATGGCGAATGGGCCGAGAAGCAAGGCTTTAGATATTTCACCGAGTATGACATCCCGTTTTCGTGGAGTGTTAGATAGCCTCTCGCTACTAGCTCTCCCTGTTATTATGTGTTACTTCTTGTTCGGAGGGCCGAGCCTCCATCTACACATGATAGCTTACTTTGAATCTATGGCTACCTATTACACTGACAGAGCTATTATCTGTGGCTCCTGGGATGATTAGTCTTTATGGTTCACTACAGCTTTGAGCAAGACCTTCTTCTAGCTGCTAAGACAGAGGAGCAGGTAGCTCAGTGGTTTTCTGATGAAGGCCATGAAGTAATAGAACTAAACAACGATTACCGCTACGATATAAAAGTAAAACTAAAGACTGGCGATGTCGTATTGATTGAAGTTAAAGAAGACTTTATGTGCAAAAGAACAGGTAACGTAGCAGTAGAGTTCCAGTGCCGTGGTAAGCCTTCGGGCATAGATAGAAGTGAAGCAGCGTACTACAT
>Ga0255767_1004274_pt1 | contig 11811 bp, 12 predicted proteins | sample 071ome_24_FD_179967 | JGI IMG/M metagenome (GOLD analysis project Ga0255767, IMG submission 179967) | Coastal salt marsh microbial communities from the Groves Creek Marsh, Skidaway Island, Georgia - 071402CT metaG (version 2) | ecosystem: Environmental > Aquatic > Marine > Intertidal zone > Salt...
GCGTGCCGAAGCAGCGGGCCGCGAAGGCGGGTAACGGCCCGGTGGCCACCGCCGTGCGCAACACCCTTGATGTGACCAAGGCGGAATTGCGCACCGCGAAGCGGGCCGGCACCTCGCTGGCTGCGCTGGCCAAGGAGAAGGGCGTCGAGCGCGACACCCTGGTGAACGCCATCGCCACCGCGATCGGGAAGACCACCAAGGGCGCGTCGCTCACCGCAGCTCAGCGCACCACCATGGCCGAGCGGATGGTGGACCGCGTGCCGAAGCAGCGGGCCGCGAAGGCCAACCGGGGCGCCGCCGTGAGGGTTGCCGTGGAGAAGGCGATGACCTCCACGCTGGGCGTGACGTCCGCTGAGCTTCGCACCGCACGCCGGGCGGGCACCACGCCAGCCGAGCTCGCGCAGCAAAAGGGCGTGGCTCGCGACACCCTGGTCAGCGCGGTGGCATCTGCTCTGAAGTCGGCGAGGCCTGCCAACGCGCCCGACCTCACCAACGCGCAGGTGACGGCGCGTGCGGAGAAGATCGTGGACAACGCAGGCCGCGGACCCCGCGGGCCTGGCATGCGGGGCGGTCGCCGCTAGGACACCATCGGGCCCCCGGGGGCCGGTAGCCTCAGCACCGTCAGCGATCGCAGGAGATGGCGAGATGGGCGATGCAGAGCGGAAGCCGGTCCCGGGGGGCCTGAGCACCGGGCTCGGCCGCGCCGCGGTGGCCGACCCGGCCGCGAACCCGTGGGGGGCGCTGGTCGTGGGCCTGCCCGGCACGCGCAGCGAGGGCGTGGAGGCCCTGTGCTGGTTCGCAGACGCCAACGCGCTCGTGAGCGCACTGGCCGCGGAGATCCCCCTGTGGAACGTGGACCCCGCGAACGAGGACGACACCCACCGCGCCCAGCAACTGGCCAGCATGGGGCAGCGCATCGTGGCCGGCGGTGGCGCGGGCGAGGAGACCTTTGCCTACTCGGCTCCGGCGGTGAAGCACCTGCTGCAGCAGGACGCCGAGATCCGCTGGCTCGGGAAGGTGGACGACCTGCTGGTGTCGGACGACCCGGCTGCCGCAGACCTGCGCACGGCCTTCGGGTCAGATGGCGGCGCACCGGTGGCAGACGCCGACCGCGAGGCCTTCATCACCTTCCTGCGCGAACGCTACGCCTGACGCGCGAGGGGACAGTCCCTCCCCCCGGGGACAGTCCCCGGGGGGAGGGACTGTCCCCGGGTTCGCTACATCAGCGGGTTCGGGGTGCCCACTGTCGTCATGCTGACGAGGGCCGCGCTGGGGGTGGCTCCGCGCCGGGCAGAGATGCCCGCCAGCATCACCAGGTCGCCCATGCCGCCCGGGACCGCCGAGAAGACGTCGCTGAACTCCGCAGTGCCCGCGCGCGTCATCAGCACGCGACCGCTGCCGCCGTAGAGCCGGTCGTAGTTGCCGTTCCACAGCAGGCGCGCCGATGCGATGCCCTCCGATGACGCCGACATCGCGGTGCCCGACAGCCAGAGCCGGTTGGAGCCGTCCACGGCCGGAACCGCCATCGAGCTGACGTCGCGGTTCGACCCGAAGCCCATGCTCACGATTCCCGTGCCGTTGAACCCGCGGTCACGCACGCCTGACACCTGCAGGCGTGCCACGCTCATCACCGTCTGGCGGCGCCACTCCGTCGGCACACCCAGCACCGGACGGTTGCCGGCGGCCACCGTGACCGTGGGAGAGCCCGCGACGGAGCCGATCCCCGCGACCAGTGCCCGACGGTTGAACGCCGCGTCCCACTGGCCACGCGCGGTCAGACGCATCACGCGCGCCGGTGCGCGGCGGGTGTCCGCGGCGGCGAAGGCGACCAGCGGACGGGAGCGGCCATCCACGGCCACGCCCCCACTGCCCATCGCCTCCAGCTGGCCAGCGCCCATCGCATAGATGGCCGCCCCGGACCGGCCGAACGACCTGTCAGTGCGGCCCGCCGCGGTGAGGCGCGATGCGAACACATCACCGCGCGTCGTGTACCCGGCCAGGACGATGCGCCCCTGCGGATCCACCGCGATGCCGGCAGCGGCACCGACGGCGGCACCGCCCGGGCGCACGCGGGCGATGCCGCGCGTGCCGAACGAACGGTCCAGCACGCCTGCGGTGGAGAACCGCGCCACGAACGCGGACGAGTCATGCCCGGTGAAGCCGGACACGAGCGTGCGGCCCTGCCCGTCGAGGGCCACGCCGGACGGCGTGGCCGACCCCCGGAGGGCAAGGTGCGTGCGGCCGGACGACCCGAAGGTGGTGTCGGGCATGCCGGTGTCATCAGTGCGGAACACGTTGAGCCCGCCACGCCCGGTGGTGACCCCGGTGATCATCCCGTCCTCGCCCGTGGTGATGGACCCACCGCTGGTGATGTTGCCGAGGACCGATGGCACGGCCACGCCCTGCGACCCGGACGACACCGGCATCGACACCGACGACGAGAACGCCGGGAGCGGCTGCCAGTTGGGCAGCACCGAGCGCCCGGCGGGCTGCCCGGCGGTGACGTTGGCCGCGCCGGTGCCGTTGGGGTAGACGAGCCAGATGTCACTGCGCCCGCCTGAGGTACTGCGGAAGGCGATGCGCGTGCCATCGGGCGAGAAGGCCGGCTCCACGTTCTGGCCGGCGAGCGCCGTGACCACCGACTGCCCGGTGCCGTCGGCGTTCATGATGCGGATCTGGTCGCGACCCGTCACGTCAGTGGAGTACGCGATGCGGCTGCCGTCCGGCGACCACGTGGGGTACTGCTCCTTGCCCTTGGGGTCGTTGGTGAGGTTGGCGCGCCCCTGGCCGTCGGGGCGGATGACGAACACGTCGGTGTCGAGCAGCGATCCGCCCGACACGCCATCGGTGAAGGCGATGCGCGTGCCGTCGGGCGACCACGACGGGTTGACGCCCGACTTCGAGAGCATGCGCGGGTTGGAGCCGTCGGCGTTCATGATCCAGAGCGCCAGCCCGCCCCCGCGGAACGAGGTGAACACGATCTGCGATCCATCCGGCGACCAGGACGGCTGGGCGTCGGCGGCGCAGGCCGAGGGCACCTCTGCACCGGGCGGGCAGTTGCCGGAGTTCTGCGTGATGTTCACCACCCCGGAGCCGTCGGCGTTCATCACGTACACCTCGTCATTGCCCGTGCGGTTCGAGGCGAAGGCGATCTTCGTGCCATCGGGCGACCAGGCCGCCTGGGCGTCGTCGCGCGGTGAGTTGGTGAGCTGCCGCACGTCGGAACCGTCGGGGTTCATCGAGTAGATCTCGTAGTTGCCGGTGCGGTTCGACGAGAACGCGATGCGGCCATCGGCACCCGAGAAGGCGGAGGCCAGCACGGTGGTGGGAGCGGCGGCCGAGATGGCGAGGCCGGCCGCGAGGAGGGTGAGGTTTCGTGTAGGCATGCCGACAGTCCTACCGGACCGGGCACACGCGCGTCCTCAGGCCACCACGAACCGCTGCAGTTCGGCCGCCACGATCAGCGTGGCGGCCTCGGTGGGAGTGATGCCCTCACCGGCCGCGAACGCCAGGATGGAATCGCCGGTGATGGTGATCGGCAGCCCCCCCACTATGCCCGCGATGGCCTCGCGCCCGGGGTCCCACGCCAGGGTGGGCACCTCGTCGGGCACCGCGGCCTCGGTGATCTGCTCCCAGAACCCGGGTGCCACGGCGATCAGCGCGATGACGCGGTCGATCACATCTCCCGCGTAGTCCCACTCGCGCCACCAGCCCCCGCGGGACGGGTGCACCCGCACCGCGCCCGACGCATCCAGCGGGCCGCGGTCCAGGTCGGGCTGCGCCGCGCCCCCCGGGGGCGCGTGCGCCACGGCAATCGCGCATCCGGGGGCGACGACCTCCCAGCACGTGGTGCCGGGATCGGCCTTCGCCTGCCGGAACGCCCGCCGCCACGCGTCGCGCGGGCACAGCCACCGGCCCCACGCCCGGGCGATGGCCTCGGCATCGGCGTGGTGGCCGATCGCCGTGCCGGCATCCACGTCGGGAAGGGCGGCGCCCTGGAGGCGCGGCAGCACCGCGGCCACGCCGGTGGCGCTCACGGCCAGGGTGGGCAGCGACGGCTCATCCGGGGTGATGGTGAGGAACGTGCGCTCGGGCTCCGGATCGCGGCTCGGCAGGGCCTGGGTGCCGTTCGCGTGGATCTCGTCGATGAGGGCGTAGGGGTCGCCGTCCAGCGGGAACGCCGCCTCGCCGCACGGGTGGATGTCACCGGGGATATCGGTGAGGTGCATCCACACCACGCCGCCGATGGCGAGGCCCTGCTCGTTGTGCAGGATCACGCGTGCGGGCGGACGACCAGCACCGACGACGCGGCCTTGTGGGCCACGCGCTCCGACACGCTGCCGAGCGCCTTGGTGCCCTTCAGGCCCCGGGCGCCCATCACGATCAGGTCCACGCCCTCCCCCGCCCGGGCGATGGCGTCGGCCGCGCGACCACGCAGGGCCTCCACGGGCACGTCGCCCAGGGGGCCGGGCGCCACGGCGTCGCGGGGCGCGCGGCCTGCCGTCACCACGCGCAAGCGGGGGCGCCCGCCGCACTGCCCCTCGATCTGCCGCGCCACCTCCAGCGCCTGCAGCGACGGCTCGGAGCCGTCCACCGCCACCGCGATGGCGCGCGGGAACTCGTCCTCGTCGAACGGTGGGCGTGCCACCAGGACCGAGCACGCGGCGTGGCGCAGCATGTCGGTGGCGGTGCTGGCAAGCACCAGGCCGGTCATGCGCCCACCGCCATGGCTGCCCAGCGCCAGCACCCGCGTGGAGCGTGCGGCATCGATCAGCACATCATGCGTGGGGCCCTCGATCATGTCGGCCTCCACCCTGATGCCCTCGGGCAAGTGCATGCGGGCATCGGTGAGGGCCTGGTGGGCCCGCACCAGCAGGCGCTCCTTGGCCAGGTGCTCGCCGCCGCTGGTGACCACCTCCTCGGCCGACACCAGGCGCTCACCGGCCCAGGTGTTCATGGCGGAGAAGTACGGGTCGGCCACGGCGACAAGCCGCACGGTGCCCCCCGGCGCCACCAGGCGCCCGGCCTGCCGCGCGGCCTCGAACCCGGCGCGCGTCCCGTCGATTGCTGCGGTGATGTGGCTGAGTGGCATGGCCTGCAGGCTATCCCGCCGCGGGGCCGACGAGCACACGCACCGCACCTGCAGGGTCGCCGCCATCAGGCTGCCGCACGAACAGCCACCACAGGTAGAAGCCATCGCGGGCATCAGAGGTGATGGCAACGCCCCGCTCGGCGGACTCCTCCGGCGACAGGCGGAAGACCGCGTCGGTCACCTGCGCCGGATCCAGGTCGCCCGCACCCAGGGCCGTGAGCGCGGCCTGCACGGCATCCCCTGCCGCCCCCTCGCCGCCCTCGTACCGCGCCCCGCACCCCGAGCACGTGCCCGGGGTGATGTCGGGAACGCCGTCGGCCACCACCGCGCTGCACAGCGGGCAGTCCAGACGTGCGCTCACCGGGTGAGCAGCGGGATGAGCAGCGACGCCACGGCGATCACCCCGGCCGTCGCCGCCATCCACGGCACGCCGCGGTCGCGCGTGAGGCGGTGCACGCCCCAGTAGGCGATGACCGTCGCCGCACCGGCCGCGACGACCGTGACCACGGAGATGACGGGCGAGAATTCACGCGATACCGCGACGCCCGCCAGCACGGTGCTGAGCAGCGCGCCCAGGGCCACCGAGTCCAGCCCGCCCGCGTCGGAGTCGCGCAGGTTCCAGGCCTCCCACGCCATCCAGAGCCCGGCAAAGATGAACCACCCCGCCATGATCAGCTCAGCCGTGGCGCGGGTGAACTCCGGCGTACCGCGCCAGTCGAGGAAGAGCAGCACGGCCATCACCACCTGCACTGCGGCAGCGGTGGCCGTGGCGGGCCACGCGATGCTCAGGGCGGACCGCTGGGGCGACGAGAGGTCCGCCGGTCCGGGGATCTCCACCTCGGAATCCACGGGGTGGATGCGCCCCGATGCGATGAGGCGGCTGCGCACCCACAGGCCCACGGCCAACACCACCAGGCCCGCGACCGCACCGATGATGAACGACGGCAGCGCCACGCCGGCCGGGGTGCCCCCACCCACGCGCATCACGTTGTAGACCACCACCCAGCCGATGAGGATGCCCGAGAGGATCCACGACAGCAGGCGGCCGGGCGCCAGGCGGGCGCGGCTGGGCAAGGCAGAGCCGGTCACGTGCGCTCCGCCTGCCCGCCGTCCACCACCAGGCACTGACCGGTGACGTATTCGGCGCTCACGAGGTAGAGCATGGCATCCACCACGTCGCCCGGGGTGCCCACGCGGCCCAGCACGGTCTCGGACGCCACGTTGGCCTCCACCTCTGCGCCGCTGCCGTCGGGCATCAGCACGGGTCCGGGCACGATCGCATTGGTGAGCACGTGCGGCGCATAAGCCTGAGCCAGGATGCGGGTGAGCATTGTGAGCCCCGCCTTGCTCACTGAGTGCGGTGCGCGGTGCGGCCACGGGCGCAGGCCGGCGACATCCCCGATGTTCACGATGCGCCCGAACCCGCGCGCGGCCATGCCCGCTCCCAGGGCCTGCGACAGGAACATGGGCGCGGTGAGGTTGGTGGCAATCGCGCGATTCCACATGGCGCGGTCCACCTGATCGAACGGCGCGCTCTCCCACGTGCTGGCCGAGTTGATGAGGATGTCCACGCCGGCGAGTGCCGTGTTGGCCTCGCGCGCAAGCGTCTCGGCAGCACCGGGCTCGGCCAGGTCGGACTGCAGTACCACCGCGCGCACCCCGCGCTCGCGGCACTGGGCGGCCAGGGCCTCGGCGTCGTCGGCCGACGACCGGTGGTGAATAGCTACGTCCACGCCGCTGGCCGCGAGGGCCAAGGCCATCGCCGCGCCCACCCGCCGCGCGCCACCGGTGACCAGCGCACTCCTGCCCGCGGGGTCGATCATACGATCCCCAGCAGGCGCGCCATGCCGCGGGCCGCGCGGCCACGGTGGCTGATGGCCGCCTTCTCGTCGCGGGTCATCTCGGCAAGAGTGCGATCGTCCGACAGGGGCCGGAACACCGGGTCGTACCCGAACCCGTCGGTGCCCGCGGGCTGCCGGGTGATCTCGCCGGGCAGCACGCCGCTTCCCACCAGCACCTCGCCATCGGGGGCAATGCAGTAGAGGACGCACGCGAATGCCGCACCGCGGTCGTCCTGGTCCCCGAGTTCCTTGATGAGCAGGTTGCAGTTGTCGGCATAGGTGGCGTCCGGCCCGGCATAGCGCGAGGAGTACACCCCTGGGCGGCCGTCCAGGCCATGCACGAACAGGCCGCTGTCGTCGGCCATCACCCAGGCATCCGCGGGCGCATCAGGCCTCAGTGCCTCGGCCTTGATGCGCGCGTTCTGCAGCAGGGTGGTGCCGGTCTCCTCGGGATCGAAGCCCGCGGGCGCGGCTGTCACCTGTCTGCCGGCCAGCAGGGCCTCCAGCTCGCGCACCTTGTCGGCATTGCCGGTGGCCAGCATCACCTGCATTGGCTAGCCCCTCAGTGCGGCCCGCTGCACGGCCGTCAGCTCGGCGCAGCCTGCAAGGGCCATGTCCAGCAGGCCATCCACCACCGACCGCTCCACGGGCGGCCCCTCAGCCGTGGCCTGCACCTCCACCAGCAGACCGGAGCCGGTGGCAACCACATTCATGTCTACATCCGCGCGGCTGTCCTCCTCGTACGGAAGGTCCAGCAGCGACTCACCGCCCACCACGCCCACGCTGACAGCGGCGATGCTGTCGCGAAGCGGCAGTTCGGCAACGAGCCCCTGGTCAACCAGCGACTGCAGCGCGATCTCCAGCGCCACGTAGCCACCGGTGATGCTGGCGCAGCGCGTACCGCCGTCAGCCTGGATCACGTCGCAATCCACCCACACCGAGCGCTCGCCCAGCTTCCCCAGATCCATCACGCTACGCAGTGAGCGGCCGATGAGCCGCTGGATCTCAGTGCTTCGGCCGTCCACCTTGCCGCGCGAGGCATCGCGCTGCTTGCGGGTGTCGGTGCTGCCGGGGAGCATCCCGTACTCGGCCGTGACCCACCCCTTGCCGGAGCCCCGGCGCCAGCCGGGCACCTGCTCCTCCACCATGGCCGTGCAGATGACGCGGGTGTTGCCCGCGGCGATCAGCACGCTGCCGGTGGCGCTGGTGATAAAGCCCGGCTCGATGCTGATGGGCCGGAGCTGATGGGCAGAACGTCCGTCGCTACGCATGTGCACGCACCCTACCGACCCTGGAGGGGAGACAGTCGCCGGGTAGGGTGCAGATGATGAGCGATGCGCCCGCCGCCCTTGCCGACTTGCTCGCGGAGGCCGAGCACGCCGTAGTTCTGACCGGCGCGGGAATCTCCACCGAGAGCGGCATCCCCGACTTCCGGTCGGCGGGCGGCCTGTGGGAGACCTACGACCCGATGAAGGTGGCCTCCATGAACACCTTCATGGATGACCCCTCGCTGTTCTGGCGCTTCCACCGGCCGCGGATCGAGATGCTGGGGGCCGTGGAGCCCAATGCCGCGCACAGGGCCGTGGCCGCGTTGCAGCAGCGGGGGATCGTCAAGGCCCTGATCACCCAGAACATCGACCGCCTGCACTCACGGGCGGGATCGGATCAGGTGATCGAGGTCCACGGTTCACTCGACCGCGGGTACTGCCTGCGGTGCAGCACTACCGTGAGTATGGACGAGTTGTGTGTGCGCGCCGATGCTGCTGAGGACGGCGTGCCTCGGTGCACGTGCGGCTTCCAGATGAAGAGCGGGGTGGTGCTGTTCGGCGAGCAGATGCCTGTGGAGGCCATCGAGGCCGCCTACGACGCTGCCGAGCGCGCCGATGTGATGCTGGTGATCGGGTCGAGCCTGCAGGTCACCCCCGTGAGCCAACTGCCCGGGGTCGTGCTGTCGCGTGGTGGCCGCCTGGCCATCCTCACCGAGAGCGAGACCGACTACGACCACCGGTGCACGGTGCGCATCCACGAGAAGGCCGGGCCCACCATGCAATCGGTGCTGGACGCCCTTTCGTAGAGACCTCGCGCTAGGCGGCCCCGGCCAGCCCCGGGGCCGCGTCATCCATGGCCCGCACGCTCGGGGTGCCGAGCACCAGGGCCACGTTGGCAAGCACGGCCGCGGCCGCGAGCCACATCATTCCCCCCAGCCCGATTCCCGCGATGAGCCCACCAACCAGCGCATAGCCGATGGGCTGGCACACCTGGCTGCCCAGCGCGCGGAACGACCCCACCCGCGCCCGCAGCGCCGGCACCACCTGCCGCGTGATGGTGGTCTCGAGCAGGCTGCCGGAGATGACGATGACGCTGCCGCCCACCCAGGCGGCCACGGCGATCACCGCGAGCGGCGCCGGGAAGGCCATCGCCACGAACACGCCGATGAACGGCACCGTGACGGCGTAGGCCAGCACCAGCGGATGCCGGGGCCGCAGGCGGGCCACGATAAGGCCACCGGTGACGAACCCCACCCCGAAGCACGACACCACCACGGCCCACGCCGACGCACCACCGAGGTACTGCTCGGCCACCAGCGGACCCGCCACGAAGATGGCGGGCATCACCAGCAGGGCGTAGAACGACTCGCCGATGACGGCCACCACCAGCCACGAGCGACGCCGGAAGGCATCCCAGCCATCACGCAGGTCACCCAGGAACGACCGGCCCGATGCCGCAAGCGCCACCGAGCGGAAGCGCGCCGCCGCCAGCAGCGCAATGGCCACCAGGAAGGTGGCCGCGTCGATCGCGATCGCGCCGGCGGGCGAGATGAGCGCCACCGCGGTGCCACCCAGCACGCCACCGAGCATCATCCCGACCGCCGGGGTCATCGCGATGAGCCCGTAGGCCTCCTGCAAGCGCTCCGCCGATACCGACTGCGGGATGGCCCCAGACAGCGCCGGGCGGAAGAACGCCTCGGCCGCCCCGTAGGCGAACATGATCCCGGCAATCACCGCCACGCCACCCACCCCGGCGATGAGGATGGCGGCGAACGCCGCCTGGCACGCCGCGCGCACCGCGTCGCTCGCGATCATCACGGTGCGACGGGATAGGCGGTCTGCCCACACGCCACCGACCAGCAGGAACAGCACCAACGGAAGTGCCCGCGCGCCCAGCACCAGGCCGATGTCGGCGGCACCACCCCCCAGGGCGATGATGGCGAAGGGCACCGCGACGGCCGCGATGGTGTCGCCCACCGCGCTCAGCAGTTGCGACATGAAGAGCAGCCGGAACGACTGCTCGCGAAGGCATCCGGTGCCCGGGAGCGTGCGTCTGCTCACTCCCGAACCCTAGCCCGCCCGCTGCCAGAAGCAGCGGGCGGGCTGGATCGGACCGGACCTAGACGGCGCCCGGGCGTGCGGCCTCCAACACCTTCCGGTTCGAAAGGAGCAGGAACCCGAACCCGACCTTGGCAATCAGGTCGATAATGGCGAAGGTCGCGACCTCGCCGGTGATGCCGATGACGTTGAAGCCCTCGGTTCCGAGCAGCCAGAGGATCGGATAGACCGTCCATAGAACCGCAAGGAGCACCGCGAGTTGGTTGAACTTCGCCCGGACTTCGGGCGGACGCTGCCGCGCTGCGCCGAGGATCTCCGCGAGCAGCACCCACAGCAGCCAGATGAAGATGACGCTGCTGACGATGAACCAGACCCAGCGGATGTCGCTGGCCGTGACGCCGGCGAAGAAGCCGGTGGCGATCATCATCACGTCAAGGCCGAGCAGCCAGACGATGGCCTCCTTCGTCGCCCCGGCGAGCAGGGCGAGGTCGAGGAGGAGCAGCGGCGTCGTGAAGAACCAGTCCACATACCGGGCCCAGTAGAAGGGCTCGGCCATGTCCTGGCCCTCCCTGAGGATCGGGAACCAGCCCTGCTTGAGCGCCATCGCAAGGTATGCAACAGCAGCAATGCCAGCGACGAAAAAGGTGATGGTGTGGAACCAGCGGTTCCCCGGCTTTTCCCGGGCTGCCATGAACAGGAACGCAAGGGCGCCGAGCGCCATTCCGATCGTCCCTATCCACAGCCAAATCTGAACCGCGTCAGAAGGTTCAACCATGGTGGAACCTCATTTCAAGAAAGACGTCCCGAGATTATCTGCACTGGGACGAAGATTACGTTCAGCCTGTCAAGGTTGTGACCAGATTTATACACGTGCCGCCCGATCGATATTGCGGAACGGCACTCGGGAGGTGGACGGCTGTGGATAACCCGTGCCGGTCGGTCGCGCCGGGCAGCGACCCCTCCCGCTCAGGCCAGTTCAGCCAGCCAGCGCGCGGCCATGTCTGACACCACATTCACTAAGCCGGTGAACACATGATCGGCCTGGGGCACCATGTCGAGGAACACCTCATGGTTGCCGGCTGCGGCCGCGATGCGTGCGAGTTCATACCCCTCACCCGCCTGGATCAGGTGGTCGTTGCCCGCCTGCAGGATGGCGATGGGCACATGCACGCGACCGATCTGCTCGCGGCTCTCGGCATGCGGCGACTCCGGGCCGCGCGACGACCACCACGTGGCATAGGTCCAGATCTCGCCGTTCTCGGGTGTCGGCAGCGGCCCGTTGGCACGCATGACGGTGAAGATGCGGTCGCCCGGCGGGTCGTCGGGATCCCCGGACACGATCGGCCGGGCATACTCGGCCACCTCATCATAGGTGGGCGTGGCCCCGTAGCGCTGCCAGCGCTCGCGCAGCGACTGCGGCAACGAGATCGGGTGCGCGATGGTGCACAGCCCCACCACCTCGGGAGCATCGTGATTTGCGAGGAAGTTGGCGCACACCGTGCACCCCATGCTGTAGCCCAGCAGCACCACGCGATCGAACCCGTTCACCTGG
>Ga0255767_1004281_pt1 | contig 11799 bp, 13 predicted proteins | sample 071ome_24_FD_179967 | JGI IMG/M metagenome (GOLD analysis project Ga0255767, IMG submission 179967) | Coastal salt marsh microbial communities from the Groves Creek Marsh, Skidaway Island, Georgia - 071402CT metaG (version 2) | ecosystem: Environmental > Aquatic > Marine > Intertidal zone > Salt...
CTGCGCCACCGCCTGATGCAGCAACGAGCATCGTTGCGGAGCGCATACACAGGTCGCTCGCGTTGGCCCGAGCGGCTGGAAGTTCATCGACTGTTGCGGCATCAAGGCGCTCACGAGCGGCTAGGTATTCATGATCAAGATCTGAGGGGCCAAGCAGGGAAAGGCACCGTCCTGTGAGGCCGAGCGCAAGAGATCCATTTGCTCGTAACCCCATTCGATAGTTCTCAAGCCAAGTATCAAAGGGCACAACTGATGTGATGTCGTCACTCGTGATGACATGCTGGTCGAAGGTGATAACCGCTGTCGATGTTGAGTTCACTGCGGCGAGTTCAAGCATGCGAGCTGACATCGTGGCGGATTCAATACCGGGAACAATTCCCCAGATAATCGAATCTTGGCATCGTGCAGCAATGAGAACGATGTCGACGTCGCCCCAGCCAGTGATATACGGCGCGGTGCCCGAAATCTGCCACCCATCAGCACAAGGCTCGGCCCGGAGAACTGGCGGCCCCTGGCGCAGAAGATGTGCGAACGCAACTCCACCACGAATATCGCCTCGGGCAAGCCCTTCCGCATATCGGTGGGCTGCACCCTCGCAGGCTGCAGTGGCTGACGCCGGTCCGGCATGTTGCTGCCAGATGAACGTTGAGGTCAGACAACCGCCAGCAAGGGCCTCGATCACCAAGTTTCGATCACCATCAGAAAGGTTTGAGCCCCCAACTGCTTCAGTCGAGAAAATGCCGTAGAGCCCAGCATCTTGAATGGCCTGTAACTGCTGAGTTGGAATTTTCCCGCTGCGATCGGTTTCAACCGTGGCTGGGAACAGCACGTCATCAGCGAGCCGTCGGGCGATATCGACCTGTGGGCACGTCGTGGAGATGCTCAGCGAGTGTTGGCCCATACCGTCAGAGTAGTTGACGAAATCCGCCTCGAACTTACTCGTATTGGCTCTTTGTTCGAATGAAAAGAACTGTGGGGTCAACGGCGCGATCACCGGTTTCATTGCAAAGGAGTTGAGATGTGATGAGGCCGGATCTCACCAGAGTGCGGGGGTGGTCATCTTGTGCCGGTAGTCGCTCTGCCATGCGTCCAATGACGCGATGCATGCTGGCTTCATTTTGCTGTCGAAGCGCCCACGCTCCCATCGTCATTCCGGCATCTTCAATGACCTGCGCCTCGGATGTTCCCTCGGTGGCGGCACGGTGAATTGCGATGCTCTCGGCGTCGGTCGTGTGTGGATTGTTCAGCACCACGGTGGTTGAGGGTGAAGTTGGAGTGGTCTCAGTTACCACCGTTGTTGGTGCTGAATTATTCGGTTCTGCCAGAACTTCAATAGGGCTTCGAAGTCGGTCGACAATGGCTGCCGCAGTTTGCTGTTGATCAGGGTCACAGTGACCGAGCAAGTTCGTGCGAAGGTGAGCTAGGCACGAGGGGGTCATCACCATGATCGGAGTATCAGAAGGTCCATTCGCGAGAACCTTGATCAGCCGTCGAACACGCTTACGGAATGCCTGGACGCGCCCTGACCGTAGTTCCTCGGCCCCGCAGCAGGTCGTGGTGGCGAGGGTGCAGGACACCTGCTGCGAGTTCAGTTCTTCAGTAACTGTTTGGCCGAGGTCGGTTGCGAAATATTCAACAACGCATGTCGGGAACACCGAGACACTGGGATCATCTGTCGGGCTGACGGCGTTCTGTTCACGAAACCAGCCTGAGAATCGCTGAGGAGAAATTGACGGCAGTTGCGCAGATGATGAGATTCCGGTGAGAGCAGTGACGATTCTTCGACGAAGCGAACCAGGTCGTCGAGTGAACCAGTTGGTGAAAGTTGACAATCGAGATGCAATCGGCCCAATCACATCGGGAGAGGAGAGCATGAGAGATGCAATGCGTTGCCGAGCCGTGAGTTGACCATTTGTACGGCGCACCTGCATTAGTTCGAGGAAGGACAGCGGAATATTGATGTCGTAATCGCTTGATGGCCCTCGATGCGGGCAACGGTTTAGACAAGCGCCGCAATGGAAACAATTATCTGAGATCAGGTCCTGCTGGTGAGGTGTGAGCAGTTGAGGGTTCTCGCCGTCGACAATCGACAGAGCATCGAAGAGCGATGGAAATACATCGCACAGGTCAACACAAAGGCGACATGTGCCACAGACCGACATGTCGTCGGCAAGAGAAGTGCGAACAGCAGATTCCTCGAGAATTGGGAAAGAGTGTGAGGTCACGAGACGACAGTCTGCTTCGTCGGTGCTCGTTTATTCAAGATTGGTTCGTCTTCATTCTCACCCGAGCGACAAACGCTCGGGTGAGAATGCGAAACGATGGCCCAGCCAGTCTCAGGCCAGGTCGAAGCGGTCGAGGTTCATGACCTTCGTCCATGCTGAGACGAAGTCACGCACGAACTTCTCGCCAGAGTCTGATGAGGCGTACACATCAGCAATTGCACGAAGCTGTGAGTTTGAACCAAAGACCAGGTCGTTGCGGGTACCCGTCCACTTGACGTCACCAGATGTCCGGCTGCGTGCCTCAAACTCGTCTTGCGCGTCTGAGGTTGCCGACCAGACATTGTTGAGGTCGAGGAGATTCACGAAGAAGTCGTTTGACAAAACTCCAACGCGATCGGTGAGTACACCGTGTTGTGAACCTCCAGCATTTGCTCCGAGAACACGAAGACCAGCGACGAGCACTGACATTTCTGGTGCGCTCAGCGTGAGCAACTGGGCACGATCAACGAGCAGATGCTCAGCATTTTGGGCGTGACCCTTGCCGAGGAAGTTGCGGAACCCGTCAGCCTTTGGCTCGAGAGGTGCGAACGATTCGATATCGGTCATTTCCTGGGTTGCATCAGTGCGGCCAGGAGTGAATGGTACAGAGATCGAAACGCCACCTGCTGCTGCAGCGGACTCAACGGCTGCTGTGCCTGCGAGGACAATGAGGTCAGCCATCGAGATCTTCGAGCCAGAGGCGTTGAAGTTGCTCTGAATTCCTTCGAGAACAGAGAGCACTCGACGCAACTGATCTGGGTCATTCACTTCCCAACCGTTCTGAGGAGCGAGCTGGATACGAGCACCGTTAGCGCCGCCTCGCTTGTCGCTACCACGGAAGGTTGAAGCTGATGCCCATGCAGTCGCAACAAGTTCGCCAGTGGTGAGACCTGATGCAAGGATGTCAGCCTTCAACGACGCAATTTCAGCATCTGTGACGAGGGCGTGATCAACCGCAGGAACTGGATCCTGCCAGATGAGGTCTTCGCTTGGAACTTCTGGTCCGATGTAGCGAGCCTTTGGCCCCATGTCGCGGTGCGTCAACTTGAACCAGGCGCGAGCGAACGCATCTGCGAACTCGTCAGGGTTCTCATGGAAACGCCGTGAAATGGGCTCGTAGATCGGGTCGAACCGCATCGCCATGTCGGCAGTAGTCATCATTGGAGCATGACGCTTGTTGGGGTCATGCGCATCCGGAACCAGATCAGCTGCGGCCGGATCGGTTGGCTTCCACTGCTGCGCACCTGCCGGGCTGTGAGTGAGTTCCCATTCGTAACCGAACAACATGTCGAAGTAGGAGTTGTCCCACTGTGTCGGGGTTGGTGTCCATGCCCCTTCGATACCGCTTGTGGTTGCATCTCCACCAACACCAGTGCCGTGAGCATTCTTCCAACCGGTTCCCTGCTGCTCAATTGGAGCACCTTCTGGCTCAGGGCCGACGAGGGCTGGGTCGCCCGCACCGTGTGCCTTGCCGAAGGTGTGGCCACCAGCTGCGAGGGCGACAGTTTCTTCGTCATTCATTGCCATGCGGCGGAATGTTTCGCGGATATCAGCACCTGATGCAATTGGGTCAGGGTTGCCATTTGGGCCTTCGGGGTTCACATAGATGAGACCCATCTGCACTGCGCCCAGTGGGTTTGCGAGCTCGCGGTCACCGGAGTAGCGCTTGTCACCAAGCCACTCAGTTTCTGGACCCCAGTAGATGTCATCTTCTGGTGCGTAGATGTCTTCACGACCACCTGCGAAGCCGAACGTCTTGAATCCCATCGACTCGAGCGCCACGTTGCCGGCGAGAATCATGAGGTCAGCCCATGAGATCTTGCGGCCGTACTTCTGCTTGATAGGAAGCAGGAGCATGCGAGCCTTGTCAAGGTTGCCGTTGTCGGGCCAACTGTTGAGTGGGGCAAATCGGTGGTTGCCGGTTCCGGCTCCACCACGTCCGTCTTCGATTCGGTAGGTGCCGGCTGCGTGCCACGCCATACGGATCATGAGACCGCCGTAGTGGCCGTAGTCTGCAGGCCACCACTCTTGAGAGTCGGTCATCATGGCTTCGAGGTCTGCCTTGACTGCGCCGAGGTCGAGTGACGCGAACTCCTTCGCGTAGTCGAAGTCATCATCCATCGGGTTCGAGGCTGGATGTCCCTGATGGAGAATTCCCAGATTGAGTTGCTCTGGCCACCAGTGTTGGTTAGCAGCGGTTGTCGTCGGTGGGTTTACGCCGTGGACGACTGGGCATTGGTCGGACATCATTTCTCCTTATTTGGTTGGTGAGATTGTTGGTTGTTGATTGGACAGGCGAGAGGTCTGCGCAGAACCCGTGCAGCGGGCGCATCTCCCATGGAACACCACCGATGTTGACGATGGTGAGAAATTGGTTGGCTCACTGATTGAGACCGCATCGAGGTGATCGACGATGACATCAGCGATCGAGCCACACTCGTCGCAGACAGCATGGTGGTGATCGGCCAGATTTGGGTCGAAGCGCACCGCACCGCCGTCAAGAGTGACCTGACCAAGTTCCCCCATATCAGTGAGGTCGCTGAGCGTTTGGTACACCGTCCGTAGCGAAATTCCGGGCATCTGCTGCGATGCGATCGAGTACAACGACTCAGCAGTTGGATGCTCAGCGTTGTCGTGCAACAACGAGAACAACAACTGGCGCTGCGGGGTGACTTTCAGCCCCTGCGAGCGGAACCGTTCGGCAAGTTGTTCAGGACTGCGCACAACAACATTGTCGCGGGTTGCGGCCGTAATTTGCAAGTCGTGCTAATTAGCAATTAATGCAGGCGGCTGGCGAGGGTGAGCGGTTCTTATCTAGCCAGCCCCACCCGGCTGCCAAAGGGTTGCCCGGTAACCCTCCTCAAGCGAGGAAGCAACTGCATCAACTTCGTTACTCACTCCAAGGTGCGAAGCAAGAAGTTCGGCACCACTCGGGCGTTCACTGTCGGTCGGCCAGGTTGAATTATCCCAGATATTTGATCGCCGCATGGCCTTCCCGCAGTGCATGAAACAGGTGGTGACGCTGACGACGATTGCAAGATTAGGTACCTGATCACCATCTGCACACATTTCCCGAATATCTGCATCAGTGGTGACAGATGCAGACCCGTTCACGCGCATTGTTTCTTCAAGCCCGGGAATCATGAAGAGCATCGCCACTGATGCATGATCAAGAAGGTTTCGGTATGAGTCGATGCGATTGTTCCCGGCGAGGTCACCAAATGCGATGCGGTGTTCGTCGATGACCTTGACAAAGCCGGGGGTGCCACCACGCGGCGAGACATCGACTCGTTCGCCGTTGCTCGTTGCGAGAATAAATAGCGGAGATGCACCGATCATTCGTGCTGCGGCGTCATCGATGTGATCGATTTCTTTGTCGAGGGCCCGCTGGGATGGTGAGCGAAACAGTGACCGCAATGCGTCGGCATCATCGATGCACGAGTGAAGATCCATAGCGCAACCCTAGAGCGTGTGTGCTCGTGCTGTGAGCGAGGCTGCATCACCAGCGATCTCAATTGACTTCACTCTCGCGGAGGCGCCGTTAACGATGGTCACTGCTGAGCGTCGAACCCTAAAGATCTTGGCTAAGAATTTCTGCAGTTCTTGATTGGCTTTGCCGTCGACCGGAGGAGCGGCTATTCGGATACGAAGCTCAGTCGTTGTTGTATCCGCGATCGAACTTTGTGACGACCCTGGCACCACCCGGACGCGAAGTTTGATTCCATGCGGGGTTACCTGAAGCCAGGGCGGGCTCGACTTCACGTGTTGTTCACCGCCCGTTCTCTGGTCAATTGCGCGGAAGGTCACGGAATGGCATCTCGCGATCGGTCGACGGTTCACGAGGAAGCCCAAGCGCACGTTCGCCGAGAGTGTTGCGCTGAATTTCATCTGTGCCTCCGCCAAGTGACATGCCGCGGCAATTCAGTACGTGGTAGGCCCAATAATCAGCATCTTCGTCTGAATTCTCCCAAGCACTGGCATACGGCCCGCCAATGAGATGCGCGACTTGGGCGGCGAGACGCCCCTGGTGGGTGCGCCAGAGTTTGCCAATTGACGGATGCAGATTGCGTTCGCCATTCCACTCGATGAGATGTTCACCGATGTACACCTGCGTAAGCAGGTCGGCGATGACGGGGTCATCTGATCGACCGAGGGTGACAGCGCGCTCGTGTAATTGGCTGTGTCGAAGTGGTTGGCGACCGGTCTTCGACCGGCCAGTGGCTGGTGTAAACGTTCGACCAAGGGACGTTCGTTCGTGAGCAAGAAGACGAACTGCGAGTGACCAACCACCGTTGAGTTCTCCAACAACATTTCCGGCTGGAACGCGAGCTTCGTCAAGGAAGACCTCGTTGAATTCTGCAACACCGGTCATCTGTACCAGCGGCCTGACGGTGACACCTGGCTGATGCATATTGATCACAAACATCGAGATGCCGCTGTGCTTTGGCAGATCGGGTGCGGTTCTTGCAATCAAAATGCCGAGATCAGCATGTTGAGCACCGGAGGTCCACACTTTTTGGCCTGTCACAACCCATTCATCACCGTCTTGTTCGGCTTTTGTGGTGAGGCCTGCAAGGTCAGAACCTGCGCCTGGTTCGGAATACAGCTGACACCAGATGACGTCGCCCCGAAGCGATGGCGGGATAACTCGCTGTTGCAGGTCCTCTGACCCAAATTCAAGGATGGTCGGCACCGCCATATTGAGGCCGATACCAAAGATGCTTTCCTCTGGCGGAACCTGCTCGCTGATCTCAAGTTGTATGGCGGCAGCGATGTCGGTGTCAAGCCCAACTCCTCCGAGATGGCGAGGGATGTCGAGCCCAGCAAGCCCGGCATCGGCAAGGGCGGCTCGATAGGCGCGGGCACGTTGAATGGAGTTTCCATCGGATGATTGGCCATCAAAGTGCTCGCGATAGAACGCACGGAAACGATCGACATACTCGCTAGCCGAAGAGTTCATTTCACCCAGACCTCTGTTGCCATCATGGGGCATCTTACGTGCGCTGACGAGTTGGTTTTCGAAGGGAGAGTTGCCTAAGCGCCCGGAGGGAACTCGTATTCGACCTCGTCGAATGAGTTGATGTCAGAAAAGATGTAGAGCAGCCGAAGCGGTTCGGTTGAACTTCCGTTGAGGGCGATGTGCTCTGTGCCACCAGGAATGTGCACAACCTCATTGGCGTGCATCAGGCGAGGTGGTTCATCGTTAATATGCATCTCTGCCACCCCGGAGAGAATGACGTAGGTCTCGGCCTGAGGGTGAAGATGTCCACGAGAGGGGCGGTGGGCGTCAACAGGGATTTCAGCGATGCCCATGACAAGCCCGGCATCAGTGTTGCGGCCGAGAAGCGTCCACCAGTTGACGACGGTGTTGCCGTCAATGGCTCGAGTTTCGATCGGAAGGTCCACTGGGTTGACGAACAGCGCGTTGTGCACCGCAACAGCGTATGTCGCCTCAATGACCGCGATCGCGAACCTTTTCCAGCCATGCGGTCAGTAGCATCTCAATTTGTATGCGAGCACTTGCACTTACCGATCGTGATCTCAGTTTTGAACGTTGGCTGGCGGTGCCACCATCACATCTCTGGACAGGATGGACGAATGCCAACATTTTGATGAAGTGGTTCACCCCAGCGCCATGGGTGACTGAAGAAGCCGAGATCGAACCAGTTCTCGGTGGCATATTCCGAACCGTCATGACAGGGCCCAACGGTGAACGCAACGAAGGCACCGGAACGGTTTTGGAAGCCATTGAGAACCAATCGTTTATTTGGACCAGTTGCCTCCAGCCGGGCCTGTTGCCCACAGAACCACCTGAACACGGCTTTGTGTTTACTGCGATCATTGAGATGGAACCCGATGGCGACGACACCCATTACCGGGCTGTCGTTCGTCACGCGAACGCGTCAGACGCGAAACAGCACGATGAGATGGGTTTTGAGGCTGGCTGGGGAGCCGCCCTCGATCAACTCGTCGCGCTGTACTCCGTCTGATTCCTGCCAGAGAAAACTCGTATTTCTACGAGTCCCCGTAAGTGGAGCTGGGGGGAATCGAACCCCCGTCCATCAGCCCGTGAACGGACCCGCTACGACCATTCCCGTCTGAGAGCCTGACGCCGGCTCGTCGGCGGGTCGATTGATCTTGCGATCAGCGCTCAGTCTTTCCTGAGAGGCAGCGGTCTTTCTCGCCGTCAACGGTCTTTCTCGTCGTCATCCTCCGCTTCTGTTGCCGGGCTGCGGCGGACCGGCCCCGTGCGCCATTTCTGGTCACGATGACTCTTTACTCACCTGAATCAGGCGGCAAGAGCGAACTGCTCATCGGCAATTCTTGTGGTTGCCCCGTTTTTCGAGTCTGAGCAACTCGGGTCGCAGATTCGCCCAAGCGATACTGACGTCGAAACCGGTCAGCCCCGTATGGACGTACCTACTGGGTACAAGTACCCGTGTAGTTATGTCATCCATCAACCTACATCAACCGTGAAACAACCGGACACTGTTCGATCAGTAGTCAGCCTGCGAGACTGGTCACATGAGCGGTATGCGACAGGCAACCCCGGCCGACATCAACCAATTGGCCGTCACTGGTTGGCGGGCATTCCATGTCGACCCCGTGATGCGCTGGTTCTTTCCAGATGATGACGACTATGCAGCACACGGCCAAGGTGTCTTTCGACGGGTGATCGGCAGGGGAGTGGCTCTTAACAGCACCTGGTGCTCAACAGATGGCATCGCATTTGCAAAATGGACTCCTCCCGGCCGACCAGAGGCGGAGGTTGAAGACGAACCCCGGAACGACCCCGCATGGCGTATTTCTCGATTCATTGCATACGGAACGTTTTCAGATGCGAATACACCCCCCGAACCCCATTGGTATCTCAACATGTTGGCAACCCATCCTGATTGGCAGCGCACCGGTTATGGCGCCGCGCTCATGGGAGAAGTATTTGCCATTGCAGATGCTGAAGGGCTCGGCTGTTACCTCGAAACCGAGACCGAAGAAAATGTTGCGTATTACCGGCGGCATGGGTTTGAGGTTCGCACCGAGTGGGACTTGATGACCGATGACGAGAACGATCGATCTCAGGGTCCACATCAATGGGGGATGTGGAGATCACCTCGCTGAGTCGTTCACCTCGCGGGTCGTTCGCGGCTCGCGGCGACTGGTTATCGGTTGTACTTGTTGCGGCGGCCCATCTCACGTTCGATATCGCGCTGGGCATCTCTCGCTGCGATCGATTGCCGCTTATCGGCCTTCGTTCGGCCCTTACCGATGCCGAGTTCTACTTTGACTCGGCCATCTTTGAAATACATCGAAAGGGGAATGATTGAGACGCGTTCACGGTCGACTTGGTCGCTGAGACGCTTCAACTCGGCTCGATGGAGCAGCAGCTTCCGAGGGCGATCCTGCTCATGCGCCCCAAACCCGATGGCAAATCCATATGGAGCGATCGAAACACCCTCAAGCCATAACTCGCCATTTCTGAACCGCGCATAGCCATCAGCGAGTTGGACCTGCGCCTCTCGCAGGCTCTTGACCTCGCTCCCGAGGAGCGACACACCGGCTTCAATCGAGTCTGAAATGGCGTAGTCATGACGGGCACGCCGGTTACTCGCAATGATCTTGGTTCCGGGTGGGGCCATGGTGATCAAAGGCTACCTAAGCAGACCTAGCCGCAGCGCAGAACGACAGGACGGACGGGTCTGATATTGGCTGTCACACCCTTTCTTTAGGTTCATCGGCATGAATACATTCTCATCTGACAACAACGCTGAAGCCGTCGTATCAATGCATCGACACCCCTCTCGTGCTCTACGGGTGAATCGGGTTAGCAACACCACCAGGTCTGCACCGACATCCGTTTGCACCGGAGCGAATGCGGTAGCGCTTGCGAGCGGAAATGATCTTGACGCGGAACTCCGATTGCTCGAAGCCATTGCTCGGCGCGGACCATCATCTGCACCAATTCGTCGAACTCTCACCATTTCGGCCCGTGGTCAGCTTTCTGATGGACGGGTGCTGTGGTCGGGAGCCGATGGTACATGGGGTGCGATCGAACCACTGCTTGCAGAATTGATGGGCTGGGACGCCTGTTCTAGGCGGTCGGTGCGCGCGGACGTTCACTCGAGCAACGGACGTCACCAAGTGCTTGAGATCCACCCGCTCGTTGTGGTGTAGAGCCACTAGCGTTATCAGCGTGATCCAGGTTCGACGAGAGGTGCTCGACGCCATCGTGCACGAAGCAGTGCGTGCGTACCCTCTTGAGGCCTGCGGCCTCATCTCGGGTCCCACCATCGGAACTGACTCAGATCTTGCAGTGGCCTTTCACCGCTGCAACAACACAGCAGAATCCGCCCGGGTGTACACCATCGACCCAAAAGACCATCTGCGCATCGAACGCGAAGTTGACGACATCGATCACGAAGTGATTGGAGTTGTGCACAGCCACACCCACTCAGAACCATTTCCGAGCCCAACTGATGTTGGCCAAGCCCCTGACCCGAGCTGGCATTACATCATCGTGTCACTCAAGCGAGAAGCTCCAGAGATGCGTTGTTACCGAATCGTCGACGGCGAGATCTCAGAAGAGACAATCGAACTCGTCGACTGATCGCGGGTTCGCGGTGCGGTGCCGGTAGGACATTCCCTCACGTCTCTAGGGGTATGCCGAATCCGACTATGAGGAAACGACGTTGACCTCGAGGTCCGGCCGCATGCCGGGAAGAGCGTCTCCCGAAGGCCAACCCAGGTAAATCATTCCAATCAGTCGAGTTGCCGGTTCGAATCCACACAACGCCAAGGTCTGCTCGCCATCGATCACAGGAGCCGTTGACCAAAATGATGCAAGTCCAAGCGCAGTGGCTCCGAGCAGAGCATTCTGAATGCCAGCTGCAACAGCGTCACGGTTCTCCTCGTGAAATGTCGGATGCTCATCGGGAGCAGAACCGATCACCAGCACTGTTGGAACCCGCGTGTACTTCGAGCGCACTTTGTTGATTTTGATCTCATCATCAGAACCAGCACTGATGAGATCTTGAGCGCAGGCCTCACCAAGTCGAACCCTGCCATCGCCGGAGAATGCCGCAAACCGCCACGGCCATGTGCGCTTATGGTTCGGAGCCCACAACGCCAATTCGCAAAGGTCCCGAATGATCGTCTCAGGAACCTCTCGCTCACGATCTACCAACATGTTTGTGCGCCGCGACTGCACAAGGTCTCGCACCGTTGCGAAGACGTCTGATGTATCGGAGTCAGCACCCATAGGCTCAGTTTGCCATCCGAGGCGGTCGACAGTGATGTCCCGATGTCAAAATGTCGCCATGCCACGCCAAGCAATCATCGCTGTGATCGCAGCAGCAGCATTGTTCGGCACAACGGGGACCGCCCAGGCACTTGGTCCCGATGGAACTTCCGTGTGGGTGGTCGGCACGATCAGGATTGCCCTCGGTGCGCTCACCTTGTGGTTATTCGCACGTGCGACTCGCCAACAGAAGGCGACAATCAATCGACGTACGTTCATGCTCGTTGCTACAGGTGGATG
>Ga0255767_1004284_pt1 | contig 11795 bp, 9 predicted proteins | sample 071ome_24_FD_179967 | JGI IMG/M metagenome (GOLD analysis project Ga0255767, IMG submission 179967) | Coastal salt marsh microbial communities from the Groves Creek Marsh, Skidaway Island, Georgia - 071402CT metaG (version 2) | ecosystem: Environmental > Aquatic > Marine > Intertidal zone > Salt...
AATTTTCGGCCTCGAGGTTTTGGGATCTGTCGCTGAAATACGCGCTCACGTGGTTATCCATCATCCCCTTTGCGTCCAAGGCTATTTTGAATCAACCCGTGCCGGATCATTCTTATCGGGTCTGGGGTTCGGGTGCACAGGCTGAATCGCTGGCGAAGCATTTCAAGGTAACGGTATTGGGCTGGTGGGGTATGACAGAGACCTTGACCCAGGGAATTATTTCCGACTGTGATCATCCTGGCCCGAACGGCAGCATGGGGCGAGTGGCACCCGAATACGATATTGAAATTCGTCACGAAGAAGGACGGCTGGCACAGCCTGGCGAGCGCGGCGTACTCCACATCCGCGGCGTTCGGGGGGTGACGCTGTTCAAAGAGTACTACCGAAATTTCGAAGCAAACGAGCAGGCGTTTGATGACAACGGTTGGTTCAACACCGGCGACATCGTCCGCATTGATGAGGCGGGGTACTTGTACTTCAGTGACCGTGATAAAGACATGCTCAAAGTGGGTGCTGAAAACGTGGCAGCCTCTGAAATAGAGGTCGTGATTATGCAAACCGGCCTTGCCAGTGAATGTGCGGTCGTTGCGCAAAAGCACTATATGCTGGACGAGGTACCCGTCGCTTTTGTGATTCCATCGGGAGCGGGAACTGAGCAGGACCGGGACGCGATATTGGGCCGCTGTCGATCGGATCTTGCTGACTTTAAGGTGCCGCGTGACGTCTTGTTTGTTGATGAGTTACCAAGGTCGACGCTGGAGAAAGTTGCTAAAGCCGAGTTGCGGGCACGCCTCGCGCCGATTGAGAGTTGAGAGGGCTTTATATACATCGCATTAAGAAAAGCGTTAGCGTGGCGTACGCTGAGGCGGGCACGTGGCCTAGTCGCTAAAACATCTTGAGGAACGGAATAGAGAGGAGGTTTTGCAACATGAGTTATGAACACGTACGGCTGGAATTTCGCAACCAGGTGGCGGTGCTCACGCTGAATGCGCCCCAATATTTGAATGCTTTATCGGCAACTATGGTGCAGGAAGTGAATGCCGCGGTCATGGAGGCCGAGAAAAGCGACGCACGATGCCTGCTAATGACAGGAGAGGGCCGGGCGTTCAGCGCAGGTGCCAATCTGCAAGTGCGGCAGCAGGCTGACGCGCTACCGCCCACGGGTTCAGTACTTGAGACCCACTACCATCCGCTGATGACTCGACTTCGCCAGATGGATATGACATTTGTCACGGCGATCAACGGGCCAGCTGTGGGTGTCGGCATGAGCCTTGCCATTATGTCGGACTATGCCGTGGCATCAGACAACGCGTATTTCTTGCAAGCATTCGCCAATATTGGGCTCGTCCCTGATGGTGGGGTGACCTATGTGCTCCCCCGGATTGTTGGTTGGCGGCGAGCGATGGAGCTCTCCATGATGGCAGAGCGGTTCCCTGCCGATCAGGCCCTAGAGTGGGGATTAATCAACAAAGTGGTTGGTGCTGATTCCCTGATGGATGAGGCAATGGCAGTGGCCGAGCGGTTTGCGAGCGGTCCCAGGTCGCTGACGCTAATCCGTAAAGCGTATTGGGAGAGTCTAAATAACGGCTACGATGAGCAATTCAAATTAGAAGTCGCATTACAAAATATCGCGCACCAAAGTAACGACAACAAAGAAGGTGTGGCCGCGTTCTTAGAGAAGCGCGAGGCGAAGTTCACTGGAACCTAATCTTTGTACGGTGAAAGGTTTGCTATGAACAAGTCTAGTCCCTATCGATACTGCGTCGGCAGGTTGGTGTGAGTAATCCCGCGACTCTGCCAGACGTCAGAATGCCTCTGGAGATGGGCGTTGACAGCCGGGGCATCCTAGCGCTGCTCGATGCCTTAGAAGCAGATCCTGCGATTGAGCCCCACGGCATCATTATTCAGCGAAGCGGCGCGCGCATTGCCGAAGGCTATTGGTCGCCCCGTCAATCCATTGATCAGCGTTTGCTTTACTCGGTGAGCAAATCATTCACTGGCACTGCTCTCGGGTTAATGATTGGTGAGGGTAAGTTGTCGTTGGATGATTTGGTGATCGATCACCTGCCCGAATATTTTGCTGATGCTGATCCTGCGTTTGACACTTTGACGATTCGTCACATTGCCTCCATGGCGACGGGTCATATGGCTGAGACTTTGGGACTTGCAAGAAAGGCGTGCCCTGAGAATATCGTCAAGGGGTTCCTGCAAATCCCGCCGCGCCGTGCGCCAGGAAAACTCTTTGCCTATAACCAACCGCCGGTGGTCGCGTTAGCGACGGTCCTGCAACGGCTGGCGGGCGAGCCCCTGCTTGACTACTTAAGGCCGCGATTGATGGAACCACTCGGCATGAGTCATGTGCAGTGGGCTGATATCGAACCGGGTCTCTGCATGGGCTACAGCGGCCTGTTCGCGCGACTGGATGATGTTGCGAAGCTTGGTCAGCTCTACCTTGACCGCGGTGAATACCAAGGCAAGGCACTCTTGCCGAGCGGCTATGTGGATGCGGCCACGGCTTTGCAAACACCGAATCGGATGAACATTGAAGCAGATTGGCGCCAAGGATATGGCCTCCAGCTTTGGCAATCCCAGCATGGTTATCGTGGCGACGGTGCCATGGGGCAATACATGGTGGTTCTGCCCGACCAGAACGCTGTGGTGGCCTTTTTCTCACTGACCGATTCGATGCAGCGCGTGCTGGATCTACTATGGGAACACTTGCTGCCTGCGCTTGGATCCTCGGCCTTACCTGATGGCGATAGTGATGAGGTGCTGACGCAGCGCCTCAAGGCGCTCAGCCAACCCACAGTCAGCGAGCGGCTTGGTCTCGATCCCTTTCAGCCTGAAGCTCGCCCCATCGAGTTTCTTTCGGCTAGCGGTTCAGGTGACGCAGCGAACCCGATCACCTCGCATCGTACCTTGAAGCGCATCACCCTCGAAGGGCAATTGCTCGTGTTAGATGAAGGCGATTACACGCTTCGATTGCCGCTCAGTGCTGATTGGCAAGTGATCGACCATGTAGCGGTTAGTGCTGGGACCGATCATTTGGGTCAGATTCATATTGACCTTGTCTTGCGGGAAACGCCGCATCGCTTGGAGCTTACGCTCAACCCCATGGATGGCGTGTTTCGAAGTCACTGGCCGCTACCGCCGCTCTTTGGCGCCGGCGTGGGTAAGTATCTCGCCTTGATGAAAGCGCCTGAGTAGCGTCTGTACTCGCCTGGTCGCGAAGCAGGCTTGCCGAGGTTGGTGATGCGCTCGATATGTCAGAGGAATTTTCGATGCTTGCTTGATCGAAGGCGGAGTGATTAAGTGATCGAGGAAGTTGACTGCTGCACCGGCCTCACTTCCGTTTCTGCACAAAACCTGAAGGCGACGATGAGTCAGCGTGACAGACGTTGCCTTAATATCGAGAGGGAAGGGCAGTTGTGGAAGGGCGGTTGTGGAAGGGTTAAGGCCATAGTGGCCGATTCCTGAATTGCTGATGAAGGAGAGAAAAATGTCGCGAGCGCAACTAATCGATATGGCGAAGCAAGACCTAGCCCATGGGCGTGCCGGGACCCAGAGTCAGGCAGACGATATCCTTCGCATCCCCGCTATTTCCTACACCGACGAGGATCGTTGGCAGCTCGAGATGGACCGTATTTTTAAGCGCGTGCCGCTGATGGCTGCGACAACCGCGGAATTGCGAGACGCTGGCTCCTACAAAGCCATGGATGCTGCCGGTGTCCAGATCTTGATCACGCGAACCCAATCGGGTCAGGTGAAGGCCTTCGTCAATATGTGCAGTCACCGCGGCGCGAAGTTGATGGCAGAAGGTTGCGGGCACGCCAACAAATTCACCTGCCCCTACCATGCCTGGACCTTCTCAACCGAAGGCGATCTGGTCGCGATTTACTCGAATGATCAGTTTGGTGACCTTGATAAGTCCGAGCACGGGCTGACCGAACTCCCTTGCCTTGAGCGAGCAGGATTGATTTGGGTCACGGTTGACCCAAATTCTGAGTTGCCGATTGAAGACTTCTTGTCAGGCTACGATGCGTTATTGGCTGAATTCGGGTTTGAGACATGGCACTACCACTCAACTCAACGTGTGGCTGGGCCGAACTGGAAGGTGGCCTATGACGGGTATCTCGATTACTACCACTTGCCCATCTTGCATCGTGAAACGTTCGGCACCGAGATCGGTAACAAAGCGAATTACTACAGTTGGGGTCCCCACACACACATGGGTCGCCCCGATGAGACTTGGGCGGAGTTCGAAGATGCGCCCGAAGAAGACTGGCCCATTGAGCGATTGCTAACGGGCGTATGGACGATCTTTCCTCATATTTCGATTGCTAGTTTTGATGGCGGCGGCCGTTCGGTCATGATCTCGCAGTTATTCCCCGGGCCAACGCCCGATCAGTCGTATACCAATCAGATATTCCTAATGGAAAAAGAACCAGCGACAGATCAGGCTCGTCAGGAAGCAAAAGATCAGTTTCGTTTTCTTGAGTATGTTGTGGCTGAAGAAGACTACGCCACGGGAATTGCTCAGCAACGAAATTTGCGATCCGGCGCAAAGAGTCACGTATTGTTCGGGAAAAACGAATTAGGTGGCCAGCAATTCCACGCCTGGGTTGATCGCCTCATTGATGCATCAGATGACGAACTTCCTGGTCTATTCGCCCCGTAGCGGATGATGTAACGCGATTAGCTAGATCAGCCGTCCACTCCAATAAGCGCGCTCGTCGCGCGCGGGCGATAGGTGCAGCTGCTACCGCTTCGATCGAATGATTGGAGGATGCTTTGGTGGAGCAACTAGCGCATAGCGTTTTAATTACCCATCACCCATCACCCATCACCCATCACCCATCACCCATCACCCATCACCCATCACCCATCACCCATAAGCTAGTCCTGGTCAAAAATATGGGAGGTGTGGGCCAAGTGCATCAAGCGCGAGCGAAGCGGGCCACGCGTTCAAGCCCCAATCTTGAGGCTCAAGGGATTTAGTCCAACCATCCGCGACCCAAATGGTTGAGAGCCAGAAGGTTGCGAACACGATGACTCATTTTAATTTCGGAGAGGCTAGGCAAGCGTTTTCCGGGGATGAACACCATCGACATAGCCCATAAACGGTGGGTGGATGGAGTAGCCGCACAGTTCCTGGCTGCGCTCGCTCATGGATTTGATCGCAGATTGCGGCACGGAAAGGAGCATGGATTCCAGTGGCCGCACCCAACCGGGACAATATTGCGGCGTGAGAATCAGCCTCGGTGAATCCGTCTCATTAGCGCCGCCCCGGTGGACCAGGGTACCCAAACCAATCATGAGTGAGCCTGGCGGTAAGGGGATCTGTCTTGCGTGAATCTCCCCAGTGGGCGTGTTCGCATGAGGGTCGTTATTCGCCCAAAGATGGCTGCGAGGGATGACCTCGGTTGCGCCGTTCTGCGCAGTGGTTTCGTCAATGGTCCAAAATGCACTGAGTTGCAGGGGGGCTCTGGGTCGAGGGCTTTGGCAGTGGCCGTCATCTGAGTGCCAGGGCTGAACCGTCTCGCCTTGGTACAGCTGGATGGCCAAGAAAGCCGACAGCAAGCAGCTCGGTCCTACGATGCTTTCGGCAAACGCTAGCGCCATAGGGTGGGTTGCCAACTCGTCAAAAATGGCCCCTTTGCCCATCAACCCGTATTCCCGGTGGGTGGCGAAGCCCTCAAAATTATTCCGTCCCCGTCTTCCTTTCTCGAAATATGGCGCCAATGCATCCCTCACTGTATCGATTTGGCGGGTTGAAAGAATGGACTCAAATACAACATAACCTTCTGCTTTGAGTTGGGTGAGCGATTCTTTAAAGGCGGAGTCGTCGAGATGCTGAGCGAGTGCTTGCTTGGTGTCTTCCCGCATAGCGTGTATCGGCACTAGATCTGACATAGGGCACCCGATAAAAAGAGATAAGTCACCATACGATTGCCGTCCAGCCACTGGCAAGCGTTATACGGTTGTCTGATTGCCAGCCCTCCCCCACTGAATAGGGTTGGCCGCGGTTACCGCCCTCGATGAGAAAAGCTTTCCCGCAAATAGGGTTTCTTTTACTCTCGAAGTTGGCAATCAAGGAGAGCAAGCAATGACACCAACAACGCCAAGGCTACCGCCTATTGATCCGAGAGATTGGAATGACGAGCAAAAAGAGGCGCTGCAAGGTATGGGCAATCGCTCCAATGTGCTCAACATTTTTAAGACGCTCGCCCATCACCCTAAGCTAGCAAAAAGATGGCTTGTGTTTGCTAATCACATCCTTGCGAAGAGTTCGCTATCACCGCGGGACAGAGAAATCGCGATTCTCAGGGCCGGTTGGTTGGCAGGGTCTGAATACGAGTGGGCGCAGCACAAAGTCATCGGTCGCGACGCTGGTTTGAGCGACGAGGAAATTGATGCCATAGCAACAGGGCCGCAAGCAGAGATCTGGAGCCGGCATGACCGGTATCTCGTGACTGCCGCCGATGAGTTACACGAGGATTGTTGCTTGAGTGATGAAACTTGGGGAGCGTTAGCAGAGTCCTATTCCACTGAGCAGATGATGGATCTTATTTTCACCTGCGGTCAGTACCGAATGTTGGCTGGGGGACTCAAATCGTTTGGAGTGCAAGTCGACCAAGGGCTGTCTGGGTTCTAAAGCGCGATTGAATCTCTGGGACCAGTAACTAGCTTGGCCAAGCGATAACTGAAGCGCGAATCAAAGATCGTGCTCAAACAGAGCGCTTAAATTGCGCGCTTAAATAGAGCCCTTAAAAGGAGCCCTAATAAAAGCAGTACAGCGCTTAAGGCGATCGTTTGGCGCCTCCTGGTTATGTCCTTGGTCTTCAAGCAGCTGTGCTGATCATGTAATCCTCCTTGGGTAAGTTGAATGGATTGCCCAACCAAAAAAACGGGAATTGAACATGAGCGAAGCCGCTTCAAATAACGACAACAAACCGATAGCAGTGGTCATCGGCGCAACCTCGAAGTGGCAGTCCGATGGCCGCAATACCCGACTTGCTCACGGCGGCGATGTCTCGGATGCAGGTCTGCCCCTTGACGTTCGGTGGGGAGTTGGCGGTGCGATCTCGCTACGATTTGCTCGGGCGGGGTTTCACGTCGTCTTGACCACGAGATCGAGCGCGAACGCGATTGCGCTTCTCGACGCTATTCGATCAGAGGGCGGAACCGCTGACGTCGTAGAGCTGGATTTGACCAGCGAAACGTCCATCAACTCGGCATTTGAATGGATTCTTCGAGAGCGGGGGGTACCTGAGTCCGTCGTCATTAACGCCGGCTATTTGGAAGGTCGAGATCTCCCGCCTGATCAAGAGCTGCTCGAGTACATTCCTACGGAGCTCTTCGATACGGCCCAGCACATCGCGAGCCGGGGTCCTTTCCTTGTTGCCAAAGCGTCACTGCCCGCCATGCGAAAGCAAGGTCGAGGCTCGTTTTTGATTACCAATAACGCTTCATCCCTTCGCGGTCGTAAGCGCCGCACCGGACAGAGCCTCTACTACCCACGGGTCATGATGCGAACCCTTGCGCAGGTGCTGACCGAGGAGTATTCGGAGCACGGTATCCATGTGGCTAATGTCATTGTCGATGGCCTGATTGACTCACCAGGAACACGGGCATTGCCTATCGCAGGGCGCCACCCGGAGCGCATCATGAGTCCAGAGGCGATAGCTGATGCGTTCTATTATCTGCATACCCAGCATCCGTCATGCTGGACTCACGAGCTTCAACTGACGCCCTATAGCACGAGGCCGTCTTTCTAAACGCGCTTTAATATCCTTGATTGCGCCAGCCTCAATCCCGTCTTTCCCGGATCATAGATAGAGGGAGTCCACGCTTGCCAGCGAAAGTTTGGGTAGTAGCGTATCGATCAGTTGCCAGTTGCTAGCGGTTGTTGAATTCGCTTCGATCAACTTCTTCTCTTGGTCTAAGCCGCTCGGCAGAGACTGATTCGACGGGCCGGGACAAGCGTTCTGGGAGATTGCTCGAGGGGGCTCTCAGATGCAGCTGCCCGGGCGCATCGGCGCGCAAATCACAAGTGTCAGAAGGGCAAAGAAGGAAGTGCTGAATGTACCTAAGTGTTATGGGGGGATCCCTAAAAGCAGCTAAAACCTAGTCCGAAGATAATCCGATAGTAAGTTGAGGCCGGCCGCCAGGACAGAAGGTTCATTGGCAAAGCTGAGGCGGGCATACCCCTCCATATCGAAAGCGTCTCCGGGTGTCAGCATGACGCCGGTCGCTTGCAATAGGTCGACGCAAAACTCGCGTGATGTCATGGGAACATCCAGCTTGATCATGGCTGTGGTGCCCGCGCGAGGTTTCACCCAGCTGATGCTTGGTTCGCCTTCGATCCAAGCTTCGAGTGTGGCGAGATTCTCCCGCGTGATTGTTTGGCTACGGGTGAGCAGTTTGTCCGCGTTTTCAAGGGCGATGGAGGCAAAGTGGTCGTTGATCATGCCCACGGAAATGGTGTCGTAATCTCGGTGGATTGCGATTTGTTCGGTGATGTCGGCGGGGGCTGCGACCCAGCCTACTCGCAAACCCGCCAGTGAGAACGCTTTAGAGGTGCTCGCTGTGCTGATACCTCGGGGGTAAAGGTCAATGATGGACGTCGAACTTCCATCACCGGTTTGAGCCGTACCTCGATAGACCTCATCGCAAAGAACTGCTGCTCCCACTGAGTCGGCGATATCGACGATCTCCTCAAGCATGGGGCGTTCAATCAATGCGCCGGTTGGGTTGTTTGGGTTGGTGAGCGCAATGAGCTTGGTCTCCCGCGTGACCAGCGTTTTTAAGCGCTCAAGGTCAGGCAGAAAGCCATCGTGCTCTTGCAGCTTTAGCAGGCGAACCTCTGCCCCAAGGCTCGCCGGAATGGAGTAGTGTTGCTGGTAGGTCGGTACAACAGAAACTACCTGATCGCCTCTGCCGAGCATGGTCTTATGCACGAGCATATTGGCCGCAATCGTTCCATGGGTGATTGTGATTCGCTCGATTGGGAGCTCATCATAAAGTGCCGCGATGGCGGACCTTAGGCGCACGGAGCCTTCAATATCACCGTAAGTCAGTTTCATCGACAGCAGTTCAGCCAAGGCGCTTGAGTCGTAACCGCCCATCTCAAGCAGCGTTTCCACCGTGATACTGGCAACACAGGTCTCAGCTAGGTTATGGGTGCACCGCGTTTCCCACTCGTTCATCCAGATTTCAACTTGGAAAGGTTCGATAAACATTGAGAGCTCCATGCTGCAAGGCACCTATGTTACGCCTTGATTGAAGGTGCAGTCTCCTCGCACTGATGTAATCGATTTACTTGACCGATCCAGGCGACATAGACTCAGAGTCTCCTTTAAGAGACGGATAGGCCCCCATCGACAGGAAGAACGGCGCCGGTAATGTATTGCGCAAGGTCAGATGCTAGAAATAGCGCTGCGTTAGCAACATCCCAAGCGGATCCCATCTTTCGGCCAAGGGGCACCATGGCATCGCGTTCAGCGACAACTTCTTCGCGGGTTTTCCTCCCAGTCTGCCCTTCTACTGCCATGGGCGTCTCCATGAGCCCGGGCAGAATCACGTTAGCCCTGATGCCGTATCTCGCATAGTTCGCGGCAATCTGCTCAGTCAAGGCGATCACCGCTGCCTTGGTCGTCTTGTAGCCCACAAGCGGGTAGGGTTTTAGTGCCGCGAGACTTGAGATATTGATGATGACGCCTTCTCCTGCGGCTCGCATAATCGGTAGTGCGTGCTTACAGGTGAGTACCATGCCGCGTAAGTTCACATCGACTAGAAAGCTAAAGTCGTCCGCTTCGATTTGCTCAACGCGGGCATCGCGGTGCCCCGCGCCTGCGGCGATGCCCACGTTGTTGTGCAGGATATTGAGTCCGCCAAAGTGCTTACAGGTGGTGCTGATCGCCGCTTGGACTTGATCCTCGTCTCGAACGTCGACCTGAATGGCGGTGGCTTTTCCGCCGGCATCCGTGATGGCCGTCACCGTGTCCTCTGCGGACTGAAGGTTACGGTCGGCAACCACGACGCTCGCGCCTGCGTTCGCGAATGCGAGCGACACCGCCCGGCCATTGCCGATGGTCGCGCCCGGTGTCTGACCACCGCCGATCACGAGCGCGGCTTTATTGTTGAGCTGCATAGGGCCTCCTTGTAGGGCATGACCATAGCGCGTGCGCATGGGCTCGACCAGTATCCTGCTAAGAGATGACACCTTGATGGATTTCGTGCGATGGTCCCAGTAAGGCACCGGCAGGGTTAGAGGCCACGAACACAGAAGGAGCGAGTCATGCATGAGTTAACCAGCTCGGAGTGGGCTAAGTGCTGCGCAGAAGATGGGGAATTCAATCAATGCGCGCGGTTTTGGACGGGTACGTTTGCGATCCAGAGCGGTGACAATGAGCGGTGGCTCCGGGTAGTGGACGGGACGCCACAAATCGAGGCCGCTGAAAGCGCCCCCAGTAATTTCGACGTCGTCTACAAAGGCGATGAATCCATGTGGTCCGAAATGCTGGCGGCCACCCCCGCGCGATTTTTTTCTGACCCGATGTTCACCGCATCACTCAATAAAGGATTGACGATATCGGGCGACATGGTGATGCATGCTCAGTACTACCCGGCCATCGCGCGTGCCATCGAGTTGCTGCGCCCAGTCGCGGAGGATGCCGTTCACCAAGCAGATGACGGTTGGCAGGAAGGCGTTGAGTCAGTGTCGGGTCAGTATGTGAATATCGCGATCAATGGAACTAGGTTTCGAATGTATGTCGAGACAGCTGGGCAAGGCGTCCCTGTGCTGCTCCAGCACACTGCCGGGTGTCATGGCACCCAGTGGCGGCATCTGATGCAAGATCGCCGGATCACTGATCGATTCCAGTTGATTGCCTACGATCTCCCGTTTCACGGAAAATCGGTGCCGCCCACCGAGCGGCAATGGTGGGCTGAGCCTTACCAGCTAACAGGGGAATTCTTACGAGCGGTCCCTCTCGCGCTCAGCAGGGTACTCGGACTCGACCGGCCTGTCTTTATGGGATGTTCAGTCGGTGGCTTGTTGGCTCTTGATCTAGCCCATAAGCATCCTGATGCTTTTCGGGCCGTCGTTTCCGTTGAAGGCGCGCTGCATATTGGCGGACACATGGATTCTTTGGCGCCGCTCTGGCACCCCCAGATCGGTAATCAATACAAGGCTAGGTTGATGGAGGGAATCATTGCGCCTCAGTCTCCCGATTGCTTTCGTAAGGAGACCAGTTGGGTTTACGCAAGCGGTTGGCCTCAGACGTTTATTGGGGATCTGTATTACTACACGCAAGATTATGATTTGCGTGAGCAAGCTCATGAGATTGATACAAGCGGACTTGGCGTTCACATCTTGTCGGGCGAGTATGATTACAGCGGTCTGGCCGAATTGGGTGAAGCGGCGCATCAGGCGATAGCAGGGTCGACGTTTACCTTTATGAAAGGGGTAGGCCACTTCCCGATGTCTGAAAATCCCGAGGCGTTCATAGACTATTTGCTGCCGATTTTAGACCAGCTTGAGGCTAGCGATACCGCGTTGAAGCAGAGCGCCTAGCTTTAATTAAAGTAGCTTCTATTAGAGTAGCTCCGCGTAGAGTAGTGCCGAGTAGAAAGGAAAACAGTCAGCAACGGTCGTAACAGCGATTACAATCAACGCTTATCCAATAAGCGATAAAGCATCAGGCATCGGTGTTGGGTAAAAGGTATGTGTTAATAGGCAACAGGCAACAGGCAACAGGCAACAGGCAACAGGTAACAGGCAACAGGTAAAA
>Ga0255767_1004298_pt1 | contig 11774 bp, 9 predicted proteins | sample 071ome_24_FD_179967 | JGI IMG/M metagenome (GOLD analysis project Ga0255767, IMG submission 179967) | Coastal salt marsh microbial communities from the Groves Creek Marsh, Skidaway Island, Georgia - 071402CT metaG (version 2) | ecosystem: Environmental > Aquatic > Marine > Intertidal zone > Salt...
CTGCCCTCTCTGGTGACAGGCGGCGTGGAACGCGGCGCGGTCGAGGTCGCCCGTGCGATCACCGAGGCCGGATGGCGGGCGCTCGTGGCATCCAGCGGCGGACAGATGGTCGCCGAGATCAGTCGCGCCGGGGCGACGCATATCGATTTCCCGGCGGCGACCAAAAACCCGCTGGAGATGTGGCGCAACGTCTCGAAGCTCGCCGCCCTGATCGACGAGCACAATGTCGATATCGTCCATGCAAGATCGCGTGCACCGGCCTGGAGTGCGCTTTACGCCGCGAAACGCACCGGCGCCACCTTCATGACGACGTTTCACGGCAACTACAATGTCGGCAACCCGGCCAAGCAGTTCTACAACTCGGTCATGGCGCGGGGCGAGCGCGTCATCGCGATCTCCGAGTTTATCGCCGAACAGGTACGCGACCGCTACAGCGCCGATCCATCGCGAATCCGGGTGGTGCCGCGCGGCGTCGATGTCGATATTTTCAGCCCCGCGGCGGTTTCCGCCCAGCGGGTGATCCAGCTCGCCGAGCAATGGCGGATTCCCGATACGGCGCGAGTCGTGATGCTGCCGGGCCGGCTGACCCGCTGGAAAGGACAGACGGTGCTGATCGAAGCGCTGTCGCGGCTCGCCGACCGGACCGACCTGCGCTGCCTGATCGTCGGCGGCGACCAGCGGACCGGTTACCGGGAAGAGCTCGAACGCCAGGTCTCGCGCAGCGGGCTCGAACCCTATGTCCAGTTCACCGGCGACTGCCGCGATATGCCGGCGGCCTTCATGCTGGCCGATGTCGTCGTATCGGCCTCGACCGACGCCGAGGCATTCGGTCGCGTGATCGTGGAGGCGCAGGCGATGGGACGGCCGGTCATCGCCACGGATCACGGCGCAGCGCGCGAAACGGTGATCGAGGGCGAAACCGGCTGGCTGGTCCCGCCGGGCGACGCCAGTGCGCTGGTCGCGGCTCTGGAGCAGGCGCTCGCCCTCGACCCGGATGCGCGCGAGGCGATGGCCGCGCGCTCGATGGAACGGGTTCACCGCGACTACACGCGGGAACTGATGTGCGACCGGACGCTTTCGGTTTACGAGGAGCTGCTCGCGGAGCGCGCCGCACGATGACCCTTCCGGATGCGCAGGCCGGACGTGTGCAACGGATACTGGTGATCAAGCTGGGCGCGCTGGGCGACGTGGTGCTGGCGATGGGGCCGTTCGCGGCCATCCGTAACTGCCATTCCGATGCCCATATTACGCTTCTCACCACGCCGCCCTTCGCGGCGTTGCTGAATAACTCCCCCTGGTTCGACGAAATCCAGGCCGAAGACCGCGCGCCCCTCTGGAAGCCGGGTGTGTGGCTCGGTTTGCGGCGATGGTTGCGCGCCGGTGCGTTCAACCGGGTCTACGATCTGCAGACCTCGGACCGGAGCGGCTGGTATTTCCGGCTGATGGGGCCGGGGCCGCGCCCCGAATGGTCGGGAATCGCACCGGGCTGTTCCCATCCGCACGCCAACCCGGATCGCGATTTCATGCACACGATCGAACGCCAGGCGGAACAGCTACGCATGGCGGGAATCGACAATGTGCCGGATGCGGACCTGTCCTGGATCGACGCCGACACGAGCCGGTTCGGCCTGTCGGACCGATACGCCCTGCTGGTGCCGGGCGGCGCGCCGCATCGCCCGGCAAAGCGCTGGCCGGCCGAACGATATGCGGCGCTCGCCGTCAAGCTGTGGACACAGGGCATCCAGCCGGTCGTACTCGGCGGTGCGGCGGAACGCGCCATCGGCGAGACCATCGCCGCAGAATGTCCTGAGGTCCGCGACCTGACAGGCCAGACATCGATGGCGGATATCGCCGTGCTGGCGCGCCATGCCGCTTGCGCTATCGGCAACGATACCGGCCCGATGCACTTTATCGTCGCCGCCGGATGCCCGTCGGTGGTGCTGTTTTCCGCCGAGTCCGATCCCGCGCTGACCGCGCCGCGCGGGCCGGCGGTCACGGTGCTGCGCGAGACCGATCTTGCGACCCTGCCGGTGGAATCGGTTGAAGCCGCCTTAACTTTGCGTTAAACGGCACGCTGTTAACCTTATTCTGTCCGAATTGTCGAACCAGAGGCGACTTCGTCCGAATGAACGCCAGATGCTGAACGCGCCTTCATGAGCGCCCCCGACGACATCGCTGCGCCCGCACCGGCGGCGTCGCAGTCCGGCGGCGTAACGATTACTCTTCCAGACGGCAGCAAACGCAGCTTCGACGCCCCGGTTACGGGCGCAGAGCTGGCGGCCGATATCGGTCCGGGTCTGGCAAAGGCGGCGCTCGCCATCCGGATGGACGGCGAAGTGCGCGACCTCTCCTGGTCAATCGACAGGGATACAGACATCGCCATCATCACGCGCAAGGACGAGGATGCGCTGGAGCTGATCCGGCACGATTCCGCGCATGTCATGGCGCAGGCCGTGCAGGAGCTTTATCCCGGCACGCAGGTCACCATCGGCCCGGCCATCGAGCACGGCTTCTACTACGATTTCGCGCGCGAGGACCCGTTCACGCCGGAAGATCTGGAGAAGATCGAAGCGCGGATGAAAGAGATCGTCGCTGCCGATGAGCCCTTCGTTCGCGAAGTATGGGACCGAGACGACGCGATCCGCGAATTCTCCGACATGGGCGAAAAATACAAGGCAGAGCTGATCGAAGGCCTGCCGCGCGACGAGGACGTGTCGGTCTATCGCCAGGGCGACTGGTTCGATCTGTGCCGCGGTCCGCATCTGCCGTCGACCGGCCATGTCGGCGAGGGGTTCAAACTGCTGAAACTGGCCGGCGCCTACTGGCGGGGCGATTCCCGCAACGAGATGCTGCAGCGCATTTACGGCACGGCCTGGCGCGACGAGAAGGAACTCCGGCTGCATCTCGAGCGGCTGGAAGAGGCTGAGAAGCGCGATCACCGACGGCTGGGACGTGAGATGGATCTGTTCCATTTCCAGGAAGAAGCCGTGGGCTCCGCCTTCTGGCACGCAAAGGGATGGACGCTCTATCGCGCCATCGAGCGCTATATGCGCGCCCGGCTCGAAGAAGCCGGATATATCGAGGTCAAGACGCCGACGCTCTACGACCGGGTGCTGTGGGAGCAGTCCGGTCACTGGGAGAAATTCCGTGAACATATGTTCACGGCCGATACCGAAGACGACCGCACGCTCGCCGTGAAGCCGATGAACTGCCCCGGCCATGTGCAGATTTTCCGCCAGGGCATCAAGAGCTACCGCGATCTGCCGCTACGCATGGCCGAGTTCGGCTCATGCCACCGTTACGAGCCGTCGGGCGCACTGCATGGGTTGATGCGGGTGCGCGCCTTTGTGCAGGACGATGCGCATATCTTCTGCACCGAGGACCAGGTCACGGCGGAGACCAGGGCGTTCTGCGACCTGCTGCAGCAGGTCTACGCCGATTTCGGCTTCACCAACGTTGCGGTGAAATTCTCCGACCGGCCGGAAGTCCGCGCCGGAGACGACGCCGTGTGGGACAAGGCGGAAGGCGCGCTCAAGGATGCGGTCGCCGAGGCCGGGCTCGACTATACGCTTAACCCGGGCGAAGGCGCGTTTTACGGGCCGAAGCTGGAATTCGTGCTACGCGATGCTATCGGCCGCGACTGGCAGTGCGGCACGCTGCAGGTCGATTTCGTTCTGCCGGAACGGCTGGACGCGGATTACGTCGCGGATGACGGCGGCAAGCACCGGCCTGTCATGCTGCACCGCGCGATCCTGGGATCGTTCGAGCGTTTTATCGGCATCCTGATCGAGCATTACGCCGGGCGCATGCCGATGTGGCTGTCGCCGGTTCAGGCTGTGGTCGCGACGATTACGGATGCGGCCGACGGCTATGCCGAACAGGTCGCCGCCGCATTGAGAGACGCCGGTCTCCGCGTCGAGTGCGATCTCCGCAACGAAAAAATCAATTACAAGGTACGGGAACACAGCCTCGCCAAGGTGCCGGCCCTACTGGTGGTCGGCACCAAGGAGCTGGAAGCCCGCACCGTGGCGATGCGGCGGCTGGGCGGAAAGAATCAGGAAATTCTTGCGCTCGACGAAGCCGTCGCTAGACTTTCAGAGGAAGCGGCGCCACCCGCCCGATAGGCGGACGCGGCGAGCAATCAGGGGAGAAACGCTCATACCAAGACGACCTTTTTTTCGGCCGGAGCCTGAAAAGGACGACCGGCGCATAAACGACGCGATCGTTGCAGCCCAGGTGCGGCTGATCGATCCTGATGGTGAACCGCTTGGCGTGATGCCGACCGAAGACGCCCTCGCCAAGGCCGAATCCTACGGTCTCGACCTGGTGGAGATGGCATCCAGCGCCGACCCGCCTGTCTGCAAGATCCTCGATTACGGCAAGTTCAAGTACGAGGACCAGAAGCGCAAGGCCGAGGCGCGCAAGAAGCAGAAGACCATCGACGTCAAGGAAATCAAGATGCGCCCCGGCATCGAGGCGCACGATTACGACGTCAAGATGCGCGCCATGCGCCGCTTCCTCGAAGAGGGCGACAAGGTCAAGGTGACGCTCCGCTTCCGCGGACGCGAACTGGCTCATCAGGATCTCGGCATGAAGGTCCTTCACCGGGTGCGCGACGACCTGGAGGAAGAAGCCAAGGTCGAGCAGCATCCCAGGATGGAAGGCCGCCAGATGGTCATGGTGATGGCGCCCGTGAAATAGCCGTTCGGGGGCCTCGCGCCCCCTGACAGCCGTTCCGTCAAACACTTGCATTCGCCGCTTACGGCGGCTATAACCCGCGCTCCCGGGAAACCGGGGGAAATGCGGACGGTCCGGCTATTTCCGGCGCGATGCGCACGGAAAGGGCATGCCGAGGCGGTCCACGGGATTCGAACCGCTTGCGCGGTTTCGCATCTGCCCTCTCCCCCACCCGGCCACCCACAGGATACTGGCGTTGGGTGGCCGGGTGGGGGAGAGGGCTGGAGCAGCGCAGGGGGGCAGAGCCCAAAACGGTAAGCACCAGACATAAGGAAACCGAAATGCCCAAGATGAAGACCAAATCGAGCGCCAAGAAGCGCTTCTCCAAGACGGGATCGGGCAAGATCAAGCGCAGTTTCGCCTATAAGAGCCATTGCCTTGAGGAAAAGCCCCAGAAGATGAAACGCAAGGCGCGCGGCACGTCGACGCTCGCCCCGGTGGACGCAAAGATCGTCCGCCAGTTCATGCCCTATCTCTGATTACCCGGATTACGGAGAAGCACCATGTCACGCGCACGCACGGGCGTTCAGGCACACGCCCGCCACAAGAAAATTCTCAAGCTCGCCAAGGGCTATCGCGGCCGCAATTCGGACGCCTTCACGATCGCCAAGGAGAAGGTCGAGAAGGGTCTGCAATACGCCTATCGCGACCGGCGCAACAGGAAGCGCAGCTTCCGTGCGCTGTGGATCCAGCGGATCAACGCCGGCGCCCGCGAGAACGGGCTGACCTATTCGCAGCTCATGAACGGCATCAACAAGGCCGGCATCGAGCTCGACCGCAAGGTCCTGTCCGATCTCGCGATCAAGGAACCGGAAGCCTTTAAGACGGTCTGCGAACAGGCCCAGGCGGCGCTTGCCGGTTAAGCTCGGCTCGGCGAAGCGGGATTCAGCTTCGCCAACAGCGGAAACGCGATGTCCACCGATAGCCTCGACACCCTGCAGGAAGAGCTGCTCGGCGCGGTCGCCGGCGCGTCCGATCTCGACGCTCTGGAAGAGGTCCGCGTCCGCGCGCTCGGCCGCAACGGGGTCCTCACCGAACGGCTCAAGGGGCTGAGCCAGGCAGCGCCGGAAGATCGCCGCGCGCTGGGCCAGGGTCTGAACGCGGTCAAGAACGCCGTGTCGGACGCCATCGAGGCGCGCAAGACGGACCTGGAATCTTCCGCTCTCGACCAACGGCTGGCGACCGAGACCATCGACGTGACCCTGCCGCCGCGGCCCGAAGCGCAGGGCCGCATCCACCCGATCAGCCAGACCGTCGACGAGATGGTGGCGATCTTCTGCGAGATGGGCTTCACGGTCGCCGAAGGGCCGCATATCGAGACCGATTTCAATAATTTCACGGCTCTCAACATCCCTGCCGACCATCCCGCGCGGCAGGAGCACGACACGTTCTACCTGCCGGAAAAGGAAGACGGCTCGCGCCTCGTGCTCAGGACGCACACTTCGCCGGTGCAGATCCGCACCATGGTCGAGCAGGAACCGCCGATCCGCATCGTGGTGCCCGGCCGGACCTTTCGCGCGGACTACGACGCCACCCATTCGCCGATGTTTCACCAGATCGAAGGTCTGGTGATCGACGAAACGACCCATATGGGTCACCTGAAAGGCTGTCTGATCGAATTCTGCAGAGCCTTCTTTGAGATCGACGATCTGCCGGCGCGGTTCCGCCCGTCATACTTCCCCTTCACCGAACCGTCGGCGGAAATGGATATCGCGTGCTCACGCGAAGGCGGCGGGCTGACCATCGGCGGCGACGGCGGCGCGGGCGACTGGCTTGAGATTCTCGGCTGCGGCATGGTCAATCCCAGGGTGCTCGAGAATTGCGGCATTGATTCCAGCCGCTATCAGGGCTTCGCCTTCGGGCTGGGCATAGAGCGCGCGGCGATGCTCAAATATGGCATTCCCGATCTCAGAACCTTTTATGAATCGGATTTGCGCTGGCTGCGCCATTACGGCTTCGCACCGCTCGACATTCCGTCTATCGCGGGAGGGCTTTGATGAAATTCACCCTCTCCTGGCTCAGGGAACATCTGGAAACCGAGGCGTCGCTCGACGATATCGTCGAGCGGCTGTCGATGCTCGGGCTGGAGGTCGAGGAGGTCGACGACCGCGCTGCTGCGCTCGGCGCGTTCGTGATCGGCGAAGTCGTAGAGGCGAAACAGCACCCCAACGCCGACCGGCTACGCGTCTGCATGGTCGATGCCGGAGACGGCCCGGTTCAGGTGGTGTGCGGCGCGCCCAACGCGCGGGCCGGCATGAAGGGCGTGTTCGCGCCGGCCGGAACCTACGTGCCGGGCACCGACCTGCTGCTCAAGAAAAGCAAGATCCGCGGCGAGGAATCCAACGGCATGCTGTGCTCCGAGCGCGAGATGGGGCTGTCGGACGACCACGAGGGCATCATCGAGCTGCCCGAAGACGCACCGGTCGGCGAAGGCTGGGCGCAATGGGCGAATATGGACGACGCGATCATCGATATCGGCCTGACCCCCAACCGCGGCGACTGCGCATCCGTCCGCGGCATCGCGCGGGATCTCGCCGCCGCCGGGCTGGGGACGCTGAAACCGCTCGACACCTTGCCGGTTCCGGGAACTTTCGACAGCCCGGTCGCCTGGCGGCGCGATTTCGCTGACGGCGCGGGCGATGCCTGCCCCTACGTGATCGGACGCTATTTCCGCAACGTGAAGAACGGCCCGTCGCCGCAATGGCTGCAGGACCGGCTGCGCTCGATCGGGCTGCGGCCGATCTCGGCGCTGGTCGACATCACCAACTGGGCGACCTTCGATCTCGGTCGCCCGCTCCACGTGTTCGACGCCGATAAAATCTCAGGCGATCTTGTCATGCGGTTCGCCACGGCCGGCGAGAAGATCCTTGCGCTCGACGGTCGCGAATACGAGCTCGACAACGGAATGACCGTAATCGCGGACGACACGGCGGTCCGCGCCATCGGCGGCGTGATGGGCGGCGAGGATTCTGGCTGCACGGATGAGACCGTCAACGTTTTCCTCGAAGTCGCCCTGTTCGATCCGATCCGCATCGCGGAAACAGGCCGCAAGCTGGGCATCCTGTCCGACGCGCGCTACCGGTTCGAACGCGGCGTCGACCCGACCTCCGCTGACTGGGGAGCAGAGATTGCAACCCGGATGATTCTCGATCTGTGCGGCGGCGAGGCCTCAAACACTGTATCGGCGGGCGAAATGCCGGACTGGACCCGCTCGGTCTCTTTGCGTACGAACCGGACGCTCTCGCTCGGGGGCATCGACCTCCCGGTCGATGAGCAGGAAGAAATCCTGTCACGGCTCGGTTTCGAGACCAGCCTTTCGGGCGAGGAAATCAAAGCGGCCATCCCGCCCTGGCGGCCCGACATCGACGGCGAGGCCGACCTGGTCGAAGAGGTTCTGCGAATTCACGGCTATGACGACATCCCCACCCTGCCGCTGGAACGCAACACGGTGATCCCGCGCCCCGTCCGTACCGGAGAACAGAAGCGGGCCGAGGATGTGCGCCGGGTGCTCGCCGCGCGCGGGCTGGTCGAGGCCGTGACCTATTCGTTCATGGAAGAGGCGCAGGCCGATCTGTTCGGCGGCGTGAATGACAGCGTACGGCTGGTCAACCCGATCAGCGCGGACCTCAGCATCATGCGCCCGTCGATCCTGCCTAACCTCATCGCGGCAGCGGGCCGCAACATGGCCCGCGGCATCGACGATCCGGCCATTTTCGAGGTCGGCCCGCAATACAGCGACGACACGCCGGCAGGACAAACGTCGGTCGCTGCCGGAATTCGCGCCGGCATGGCGGGCGAGCGCCACTGGGCTTTGAGGCCCGAACCGCTCGATGCGTTCCACGCCAAGGCGGATGCGCTCGCTGCGCTCTCAGTCGCGGGCGCGCCGGTCGACAACCTCACGACCGACCAGGACGTACCGGGCTGGTATCACCCGGGACGCGCCGGCGCGCTGCGTCTCGGCAAAAACGTGCTGGCCCATTTCGGCGAAATTCACCCGCGGATCGCCGCCGCGTTCGATATCGACGCGCCGCTGGTGGGATTTGAAATCCACCTCGACGCCGTGCCACCGATCCGCAGCAAGGGAGCGGCGAAGAAACTGCTCCAGCTTTCCGCCCTCCAGCCGGTGCATCGCGATTTCGCCTTCATCGTCGCAGAAGACGTGGCGGTTGCCGATGTGCTGCGCGCGGTAAAAACAGCCGGCGGAAACCTGCTGTCGGACGTATCGCTGTTCGATGTCTATCAGGGCAAGGGCGTCGAGGACGGTAAGAAATCGCTCGCCATTTCCGTTACCCTCCAGCCCGTCGAGGCGACCCTCACCGACGAGGAAATCGAAAAAATCGGCGCTGACATCATCGCCGGCGTGGAAAAACGCACGGGTGGCGTGCTGAGGAGATAATTTCTCCCGATTATCCCTACGTTACGGGCAAGGAGACAGAACCGGACCCGGTTCCGAAATGAATTTCCCGTGAAAGGGGGTTACTTTCAGGAAAACGACGCCCCATTTTCGAAACTGTGGGTATCCGCCCGAAAATTCGATCAGGACGAGTTGCTTCATGAAAAAGATTCTTCTTTCCGTCTTCACAGGACTCCTGTTCGGCGCGCTGGGCGGGTTCGTCATCGGCATCTTCGTCTACCCCTATATCTTCCCGCCGGCGCCTGCGATGGAAGAGGTCGCCAACCGCGATACCAAGACCGCCGTCGCGACGGGAACGTTCATTCACGCCAACCCCTCCGACCCGGTGCATTACGGCATGGGCGGCGTCGAGATCCTGCGCGATCCCGCAGGCGCGCATGAGGTGCATCTCAAACCGGACTTCAAAGTCGGGCCGGGGCCGCGCTTTCATGTCTATCTCGCCGATCGGGCGGATATCACGACCGACGACCACTTCGAACAGTCGAAAGTAACCGATCTCGGCATGCTGCGATCCTTTGAAGGCAGCCAGGTTTTCAGAGTCCCTGCGGGCACCGACATGTCGACGGTCAGAAGCGTCGTCGTCTGGTGCAAGGAATTCAACGTTCTGATTACGCCGGCGACGCTCAAGACCGGCTCCTGAAATCAGCGTCCGGAGATTTTTCCGGACGCTCCGGATTCTCTTGCCGAAATCCGCGTAACTCCCTATTTTCCGCGGCACATGACCGACCTGTCCCACATTCGTAATTTTTCGATCATCGCCCATATCGACCACGGGAAATCGACCCTGGCCGACCGGCTGATACAGGTCTGCGGCGGCGTCACAGAGCGCGAGCTGAAGGAACAGATGCTCGATACGATGGATATCGAGCGTGAGCGCGGCATCACCATCAAGGCCCAGACGGTTCGGCTCGATTACAAGGCGAAGGACGGCAGGACTTATCAGCTCAACCTGATGGACACGCCGGGCCATGTCGATTTCGCCTACGAAGTTTCTCGCTCGCTGGCGGCCTGCGAGGGCGCGCTGCTGGTGGTGGATGCCTCGCAGGGCGTGGAGGCGCAGACTCTCGCCAACGTCTATCTGGCTGTCGATGGCGATCTCGAAATCATCCCGGTGCTCAACAAGATCGACCTGCCGGCGGCCGAGCCCGACCGGGTGCGCCAGCAGATCGAGGACGTGATCGGCATCGACGCGTCCGGCGCGCTGGAGGTTTCCGCCAAAACCGGGATCGGCATTGAGGACACGCTGGAAGCGCTGGTCACCCTTCTGCCGCCGCCCGAGGGCGATGCGGACGCGACACTCAAGGCTCTGCTGGTCGACAGCTGGTACGACGCATATCTCGGCGTGATCGTGCTGGTGAGGATCAAGGACGGGGTGCTCAAGCGCGGCATGAAAGTCCGCTTCATGGCGACCGGAGCGGTGCATCAGATCGATTCGGTCGGGGTCTTCACGCCCAAGCGCGCCGAGGTGGATGCGCTGCGGCCGGGAGAGATCGGCTTTATCACCGCGTCGATCAAACATGTATCGGAAACGAAGGTCGGCGACACGATTACCGACGACCGCCGCCCGACCGAAGACCCCCTGCCCGGCTTCAAACCGTCCGTGCCGGTTGTTTTCTGCGGGCTCTTCCCGGTCGATGCAGCCGATTACGAGGATCTGCGCGAGAGCCTGGCGAAGCTGGCGCTCAACGATTCGAGCTTTCATTTCGAGCCGGAAACGTCCGCCGCTCTCGGCTTCGGATTCCGCTGCGGGTTTCTCGGGCTGCTGCATCTCGAAATCGTACAGGAACGGCTTGCGCGCGAATTCGACCTCGAACTCATCACCACCGCGCCATCGGTCATCTACAAGGTCCATATGTCGGACGGTTCGGTGCTGGAAATGCATAACCCGGCGGACTGGCCCGACGTCACGAAGATCCGCGCGGTCGAAGAACCCTGGATCAAGGCGACCATCCTCGTGCCGGACGAATATCTGGGCGCTGTGCTGACGCTGTGCCAGGAACGGCGCGGGATCCAGGAACAGCTCACCTATGCCGGCAACCGGGCGATGGCTGTCTACCGACTACCGCTCAACGAGGTGGTGTTTGATTTCTACGACCGGCTGAAATCGGTGACGCGCGGCTATGCGAGCTTCGATTACCAGCTCGAAGAATATGTCGAGGGCTCGCTGGTCAAGGTATCGATCCTGGTCAACGCTGAGCCCGTCGATGCGCTGTCGATGATCGTCCATACCAGCCAGGCCGAACCGCGGGGCCGGGCCATCTGCGGCCGGCTCAGGGACCTGATCCCGCGCCAGCTTTTCAAGATTCCACTACAGGCCGCGATCGGCGGCAAGGTCATTGCGCGCGAGACCATCAGCGCCATGCGCAAGGACGTGACCGCCAAATGCTATGGCGGCGACGTATCGCGCAAGCGCAAGCTGCTGGAGAAGCAGAAGGAAGGCAAGAAGCGGATGCGCCAGTTCGGCTCGGTCGAAATTCCGCAAACCGCCTTTATCGAGGCGCTGCGCATCGGCGAGGACTAGAGTTTTCCCATTCTCCCGCCGGTCATGACTGGCGACAATCGACGCCGACCGCGTCTGAAACCGAGGCGAACCCGTCGGCAATCAGAAGCGCGGCAAGCCCGT
>Ga0255767_1004301_pt1 | contig 11772 bp, 9 predicted proteins | sample 071ome_24_FD_179967 | JGI IMG/M metagenome (GOLD analysis project Ga0255767, IMG submission 179967) | Coastal salt marsh microbial communities from the Groves Creek Marsh, Skidaway Island, Georgia - 071402CT metaG (version 2) | ecosystem: Environmental > Aquatic > Marine > Intertidal zone > Salt...
TTGGTGCAAGACAGACACTCGGACTCGCAGTCTGCCTCACTGTGCCCATCACTGTGTGACTCGTGCAGCTGTGCGGCGCCATGATGGTCGTGAGCGTTCCTGTCACCATGCATCTCAGGCGAATGAGTCGCCTCGTGCCCGGCAGCATGGCCGTCATCATGCGCGGGAGCGGACCCATGCGATTGCGGATGATGGGGGTGGTCGCCGGTGTGGTGACCATGCGCATGGCCGTCACCGTGAATACCCTGTGAGTGGGCTGCATCGTGTCTGTCCCCATGCTTATCTCCGTCCTGCCTATCACCATGTCCACCATGCCCGTCATGGGCGGGAGCAGATCCATGGGGTTGCGGATTATGGGGATGGCCGTCGGCGTGCTGACCATGCGCGTGGCCGTCACCGTGCATGGGGTGGTCAGCATGTCGGTGATCATCTGTCGACGCGTGATTGGCCTCGCCTTGCTCACTCATGCTCAGTGACATCCATGCCGCTGCTCCGGAATTGAGCGGCGCCACCAGTGACAGCAATAGCAGAAATACAATGGATCTACGGATCATCGCCCAAGCGTCACACGATCGCCCGGCAATTACAATGTCCACCGGTCCGTAACGCGGCTCTACAGCTGCTCAGAAGGCGCTGAATGACGATTTCCCGACAAGAGGCTGTCAAAAAAGTGCGCAGCGGCGCCCCCGACAAAACATGCCGGCTGCTTGGACACCCGAAATCCATGGTGAACCGATGGGCTCAGCGCCCGCTGCGATAGGTCGCCAGCAATTCGAGAAACCAGATTTGCGTGATCTTTAACTGGCCATCACAGAGCGCAACATAAGGAATCTGGCTCACGGCGCTGCGGGTTCCGATTTTTTCTATGAACTCTTCGCTGCTGTTGACCAATCCTTCATTCAGCTGCAATTTAGATTGCAGGTGTCCGAGGAACTCGCTGCTCGAATAGCTGATGTCGTTTCGTACAAAACGACACCGGCGCTCTTCCACCGCATTCAGCAGATAATCAATCTCGGCCTGCTGCTCCGGTGTGATTGCGCTAAGAGCGTATGGCCCGTACAAAGTGGCCAATAGAAGAACACAGGTTTTTTTGATGATTTGGCGCATGGCGACAAAAGGGCCCGGCGGTTTGATGACTTGATGGTTCAACAATTCACTTCTCAACTGTCTGAATTTCAGCGACTCGCCCGCACATTCATGCGCAGCGAATACAGGCTGGTTCTTGCCGTCATGTACAGGGTACGGCCGTCCACCCCGCCGAAGCCGACATTAGCAGGCATTTGGGGCGTTTCAATGAACTCGATTTGCTCTCCTGCAGGATTGCGAATGCTGACGCCACCGACCCAGGTCAGATAGACATTCCCGTGCTCATCCAGCGTCATGCCGTCGGAGCCCTGATCGGCAAACTCCGATCTGTTACTGAGACTGCCATCAACATTTATGTCGTAACGGTAAATCTTGCGCGTCTCGGTGCTCGCCAGGTACAGCACTCTGCCGTCCTCAGTACCGACAATGCCGTTCGGTTTTGGAATATCCAGAATCACCGCTTCTACGCTTTGCCGGTCCGGTGAAATCCGGTACACGTACTCGCCGGGTTGGGCAAGATCACCATCCGGGTACCGATAGCGAGGGTCAGTAAAATAGATACTGCCATTGGGATGAACCCAGGCATCATTCGGACTGTTAAAGGGTTGCCCGTTAAAACCGTCTGCCACTACAGTAAGGTTTCCCGCACTGTCCAGCTTCGTAAGTCGTTGACCGGATTGCTCACAGATCAGCAGCGAACCATCCAGATCGAGGGTCAGGCCATTGGCGTGCTGACTCGGCGAATAGGCCCGTTCAATCTGCCCCCCGGGATGCATGCGATGCACTACGTTGTTGTCGATGTCGGTAAAATACAGGATCCCGTCTCTGGTGGAGACCGGACCTTCCAAAAAGCCAAATCCCCCCTGCACTTCTACGACTTCGGCGCCGTGCGTAATAAGACCGGCATCCTGCGCCAGTGCGGAGCTTACAGACAAAACCGAAGCATATAGAACGAGAGCAATCTTATTGTTCATGTCGGGGAGTCCTGTTCTTGCGAGAAACCTTACCGATTTTGGCCACCACCATTAATGGCACTTTATGCCTGCTTCCGCAAGTTCAGAAGCCGAAATTGTCAAGAACAGGCCTGCAGCAGCCAGCAATGGGTAGGGCCCGGAAATACAGGCAAGCATCTTCCGGAGGGCGCACTGCCCGGAATCTGACTCAGAGCCAGCCTTTTGCGAAGGCCGCCGCTCCAAGAAGTCCCGGCAAGGGATGATGAACCAGTACCGTCGGGACCGCCTGCATCAGCCCGCGATGACGCCCTTTGTTTTCGAATCCTGCCCTGAAAGCACTGCTGTGAAGTAATTCCGGATATCTCTGAACAATCCCGCCGGCAATAAACAGCCCATCGAAAGACCCTGTTGCCAGTACAAAATTACCCGCCACCTGCCCCAGCAACTCAAAAAACAGTGCGACCGACTGCTGGGCAATTTGGTCCGTTTCAACCCTCGAAAAGATCGTCGCCGCTTCAAATCGCTCGCTTGCGGTCTGGCTGCGAGCTGCGAGAAATTGATAAATATTCACCAGGCCGCTTCCGGAAACCAGGCGCTCATCCGAGACCCGACCAAACTCATTGGCAAGACCGGCGAGCAGTTCAACCTGTAAAGGATTTTCGGGCGCGAACCCAACGTGCCCGGCTTCTCCGCTCAGCGAAGTCAGCCTGCCATCGCGCTTGATCAGGGTCGCAGCACCGAAACCGGTTCCGGGACCAACGACCGCCGTCACAAACTCCGTCTGAGTCAAATCTGGCAAACCCGCTTGCCCCACCGGAGTCAGATCGTCAGGGCCAAGCTCCGCCATTCCCAGAGCCGCTGCTTCAAAATCATTCAGAAGCTTGACTCTCTCGCAGCTGAGTGCGGCTCGTAGACTGGCTTCATCAAACAGCCAGCGGTTGTTAGTCAGGCTCGCACTCCCCGCAGCCACAGGCCCGGCGACGGCCAGGCAAGCGGATCTGACCGGCGGGGCGGATATCTCTTCAAGATAGTGCTGGATAGCTGACTCAGCCGATACGAAATCGTCGCACAGCAAAACCTGCTCGGATTCATATCCGGCCCCGGTCGGGCGAGCTATCGCGAATCTGGCGTTCGTACCGCCGATATCGCCCACAAGAACGGTCGATTCAGACATGGCTCAATTGCAATGCGGACTGCGTGAGAGTTTTGATGTCATTGAACCTTTTCGCCTCAAGCAGTTCAACAGGGATAAACCAGCTGCCACCGACACAGGACACACAGCCAAGCTTCAGATAATCCTGAACGAGGTCGGCACTGATGCCTCCGGTCGGAAAGAAACGGATCTCCGGTAGAGGAGCCGACAGGGCCTTCAGCATTTTTGTGCCACCCAGTAACTCAGCAGGGAAGAATTTCACGAGTGAATAACCGCTTTCTCTGAGTGCCAGCATTTCAGTCGCGGTGGCTGCGCCGGGCACAAACGGCATGCCGGCAGCCTTGACCTGATTGATCAGACTTTGCGAATGGCCCGGACTGACCGCAAATTGAGCGCCCCGCTCTCTGACCATCGAAATTTGTTCCGCCACACGAACACTGCCCGCTCCGACGTGAACATCGGGTACCGCATCAGCAATCAGTTCAATAGCCTTCAAAGCAGACTCAGTTCGCAGCGTGACCTCTATGGCACGGATCCCCGCATCCCGTAAACACAGTGCGAGGTCTACGGCATTTTCATGACGCTCCAGCGTGACTACGGGAACCAGTTTGATGTCTGTAAAAAATCCCTTCGCATCCATAACTAACTTAGCTCAAATATTGTGGCTCCATTCTCGGCCGGACCCACCTCCTGTCGAAAGACAGCGAACAGTTCGCGTCCCATGCCGGACTCATGCTCTGAACTGTCTGTGATTTTGAAGTCCCGATTCGCCAATTCGGCTTCAACCTCCAGGAGACCAAGCTCGGCGTCGATGATTACGATATCGCCGTTCTCAATCTGGCTGATCGGACCCTCGGCACAGGCTTCCGGCGTTACGTGGATAGCGGCAAGGACTTTTCCGGAGGCGCCTGACATTCTGCCGTCCGTCACCAGGGCAACTTTGAATCCTTTGTTCTGCAAAATTCCGAGATAAGGCGTCAATTTGTGCAGCTCCGGCATCCCGTTTGACTTGGGCCCCTGATGAGAAACCACCACCACAACATCCTGATTCAGAGTTCCGGCCTCGAATGCCGCCAGAAAAGCCTCCTGCGACTGGAAGACCCTGGCGGGTGCGCGAATACGGCGATTTTCCTCAGCCACAGCAGAAACCTTCACGATCGCCCGACCGAGATTTCCTTCGACCAGACTGAGACCCCCAGTCTGCTGAAAAGGCTGATCACAGCCTCTGACCACATTGCGGTCTTCTGACTGACTTGCAACGGGCTGCCATCTGAGCTCGTGATTGACTTCCACAGGACTCTGGGAAAATCGCCTCAAGCCGGGCCCTGCGACAGTGTGAACGTCGTCATGCAGCATACCGGCATCGAGTAATTCTCTGATGATGAACCCCAGACCACCGGCCTGATGAAAATGGTTCACATCGGCCGTCCCATTCGGGTACACCCGGGCCAGTAAAGGCACTACGGCCGACAGCTCGGCAAAATCAGACCAATTGATCACCAGGCCAGCGGCTCTGGCAATGGCAACGAGGTGGAGCGTGTGATTCGTGGAGCCACCGGTTGCCAGCAGTCCAACCATGGCATTCACCAGCGTTTTTTCAGACACAATCGCACCTAAGCTGACGGCGCTGTCTTGCGACTTCGCCAACTCGATGACTTGCCGAGTCGCCTCAGCGGTCAGAGCGGAGCGCAGTTCCGTGTCTGGGTTAACGAAAGACCCACCCGGTAACTGCAGACCCATGAACTCCATCAGCATCTGATTACTGTTGGCGGTACCATAAAAAGTACAGGTTCCGGGGGCGTGATAGGCTGCTGATTCCGCAGCAATGAGCTGCGGCCGGCCAACCTCGCCCGCTGCGAACGCTTCCCGTACCTTGGCTTTTTCCGAATTCGGCAGTCCTGACGGCATCGGTCCGGCGGGAATAAACAGTGTCGGCAGATGACCGAAGGACAGCGCTCCAATCATCAGCCCGGGCACGATTTTGTCGCAAATCCCGAGACAAATAACGGCATCGAACAGGTTGTGCGAAAGCGCAATCGCGGTCGACATGGCAATCGTGTCGCGACTGAACAGGGAAAGATCCATGCCGTCTTCACCCTGGGTCACGCCATCACACATCGCCGGAACGCCGCCGGCTACCTGAGCTGTGGCCTTATTCTGATGCGCAACGGCACGTATTTGATCGGGGTATCCGGCGTAAGGCTGATGGGCACTGAGCATATCGTTATAGGCTGTTACGATACCGAGGTTAATCGCGGCGTCACTCTGCATGAGCGATTTCGCCTCAGGGGAGCAGGCGGCCATGCCGTGCGCCAGATTACTGCAGCCCATGTTAGCCCGGCCTTTGCCCCGATCCGCGGCTCTGGCAATTTTCTCAAGATAACGGCGACGCGACTCTTGACTGCGACGCGCGATCGCTTCGGTGACTCTTTCGACGATAACGTTAATCATTATTGGTTCTCTACAGCCAGTCCGCCTGCCTCCGACGAAGGGCTGTTTTCAAGGGGCCCAGAAAATCTCGACCGGCATCGCTTCCAGCAGATGATTGATGGCGTAAGCCTGCGGGTTCTTCAGCAGCGCTCTCTTGGTTTCGCCAAAAACCAGCAAACACGGTGCTCTGGTCTTTGTGATAGAACGAAGCGTCATGCTCGTTCTTGAATACGGACTCGAGGGTGTGGTCACCGAGACAACATCGGTGTCGCCGGTGAGACCTGTCACCAGCTCGGGCGAATCAGGAAACAGTGAGGCGAAGTGACCATCCTCACCCATACCGATGAGACTGCAGGCCGAAGGCAACAGTCGGCCAATGCCCTCCTGAAGAGGAGCAAAAGTTGCGCCACTGGCTTTAGACCTGATCAGGTTCTCTCGTAGCAGCTTTTCGTTGCTGGCGGCGTGGTCTGCCGGCACATTCCGCTCATCGCTCAGAGTGACGTCAATTCGGTGCCAGGGCAAACCGATGGTCGAAAGGATTCTGAAACATTCGACTGGCGAACTGCCACCACTGAGAACCAGAGTCGCCCTGTCATTTTGCTCCAATTCCGACAACAGCGCCTGCTTGATGCGCTGCGCCAGATTCAAGGCCGCCTCCTGTCGGGTCGCGAATTCACGCAGGCCTGCGCCTGAGAGTGTCCCCTGCATGGTCATTCACCCGGCTTCCAGGCATGGCCATTGCGATCCAGCATCATGCTGGCGGCGGCCGGCCCCCATGAGCCTGCGAGGTAGGACTCCACCGGCTGCTGGCTCTGCGCCCAACCCGAGATAATCTGATCAATCCATCGCCAGGCCGTTTCGACCTCATCGCGCCGCATAAATAACGCCGGATTACCCCGCAGTACCTCAATGAGCAGGCGTTCATACGCGTCCGGATAGCGGACTCCGAACGTCTCCTCGAAGCTCAGGTCAAGAGACACCGGCTTCAGTTCAAACCCACCCGGCCCGGGCTCTTTGGACATAATCGTCATCCTGACCCCTTCATTGGGTTGCAACATGATCGACAGGCTATTCGGAGCCGTCTGCTGATTCTGATCCTCGAAAATAGCGTGCGGCACCGGTTTGAACTGGATGACTATTTCAGAGTGCTTCGCCGCCAGTCGCTTTCCTGTCCTCAGATAGAACGGCACACCCGACCAGCGCCAGTTATCAACTTCCGCCTTGATTGCCACAAAGGTTTCGGTGTTGGACGGTTCACTGAGTTGGGCAGCGTAGCCTGCAACGACCGCGTCATCGACGGCACCCGAGGTGTACTGACCGCGGACTGTGCTCTGCTTCACCAAATCTGTGCTGATGGGTTTCAGTGCTCTCAGCACTTTTAACTTTTCATCGCGCACTGCATCATCATCGAAACTGCTCGGTGGTTCCATAGCAACCAGACAGAGCAACTGCAGCAGGTGGTTCTGCACCATGTCTCGCAATGCGCCGATATCGTTGTAAAACTCTATCCGGTTATCCACACCCAGAACTTCCGCCACTGTGATCTGGACGTGGTCGATTACCTCCCGGCGCCAAAGAGGCTCAAACAGGGAATTGGCAAAACGCAGCGCCAGTAAATTTTGCACGGTTTCTTTGCCGAGATAGTGATCAATGCGAAAGATCTGATTCTCTGCGAAGCAGGCACCCACCTGATCGTTGATCGTCTTGGCGGACTCATAATCATGGCCTATCGGCTTTTCCAGCACGATACGCATGTCCGCGGTCATAAGCTTGTTGGCCTTGAATCCGGCAGCGACCGTACCAAACAAAGAGGGCGGGGTGGCGAGATATACCGCTCTGATTTTGTGCTCGTGACCGGCTAACATGTCAACCAGCGGGGTCCATGCGCCGTAGTCGTTCACATCAAAGTGGCAGTAATGCAGACGGTCGCTGAATCGCTCAAATTCCGACTCATCGACGGATACCGCAGGCCGCAAGGCAGATTTAACCTCTTCAATATAGTCAGCGCGTGAGATCTCGACACGGCCTATTGCAAGAATTCGGCTGTCATCACTGAACTGCTTATCGCGGTGACGATGGTACAGCGAGGGAATGAGTTTGCGCAGTGCCAGATCGCCATTGCCACCCACAATAACCAGGTCAAAAGGATCAACCGGGATTAACTGCGCCATAGCGAGTCTCCATGAATACCGAGCAATGACAAAGACAGGCGCCGCCTGAAGGCTCAGAGGCCGAATCGCCGCGACGCTGAAGGGAAAATCCAACAGCCAGGGGATGATCGCCCCGGCCTGAGGGCCAGCAGACCCCTATTCAGTACCGAACTCAGAGGGCGCAGAGAGCGCCCTCTGAATCTCGTTCTTAGCTACCAGTAGAAACCGAAGCGTGCACCGATCTGACTGGGCGCAGAGTAAGAGCCTCTGGGCTGGCCAGCCTCGACGCCACGCCACCAGGCAATTTGCTCTTCGGTGACGTTATAGGCATAGGCCTGCAGGTACCAGGGAGAATCATTGCTTGGCTTGTAGGTCAGGAAGACATCAAGCATGTTCCAGTCATCCCTGCTGTCACCAAAGGTTTCAACCGGGTCCTGGAAGTATCCGGGCAGATCCACGTAGTCCCCGTTCGGGCTGAATCCTGTTCCATAACCACCGGGATCATTGACGTGTTTGTCGGCGTTCCAGATAGTCAGATAATCTTCGGCCTGCCAGTGGTAGTTGATCGATGGTGTTACCAGACCCAGCCTGCCGAGATCGAAAGTGTGCTCATACCGAATAGTGAAGGCCTGGTCCGGTGAATACGGTGCTTCATTACCACGGAGGTTAACCGCGTTTTCCGGCACATTGGCTATCGACTGCGAGTAGTCAGCCCGACCAAACTGGGCATCCATACCGTAGTACCACTGAGTAATGAAGTCTTCAGTGATTTCGGTATCCATGAACGTCGCCCAGCCGCTGAAGCGACCGCCGGCATAAGGAATCCAGTCCCATTCGAGCTCAAGACCGGTCATCTTCTGCTCGCCGAAGTTCTGTGTGCCCCAGATGGTGACGACCTGATCCACGTCGACTACCTGACCGAGTTCGCGATCGTATTCAGTAGCCAGGACTGTATCCACCGGCACATTGCCGGTAAATTGTTTGCCATCGTAGATCGTGTAGTAATAGTTCGCCGACAGGTTGAGGGAGTTCTCAAACAGCCGCACCTTGTATCCGATTTCACCGGTGATGGCTTCCTCAGGGCCATAAGACGTGTCTACACGAGAGCCCGGACCGTCTGGGTGCAGGGTGTTTGCTCCCCGCACGTACTGGTCTGCAATGCTGCCCGCCTTAAAGCCGGAAGCGACATAGCCGTACAGGAATCCAGTATCTGATACATCCCAGTCGAGGCCGATCCGCCAATCCATATTGTCGAATTCTGCTGAGGCATCATTAACAGCCGTTTGCACCATACAGCCAGTGCCGCCAAGGTAAGGTCCTCCGCCATATGGCCCACCGGCAGCTGTGCAGTTTTCTCCATCGTAGAGGCCACCGGCGAGGTGGAAATCAGGCGTCAGCGCGTTCAGAGTTTGAGGAAACAGTTGTCGCTCACCCCAGACCTCAGTGGAGGGATAGCAGCTATTCCAGACTGAGCACTCCAGTGTGCGCCCGCCAATGTCCTGCTTTTTATCCTCGGTGTATCTGAGCCCCAGTGTTAAAAACAGATCATCACGAAGCGCGTAAGTCCCCTGGCCGAACAGCGCCCGGGATTCGATGGTTCGGTTAGGCTGCTTGAAAATATTGTCCCCGTTCAGCGTAGCGTGGAAGAAGGCCTCCATGTCGTTGTCTTCCTTCATGTAGAAGGCGCCTACCACCCAGGCGAGGTCTCCCCATGTGCTCTGGAACTCAATGTCGAATACGTTCGACTTGGCGACATAATCATTGATGATCATCGCCATGTCGTAAGCCGCATTGGCCCCGCCGTCGGTATCCCACTGAGAATATTGAGTGAGTTTCTGGTTGCCCCACTTGGCGACCATGTCCACATCCCCGAAGGATTTGTTGTAAATTGCACGAGTCGACTGTATCTCCATGTCGACGATTCCGGGCGTATTCACAAAAGAAGTGTAGCGGTTTTCAGTACCCATGATGTCCTCACAGGTATTGGCATCATAAACCGCCGGATCGCCCTGAAGCTTTCCGGATCTCAGTGCCATCTGCTCGCACGAGTACATATTCTGCCAACCGGCGCCATTGTCCTGAAACAGCTCGTACTGAAGATTCAGGTCACTGCCATCATTAAACAGATATCTTCCGCTGACTCGGAAGGCCTGATTGTCAGCATTGTTGTAGAAAGTCTCGGGATCTGCCTGAACTTTCGTTTGCGGGTTTCCGATTTGCCAGCCCGGATCGGCATAGCAGCCGGTCTGCCAGGACTGACAACCCAGGTACCAGGAATAATCCGTAGAGGTTTGCTTCTGGTCCATCGACGTGATCGGCTGAAACTGGTTACGAACATCTTGTGGCAGGAATCTCCAGTCGGGCTGCGACCCGTCGTAGTAACCATCGAGGAAGGAGTCACGCTTGTCTGACATGTAGGCAAAACGCAGCGCAAAACGATCGTTCACTGGCAAATTGTAGAAAGCCCGGAGTGATTCTTCTCCGAATCGTCCCCCGCCCAGCGTGACCGATCCGGCTTGCTCCTCGAAATTGGGCTTCGCCGTCACGATATTCAGGGTGCCGACAATGGAATTCCGGCCGAACAGGGTACCCTGGGGACCTCGCGCCAATTCCGCCCGCTCGAGATCGAACATGAGAGCAGCCGCTCCTTGGGGTCTAGGCACGTAGAGACCATCAACGTGGATACCAACTGCGGGATCACCCACCTCCGTAACATTATTGGAGCGGACCCCACGCAGGGTGATGACCGGAGCAGAAGTGTCTGTGTTCTGTACCGAAAAGCCCGGCAGCGCGTAGCTGAGGTCATCGATGTTATCCAAGCCCAGCTGCGTCATCTGCTCCTGCGTCATGGCAGACACGGCGATTGGCGTCTCCATAATCTCGGTCTCGCGACGCGTCGCGGTAACCACAATCGTTTCGATGGCACCCGCAGACGAGGCCTCCTGGTCAACCTCCTGAGCCTGCGCGCAGGCAGAACCTAAGCCCGTTGCCAAGGCGCTGAGCGACAGACTGTAGAATTTCTTGTTCACGCTTTCTCCCCTTGTTTCTCTCTTTTCTTGATGACTCCGGCAGGGCGTCATCTGATGTTGTCTGAGCCTCTCAACAACTGGCCGGCGCCCGGCACCAGCGTGCTTTTGCCGCTGCCTGGCTTCAGGCCATGCTTCGGGCGCTGATTCATGCCCGGCGTGCCGGACCGAAATGACAGCGTTGTCAGAAACCTTGTTATAGTGCATACTGACAGCGTTGTCAAACAGCCCGCGCTCCCATTCGGGCAAATTGTGTACACTGTCACGCTCAACGCCCGGAATCATAAAAGCTCAAGGCTGGGACGGCGCGATTGACTGATTACTAGAACAAAACGGTTCATCCGGAGACTGCGAACTACAAACCGGGGAAAAAATGATGCACAGAGCAACACTGGAGGATGTCGCAGCACTCGCAGGCGTGTCGATCAAGACTGTTTCGCGGGTGGTGAATAAGGAACCGAACGTCAGCCAGGCAACTCAGGAAAAAGTGGCCGCCGCCATCGAGGCGCTCAACTACAAGCCGAACCTCTCTGCGAGGAATCTGGCCAGTCAGCGCTCCCACCTGATCGGTCTCGTGTACGATGACCCTTCGGCTTATGAGCTACCCAGCGCAGGCTATATTATCAACATGCAGGAAGGTGCACTGAAGGCCTGCAAACAGGAGAACTACGACCTGTTGATTCACCCCTGCAACCCCCGGGACAAACGCCTGAGCAAAGATCTTCAGGCACTCGTCGAACAAGCCCGCCCGGACGGCATCATTCTGGCTGCACCCTTGTCCAACATGCCTAAAGTTGTCAATTTGATTGAGCGGACCGGGACAGAACTTGTGCGTCTGTCCCCCGGTTCGAGCAATGGTGGGTTCAGCAGCATCGCAACCAATGACGAAGAAGTCAGTGCAGAAATGACTGCCTATCTGCATTCCCTGGGACACCGCAAAATCGGTTTTATTACCGGCCATCCGAGCCACAAAG
>Ga0255767_1004302_pt1 | contig 11769 bp, 9 predicted proteins | sample 071ome_24_FD_179967 | JGI IMG/M metagenome (GOLD analysis project Ga0255767, IMG submission 179967) | Coastal salt marsh microbial communities from the Groves Creek Marsh, Skidaway Island, Georgia - 071402CT metaG (version 2) | ecosystem: Environmental > Aquatic > Marine > Intertidal zone > Salt...
ATTGCACGCGGCTACTGAGGTCGAGATCACTGCGCGCCAACTGCGCATTCATGCGTTCCGTGTCCAGTTGAGAAAATCGAAACGTCTTCAGGTTGGCAAGACTCCAGTAAGCCTCACCAAAACTCGCGTCGCGCTCGATGGCGCCCCGATACGCGGCTTCACACTGCTCTCTTTTGCCCTCTGTCTTGAGGACATGGGCATAACTGAGCCAAACCTTGGCGTTCTCAGGATACTCCTCGAGCAAAGCCTGATAGAAATTACTGGACCGATCGTATTCACCGATGCGGCTGCATACCACCGCTGCTAAATTCCGGTAGCCCGGCCTTTTTGGATCCTCGGCCAGCAGAGTTTCTACTTCCTTCAGCGCCTCGTTAGATTTATTGGTCCTGTGCAGGAGAATTGCGAGGTTATAGCGCGCTCCAGAAAAACCGGGAGCCAGCTCAAGACAATACTCAAGTAGCGACTGCGCCTCTTCATTGCGCCCTACACGGACGGCTACTTCTGCCAACATCCTCACCGCCGTCACGTCAGTGGGAGCCGATTTGAGCAGATTTTTCAGCAAACGCTCTGCGATCGGCAAGTCGTTGCTGATCATTGCTGCCGCCGCCTGCTGTAAATCGGGGTTTTGAGTAGCACACCGTAAGTGCTTGAGATATGCCGCCTCACTCTTCTCGCGATCACCGACCGCCGCCGCATGGTCTGCGAGGAGCCGCCAGGCCTCAGGGTGATCGGGGGCCAATGCCACCACTCTCTCGAGGGCCGACATCGCATCCTGACCTCGCTGTAGCGCACTGAGAATCAAAGCGTATTCAAACTGTAACTCGGGCCAGCGCGGCTCCTTCTCAACCAGAGGTGTAACCAGATCCAGCGCTGATTCCGCCTCCCCAATTTCTCTAAGACCGGTGGCATTCAACAGAAGCGCCGGGGGATAATCAGGCACTGAGTCCAAGATTTCCGTCAGCTGCAGTAAGGCTTGACTCGGATTTTGAGCCATCAGCTGCTTGGCGTGATCCATTGCCTGGGAAAGATTGCCCGTTTTCTGGTTACCTTCAATCACTGAGTCTGTCTCCGCTTTAATCCGCACTCGGACGATGGCGCCTACAGTGGTGACGGGTATCCCATTCGCTCGACACTGTCCGGTGCACATTGTGTCACAAAGACGAGACAGCATTGGGCGCCTTCGGAATCCCAGGAGCGTATCTTTAGCATATGATCCACACCCACAGCGTCCCCATTTGGCTTCGGGCGGATTCAGGTATCTGTTTTTCTTGAATCCGATAGTCCCCCTGATCCGCATGATGGGCATGAGGAATCAAGATGGTTATTCACGAAGCCGCCAGATCTACACCCGTCATACATAACACTGAGGTTCTGGTTGTTGGATCCGGCCCCGGTGGCTTGGCCGCCGCACTGGCTGCCGCTCGCGCAGGCAGTGAAGTCACCTTACTGGAGCGCTTCGGCTGCTTCGGCGGTAACATCACCGCGGTGGGTGTGGAGGGCTTTGCCTGGTACCGCCACGAACACACGGTCGATACAGAGGGCGTTGGCATCGAGTTCGAAGCGCGCGCCCGCACGATGGGTGCCGCAGTAAAGGAGCCCCAATCAGATAGCCACGCTATCGACGGCGAGGCCTTCAAATGGGTTGCCGATACGTTGGTGGAAGAAGCCGGCGTCACGCCCATGCTCCACCGGCTGTTTGTCTCCCCGATCATGGACGGCGACGTCATCAAAGGCGTGATCGTGGAGAGCAAAGCCGGGCGTGAAGCGATTCTCGCTGAGCGGGTTATCGATGCCACGGGCGATGCGGATGTTGCCTACCGCGCGGGTGCAATCACCCAAAAACAAGCGAAGGAGGACATGATCGGCGCCTCGGTCATGTTCTCGATGTCCGGGGTCGACAAGACGCAATTTATCGAGCACGTCAAAGCGGACCCGCAAACCTATCGGGATTGGGCCTACGGGCAGTGGACTGTCGAAACCACAGGAAAAGAGGATGAGATGTTCTCGCCCTTTTTGCGCAAACCCTTTGAAAAGGCCCGTGAGGCAGGCTTAATCCCGGAGCACCTCGACACCATTGCGGGCACCTGGGGAGCGCTCTATGACACAGGCGATCTCACCTATCTGAATTTGGTGCACCTGTTAGGCTACGATGGCACAGACCCGAATGATCTGACCCGCGGCGAAATAGAGGGCCGCAAGCAAGCGATGTTGGCAATTGAGGCGCTAAAGCAATACACGCCCGGCTGCGAGAACGCGAAGCTGCGCAATTTCGGCATGACACTGGGTGTACGTGACACACGCAAAATTGACGCCGTTTACAACATGACCGAGGCCGATGTGCGCGATCAGGCCCGTTTCAATGACAGTATCGGGATCTTCCCGGAGTTCATCGATGGCTACGGAATACTGATTTTACCTACCACCGGGCGCTACTTTCAGGTGCCGTACCGCACCCTCCTACCCAAAGGGATCAAAAATCTAATCTGCGCCGGTCGCATTACCGGAGGCGATCGGGTCAGCCATGCGGCCACGCGCAATATGATGTGCTGCACCGTCACCGGGCAAGGCGCCGGCGTAGCAGCGGCGGTCGCCGTTCAGCAAAAGCGCGGCTTCGACGAGCTGAATATTGCGCAGATTCAGGCCGAACTGAAACGCCAGAACGTGCGGCTACACTGACGGCACACCACAACTCCAATACCCGATGCATATGAATGATACTGGCACACAGGCTTTCAGCGGATTAGCTAAGGGACAGCCGCTCGCCGACGCACAACAGCGGCTAACAAAGGACGGCTGTCTGATGGTGACCGGATTGTGCGACCCGAGCTTTGTCGCGCATCTGCTCGAGGTTTCGCGCTATCGCAGTGGCGAGGTCATGACAACGTTAGGTGCGCAAACGATCGGCATTGGCAGTGCGGCCGGTTTCGACGAGGTGGTGCAACGATCACCCGGGCGGTGGGACATTCCGATCTCACTCGATGAATTCGGCGTTGATGAACGCACCCTACCCTGGTGGCCACTGATCACCGACACGCTGGGTGATGATGCCGAACCTTCATTTAGTGGCGTGGTGTATTCCGACCCGGGTAGTCCCGCCCAGTGCTGGCATATCGACTCACCGCATGTCAGTGCTGATCATCTCCCACCCCACGCTTTGAATGTGATGGTGGCACTCCATTACATCCCCCTGGTAATGGGCCCCACCGAGCTGGCGCTCGGCTCGCACCGGCTCACCAATCACCTGCAAAACCCTGCCCTTGTTGCCGATGAGCTGGTTTACCAGCACGAGACGACCTGCCCTGAGCGGCTGTTCGTCGGCACCTCACAGGACACACCGGCTAATTTTTCGCCTGCATTGACTGCGGGATCGTGCCTCATCTTTGACGATCGTATTTTGCATCGCGGTCTGGCCAACGATTCGAACAAGCGGCGCAGCATGGTGTATTTTTCTTATCGTCAGGCGGGCTACGCCGAAAACACTCACTTTGAGGCACAACGGTCAGTTTATGGTGGCGAAACTTAGACCGTTTTCAGTTTGCTCCACGTCGAGCAAGCGCTCTACAGGGTCACCACTCGTTTCAGGCAGGGACTGATCGCAGCGCAGCGCGGCGCAAAAAGACCAACGAATAAATGGCGGTGTAGATACCGATCACCACCAATCCCACCCATTCGATTTTGAAAGGTGTGAACTGGAAGGCCAAAACCAACGCAAACAGGATCACCCAGTTCACCGCTATGTAGCGCCCGGTGCCCAGCACCTCCGCGGTGAGACCGATATTCTCCGTGTACAGTCGGGTCAGTGAGTCGAGGGAGTTCACCACGAACAAAATGCCTACGGCCATCATCGCCCAGCTCATCAACCCCGCGATCGAGATGTCATTAGCGAAATACCAATAAAGCACCGAGAACCACAGCGCGATGGGAATTGATGGCACCACCAATAAAAGGAGTAGAAGCTGCCACGCTGTAAACCCGCTCACGAACCGCGAAGTGAACTGCCCGATCATGATGCTCCAGGCAAACCACCAGAACAGATAAAAGGCGTGGTAATCGTTGATTGGAAACACAAACTGCGGAAGCTGGAAGAAGTAATCGCCTAGATTCGCCATGGCGCCAAGGAGCCCGGAGGCACCCATATCAGAGGCGATGAACGATCCGCCGATCAATACGAAGAACAAGCCACTGGAGGCCAAGCTGAGCACCTTGACGAAGCGAATCTGGGTGCTGGACACCACGGCCACCAGCACAGTGACCGCCACCAGACCGAAGCGCACTGCGTCGGGGATACCGTCGATATAGCTCGGTAAGTAGTGAAGGAACAAATACCCGGTGAAGGCGCAGGTCCCAATGACGGTGAGATTATTGACCAATTTGATCGCCGGAATCTCGAACAGCTGGAGCCGAGGCTCGATCACACAAAAGTAGAAGGTGGTCAGGAAATAAAATCCCCAGACCAAAAAGCCCCAGAAACCAAACTCCAGGGCTAATGGATTGGTAAAGGCGTAGTCGGGCTCGCTGGCAAAAATTCCGAAGTCGACCATCGGGAACATCAACAAGCCAACGTCCAGCCCCGAGGTGAACAGCACAGCGAGAAACGTAATCAACGGCATCGGCGCGGTACCCTCGATCCGAAGAGTGCGATAGCGCACTACCAGTAGCAGTGACGTCAGCGTCGTCATACCAATGGCAATAGACAGAATCGTATTCACAGGCCTATTGGGCAGGGGGCGCAGGACCCACCGGCACAACTCTGACAGGATCCCGCTCCCGTTGACGACTGCGCCACTCGGGAGCCCGCCATACGGGCGCCGCTTGTCTCAACGGTTCTTTGCCCAGAATCAGATCAGCGGCGCGCTCAGCCACCATGATGGTGGGGGCATTGAGATTACCGTTGGGAATCGAGGGGAAGATCGACGAATCGACCACTCGTAGCCCCCTTAACCCCCGCACCCTGCATTTGGGGTCGACGACTGCCATGTCGTCGTCCTCACGACCCATGCGACACGAACAGGAGGGGTGATAAGCGGTCTCAACGTTTTGGCGCACCCAGCCATCAACTGCGGCGTCGTCAGACAGGTCGATCCCGGGCTGAATCTCTGCTGCCCTGAACGCGTCCAATGCGGGCTGCTGAAGAATCTCGCGGGTCAAGCGTAGGCAGTGCCGCCAGTCAGCGAGGTCTTTTTCGGTGGAGAGGTAATTGAACTGGATTAACGGGTCATGGTCAGAGTCAGGGCCCGAAATCCTGACATGGCCGCGACTATCGGGTTTATTGGGACCAACATGAACTTGAAAGCCGTGACCATCAAAAGCCGCGCGACCGTCATAGCGGATCGCGGCCGGCAGAAAGTGGTACTGAATATCCGGGTAAGCGAGGCCGGCACGAGACCGGATAAACCCGCAGGACTCAAAGTGGTTGGTCGCCCCCAAGCCGGTTTTGGTGAGCACCCATTGTGCGCCAATCCTGAATTTCGAGAGCCACCCCAAATAGCCGTTAATGGTAATGGGCTGTTTGCATCGATACTGGAAATACACCTCCAGATGATCCTGCAAATTTTCTCCCACGCCCGGCAGTTCGTGGCGCACCGGCACCCCCGCCGACAGCAACACAGACAGTGGGCCCACGCCCGACCGCTGTAACAGGGTGGGTGAGCCCACCGACCCCGCACTGAGAATCACCTCTTTTCGCGCCTTTACCGACCGTTCCAGGCCCTTTTGTCGATACCGGAGGCCGGTCACCGTCAGCCCCGTAAAGGTCAGTCGATCGACTTCAGCTTCTGTGATCACGGTCAGATTGGCGCGTCGGCGAGCAGGCGCAAGATAAGCGAGGTCTGTCGAGCAACGTTCACCCCGGCGCACGGTCATGTGCATCGGCCCGAAACCCTCTTGCCGATACCCGTTGTAGTCGTCCGTCACGCCGTAACCGGCCTCGCGACCCGCGTCGATGAACGCCTGATAGAGTGGGTTGCTCATGTTGTTGCCGTTGCAGGTGCTGAGCGGGCCAGACCCACCGCGATAGTCATCGGCACCACCCATCCAGCCCTCGGCGCGCTTGAAGTAAGGAAGGCAATCGGCATAGCTCCAACCCTTTGCACCCTCGGCCTCCCACTGATCGAAATCTGCCGGGTTACCGCGAACATAGACCATGCCGTTAATGGCAGAAGATCCACCCAGCACCTTTCCGCGGGCGCAGTCCATTCTTCGTCCATCAAGATAGGGTTCGGGCTGACCCCAGTAACCCCAATTAAAGCGCGGGGTATTCATCGGTATCGACAAAGCAGTCGGCATCCGGATGAACAAATGTCGATCGTCCTTGCCCGCCTCGATAAGTAGCACCGAATTTGCCGGGTCTTCGCTCAACCTGTTCGCCAGAACACAGCCCGCTGAGCCAGCGCCAACAATGACGTAGTCATAATTACTGACGAGAGCGTCACTCATGACATGGCCACCCCTCTTTGAGCGCTTTCATCATCCAGTTTACAGGCTGTTCAGGCGACAGTGCTGTCAGAGTCGTGGTGAGTCTGATTATGAGGCTCTGCTACCCGATCAACCTAGTGATAGTGTGGCAGTATGCCTGCGCCCATTCCAATCATAGACTTGGCAGATCACGAAGAGCAGATCCTACCCACGTTGGAGCGGGCGCTCTGCGACATCGGCTTTGTGCTGGTGACAGGCCATGACGTGCCCGCTGAACTCGTGCGTAATCTACGACAGCATCTGGTCGACTACTTCGACCGCCCGCTCGCCGAGAAGATGGCGGAGTGCATCACGCCGAATAACTACCGGGGCTATATTCCACTGGGCTTTTTCTCACCCAACACCGAGGGGATCACGCCTGATCAGTACGAGGGCTACAAGCTCCACGCGGAAGTCGCGGCGGACGACCCGTTACGCACCGCCTGTGACCTTTATGGCCCCAATCGCTGGCCAGACGAGCCCGCCGGTATGCGAGAGACCACCGAAGCTTTTTGGCAGGCCTGTGAGGCCACGGGGCAACGACTGCTTGGCTTGATCGCACAAATTATGAAGGTGGACGTGGCTGATTTTCTGGCGCATTTTGATCGGTCACTGACCAACATGACGCTACTGCACTATCCACCCACCACTCCAAACGATGGTTTTGGCATTCATCCGCACAAAGACACCGATGCGCTCACATTACTGTTCCCGGACCCTGTGGGCGGATTGTGGCTGCGGCCCCATGATCAAGACGAGTGGCTGGAGGTTAAGGCGCCCGCTGACACCCTAGTCGTCAATCTCGGCGATCTGCTGGAGCTGTGGTCCGGGGGGTACTTTGTTTCCACACCGCACAAGGTAGTGAATGCGTCCGGTAAGGAGCGCTACAGCTTTCCGTTTTTTATTGTGCCGCGACACGATGTGGTGGTCGCGCCGCTGATTGAGTGCCAGCCTGGTTTTGAACGTGCTCCGGTGCCGGTTGGGCCGGTGTCTCGCGAGGTATGGCGCACCAATTGGCCCGATGCCGAGCCCGAGGACACTGGCTTTGATCTGGGTACATTGCCCGACTGAGTGATCAATCCCGGGCTAAGAAACGCTCGGGGACATCAGTCATGATCATCGACACACCAAGTGCAACAAGACGCTCGGCCTCGTTCATGTCATTGATGGTGTAACAGCGCAGCGCAAGGCCTGCGTCGAGCACGGTGCGGGCTGACTCATGAGTGACCTGATGGCCGTCGAGATGCACGCCCTCCAGCCCATGTTCCTGACAAAAAGCGACGCCATCTTCCGGCAGTGCCTCGGCAATCAGCGCCATGGAAATGGCGGGCAACTGTGGTCTGAGGGCAACCAAGACATCGCGACTGAAGCTCGACACGATGCAACGATGATTGCCGGCGTCACGAAGATGTTCGGTTACTGCCGCCGCTGCGACTGCTTCTGGCTCGTCTTCACACTTCACTTCCCACACGATGCCCGGACGGTCCGGTGCCTCCGCCTGCCACGCGATCAGATCTTCACAGCGAAGGGGCCGCTCGCAAGAGAATGTATCGCCCTTCCAGCTGCCCACATCCAGCTCAGCCATATCAGGCCAAGACAGAGCCGTGACCTTTGCCGATCCCGGTGTCGTCCGCCCCAGATGGGCGTCATGAAAGATCACCAGCTCGCCATCGGCAAGGCATTGAATGTCGGTTTCAATCCAACCCGCACCAACAGATGCGGCGGCATCAAACGCCACGCGGGTGTTCTCAGGGTAAGCACTGCTGGAGCCGCGGTGGGCGCAGATCTGCTCTCTTGAAAAAGCCGCCTCTGGCATAACAGTGCTCACCGCTTGAGGTGGCAGAGCTCTCCGTCAGTCACTGGCCGCCCCGAGGCGATTGAGAAACGCACCGGCCGCAGTGTCTTCCTTTCGGAGTGCTTTGAGCATGGCCACCAGATTGGCGTCGCGCTCTTCCTCGAGCTCACTGACCGAGCGCCCGGCAGCTTGTTCATCGGACTGCTTTACGATCCGATCAATCAGCGCGTCATCAAGATCTGGCACGTCGGTGAGCTTGGTCCAGGGCCACTGCAGGCAAGGACCAAACTGTTCGAGGAAGTGCTTCATGCCGGCCTCGCCCCCCGCGGTGCGGTAGGTTTCAAATAAGCCCTTCTGTGCCCAACGCAGACCGAAGCCGTGGGTCATGAGGTCATCGATCTGCTCGGTGGTGGCGACGCCGTCTTTAATGAGCCACAGCGCCTCGCGCCACACCGCCTCAAGCAACCGATCTCCGACATGAGCGGGGATTTCGGCCCGGAGCGTAATCGGCTTCATACCGATATCAGTCAGCAAGGCTTCGGCACGCTGCACTGTTGCCTCGGGCACCACCGCTGAAGGGACCACTTCGACAATCGGCAACAAATAAACCGGGTTATAAGGATGCGCGACCAGAATCTGCTCGGGCCGGGCGCTGCCGGCCTGCAATTCCGAGGGCATAAAGCCGGAGGTCGATGAAGCGACAATCGCCTCCGCCGCGCAGCTTTCTTGAATCTCGGCCAGCACGGCCTGTTTGATCTCAAGCCGCTCGGGGGTGGACTCCTGCACCCAGTCGACGGCACTCACCGTATCGGCAATGCTGTCACAGAGAATCAGCGCACCCTCCGGCGGCAGGTGATCGTAGACTTCCGGGACCCAACGGCGGGCTTTATCCAACACCTTGTTGAGCACCGCTTCGGAATCAGGCGCCGGGTCGTGAAAGCGCACCTCCCAGCCGTTCAACAAAAACCGTGAAGCCCAGGCCGAGCCAATGACTCCGCCGCCAATGATGGCTGCCGTTGGCATCAGGGCAGTGCCCGCTTGGTCAGCTGCAGCTCGGCGCGGACCTCGTCCGGCGTCATCACCTGCACACCCATGGCCTCAACGATGGTCACCGCTCGCGCCACCAGCTCGGCGTTGGTGGCGAGGTGGCCTTTTTCCAGCCAGAGATTGTCCTCGAGCCCCACGCGCACGTTACCCCCTGAGAGCACCGCCGCCGCCACGTAAGCCATCTGGTGCCGACCGATCGAGAAGGCAGAGTGAATCCAGTCTGACGGCACATTATTCACCATGGCCATAAAAGTATTGAGGTCATCCGGTGCGCCCCAGGGGATGCCCATACAGAGCTGCACCATCACCGGCGCCGGGATCAGCCCCTCGCTGACCAGCTGCTGGGCGAGCCACAGATGACCTGTATCAAAGGCCTCGATTTCGATGCGAATACCCAGATCTGCCATGCGGCTTGCCATATCTCGCAGCATGCCAGGCGTATTAGTCATCACATAATCGGCCTCTGCGAAATTCATGGTGCCGCAGTCGAGGGTCGCAATTTCGGGCAGGCAGGCCTCGAGATGCGCGACCCGCTCCGCCGCCGAGACCATGTCGGTGCCCTGCTCGCTCAATGGCAAAGGCGCGTCAGTGGGGCCAAAAACAATATCGCCCCCCATCCCTGCGGTGAGGTTGATCACCACGTCGGTATCAGATGCCCGGATACGCTCCACCACCTCGCGGTACAGGTGCACGGCACGATCCGGGGCGCCGGTTTCCGGGTCGCGCACATGGCAGTGCACCACCGCCGCGCCCGCTTTGGCCGCTTCGATCGCCGCGGTGGCGATTTGCTCGGGGCTGCGCGGCACCTTGTCGCTGCGGTCCTGTGTACTGCCGGAGCCGGTTAACGCCGCGGTAATGAAAACTTTGTCTCGCATGGCCAGTGGCATGGTGTGTCCCCTGATGTGTCGTGATGGGTATGGGTTCTGGGTAACGGTTGATGGCTTAGGGTGTTTGACGCGCCGCCCGGGCCCGATTGACCGCCCGCGCCGTAGACAGAATCTCGTCGCGGTCAATATACACCCCCTGCAGGTGGCGCTGACCCGAACCTGAAAACGCTTTGCGACCGTGCATCACACGCCGGTTATCGAAGCACATGATGTCGCCGGGGCCGAGCCGGAAGGTCAGCTCAAACCGGGGGTCGTCGGCCAAGGCATGAAAGCGCCGCAGCGCGGCGTAGGCCTTACCCACGTCGGCGTCCGGCATATCAGGGAAGGCCCGCACCGGGTAGAACGCCCGAATCGTCGGCACACCCTCACCACCCAGGGGGTCGATGATGGGTGCCGAGAAGCGGTGATCAATGCCCGGGCCGCGATTAAAAAAGACCCAGCGCCGGGTGCTCAAAATCTCATAGTCATCCGGGCGTGTTGCCTTGAGTTCCTCAATGAGCGCGGCGCCATCGGTCAAGGTTGACTCGCCACCGTCTGCCGCGTTGATCAGGCAATGCAAAAACTGAAAGCCTGGCGGGATTTCCCGGGTGGGCAGATCAGTATGCGGACCCAGCCGGAACCCCGTGTTGGCCGTGGTGTTGGTTTTGGCGTCCCCCGCCAGATTCACATCGGCTTTCACATCCCACAGCAAGCCAAAGTTGCTGTCCCGCACCGGGCCAATGCGCGCGGCGAGTTCGGTGAGAAACCCCGGCTCTGTGGGCGCCTGCTCCACTACACACACGCCCAAGCGCAGCAGGTCATTAAGCATGTCGCAGAGCGCGTCATCATCTTTAAGCACCGCGTCGGCATTACGACGCGGCGGCGCAGGCAACGTTGAAGCGGTCCAGGCCTCGGGGGCCGGCACCCAGCTCTCGGGGAGGTGTTGCCCCTCGGCGATGTGCCGAAGCCAACCCGAATGATAGGTGCTGACCACACCTTCATCTGTGCCCTCGGGCGTCCAGGTCACGCACAGGTCACCCGACTCAGTCAGCTCAAACGCGGCAATCTGCATCGTGTCTGATAACTCGGCGGGGTCCATGATGCCTTCGCGGGTAGCGGGGTCGATGCCGCCTTGGCCCAGCGAGTTTTCCCGCAGCCAAAAGCGATGGCAGCTCAATTGACGGCCATCAGGCCAACTGACAACCAGCGCGTCATCGCCCGCGGTGACAGCGGCAATCGGCGCGGCTACGTAATGATAAAAGTCAGGAGCCAATAGCGCCGAGGAAAGGTCGTGTTGCGTCATCACGATGCAAATCTCCCTCGCCAAACCAAAATGGTGGCTGCATTATCCGCGGTGCTGGGCATCCCGCGTTGTGGTGCCACAGACGCCAGGGAATCGCTGTATCCAAGGCGCCTGTCAGTCGGCGGAAATGTAACCGAAGCTACTGGTGGTGGGAAGAAAAATTGACGCCCGAACTGACTCCGCTGCAAACACGATAGGCAATAGGTTGCTGTGTTGCCAGAAGAGACGGTAGCAAAGACGAACGGTGCTATATTGCGTCGCCCCTGAGGGGTATCGACACGGCCTGACAAGACCGTGAGCACCTT
>Ga0255767_1004315_pt1 | contig 11749 bp, 9 predicted proteins | sample 071ome_24_FD_179967 | JGI IMG/M metagenome (GOLD analysis project Ga0255767, IMG submission 179967) | Coastal salt marsh microbial communities from the Groves Creek Marsh, Skidaway Island, Georgia - 071402CT metaG (version 2) | ecosystem: Environmental > Aquatic > Marine > Intertidal zone > Salt...
CGCGACGAATGGCTGAGCTGAGGATTTCCTCGCCTCTGTAGGCGCTCTCAAAACCAGTTTTCTTTATCCACCACGTTGACCAGCGGTTCGCCCTGTGCAAATCGTCGACTATTATCCACCATTAAATCCAAACGGCGCTGGTTCAAATAGGGGCCCGCTGCCGCCGTGTGTGGCGTCATGAGAAAGTTGGGCGCCGTCCACAGCGGATGCGCAGCTGGCAGAGGTTCCGTCTCAAACACGTCGAGCGCGGCCCCTGCAATCGTCCCCTCGCGCAAGGCGGCGTCGAGATCGGACAAGGCGACGTTAGAACCCCGCCCGATATTGATAAAGAAAGCAGACGGCTTCATCAGACCAAACAGACTGGAGGTGAACATTCCTTCGGTCGAAGGCGTCTGCGGCGCGGTCAGAATGACAAAGTCGGCCTGAGGCAGCAAGCCACTTAGCGCATCGGGACGATGCAATACGTCCACGCCCTCCGGCGCCTCATCCACGCGCGGATCAACTCCGATCACGCGCATCCCGAAGTGATGACAGTGCACAGCCGTTGCGCCGCCGATTCCTCCCACGCCAATAATCAGCGCCGTCGACTCGGCTAAGTGCGTAGCCGGACGCATTTCACCGCCCTTGCGCCACTGGCCGTCATACTGGTCGCGGAAATAGGCGTGCATGCCGCGCGCAAAGCACAGGACAAACGCCATGACGTGGGCCGATATATGATCGTTGAAGATGCCGCGAAAATTGGTCACCTCGACGTCGCTGGCAATCAACTCGTCAAAGTAATAGCCCTTGGGCGGTCCGGCCGCGGGCGCGGCCAGCCAACCGAGTTCATCAGCGGCCGCTAAGAGCTCGGAATCCAGCGTTCCGAAGCACGCCTGTGCTCCGGGCAGAGCAGCTAGCTGCGCGCTTCGCTCAGCGGCAAACACAATCTCTAAACCAGGCACGACGCCGCACATGCCTTCGGCATAGGCCCGCGTCTGTTCGTTTTCTGCGCAGAGAAATACAAATTTAAACGACATGTAGATGACTATCCTTTGTTGAGTTTGCCAAACTGAGAGAACAATATACTGGACGATATGCAGCGCGCCAATGCGGGCCTCGTGCCAGCGACAACCGCCCAATTAAAGCGAGGCCCTGTCTCTATTCAGTCGCGCCAGTAGGCTGCATTCCACAGGACGAAAACAGCGTCTGCCAAGCGCGCGTATGGTCGTCTATAGCACTGGACAAACGCTGCCAGGGCCCGTTGGGATCGTCCGGAGAGAGCACGCGGTCTCGATAGGGAAGAAACGCAGCGGGCACGGTATCCTGCTTGGCTATCAACTCATCCATTGCCCCTATCCAAGCATTGCCTTCTTGATGCACGCGCGCCATATAGGGCTGCACGGTCCCCAGATAAAACTTCAGAAAAATGGTGTTCAAGACCTCGGCTCGCGGCGTCGGAAGCCCCTGTGGACAGGGCGGTCGCGCAAGCTGACGCTCGTCCAGCGCATCGGCTACGCGCTGCAGGTGATGGGCAAGCTCGTCCATCGACAGCAGCAGTCGACCGCCGTAGTGGCCATTGTTGAGCGTGAAAAAGTGATCTTCTAGGATTTCCGAAGTAAACACGGTGCTCGAATGCCCCAACCCCGCGCGCACATCTCTCAGATAGTACAGCGCCTCGAGTTGATCGTGCGCGCTGATTGTAGCCTCCACGGGAAGCAGGGATACAGCTAGAGACAGGTGGTCTGCCATTTCGGGACTGGCAAAGATCGCATTCCAATAAAAATGCGGCAGATCCCCCTCCTTAGTCGCTACGACTTCGTCTAAGGTCTTCAGTAAATCGACGTCTGGATCTGCGCGAGCGCGCAGCGTGTCCGCACAGTCGCGGGCCAGACTGAGCAAGCGATGTTCGTAAAGGAGCTGCTGGCTGGCGGGCATCACCTTGCCAAGTGCGCTGTTGCGCTCGGCAACCAGCTTTTCTAAGCCACAGCGATCCAGCGACACGAAGTCGAGCAGCCCAATGCGCAGATCGCTCTGCTCAAGGCGCAGATCGCGACGACGCGGGTAGGTCGGAAGGCTGTGTTGATAGCCAGAAGGAGCATCCAACTCCAACGCATTGTGCACGCGCTCGCTGTAGTCCAACAGCACATCTTCCGCCTGGGGCGGACCGCAGCCACATAGCAAAGTAACAGTCGCAACAATACACCCCGCTATCCGCATTCGCAGCCCTCCTGAATTAGACGCCAATATCGTTTGCAGCTCCCTCTGATTTTCCAGGCAATAGTACGTCGACTCGTCTCGTTCGCTAGGACCAGGCAGAATCTAGTTCGTGCACGCGCAGGTTATTCAGCCGTGCGCTACCGCCGTGGGCGTGGAACGAGAGCACGTGCTCTGCTGCTTCAGGCAGGAAGCAGCACGACATGGAGATCTGCCCGTCGTGGGCAAAGAGCTCAAGAGACGTGCGATCAATTAGAATGTGTAGCGGAATACGCCCCTCGCAAATATCTATTTCTGCGCTGGCATCGAGGAACGAAAGGCGGCGTTTCACCGCTTCATAGCGCAGGTCTATACCGCGGATACGCACCGTAACGACCTCAGCGTCCTCGGGCAGCAGGTCGAAGCGCAGGTCTAATAATTCTCCCACGTCGGGCGCGAAAGGCGCATCCGGCGTCAACGCAACCTCTGCCTCATGGTGCGCCTTACCGTGCAACAGTTCGATTTCGCGTACGGGTGTGCGACAGAGGCGAACACCCTTAGGCGTGCTGCGCAGCGTTAGCTCTACGGGAAAGCTCATCTGCTGATTAAAAGGCATAGCGGGATATTTGCCTCCGCGCATCCACGAAATTTGCAGGCGACGTCCGTCGTCGGCAGGCACATCACTCCAAGTCTGCGCGGCGTAGCCATTGTGCCCCTGTTCAGCGTGTAGAACTTCTGTTTCGGGCACGTATACGGCTTCTTCGAAATGACCGAGCAAATAGCCCCCACTGGCGCCCCAATACACCCAGCGCGTGTCGTCCGGATTCCCGTCTACCGGCAGTTCAAAAAGATCGGGGCATTCGCTGACGCCGGACAAATCCAGATCGCACAGATGATTCCACTGGAGCAGGTTGGGCGAACCGTACAGCACGTAGCGCGAACCGTCCAGATAGAGCGCCATCAGCCACTGGTCGGTGGCGTCGTGCCAGACTATTTTGGGATCGCGGTTGGCTCCTTCAATATGTCCGAGCACAGGATTGTCAGCGTATTTGGTCCACGTGCGGCCGCGATCGTTGCTGTAGGCCAAACTTTGCGTAAAGGGCACCGGATCGGGAGCGTGTGCACCGGCCGACGTATAGAGGGCGACCAGCGGCGGCTCGTCCCCCTCCTGTAAGCCAGATGTGTTGTGCCAATCCACAACGGCCGATCCGGAAAAAATGGTGCCCAACTCGTCCGGCAAGAGCGCATGTTCCAGCTGCTTCCAGTGAACCAAGTCCGTGCTCACGGCGTGCCCCCACGTCATATTGTTCCAAACCACGCTCTCTGGATTATGCTGAAAAAAGAGGTGGTACTCGCCCTCGTAGTAAACCAGCCCATTCGGATCGTTAATCCAGTTCTTCTGTGCAGAGAAATGGAACTGTGGACGATGGGTCTCTCGGTATAGCACCTGGTCGCTCATTGGCTTTGCTCTGCCGTATCTGGCGCAGCAAAGCGCAGGGCAAATACGTCGGCATCGTGCAGTTCGAAGCGCAGGCGCACGGACGTACCTATGAGCGCGCTCAGATCACCGCCGCCCTTCCAAGAGATTGGTGCATCAAGCTGATCACCGTAGAGCGGGTCCATATCATCCAACGCAAAACCCGGCAGAGCGCGCCCCTCTTCGTCTCCAATCTCTACGCGCACCGAACCCACGGCGGACGTAGAGAAGTTGAGGCGCAGCTGCGGCGCTGCAAATCGCATCGCACAGGTATCTACCGTTCCTCCCTTATGACCGGCACCGATGCTGGCAAAACCCCACGGCCGCACGCTCAAACGACGTAGGCGGTTGTCGGACCAGCCGTAGTGTTCGCTGACGTACATCGACCATTCAGTCTCGCTCAGAGGCAGGATGCCAATGGCCGGACAGGTATTGCGATGCGTCCAGTTCCGCTCGTCGAGACCGGCGCGCAGCCACGCTTCGGGAAAGGGACGATTCCAGTGCACTCCGTCGCGACTAGACATCATAACGGCGTCGGTCATCCCCGCCATTCCCGGATTTCCCGTGCCGGGATAGTCCATCTCGCTCGTATCGGCCAGCGGCGTAGTCCGCTCGGCCACGTAGCGCATGGGAAAGGACAGCAGTGTGTGCTCTGCTCCGGGAACAGGCGTTGTCGCATTGGTGTAGAACTGCTCGACCGGTGCATCCTCGTCATAGATATGCGGCACCGGCTTACTCCAGTTGATAAAATCCTCCGAAGTGCTGCTCTGAATGGCTCGACCACGCCCTTCTTCAGAAAAGCGACTAAACAGGCGATACGCGCCCAGCACTTCGTCCCAAAAGGCCAAGTTCGCACTGTCGAATTTGCCGGGCACATCCAGCGGCTCTTCTCTGGCCAGTCTCCAGCGGAATCCGTCCGGTGAGTACAGCGCATACAGGTTGTTTTCCCCGGTGCCGCCAACGGCCTTAAACCGAGCATCTTCGGCACAGTCGGGATTCTTGTCGCGAAAAACCACCAAATTATGCGCTTGGATGCCGCGCCAAACGGCGTTGTTGCGCCCCCCATCGTCAAAGTTGAACAGACCTAGCTCAGGGCGTTCAAAATGCCTGCCGTCCCTGCTGATCGCCACGTGGGCCGTCTGCTGCTGCGAAGCATCGCCCTCCGTATTGGCGATCGGGTAGTGTCCTCTGTAATAGAGCAGATACGTTCCCTCAGACTCGACGAGCACGTTGTACACGCCGCTGCAGGCATTTTCCATCGCACCCTCGACCTGAAAGACGACTTCCTCCCGCTTAGGAGGGTGCATTCTCAGCGCCGCTTGACCCTCTATTCGATCCACCAAATAGTGATCGACAAAGAGCTCACGGCGCGTTCCAACATCGCGTATATCCATCGTAACTCTCCCCGTTATCCGTTGTTCATACTAGCGCCCAGTCGGGTATAGATCCGTCTCCAGTTTCCTCCCCCTTAACAAGCCAAGACAGGTTGAACCGCGCCAGACGTCCCCCACCGCTGCGCACTTCATACTGCAAGTAAATCCATCCCTCGCTCGGCGTGCCAGGTCGCCCTGCGTCAAGCGAAGAGTACGCGCTCGGCCCCCCATCAACTAGGCGTTTAACCGGCCAAGAATGCCCGCCATCAAAGCTTGCCCATGCCGTCATGCGCACGCGCTCATGTCCCGCTTCGTCGGCGTTGCTATAGACGAGCACGTCTCTCTCTCGAATGGGCAGACGCACCAATCCAGCCGCCATGCCAAAGTGGCCGTTGAAGTTGGCCCCGCGTCCCTCATCGCCGCGATAGCGCGGCCCGTCGGGTAGCGCAACGCTGTGCGCAACCTCTCTCCAAGATACCCCCCCGTCGTGACTAATGGCGTATAGGCGCTCCCAGCGCATTGATGCGTCGTCAGCAAAGTGATGCTGGCGCGAACTGTAGAGAATACGTCCATCCGACAGTTCGACCACGCATCCCTCACCAGTACCGTCCACCGGAAGCGGATCGCTCACGTGCCAGGTTTGTCCCCTATCGTCGCTGTATATGGCCAGATTATAGCCATTGCGTATGCTGTAAACGCGCGCCGGACGCAGCAGTCGGCCGGCGTGGGGCGCCGCGCGTAGCGATATGCCGTGCTCCGCAAAGTGAAGCGCGGGCAAATACCCGTCCCGATCTAACGCATAGTTCGCCGTGCGCTCTTGCCAAGTGCGCCCGGTATCTGGACTGACGTACAGAGTGCGCGACGCGGCGACGCCTCCCTTGGGAGGATGCTCGGGATGCCCCCAAAAAAGAATCTCCCCCGTCGTTTCGTCGACCGTTGTACCACCGGCGTGAATCCCCTCTCCCACGGACGTCTGCCGGTCCCAGGTGGTCCCACCGTCTTCGCTCCGCCGCGTTACCAGCTGCTTGGCGCCCCAAGTTGCAACCACCGTCCCATCCGGTGCGACGACGACGTTGGGGAATCGCTCCTCTCCAAAAAGGTCCTGCACGCTTAGATCCGGCGCTCCGAGAAACGAGTCGAGCTCTCCGTCTCCGGGGTGTACTCCCTTCATAGTGTTCCTTTCATGCTTTCGAAGATCCGTCGGCAAGTGCGTCTCATGGCAGCAAGAGCGGATTCTTTGAGCGACTGATCATAGCATCTGCGTCCGTTTCGAGTAAGTTCATAGGGCGAGAAAGTTCGGAGTGCATATGCGCTACCCGCAGGCACTCCACAGCTAAATAAGGATCTCGGTGTCGACGGTGCAAATGGGCTGTGCGGGCTTAGACTTTGGGCACAGCGACCCACTATACGGCGTCAGCCCCACATGCTCCAGACTCCGTCACGCTACTATTAACGCGCTAAGCGTTCCCATGCGAACGCCCCCTTATATGACAAAAATAGCCATTATCGGCGCCGGGCTAGCAGGTCTGACTGCCGCACACGACTTGAAAGAGCACGCGAGCGTTACCCTATACGAAAAATCGCGCGGCGTCGGTGGCCGGCTGGCGACTCGACGCGCCGAACCCTTTGCCTTTGATCACGGTGCCCAGTTTTTTAAGGCGCGTTCCAAGGCGTTTATGGACTTTATCGATCCCATGATACAGGATGGAACGGTCCAACGGTGGGACGCGCGTTTTGCGGAAATTGAAGGCAGCACCCTAGTCAACTCTAAGCAGTGGGGCGAAGCACCCCCTCACTACGTGGGTGCACCGAGCATGAGTGCGGTGGGTAAATATCTGGGCGCCGACCTCGACATCCATTTTGAAACGCGCATCACCTCTATGCAGTGGTCGCACAACCAATGGCATCTACAGGACGAACGCGGAGAAACGCTGGCGCCCTGCGATTGGGTCCTTTCGACTCTGCCCGCACAGCAAGCCTTTGATCTACTGCCTTCTACGCTGCCTTCTCGTGCTGCGCTTGGCTCAGTAAAGATGCGCGGATGTTTCTCTCTCATGCTCGGCTTTGAGAACGCGCTGCCGATAGAGTTCGATGCGGCACTCGTGCGCGGGAGGGACATCAGCTGGATCTCCCTAAACAGCTCCAAGCCCGGACGGCCCAAAGCCTGCTCTCTGCTCGTGCACTCTACCAACCTATGGGCAGACGCGCATATCGAGGACGACCGAGACTGGGTGACGGACTACCTCTGTGATCAAACCAGCGAAGTTATTGGCTACGACGTGCATTCAGCGCAGCATAAGGCGGTTCACGGCTGGCGCTATGCCAACATAGGCAGACAGACGGGCGCCACTCATTTTCTGCACGCCGACCAGCGCGTAGGCCTGTGCGGCGACTGGCTTGTGCAGGGGCGCGTCGAGGCCGCCTTCAAAAGCGGTCGCGCCCTGGCAAACAGTCTTAAAGAAATTATTTAGAAAAAGGATCTCGTATGGGAAAAAACATTGTGATCATCGGCAGTTCCGGCGCCATTGGCGGCGCCTTCACGCAGCACCTAGCCGCTCTCCACCCCGATGCGACTGTGCACGCCTACTCCCGCACGCCGGCTGCGCATGCATCGCCGCCCGTAGTCCATCATCTCATCGACTACGCCGACGAGGCATCCATCGCAGCAGCAGCATCTCAAGCTGCAGCCGAAGCAGCCATTGATATGGTGGTCGTTGCGACGGGTATTTTACACACCGAAGAGATAAAGCCAGAAAAATCGCTCAGAGATCTCTCGGCCGACAAGCTCCAACACCTTTTTGCGGTCAACGCCGTCGTTCCAGCGCTGGTGGCCAAACACTTCTTACCCCAGCTGAACAGAGACCAGCGCTCGGTCTTTGTCGCTCTCTCTGCCCATGCCGGGAGTATTTCCGACAACGATATAGGCGGCTGGTACGCCTATCGCGCCTCTAAAGTCGCGCTCAATATGCTGATTAAAAACGCGGCCATCGAAGTGGGAAGGCGCAACAAACAGGCCGTAATCGTCGGCCTACACCCCGGAACGGTCGACAGCTATCTATCTGAACCGTTTAAAAAAAGCCTGCCCGCCGACAAGCTCTTCACGCCAGCATTTGCCGCAGAGCAGTCCATCCGCATGTTGGATCGACTCACGCCAGAGCACACGGGTAGATGCTTTGAATGGGACGGTCAGGAGATGGCTCCGTAGCGTGTCACGCTTGGTGGCGACACGCACTAGGATTGGCGAATGAGCCCCTCGTCACGGACTGCGTATTTCCGCCCACCTATCGACATCCATACAACGGCGTCGGATACGTGCTCCCGGTATGAAATGCCGGTCCCTCCGTTAACCAACACGAGGTCGTCGCCGACCTTCGCCACCTCCGTGTCTCCGTGCAAATGGGTTTCCACGGCCGGTTTCGACCAGCCGGCGTGATCCCAGCACAGCACGACGCCCAAGTTGCGTTTGGGCACTTCGATGCCATTTGGCGTGAAGCGCAGGTGATACTGCTGGAGCCACTGTGCGCTGTCTTTACCCCGCATTGGCGGCGGATCCCACCCTTCGGTCAGAGAGAAAAACCCCGCCCTGTTGTGCATCACATATCCATATAGAGTGCTGTTTCCACGCTCGGTCCAAAATGCGCGTTCCCCATCCGTTTCGAACGCACCCCACGAATGGATATTCCACTGCAAAGCAGAGGCCATACCCCGTTTGGCGACAAACTCGTCTACTAGCACTAGATAACGCTGCTCTTTGGCAAAGAGCACGTGCCGACGACAGCGATCGGCTCGGTCGGCGTAGCTGGCATCGGCTGTGCCCCGGAAATAGATGAGCGCCTCATCCTCGTGGGCATGCTCGATGGCGCCAACTGATTCGGGCGAGCGCATTATCTGGGGCGCATCGGACAGGGTTAGGCAGTTATGCGATTTTGTATGCCACACCCAGTGGGCGTGATGGTCCGATCCATACCCGGCATAATAGCCGCTAGGCATGGCCATAACTTCGCCCGCAACGTGCAGTATAAAGTCGTTGTTGTTGGCGTGAGAATGGCTGATCGAGCCAAAGGGCGAAGAGCGGAAAATAAAGGCGACGTCCCGATGTCGGACTTCGGGATCGGTGCGAATCGCGGCCCAGCCCACGTCGGCAAAGACGCTCAGCATGGACGGCGCTTGCCCCGTGCCATCGCGCCTGGCGCCCCTCAGGTCGGGCGCGGTTAGCAGTTCGGACGAAACGCCCGGCATTAGGCGCTCTTCCGGCGTCGTCATATCCTCCGCTTCCCTGCGCAAGGCCTCTGCATAGCCCACAAATTCATCGGTTGCCGTTTCGCGGCCAATCAGATCGGCCAGATCTGCGCCGCGCAGCCACGCGCTGCGCCAGCGCTCCGAATGATCGCCAAACCCCATCCACTGCGCGTAAGCCGGCAGCACCGCCCGACGCCATCGAGCGTGATTTTTCCAAAACGGCCTCTCGTACAGATCAATGCCCGTCCCCCGCTTAAGCGCCGAGGTAAACATCGTCATAATGCCCACATAGGCCTGTGCATAGGACAGTCCCTGCGCCCATCCTCCATCATCTCCCGCCCAGCTCGGCCACAGCCCGCATAGAACCGGACGCAGCCACGCCAGCCATCTCTTGGCTTCGGGTATATGCTCGTGGAATGTGAGACCGATAAAAGCCAGAAACACAATCTCGCGTCCGGCGTGTGAATCAAACCGCGTAATGCCGTAGGTGCCGCGATCGTGCATGTGTTCGTAGGTAATTTCACCGCGTCGTCGAAACTGTCCGATGACCTTTTCGCGCTCGGCGTCGGTAAACTGATCCCACACGTAGTCGCAGGCGTGACAGCCGTGCCAAATAACCGACATATGCGCCTCGTCGTTGTGCCCCAAGGAGCTCGGCCCCATTGGATCCCACTCGGCGATGGACGCCATCCGCTGGCAGGCTGCACGAGCGTAGGGCACGTGTCCAGTGACCAACCACGCCAGTCCCAGCGTCTCCGCGCCTTTAACAAAGCGCCTGGAGCCCCACATCGTCGGATACCAAACGTTCCAAAAAGCCGCGTAGTCAACGGTTCGGTCAGCTAAATAGGGCGGCTCTTCTATCTGGTGTGCCTCTAGCAGCAGTTGATCCGCATCCGCGATTAGCTGGCGCACAATCGGCTCGTCGGAATCGGCTCTGTCTCGGCGAAAGCCGTCGACGTCTTCGGGACGCATCAGCAGGCGCGGATGACCGGACGAAAAGCGCTCCAACCACGTGTCCACGAGCGGTATCTCAAGCGCGACCGCTTCTTCCCCTACTTCAAATTGGAACGTCTCAGAAACGGCGTCCCCCTCAAACCAGCGCCAGTAGTAGACGCCCTCGTCGAAAACCCGCTCCGGTAGATAGACCGGGTCGTCCAACGCTTCGACAGCTATACACGTGGTCTCAAACAGCCTGTCACGGGCGACTTCGAGTCGGAAGGGGGTTCCCTTGCCAATTGGTTTCCATGCAAAAACGGGGGGATTGGTTCCCACCTGCGTTTCGTGACGCGGTTGACGGGGGTCGATATGGGGATGCGGATGACGAGTATCTTTCATTAATAGCCTCAACGTGCATTTTTCATGGAGTTGGTATTTATGCGAGCGAGCACCGCGACGGTCTCATCTTAACGATCGCAGTAGGAGGGTGCAAACAGTATGTGAGCGCGTCGTCGCACATCCCGGTGGAAACCTCTTTACCCATTGTCTATACTGTCTTTATACATAGACAGGGAGCACTGCTAATGAACAAATCATCGGCCTCTTTTCAACCGCTAGACTTCGCACATAAACGTCCCGAAGAAATGGTAGATCAATCGGCTCGCTTTTACGATCAGATGCGGACTCGACGCACGGTGCGCCACTTTTCACAGCGTCCGATCCCCATGGAGGTCGTAGAAAACGCCCTGCGTGCAGCGGGGACCGCGCCGAGCGGCGCCAACCGACAGCCGTGGCATTTTGTCGTCATTACGGAGCCCGAACTGAAGGCGCAAATACGCACGGCAGCGGAGCGGGAAGAGCAGGCTTTTTACGGAGGACGCGCCCCGGACGAATGGTTGGACGCGCTCGCCCCATTGGGAACGGACGAACACAAGCCCTTTCTCGAAGAGGCGCCGTGTCTAATCGCCATCTTTCTCAAGCGATACGGCACCGACAAAGACGGCACACGCCAAAAAAATTACTATGCCATGGAATCAGTCGGCATCGCCACGGGCCTGCTCATAGCCTCTCTCCACCTGTCTGGCCTGGCCACGCTCACCCACACGCCGAGCCCCATGCAGTTTCTCCACGCGCTGCTCGAGCGGCCCGAAGAAGAGCGTCCCTACCTCTTGCTCGTCGTTGGCTATCCCCAAGACGATGCGCAGGTACCTCAGATAAGTCGACGCGGCATGGAGGAATTCACCCAGTTTCGCTAGGGCACTACACGGCCCAGTGATGCCACGGGTCCTCGTGAATAGCCGCTCTGACCCCCGCATCGTCCTGGTGGATCCAGCGCGAAAAGAAGCCGACGCGCGGCGATGGATTGACGTTTGTAGAGCCCGAATGACACAGCCAACCGTGCCAGAGAATGACATCGCCCGCACGCGCGATAAATTCGCGCGGCTCGATGCCGCTCTCATCGGTAAAAATACCCCAACCGCGCTCTTCCCACTCCGGCGTCTCGCGGAAGGTACCCTCAATCCGATCCGGATACTGGCGAAAGTAGCGATGG
>Ga0255767_1004336_pt1 | contig 11701 bp, 10 predicted proteins | sample 071ome_24_FD_179967 | JGI IMG/M metagenome (GOLD analysis project Ga0255767, IMG submission 179967) | Coastal salt marsh microbial communities from the Groves Creek Marsh, Skidaway Island, Georgia - 071402CT metaG (version 2) | ecosystem: Environmental > Aquatic > Marine > Intertidal zone > Salt...
TGTTTCTTTTTTTTTTTGTTTTGGATATGTGGATGATGTGAGACTGGTCTCCGATGATGACTCACCAAAACGATGATATGTATACAGTACTACATATACAGATATCCCCTGGGACGCCCAGTTCAAAGGCAAAAAAAAAATATCTCTCTCTCTCTCTCTTTCAAAAAACGTTTGTGCTGCGCGCGGCGCGCGATATGTATTAATAACAAGAAGAAGAAGAAGAAAGCAACACAAGAAATGCCCGCGCTGACGAAGAGATCTCTGGCGACTCGCCTGGCGCGATTGGAGAAAAAGTTGGGCGTGGACATCCACGACGAGGAAGAATTGAGAAAAGAACAAGAGGAGGAGGACGCATTGAAGAAGGAAAATGATGGAAAAGGGGGATCATCATCGGAGAACGACGGCGCCGGCGTCAAGTCGTTGAAAGACGTGCTCGAGGCGCACGTGTCTGGACTATCCGCGGATGGACTCGAATACGTCTGGTTCGATACGTCTATGCCTCTTTGGACGAGGTTCATCATCGGCCTTGTACTTTTTGCCAGCTTTGGTACGATGTTGTTTTTGATAAACGAAACCGTTGCCGAATATCGGTCCTACCCGTTCGCTACGAACATACAATTCGAAGAACGAAGAAACGCGAGATGGCCGGCGATTATTTTTTGCCCGAACCACGCTGAATTGAGCAGAGATAAGATGGAGAAAATCGTAGAGGGCGGAGTGGAGAGGTATTCAGACGCCGCGAACAAAACGTTCATGAAGTCGATGGTGAGAAAGTGCGAGTTCTTCGGTTTGGAGTGCGGCGAAGATGAAATCGATCAATATTGGACGGTGGAAAATTTAGGAGAGAGATATGGTATTTGTTTGGAGTTCAACTACAAGGACAAAGTGAACGACGAGTTTTGCGCCGAAGACGAGAACGGAGAAACGCACGAGACGGATTGCTTGTTTGGTTTATACGGAAATCAGTACGGTTTGAACGTCTTTTTGGATCCGCTTCTGCAGTTCAACTCGATCGACGAAAGTGATCCGTATACCGGCGCGACGGCGTTATACGACGCGGGCGATATCCATAAAAGGTATCACGGAGTGTACGTCGAGATTCACGGGACTAAACACGAAGCCATGCCCACATTCAGTTCCGTTTTAAGCGCCGTCGGTCAAGCTACGTTCATATCGATGAGCGAACGAGAGACGAGGCGACTCGGGAAGCCGTATCACGAGAAAGAGTGCAGTAAAGATCCACTGTATTCTAAATCTGTTTGTATCACCGCGTGCGAAGAAGATATCCACGATAAGTGTCAGTACGATACGACTAAAACGCTCGAGGAAAATCTGCACGGTGCGGATTCGAAATATCACGCGTGTTATAACAGAGAGATGGCGTCGGAAATCTGCCAATGTGATGAGCAGTGCGAATCGGACGAATTCATACCAATCGTGTCGACAACAGAAGTGCACCCGACCGCCTCCATCGATGCTACCATGAAGCCATCGACGGATTTGAACGACTACGCGAACGTTCACGTGTATTACAACGCCTTGAATTTGGAAGTTATCGAAGAGTTACCTGTTTTCAATTTCTTCGTCTTCATAGGCGTCATATTCGGACACATTGGTTTCTTCACCGGTTTCAACTTGATCTCCGTCACACAAATCGCGGTGTGCATCATTCATCTCTTGAAAAGAATCGTCGCGAAGAAATATTAAACGGAAGGCGTCGACGATGACGATGATATGATACGTTGATGTGTATTTTTTATTTGTACATACTATTTAAATATTACCGGTACAAGACAACTGGACACATTTCCCCATTCTTTTTGGTACGCGCGCGCATATTTATTCTCCGCGATGCGATGATTCAAAGTCTCTCCATTTTTGCTGCGATTGGGTGAAGAGCTTTGTTGTTGTTCTCGTTGTTCTCGTTGTTCTCGTCCTCGTTGCTATGAGCGACGATACGGTTATGAACATCCCACACGACGGCGACGACGAAGACGAAGACGAAGAGTTTGAGTTCTTGCTAAATTCAGTTCGATGCGGAGCGAACTTGGAGAGCGTGAAAGCGCGTTTCATGCAATCAAAAGCAAAAAAAGAGACGTGGTTTGATTCTTCTCGCTCTCCGTCTCTGTTGCACGCCGCGTGTTCTCGAGGAGATGCGCAGGTCGTGCAATATATACTAGAGGAGGCGAAGAAATATTTCTCAACTACAGGAGTTGCACAAAAAGAGAAGAACAAAAAGAACAACGCGAAGAAGAAAACGACGACGACGACGACGTCGTCGACAAGTTTGGAGGAGTATTTAGTGCTCCGAGACTTCGAGTCAGGCCATTCGGCGATGCACCGATGTTTATTTCACGGGCCCAACTTGACGTGCGCTCGAACGCTTTTGAGGTTCGCGAAGGAGCACTGCTCGAAGAAGAGGAGCGTGAACTTGTTGCATCAACCGACCAATTTTCGAGGGCACACTCCAATCGAGAGCTTATCGATAACGACGGCAGCCCTGGAAGAGAAGGATTATCATGATGATGATGATGATGATGATGAATCTAGAGGAAAGAGAAAAACGAGACATTTGCGCCGAAGAAGATCGGATGTCTTTTCGTGGGGCTCAGGCGTAAATTATACGCTAGGGACTGGGAACCATAAACTGAACACCGATGGAAGAAAAAGGATAGAGTATTTCGCAAAGCACCATTTGAACGTGACTTCGTTGAGTTGTTCTAGATTTCGTTCGTTTGCGACGACGAAAGAAGGGGAGGTATATTCGTGGGGATTAACCGATTGGAATAGCTATAGCAAAACGAACGATGAAGTACCAGAAAACAACGCATCTCCCGCACTGAAAAGGGAAGCTGACATGTTTCCGACGCTCATCAAGACGTTTATCGGCGGCGCTTGCTCGAAACCAAAGATTGTTAAAATCACGTGTTCAGAAAATTTCGCGCTGCTCGTGGATGACTCGGGAAGTTTGTATATCATGGGGAAAACATTCGGACTTTTTTCATCAACGCCCTCGGATGCTGGTAGTGCGAGCGATGGTAGTAACATCAACAGCGGCGAAGATGATAGTAATTGCGTACAGGTATTTCCCAGACGCATTTTCGGAGACGATAAGCGAGATCCAATCTCGCGAGAGACGTTTAAAGAGCAGCGAATAGTCGATGCGAGTTGTGGAAATGCACACGCCGTCGTTATCGACTCGAAAGGTCGATGCTGGAGTTTCGGAATAAATTCAACTGGTCAACTTGGGTTTCAAATAGATGCGAGTCCACGCGTGAAATTTCCAAGAGTTGTGGTCGGCATCGAAGGTGACTGTTTAAGCGTTTCATGTTCCGACGAGACGACCCTCGTACTCGTTCGGAAAAAGAGTAATAACGTGAATGCTATCGTCCGGTTCGGTTCTGGAGATTGTAAACCGAAACAAATCAGATGTTCTTCTCGTAGCATGATTATTAGCATGTCGTGCGGCAATATCATTTCGGCGTTTGTTTGCGAGAATGGAGATCTGTATCGATTTCACTCCAAAAAGCTCGATGATAACGAAGCGCAAAGAATAAATGAGTTCAATGCGGTGTCTTTCGTATCGTGCACGATGTCGAACTCGAGAGGCTGTGTTCTTAGTAGAAACGGTGATTGTTACGAGTTTGAGGTAAACGAGCGATCTGGCGAGTGCTCGGTTCTAAATCGCATCGTGGGCATAAAACGAGCGACTTTGATTTCGATCAGCGATAAGCACGCTTTGAGCATTTCGAATTGGACGGAACCTAAATTGATCCGAGTAGAAGATGAAGCAGAAGAAGAGAATTTACAATGCATCGCGTGCAGAGTTGTTTGTGAAGACGTTTTGGATTTGAGTAATTGCCTTGAGTGTCTCCAGAATCTTCCAAACTTAGCCATCGAAAGTGGAAAACTACTTGAGCAGTACGCGTACGAGTTTGCGGCTTTGAATTTAGACGCGCTTCTTGAGGTGTACGACGTGTTGGGTACGAGCGACGACGACGAGCACGAAAGCGATGCTGTTTTGAGTAGAATTGGGGAACAATACACCGACGGAGTAGAATTGACACTGGGGCTCGGATGGGATGTAGAAAAGACGTACGATCTCGTTCTAGCAGACGAAGAGGAAAAGAAGAAGAAGAAGAAGAAGAGAAAGAAAAAGAGAGAAGAAACGATGAGGAAGAGAACGAATGAGGTACCGGCACGGCCACCACCAACAAACAAAAATGACTCTCCAGAGCCGATATCATTACCGTCGTCGTCAAAACCGATTAAAATTTCTCTCACGTCCACAACGAAATACACTCAAAAGCAACTCCAACGTAACTCAATGCGGACGACGCCGCCAAAAAGCGTTGATTATAAACTCTTGAGTGAACGACGAAAGTCAGGAGGCATATTGAGAGCATTTAAGCCGATCATATTCACACAATGCGAAGAAGATGACGAGGAAGTGAACGATATGCACGACGAGGACCTTGAGACGGAAGCAAGATTGAAGGAGAAATTAAAATGGAAAGCAGATGGAGAGGAGCAAGAAGTGTCTTCGATATCGCGCGGTTTCACCGCCATGAGTTTGAAAGAGATTCAAGAGTCGCAAAGTAGAAATCCTTTACCATCGTTCAGATCTATGTTAGGTTCGCAAACGAAGAAAGAATTTTCGATGGAAATGTTCGAGACACGAAGTGTGCACAGAGAGGATGTGGCGGATTCATCTTGCACGAGTGTCACGGTGTCACTTTCTGCTCTGGCGAGACGGACGAAATCGAAAAAGCAGGTCGTTGATGCCTCGCCGGCGCCGTGGCTCGGTTCTAGCGGCTCGTTCGATAAGAATAAAGGATTTGTTGGAGGTTCAATATCGTCTCAACAAAGTCCTCTTCGCGATTTGATGCGTCAAGAGGAGGAGAAGCAGCAAGAGCGCAACGCATCGTCTACGCGTCCTATTTATGGATTCTCGCCGAATGCGTTTTCTTCAACTTCCCCTGGAAGCTGGTTCCCTTCAAACGATGCCGAGCAAGGAAAGAAACTCACTTTACTCGAAATCCAAGCGCAGGAGGAAAAGGAAAAAGAAGAGCGCGAACTCGTTGCCTTGGTGGCCGCGTTTGAAAAAGCTGAGAAGGACGGGCACAAGAACAACAGTGGAACGACGAAGAAGAAGAAGAATAAAGCAAAGACCGCGGGAGCAGCGGCGGCGACGACGATGACGACGACAAAGAAAATTCCCTCGGAGAATGCGCGCGCAGCTCCGGAGAAGGTAACGAGCGAGACACAACAGATGCCGCGAAAGCAGACGGAGAAGACGAAGACGACGACGACGAAGAAGAAGAAGAAGAACAGTGACAAGAAGACGATAACGCCTTCTCGCCTCCCGACGCCTCGCGCGAACGAAACTAGCAACACCATTGTATAATAATAAAAGTTACAGCAGCGATAGAGAAGAAGTAGTTTATTAGAAGAAGAATTCATAGCGCGAGCGATGAAAAGTAAAGCAGTTTTAAAGCACTCATTTTTTTCAATGATGATGCGTGAGAGTAAAATAGGATGATTGATTTTAGTACGTTAGCTCTCGTCCTTGGAAAGTCGCTCCCCTCCCAAAAAAAAAGCCCTTCGGGGCGTTCGTGGATAAAACCAAACTCACTGGCGGCTTTTCTTCTCCAGAGTGGAAAGCACGCCAAACGCACGTTCCTATCATCCAAAGCGCGTTCGAACACACACGCGCGCGCACACACACACACACACACACGCACGCACGCATAGATGTCTTTTTCCACGCACTCGTTAAAGTCCGCTTTACTCGTCTCTTCCTTGAACAACAACAAGAACAACAGCAACAAACGACTCTCCGCCCTCGCAAAGAAGAAAAGCGCATCGTCATCTTCATCGTTCTCGAAGACTACCGCCGCGGTGTGCAGAGGTACTGGCATCATCAACAACAACAGCAACAAGAGAAACAGCAAAAAGTTCGTTCCAATGGCGGGAGGTAAAGTTGGTCCGTCTGGCGAGGTGAAAAAAGTCGTCCTCGCGTACTCTGGTGGTTTAGACACCTCCATCATTCTCAAGTGGTTGCAAGACACGTACGGGTGCGAAGTCGTGACGTTTACCGCGGATTTAGGTCAAGGCGAAGAACTCGGGCCGGCCAGAGTCAAGGCGTTGAAAATGGGCGTCAAGGAAGAAAACGTCTTCATCGTCGACGTTCGAGAGGAGTTCGTGAAAGACTACGTCTTCCCGATGTTTCGCGCAAACGCGATTTACGAAGGGACCTACTTGTTGGGCACCTCCATCGCGAGACCGTTGATTTCGAAGAAACAAATTGAAATCGCGAATCAAGTCGGCGCGGATGCCGTGTGCCACGGAGCTACGGGGAAAGGGAACGATCAAGTCAGGTTTGAAATTGGCTATTACGCGTTGAAACCAGACGTGAAAGTGATCGCGCCTTGGAGAGAGTGGGATTTAGATTCCAGAACGAAGTTGTTGGCGTACGCGGACAAGAACGGGATTCCGGTTGCTGCGTCGAAGAGACAAGAGCAACCGTACTCGACCGATGCTAACTTATTACACATTTCTTACGAAGGAAACGCGTTGGAGGATCCGTGGGTTGAGTATTTGGAAGATATGTTCACGAGATCGGTGAGCCCGGAAAACGCGCCGAACGAACCGACGTACATCGAGTTGGAGTTCGAGAAAGGGGACCCGGTGGCGTTGAACGGAGAGAGGTTATCGCCGGCGGAAATGTTAACGGCGTTGAATAAACTCGGAGGTGATAATGGTATCGGCAGATTAGACATTGTCGAGAGCAGATACGTTGGGATGAAGTCGAGAGGTGTGTACGAAACGCCCGGCGGAACCGTTTTGTTAGCCATGAGAAGAGATTTGGAATCGATTTGCTTGGACCGAGGGGAGATGCATTACAAGGACGAGATTATGCCGAAATACGCGGAGCTGATTTACAACGGCATGTGGTTTTCGCCGGAAAGAGAAATGATGCAGAAAAGTATCGATCAAGCCGCGCAACACGTCAACGGCACGGTCAGAGCAAAGCTGTATAAAGGCAACGTCATTTGCGTCGGACGAAAATCGCCCAACTCTTTGTACGACGTCAACTTGTCCACGTTTGAAGAAGACGGCGGCGCGTACGACCAAAAAGATGCCGCTGGCTTTATCAAATTGAACGCGTTGCGATTGAGAACGTTAAAGAGAAGACGCACGGACGCTGGCAAGTAAGTTTGAGTTGGCGGAAAGAAGAGCGATTTTCACTACCTTTTTACTCACACTACGATTTAATAACACACACACACACACACACACACACACACACAGGTATTAACTAAAATTGAAACTACTATATACAGCACGTGGTGGTACAAATCTACATTACGCGACTAGTTTATAACCTTTACTTTTGGCAAACTTTAAGCAATCTTTTTCCGTCACTTCAATCGCCCAGTGTAACATCGTTTGTCGAACGACTGGTGAAATCGAGGCATCGTCGAAGCGTCTATTTGACGAAACAATCTTGTTTAAAAGATTATTCTTCCATCGGCCTTTTTCGCCGCCGACTCCGGTCCACCGCGATATTTGTCTCGCATCGTCCGCCGTTCGTCTTCCGAGATAAAATCTACAATACCATTGGAACCATCCTCTCGGATCTTGTTCGTTTATCCACCCGTGCTCTTCCCAGTAGTACTGGTCCTGCCCAGCCTTCACTTGATACAAGTTCCTGTGACTTTTGTAGACGCGATTTTCGTATAAACCTTTCGACATGTTCTCGAACCACTCCTCGGGAAACTCTTTCGACGTGACTAATATTGGACGTTTAAGGAAACCTTTTTTACCTCCTCGAGGATTGAAGTAGCACCCGCCAAACGTCCCGGCTTGAATTATTTCTTTCGGCGTCAGATTCGGTTGAAAGTGCGCTTGCGAGCTCGGAATATTTCGAAACGTCAGCTTCCCGGTCGTCTCGTCGCGCTTCAACACTGAATTTTCCGGGTACACTTCTTTCTCCTTCGTCGTATTCCTCGCCTGTTTATAGAACACGGCCGATTTCTGCGCCTCTTCTCGCGTCTTTGGCGGGTCGTACGTCCCGAACGCTCTCTTCTTTTCCGACGCGTTGCTTAAAGTTGGCGTCGATATCGAAACGTCGATTTTGTCTTCGGCGTAATTCACGGGTTTCCTCTCTCGCGCGCTCGTTCTTCTCATGAAAAGTAAAGGCTTTGATTTCGGAAGCGCAATCGTCGTCTCGTTCTTCTTCTGTTTCTTTTTACTCTCCTCGTGGTCCTGTAGGTACGGAAAAGCTTTCCTCTTTGCCTCTCCGAGCATTTTTTGCATCTTCTCCGCGTTCGCTTTTACTCGTTCGTCGCGTTCTCGCTCGTAAATTGTTTTTGACGACATTTTCTTTTTTACTTCCCCTTCACTATCGCACGACGAAATAAAAGAAAGAGAAAACGCGCGGGCGCGTGGTATCAATATCTCTCTGTCTCTCTCCGCGTGTGTGCGCGCGTCTTTTGCTCTGCCGCTGCTTCTTTTACCGCGCGCGCTGAAAAGGAAGAGAGAAAAGATTACGACACGGCGCGAAAGACAAAAAAAAATGCCGACGTCAAACAAACTTGTTTTTTCAAAAAAAAAGTGAAAAAAAAAACATCGAGAGAGAGACGAGAAGAGACGAGAGAGAGATCTTTTTTTTCTTTTTCTTCTTCTTCTTCTTCTTCTCGTTGTGTGAATTGGAAACTCTTCTTGGTTTTGGTCGTTTTGGTGGAACCGTGCGAACGCACTAACTACTCAACAGAGAACACTCACTAACAGAGACTCTGCAGACTTCTACGTGCCGACTGTTTTTCTTCCCTTCGTATCCACGACTTTTTGAGAACGACTGAGAACGACGCGCAGAAGAAGATACATAAATAACAACCGCGACGATGTTAACTGCGATAAGAATAACAGCACCGACGCAAAGCGCCGCCGGTTTGTCGTTCGTAATCTCGAACGGAACGCCCGGGCGAAAAACGACGACGACGACGACGACGCAGGAAAAACAACGGAGAGGAGCGGGAAGAGCGCGAAGAACGACGAAGAGAAACGGCTTCGGGCGGGCGTGCGTTTACGCGTCGTCGTCGTCGTCGTCGTCGTCGCCGCCGAAAATAGTCGTAACATCAACATCAACAACGTCGTCTTCATCGTCGTCGTCGTCAAAGTACGAAGTCACGGAAAAAGTTAAAATTGGTCCCAAGGGAAACGTGCAGTTGGACGTGAGAAGCGGACGGTTGTACGCGCAAGCGACGGAAAAGACAGCCACGTTAAAAGTAAACGGAAACGCGTGTTTTCCAGGAGTTGCGTACGTCATCAAACCAGAAGGTGCGACGTGCGAGATTGGTTCTCAAGGCGAAGACGAGGTGGCAATCTTTAACGTGTCTTTGGAAAACGCAAACGCGAACGCCGCGGCGAGCGCGGACGCGATGTCGGAGATGTTGGCGAAGAGCTTCGAAATGACGGCGAGTAAAGAGGTGCAAAACGCGTTGAAGGTAGAGAAAGTCCTCGCGGCGAAGAAATTAGCCATTCACACGAAAAATATGGATTTGCCTCCTTCGTGAGACGATGAAAACGTCGGTAGTTAAAATAGTAGTCATATTTATAGTGGTGTTCTCTTTATATATAGCAGCAGCGATAAAAGTGGGAAACAGCGCAGTCGAGTCCGTCTGCCACGAAGCTCATTGTTATTATTATCATAATTACGATGACATAGTATCGTTAGTATTTCTTTCGTTTACAATTTTTTGTGTGTTTTATATTGGCCCTTCTTCTGATGCTGCTAGCTTGAGAACGCTGTGACGTGCTTGTACAACTGAGTGCCGACGCGAGACACGCACAAAAATTACGACCACTGAGACCTGCCAGCCTTCTTCGCTTCTTCTCTTTGCTTTCTTGCAATCTCTCTCGCCTCCGCAGTCGTCATTCTCTTCGTCGTTCTCTTTTGCGGCATCTTGACGCCGTTCGCTCTTTGAAACGCCAAGACTTTGTTCATCAACGCCATGCGGTCAGAACCCGTGTACCTGTCGACTTCCTTGCCATCGGCGAAAAAGACGAAGGAGGGGACTTCGGTCACCTTCAAAGTCTTGGCCAACGCCTTGGACTCTTTGTTCTTGTCCGCGGTCAATCTCGCCCATCTCGTCGCACCTGCGGTGTTTCTGGAAAGAGAAACAACCGCCGGGAAGATCTTCAAGCATCCAGTCGGCGGATCGTTCTCGACGGAAACGTCGACAATCGCGAGTTGCTTGGAGCACTCGATGTCAACCGGAGCGATGAAACCCGGAACTTCTTGCGCCGGCATGCACAACTCCAAGAAATCCTTCAAGTCCGCTTCGGTTTCGATGTCGGTCAAAAAGTCTTGAACCTTCAATCCACCGGCACCTTCATCGCCGTAGTACAAAACGCCCTCGGCGATGGATTCGTGCGACCCGGCGCCAAAGCCAGAGTGTTGCCACAACAAGTCGCCGTGCTTGTAGTATTGGAACGTGGGGAAGTCCTTGATGCCGAGCTTATCGGCCAAGTCCTTGGCTCCGGAAGAGGATAAGATGTCGCATTCCAAGAACGTCACGTCCGGGCATTCTCTCGCGATTCTCGCCATCGACGCCGTGACTTGTCTGCACTCTTTGGCTTCGCTATCGGAAAAACCTTCGCACGCCTCGTCGGAAATTATGCCCAACATGACCAAATTATCGCCCGCTAAGGTCAAAGCCGCGTCTAACTCCTCCGCGCTGCTGATAAAGTTCGTTCTGGCGGCAACTTTAGCGGATTCCATCGCGCGACGTTCATTCCCAGTTGGCGGTGCCGCGTTGACAACCTGTAAGTTCTTCGATCTCGTCGTTCTTCTTTGCGAAGATGATCGAGAAAATTTTGTTTTTTCTTGCGCGACGGATCGCGTCGTCGTGGATGCAGAACAAGCAGAAGTGGAAAAAGCCATCTTTACGTCGTGTTATTCTTTTCTCTTTTACTCTCTTTTACTCTCTTTTGTCTCTCTTTTGTCTCTCTTTTTTTACGTGGAACTCTTTTAATCTCTCGCTCGGTTAAACGAATAAGAAGAAGAAGAAGAAGAAGAGTTTGCGCCCCGTTTGCGTGTAAGTGTGCGTGTGTCTTTTTTTGTGAAGACTGAAAGAAAGAGAGAGAGGTGCCTCTCATCGATTTTGATGAGAGTTGGGAATTCGAGCCAAAACAGGAGCGCTGACAGGATATTTTCTTTCCCTGGAAAGGATAAAGACGAGGCGAGGAAAGACGCGACGGAGACACGTCATTTTCTTCCTTTTTCTTCCTTTTTTGTGCCCCGATTTTTGATTTTTTTCATTTTTTTCTTTTCCTCTTCTTCTCTCGATCGTCGATTCTCGAGGGGGATGGATGACAAATGAGTCCACATCGAAAAAAAAAAAACGAAAAAACTACGTACAGAAGGTGAAGAAGGCGCAGGCAGCACTTACCGCGCTCAACTTTACTACATGAAACGTCTTCCTACGTTTGTATTCTTTTTTCCTACTACCATCATCACTACTACTAAAACTATTAAAACTATTAAAACTACTACCAATACTTTTCATTCATCGAAGACGTACCGCCCTCTGCTGACGACCGCGTGACCGGGCTCATTTTTTTTGCTCCCTTCGCGTTTCGCGTACCGCACCGAAGGCAAAGACGAAGCGAAAATGACTCGAACGACGACATC
>Ga0255767_1004347_pt1 | contig 11690 bp, 15 predicted proteins | sample 071ome_24_FD_179967 | JGI IMG/M metagenome (GOLD analysis project Ga0255767, IMG submission 179967) | Coastal salt marsh microbial communities from the Groves Creek Marsh, Skidaway Island, Georgia - 071402CT metaG (version 2) | ecosystem: Environmental > Aquatic > Marine > Intertidal zone > Salt...
AGAAAGGCCCGCTCTCGCGGGCCTTTCTTTCTACGGGAGTGACGGGACTTGAACCCGCGACCTCAGGATTGACAGTCCTGCGCTCTAACCACCTGAGCTACACCCCCGGGTTGCTCCTGGTGAGCGATGGGCGGTGACGGACTTGAACCGCCGGCCCCCTGCGTGTAAGGCAGGTGCTCTACCAACTGAGCTAACCGCCCCAACGGGCCGGAGGACAGTAGCAGGGCGCCGCGCCCGTGGCGGGCGCGAGCGGGATCAGGAGATCCAGTCCGGCGTGTCACCGTCGCCGGCGATGGCCGCAACTAGTTGGTCGGCCACCTCGCGCGGGTCGCGGCCCTGCGCAAGACCCGGCGGCGTGCCGGCGATGGGCCGCGTGGCGAGCCCGGTCTCCATGTGGGGCGGGCGAGCGTCCAGCACGCGCACCCCGGTCCGCCGCATCTCACGCCGGAACGCCATGTCGAAGGCGGTGAGCCCCGCCTTCGCGGCCGAATAGGCGGCCAGGCCGGCCATCGGCTGGGTGGCAACCACGGCGGATACCTGTGTGATGACCCCGTCCTTCCCCAGATGGCGCGTGGCGGCGCGCGCCACGAGGATCGGCGCGATCAGGTCGAGCTCCACGACCTGCCGGAGCACCTGCTCGTCCAGGTCGGCGACGGGGCCGAAGGCGACGCCGCCGGCGCTCATCACCACGATGTCCAAGCCGCCCAGGGCGCGCGCCGCCTCGTCCACGACGGCGTCGGGTCCGCCGGGGGCGGTGAGGTCGCCGTCTATCTGGGGTGCCTCGATCTCCTGTGCGAGGGAGGCCCTCCGGTCGGCATCGCGGCCATGCACGGCCACCCGCGCTCCCCGGGCGGCCAGCGACCGCGCAACTTCCGATCCGAACCCGCCCGTCGCGCCAATTACCAGTGCCTGTGCCCTTTGAATATCCATGCCGTCACGATAGATCGCCCGCAGTCGTGAGCGGGTGCGTACGGCTAAGGGAGCTCCTCACCCGCCTCCGCGTCGGGTTGCGCGCCCGTGGGATGCGGACGGCCGCGCAGGTACGCGTAGATGGCCACGCCCACCAGCGCCCCGAGGATGGGCCCTATCAGGTACACCCAGAGGGCCGCGAAGTCCCCCGTGGCCACCGCGGGGCCGATGGAGCGGGCAGGGTTCATCGACGCGCCCTCCACCAGGCCCATCACCAGCCCGATGACGGCGACGGTGAGACCGATCGCCACCGCGGCCAGTGCGCCCTGCGCGCGGGTGTCGGTGGCCACGGCCATCACCACCAGCATCAGTACCGCCGTGATGGCGATCTCCACCCCTACGGCACCCAGGTCACCCACCTCGACCGGCTGGGTGCGCGACAGCCCGCTCGCCGTCCCGAACATGCCCGCGATGGCCAGCGCGCCCGCGATGGCGCCCGCCACCTGCGCGGTCCAGTACGGCAGTACCTCGCGCGCTGGGAAGTGGCGGCCGGATGCGAATGCCAGTGTGACGGCGGGGTTGATGTGCGCGCCGGATAGGTGGCCGATGGCGAAGATGACCATCGCGACGATGAGGCCCCAGGCGATCGCCACCCCCACATGCCCGCCGAGCCCGCCATCGGTGCGGAAGTCGACCGCCGCGGCGGCGCAGCCGCCCGCCACCAGCAGGAACGTGCCGAGGAACTCGGCGGCGAACCGTCGAGGCAGGTCGGGGGCCGCGTGCATGGCAACACGGTACCGGCGGGCGGCCCTACCATCCGCCGCATGACGACCTCGGTTGCACTGGCAGGGAACCGCGCGATGCGCGTGGAGCGCGTATTCGATGGAACGCCCGGGCGCGTGTGGGCGGTAATGACCAACCCTGCGCTCATCCCGCGGTGGTGGGGCCCTGCACACCACGATCCCTCGGTGGTGGAGATGGACGTACGCCCCGGAGGGCGGTGGAGGTTTGAACTCGCGGGCGGGAACGGCGCGGTGTTCGGGTTCTCCGGTGAGTACCTCGAGGTCGCGGCTCCGAACCGGCTGGTGCAGACCTTCGTATTCGACCCATTTCCGGATGCAGGCACTACCGAGTCGCTGGTGCTCAAGGATGAGGGCGGGGGTCGCACGCTCCTGCGGGTGGACATCGTGCACCCGACTCCGGAGGGTCGCGACCAGCAGCTGGCCAGCGGGATGGAGCAGGGGATGCGCGCCACCCACGGCCGCTTGCAGGCGCTGGTCACGGACCCGGCCTTGTCGTAGCGCGACGCCGCCCGCGAGGGAACGGCGCACGCGTGGCGAATGCCCGGCCAGTGATATCTTTTAGCAACGAAGACGAATTCGACGACGGGCATGGGCCCGGTTCCTCGCAAGGAGGGACGAACATGAAAGCGATGCGCGAACCGCGCGACCGGCGCACCACCGAGGGAGTGGTGGCCCACTACAGCCGGGGTGGCTTCGGCCAGTACCATCGGCTCGACTGCCCTGATGCCCCGCACCGGGGTGACCCCGGCGTGCGCGACACCATCCACGGGCCGTGGCGCTACCTCGCCGCCCATTGGGCGCCGTGCCCGGTGTGCCGGCCGCCCGCCGATGCGCTGCCGGCTGACATCGGCATGCAGGCCGCCTGATCACCGCCTGGCCGGTAGCCTCACGCTTCCTGGCCCCCATCGTCTAGCGGTCCAGGACGCCGCCCTTTCACGGCGGTAGCGCGGGTTCGAATCCCGCTGGGGGTACTCATCCGACGCACGGTGTCCCTGCGCGGGCGTGACGACCGTCCGGGAAGCGTACCCCGTCGCATTCGGAGGCCTTCCGTGGCGGCCGCGGTCTGGTGGAATCCCGGGCGGTACCCGACTCATCCGAAAGAGACCCCATGGCCGACCTGCCGCCTGTTGCTCCGATGCCGAAGTTCCTCACCGCCGCGATCACCGCGATCGTGTGCGTGGCGATCGCCGTCACGGTGCTCATCCTGGTCTTCAACGCTGCCGGCTAAGACCCCCCAAGCGCGGTGCCCAGGGCGAAACCCGCCGCCGCCAGCCCAATCCCCCCGATCAACGGGCCCACCACGTTGAGCAGCGCTGCGCTGATGCGGCCCTGCTCGGCCATCCCCTCGGTCTCGATCATCCACGTCGAGAACGTGGTGTAGGCGCCGAGGAATCCGGCGCCCGCCACCAGCAGCACCCCGCGTGCGGGCCCGGCACCGCTCAGCACGCCCAGCACGAACGCGCCCAGCAGGTTGACGGTCAGCACGCCCCATGGCGCGCCCCGACCGGATACGGCCATCACGAGGCGCCCGGTGCTGTACCTAGCGACCGCTCCGAGCGCACCCGCGGGGGCGACCAGTAGCCACGCCAGCGCACTCATGCGAGCACCGTCCGCAAGAGCCGCCGGGTGGCCATTACCGCGGCAAGGCCCACGGCGACGCTGACAATCAGGTAGACGACCGCCGTGCCCGACATGCCGTCGCGCATCAGGACCACGGCCTCTACCTGCATGGTGGAGAAGGTGGTGATCGAACCGCAGAACCCGACGGCGGCCAGGGGATGAAGCCAGTGGGGTAGCCGTGGCCGCCATGCCAGGACGGCCGCCACGGCTGCGAGAAGTACCGTACCCCCGATATTCACGGCGAGTGTGGTGATGGGCCAGCCGTGGACAGGCCCCGCCTCGCTGAGGCCGGCCCGGAGCAGGGCGCCGATGGCCCCACCGGCCGCGATGGCCGCCACGGTTGCCCCGCGCTGCTTCACCCGTCCAGCCTAACCGCGGCGCGTCGGGGCCGGACCACTGGCGCCCGCGGCGCGGATCAGGTGGGAGTGGTCGTCTCCTCGGCCACGCGCCGCTTCACCCGGGCCAGCATGCCGGCCATCCCCCGCATGCGCAGCGGGGTCACCAACTCGTCGAGGCCCATCGACAGGTAGAAGTCGTTGGGGGTGGCAAGCACCTCCTCAGGCGTGCCGCCATCCAGCCCCTGGTGCAGCACGGATGCAAAGCCGCGCGAGGTCGGGGCCTCCGGTGGGGCATCGAAGAACAGCTGCACCTGATCAGGCGTCACCTCGACTGCGAGAAACAGGGGCGCCTGGCACTCCTCCACGGGCTCCATGGAGTCGCGGTCGTCCACCAGCCGGTCGGGCAGGGGCGGGAGCGCATTGGCGAAGTCGAGCAGCAGCGGCAGCCTGAGCTCCTTCGGCGTGTCCGCGAACTCCTCGACGATCTCGTGGAGAGCGTCCCTCACTTCTCGATGGGCACGCGCACGGCGTTGCCCCACTCCACCCACGATCCGTCGTAGTTGCGCACGTTGTCGAAGCCCAGCAGGTGGGTCAGCACGAACCACGTGTGGCTGGACCGCTCGCCGATCCGGCAGTAGGCGATCACGTCGTCACCCATGCCCAGCCCGATCTCGTCCTGGTAGATAGCGCGCAGGGCATCCACCGGCAGGAAGGTGCCGTCATCCTCATTCGCGGCGCGGCGCCACGGGACGTTTGCGGCCGTGGGGATGTGCCCACCGCGCAGCGCGCCCTCCTGCGGGTAGTCGGCCATGTGCAGCAGCTCGCCGGAGTACTCGCCGGGGGAGCGCACGTCCACCAGCTTGCCGTTGCCGATGTGGGCCAGCACCTGCTCGCGGTAGGCGCGGATGACGCTGTCATCGCGCGCGGTCACCGGGTACTCGGCGGGAGCGGGGGAGGGCACGTCGGTGGTCATGGGGCGCCCCTCGTCCATCCACTTCTTCCGGCCCCCATCCAGCAGGCGCACGTCGGCGTGCCCGAACAGCGAGGTCACCCACAGGGCATAAGCCGCCCACCAGTTGTTCTGGTCGCCATAGAAGATGATGGTGGTGTCGGGGGTGATGCCCTTCGCGCTCATCAGCGCGGCGAAGGCATCGGCGTCCACGTAGTCGCGCGTGAGCGGGTCGTTCAGGTCGGCGTGCCAGTCGATCTTCACCGCACCGGGGATGTGCCCGGTGTCGTACAGCAGCACGTCCTCGTCGCTCTCGGCCACCACCAGTCCCGGGTCGTCCAGGTGGGCGGCCAGCCACTCGGTGGTGACCAGGCGCTCGGGGTGGGCGTAGGCCTGGATCTTGGGATCCTGATCGAACTCAACCGGCATGTGGGTGCCTCCCGGCGGGTGCGTTGCTCATCATCGTGGATAAGTAGTATCGCACCGTCGCATCAGTGATGTGGATGGTTGTGACCGCCGTCACCGGCCCTTGGTGGAGAAGTGCTGGAACTCCGAATAACACCAGCCTCCACCTGCATGCAGCCACGCGATGCGCGGTTCCGGTGTTGCCCACGGGGCAACGCAGAACCATGCTCTGAGCGGACGCAGCGGGAGGGTTGGCGCAACAGGGGCACTCTGATGCCCCTGTTGCTTGCCAACTCGGCCACTTGGAACCTTGGAGGGTCAAGTGCTGGATGACAACACACGGGAACTGCTCAGCGGCCCCAACTACGTGCATGTGGCCACGCTGATGCCCGACGGCTCGCCGCACTCGGTTGCCATGTGGGGCGGGGTGGAGGGTGACAGGGTCATCATCTTCACTGGGTCACCCGCCAGCCGCAAGGCGCGAAACCTGGCCGCCGACGGTCGGGTGGCCATGTCGGTGACCGACCACCGGAACCCCTATCGCACCGCGCAGCTGCGCGGGCGGGTGGCAGAGACGCGGCATGGCGCCGAGGCGCTGGCGGCCATGGATGAGCTGTCGGACAAGTACACCGGGGAGCCTTTCCCGTGGCGCTCTGAGGAGGGCACGCTTTACCTGATAGACGTCGACTGGTCGCGGTTCGCGGAGTTGCCCTTCACCCACGCGCCCGTGCAGGGGTAGGGGCCACCCCCCGCCCCCGAACCCCGCCCCGCAGGTCCGCTAGGTCGGGCAGCCGGTGTAGGTCGTTCTGCCGTTAGGGCAGATGGTGTTGCCCCAAGTGACGCCAGTCAGGTTCGCGCCTTTCAGGACCGCGTCAGTCAGGATCGCGTCGGTCAGGAACGCCCCGGCCATGTTCGCGCTCGTCAGGTTCGCCGCGCCGAGGTCAGCTTCGGCCAGGATCGCGTCGGTCATGTTCGTGCGGGACAGGTCCGCGTCAACCAGGATCGCGCGGTACAGGAATGCGCCGCGCATGGTCGCGCTCGTCAGGTTCGCGCGGTACAGCTCCGCGTCGGTCAGGATCGCGTCGGTCAGGTTCGCGCCAGTCAGGTACGCGCGTGTCAGGTTCGCCGATTGCAGCATCGCGTCGGTCAGGTTCGCGCCGGTCAGGTTCGCCCCCCGGCAGTTGGGTGCACATGAGGGCGTCCGGTGGCTCCGCTTCCGCAACTCCGCCCGGGCGTACTGGAACTTCGCGCCCTTCAGGTTCGCCCCCCGAAGGTCGGCGTACTTCAGGTTCGCACTCCTGAGATCAGCCCCCTGGAGGTTCGCCCCGCGAAGGTCAGCGAACCGGAGGTCCGCCCGGCGCAGATTGGCCTTCCTCAGATCGCCGTGGTGCTTCACCTTGCCGCGCAGATTCGCTCCCACGCACTTCGCCCCACGCGTGAGGGTGCAGGTGCGCTTCTTGCCGTTCACTGCGTAGGTGTGGGTCTTGTCCCAGGTGCCGGACTTCGCAGAGGGCAGCGCCTTGCCGATGAGCGGCTCAGAAACGTCAATCCCCGCACTCGCGCTCCCCGCCACCGCGAGGGTGACGGCAGCGGTGACGGTCAGGGCGAGAAGGCGGGAGATCATGCGGCGAGGGTAACGAGTAGGACGAACACGTCGCCGTACGCAGATCGCCGGCTCATAGTGAGGATGGAAAGGGTCTCTTCCGGCCTCTAACCAATCTTGGCCCAGCCAACTTCCTTTGTGTTGAAGCCATTCCGCTGCGCCCAGGGGTTGTTAGGGCCCCATTCGGTGATCAGAGGCTGGTCTGGCCATGGGGCTATTCGACGAACGATCCGAAGTGTGATCTTGGCGTTGCTCGGCGGATTCTTCGCCAATAGAGGAGCCAACCCCATGAGATCCTCAGTCAGGATCGGACCAGCGGAACTCGGCAACTGCAAGGGAGGCCGCCAGCCCCAGGGCCGCGCCCGCGACCGCCAGGGTCGCGATGGTCGCCCGCACGGGCCGCGGGGCTAGCGGCGCCTGCCGGATGACCAGAGCAGCAGCGCTCCGAGCACGGCCGCCAGCACCGATCCGCCTAGCACGCCGATGCGCGCCGCGGTCTCGATGGCCGGGTTGTCGAAGGCCAGGTCGGTGATGAATAGCGAGACGGTGAAGCCGATGCCGGCCACCGCGCCCACGCCGATCACCTGTGACCAGCGGGCGCCGCGTGGCATGGAGCCGAGGCCTGAGCGCACCGCCAGCCACGTGCCGAGTGAGATGCCGATGGTCTTGCCCACCAGCAGGCCCAGTGTGATGCCGAGGGCGGCGGCAAGGCTGCCCTCGGCCGAGAACGCATCGGTGCCGAACACGATTCCCGCGTTGGCCAGCGCGAAGATGGGAAGGATGACGAACGACGACCACGGATGCAGCGCGTGCACCGTGCGGCTGAGCGGTGACACCGCCTGGCGCGAGAGCTCAGCCAGGTGCATCCACGACTCGCTGTCGGCGTCGGGTCGTTGTGGATCGTCGGATGTCTCATCCGCCACGCGATGCGCCTCGGCCGATACCGCGGACGGCCGTTGCAGTGCCACAGCCGGCATCAGCAGGCCCACGGCCACGCCGGCGATGGTGGCGTGCACGCCGGATGCCGCGGTGAAGGCCCAGGTGAGGATGCCAAGCGCGATGTAGGGGATCCCGGCTTGCACGTGCATGCGCGTGAGGATCCAGAACACGATGAGCGTGCCGATGGCCGCGCCCAGCCACGCCGCCTGAATGCCGCCGGAATACGCCACGGCGATCACGACGATCGCGCCGATATCGTCGATCACCGCCACGCCCAACAGGAACGCCCACAGCGACGAGGGCACCCGGGTGCGAAGGGCGGCGAGCACTGCGAGGGCGAACGCGACGTCGGTGGCCATGGGGATACCCCACCCGTGCTGGGCGGGCCCACCGGCGGTGAAGGCCAGATAGATCAGCGCCGGAAGCACCATCCCGCCCAGGGCCGCGGCGAAGGGCACGGCGGCCGCCTTGCGGTCGGACAGCTCGCCCACCGCTAACTCGCGCTTCACCTCGAGCCCGATGAGCAAGAAGAACAGGGTCATGATGCCGTCGTTCACGACCTTCATCAGGTCGGTGTCCAGCACCATGTCGCCCCACCCGATGGTGATGGACGTCTCCCAGAAGGCCTCGTAGCCCGACGGGTTCACGTTGGCCCAGATGAGGGCCACGATGGTGGCGGCCAGCAGGGCCGCGCCGCCGGCGGCCTCCCACGCCATGAACGACCGGATCGGGCTCGCGATGAGGCGCGCGGAGGTGCGCGGAGACCGCGACCACGTGGGGACGATGCGCTGCTCGGGGTCGCTGGGCACGTAAGCAGCGTAGCCCGAACGCCTGATACACCCTCATGACAATCACGTCACGAACCCGACGACGTGTGACCCTGAGGGCTGTCCCCGGCAGGGCGGCTCTCGCCGGAGCGCTGGTCATCATGTCGACGGGCAGCCCGCATCCGCGGCGGTGCTATGCGGAACCGTTACGTGGGTCATAGACGGCGACACCATCTCCGTCTCATCGGGCCGCGTCCGCACCACCATGTGCCTGATCGGCATCGATATGCCTGAGACCAAGCGGCCAGATATCGGCCCGGCGCTTCCGCGTGGTGGGCGTGGACGTCCACCGCTTCGACAGCGATGGCGACGGCATCGCGTGCGAGGGTTCGCGCTAGGCGCGCACCGCCTCCCCGGCTCCGTTGGGCACCCATCGGCTGGACGCCCCGCCGGCGCGGGAGAGGTTCCACGCCGAGTTGACCAGCCCCACGTGCGAGAAGGCCTGCGGGAAGTTGCCCAGCATCAGCCCCGTAGAGGGATCCCATTGCTCGGCGATCAACCCGACGTCGTTGCGCAGTGACAGCAGCCGCTCGAACAGGGCGCGGGCCTCGTCGTCGCGCCCGGCCATGGCCAGGTTGTCCACGAGCCAGTACGAGCAGAGCAGGAAGGCGCCCTCGCCCGCCGGCAGGCCGTCCACGCCCTCGCTGCCCTCGTCCGCGTAGCGCATCACCAGGCCGTCGCGGGTGAGGTCCCGCTGGATGGCCTCCATTGTGCCGATCACCCGGGGGTCGGTGGCGGGCAGGAACCCCACCAGGGGGACCATGAGCAGGCTGGCGTCCAGCCGCGGCACGTCATATGCCTGCACGAACGCGCCGAGGTCGGGGTCGTAGCCCTCGCGGCACACCTCATCGTGGATCTCCTGCCGGATGGCCTTCCAGCGGTCGGTCGGCCCCTCCAGCCCCGACTCCTCGACCGCCCGGATGGCCCGGTCGAACGCCACCCAGGCCATCATCTTCGAGTGCGTGAAGTGCCGTCGCGGCCCCCGCACCTCCCAGATGCCCTCATCCGGCTCGCGCCACCGGCTTTCCAGCGCTTCCATCAGCGCGAGCTCGAGCGACCACGCGTCGGGATCGGGCTCCACGCCGATGCGCCGGGCCACGTGCAGCGAGTCCATCACCTCGCCGTATACGTCCAACTGGAACTGGTCCACCGCGGCGTTGCCCACCCTCACGGGCTGGGCCCCTCCGTAGCCGCCCAGCCATGGAACCTCCCACTCCGACAGGCGGCGCTCGCCCCCCGGCCCGTACATGATCTGGATGTCCTCGGGGTCACCCGCCACCGCGCGCAGCAGCCAGTCGCGCCAGGCCACCGCCTCGCGCGTGTACCCGCCCAGCATCAGCGCGTACAGGGTGAATGACGCATCGCGCAGCCACCCGTAGCGGTAGTCCCAGTTGCGCACGCCGCCGGGCTGTTCGGGCAGCGACGTGGTGGCCGCGGCGATGATGGCCCCGGTGGGCGCGTACGACAGCGCCTTCAGCGTGATGAGCGAGCGCACCACGGGCTCGCGCCACTCGCCTTGGAATGGGCACCGCGAACTCCAGCCCTCCCACCATGAGAGCGCCTCCACCAGGGCGTGCTCGGGGTCCGGCCCGGCGGGGGCGGGCAGGTGCGAGTCGTGGTGGTTCAGGGTCATGCCGATCCGCTCCCCGGCGTGCACGGTGAACCGCGCGACCATGTCGCCTTCCACGCGGCCGTGGTGCACGGATGAGACCAGGCGGAGGGCCTCCGGACCGGAGATGAGGTCCGCGCCCTCGGGCAGGTGCCGCACCCACGGCCGCGTGCGGCCGTACTCGAAGCGCGCGGACACCACCGACTCCATGGGCACGTCGCCCTCCACGCCCTCCACGATCCGCACGATGCACGGTCCGGTCGGCTCAGGCGACATGAAGTCGATCACCCGCACGGTGCCCTGGTCGCCCACCAGCGTGGTCTCAAGCACCAGCGTCTCGCCCACGTACCGGCGTGTGGATTCACGCACGCCGGAGTGCGGCGCCATGCGCCACTCCCCGTTGTCCGGGCTGCCCAGCAGCGAGCAGAAGACGGCCGGGCCGTCGAACCGCGGGGTGCAGAACCAGTCGATCGTGCCGTCACGGGCCACCAGTGCGCAGGTGCGCTTGTCGCCGATGAGCGCGTGGTCCTCGATGGCCCGGGCGGGGTTCACGGCCGCCACTATCCCAGATGGGGCGGCGCATGCGGCACCATTCAGGTCATGGATGTCACCTTCGCCCCGTCACCCGACGACATGCTCACGTGGATCGCCTCCGATCCCGGCTTCATGCAGCGCGCCTCGCACGCGCTGGTGGCCGGCTCCGGCACGTGGCTGGTGGATCCGGTGGACCACTCCCGGGTGCGCGACCGGCTGGCCGCGCTGCCCCCGGTCGCGGGCGTGGTGCAGTTGCTCGACCGCCATGGGCGCGACTGCGCGGCGATGGCCGCCGATCTGGGCGTGCCCCTGGTGATTACCCCGCGTGAGGAGGTGCCCGGGGCGCCGTTCCGCGTGATGGTGGTGCGCGACTCCCGCGGCTGGCATGAATCTGCGTTGTGGTGGGATGACCGCCGGGCACTGGTCGTGGCCGAGGCGGTCGGCACCGCGCCCTACTTCCGCTCCCGAACCGGCCAGGTGATCGGTCCGCACCCGATGATGCGCGTGTCGCCGCCCCAGGTGCTCGTGGGGTCGGGCGCGCGGCATGTGCTGATGGGCCATGGGCACCCCGTGCACCGGGATGATGCGGGTGCCATGGTGGATGCCGCCGTCACCGGTGCGCGCGGGTCCACCCCCCGCTGGCTGCTGTCACTCGTGACGGGCTCGGTGCGGCGGCACGACCGGCGCTCGCCTAACGTCACCCGCTGATGAACGGACAGCCGGCTCCGCCGCCGGCGCCCGCGTCCGCAACGGACGGCCCCGGGCGCGGCCGCCCCCGATGGGTCCAGCGCCTCACCTCCATGCCGTGGTGGGCGTGGATCGGTGTACCCCTGGTGGCGTGGCTCGCCAGCCGCCTGTTCGTGACGGCCCTCGGCGTGATCGCCAGCACCACGCTCGGACGCGCCGAGATCGGCCTGGACCAGGCCGTGCCGCGGGCGCTCAACCTGCTTGGCTCGTGGGACACCACCTGGTACCTCGACATCGCCCGACGCGGGTACGCCTTCGACGTGGGCCAGGTGGGGGAGGTGTTCACCAACGTCGCGTTCTTCCCGCTCATGCCCATCGTCATGTGGGCGGCGCTTGCAGTGGGCCTCAACCCGTTCTGGGTGGCCCTGCTGGTCTCCAATGCGATGTTCCTGGTGGCGCTGGTGGCG
>Ga0255767_1004350_pt1 | contig 11685 bp, 10 predicted proteins | sample 071ome_24_FD_179967 | JGI IMG/M metagenome (GOLD analysis project Ga0255767, IMG submission 179967) | Coastal salt marsh microbial communities from the Groves Creek Marsh, Skidaway Island, Georgia - 071402CT metaG (version 2) | ecosystem: Environmental > Aquatic > Marine > Intertidal zone > Salt...
GCCGGCGGCCCGCAACTCATCATGGGCGGCAATCTTTTGATCCACCTGGAGGGTAGAGCATTCGATGAGCACCTGACCCCTCTTGCCGGCCTTGATGACCTGCGCCACCACGTCCTGCAGCGCGGCGTAGTTGGGGAGTGATGCAATCACAATGTCGGCTTGCACCGCAACGTCCGCGGCGTCCTTGGCCGCTGTCAGGCCCAACGCATCCAGCGCGTCCATGCATTCGGGATTAATGTCATAGCCGCAGACACTGAACTGCTTTTGCAGAAGATTCCCGGCAATATTGCCGCCCATCGGACCCAAGCCGATGACGCCTACCGTCTTACTCATGATTTCTTTCTCCCAGGATCAGGCTGCCAGACCTACTGGCCGGATTGCCCACCCTTGTTGACCACATTCCGGATGACATCCAGCACCACATTGGTCGCCGTGTCGATCAGCACCGCATCATTGCCGACAATGGCGCGTTCTGTGCCCTCCTTGGGCGGCCCCAGCTTGGCCTGAAGGTCTTCCGGGAACTCGCTTTTCTGCAGGCCCGGCGGCAGTTTGCCGTTCCGTTCCAATTGCTTTTGCAAGCCCGGAGGAAGCTTGTCCCGTTTCGCCAGTCCGGGCGGCAGGCCTTTGCCCCGCCCACGGCCCTTGCCTTTTCCTTGCTTGTTTTTGTGCTTTCCACGGCCCGCCTTTTTGCCGCCCTTGTCGCCATCGTCGTCGCGGGCTTCCTTGTCATCATCATCGTCATCGTCGTCTCTTGAGGCGGACGAGTTCTGGCCGGTTGTCTGGCCGGTTGTCTGATTGACCGTGTTGTTCACCGTTTCCCGGATCACCGTCTGCACGGTCTCGCCGACCGTCGAGGTGTTTTCCGCGCCGGTGGCTTTCGCAGCCGCAGCCCCCAGCACTTGACGGATGATGGATTTTTCCGCCTCGCTAAAGAGCGTTCCGATCACGTCATTTTGCGGCCCCGGCTGTTGCGGCGTCGGTTGCTGCGGTGGGGGCGTAGACTGGGCCAACGCCGCTCCGCTCACGAATACAGCAAGGCTCAGTATCAAAAGAAATCGCATCATACGTCTGCTCCTTATTTTTGTGTTTCGTCCCTCAAGAGCAGACACTCAATTCTTTACCCGGCTCTATAGTCGGCGAAACCCTTGCCCTCCTCGGCCAGGGATTTCAGCAGACCGGAAGGCTTGACCCAGTCGCCGTAGTCTTCGTGCAGGGCCAAAACCTTATCATAGATATTGTCCAGGCCCACTAAATCCGCATAGAACATCGGGCCACCCTGATAGCGGGGAAAGCCATAGCCGTAGTGCCAGATAACATCGATGTCGCTGGCGCGAATGGCGAGCCCCTCTTCCAGCACCTGCGCGCCGGTATTGATAATCGAATACAAATACCGTTCCAGAATTTCCTCATCGGTGTATGTCCGGCGGGTGAAGCCCAACTCTTCCGAGGTCTTAAGGATCAATTCCTCGATCATCGGTTCGGGCGCGCCCTTACGGTCGCCGTCGGCATAGGTATACCAGCCGCCGCCGGTTTTTTGGCCGTAGCGTCCGGTCTCGTAGACCCTATCCAGGATCACCGATTGACGCCGGTCGCCCGTCTTTTTCTTCTGCTCTTCACGGATCAGATAACGTACATCGATGCCGGCCAAGTCGTTCATTTGGAACGGCCCCATGGGGAAGCCGAAATCATAGATGACCTTGTCAATCTGCCAGGGCAGTGCGCCCTCTTCCACCATGAACTCGGCGATCCGAGCCGCCACATGCAGCATCCGGTTGCCCACGAACCCGTCGCCCACGCCGACCAGCACGCCGGTCTTTTTGAGAACCTTGGAGAGGTTCATGAGCGTCGCCACGGTTTCCTTGGACGCAGCATCGGTTCGGACATTTTCCATCAGCTTCATGACATTGGCCGGGCTGAAGAAGTGCGCGCCGCAGACCTTGTCGGGCCGGCCCGTGGCCGCACCAATCTCGTTGATGTCCAGCGAAGACGTGTTGCTGGCCAGGATTGTTTCCGGCTTACAGGCGCTATCCAACTCGGCGAAGATTTTCTTCTTCAAGTCCATATCCTCGAACACCGCCTCGATGACGATGTCCGCGTCCGCCACATCGGCGTAATCCGTGGTGCCGGAGATCATTCCCATGCACGCGTCCATGGCGTCCTGGGTGATCCGCCCGCGGGAGACGGAACCGGCATAGTTCTGCTCCACCTTGTCCAGGCCTGCGGCCAGCGCATCTTCCGACACATCGACCAAGGAGACCGGGATACCGGCGTTGGCGAAGTTCATGGCGATGCCGCCGCCCATGGTGCCGCTGCCAATGACGGCCGCTTTTTGGATCGGAAGCACCTCCGTATCTTTGGGCACGTCGGGGATTTTGGCGACTTCACGCTCGGCAAAGAACATATAGCGCATGGCCTTGGCCTTATTGCCGTCCCGCAGCCGGACGAAGGTAACGCGCTCGTTCTCCAACCCGTCCAGCAGGTTCATGGTGGTGGCCGCTTCAACCGTGTTGATGCATTCAAAAGGCGCGTCCATGCCCCGGGACTTGGGTGCGACCTTTTCCCGCCACTTATCGAAAATCCCCGGATCAAAGCCGGAGAGTTTTTCAGTCCGCGTGCCGGTGGGCCGGGGGCCGCCGTCCTTGGCTTCATTGGCTGCGTACTCAAGCGCGCGGGCAACAATGTCACCCTCCACCAATTCATCGGCGATGCCGAACTCGACAGCTGTCGCGGCCTTTATGGGTGCGCCGCCGACGATCATCTCAAGCGCATTTTCTACACCCGCCAGACGCGGGAGACGTTGTGTCCCGCCAGCGCCGGGGATAAAGCCCAGGTTGATTTCCGGCTGGCCAACTTGCGCCGTCGACGCAATCAACCGGTAGTGGCAGCCCATGGCGAGTTCCAACCCACCCCCAAGCGCCAGACCGTTCACCGCGGCCACCACAGGTTTGGGACTATCCTCGATCCCCTTGATCATGTCATGGAGTTCCGGCACGTCATCCGGCCGGGGAATGTTGAATTCTCGGATATCCGCGCCGGCGACGAACATTTTACCCGCGCCAGTCAGCACCACGGCCTCGCACGCGTCATTTTCCATACACGTCCGGATGGTGTCATCCAGGCCTTTGACGACGGCGTAGCTTAGGGCGTTGGCCGGGGGATTGTTGATCGTGACAACGCCGATGGCGCCATCCATGCTCAGTTCAATAACGTCGCTCATAGTTTCCTTCACTCAGGGTTAGGTCAGTCGGCCGGAAAACGATCCCGGTCATGCTGTTGGTTAAAGTCCAGATCAGGACCTTTGGGGACGAAGCCCATAACGTCCAGCCGGCTCATGGTCGCGTAATAGCCACGCTTGATGTGGAAGAGGTCGGTAATCTCCGCCACACCGGGATGCTGGTACAGTTCCAGAGTGAAGTTCCACAAGTTCGGGTATTCGTAAATGTGCTTTTTGTTGCACTTAAAGAGGCCGTAATAGACCAGGTCGAACCGAATCAGGGTCGAAAACAGACGCCAATCCGCTTCGGTCAGGCGATTACCCACCAGATAGCGCTGCTTGGACAGCCGGTCTTCCAGGAAGTCCAAGGTGTCGAACAGCTTGTCGAAGGCTTCTTCATAGGCCTCTTGGGTCCCGGCGAAGCCGGTCCGGTATACCCCGTTGTTCACGCCGGGGTAGACAATATCATTGATCTCGTCGATCTCGGCGCGCAGTTCCTTGGGGTAGAAATCCATATTGTTGCCGGTCAGTCCGTCGAATTCCGAATTAAACATGCGAATGATCTCGGACGACTCGTTATTGACCACGGTGCCGGTCTTTTTGTCCCATAGGGTCGGCACGGTAACCCGGCCCGTGTAGTCAGGATCGGCCTTGGTGTAGACCTCGTGTAGATACTTGATGCCGTTGACTTCGTCAGGGATGCAGTTTTCCTCTTCAATGAAGGTCCAGCCCTCGTCCTTGCAGGAAGAGGCGGAGATAGCGACGCTGATGTGGCTTTCCAGACCTTTGAGTTTCCGGAATATCATTGTCCGGTAGGCCCAGGGGCAATTGTGGGAAACATATAGATGATAACGGCCCGATTCGGCTTTGAATCCTTCTTCGCCGCCCGGTCCGGCGGAGCCGTCCGCGGTCACCCACCCCCGGAAAATGCTGTCCGGGCGCACAAACTGGCCCTTTTTCTGGGTAGCTCCGGCCTCGTCGTCGGTCCATTTCCCGTCAATCAGCATTCCCATTATCTATTCTCCAATTCTTTTGCGTGTGCGAACGGATAGTTGCGCACCGGAGCCGAAGAGTCCATCGCTATTCGGCGTTCCTCGCAAAAATGTAGCCGGAGTGTACTTTATCCCGGTTTTCCGGGGTTCTGATGGCCGCAGTCCGGGCAGATCCGAGCGTCCGCATTACCGTAATAGGCGTCGAAGATGGGCGGCAAGTCCTTGTAGATGTCTTTGAGCGGCAACTCGCTCCGGTGGACCTTCGCATCGCACTCTTCACAGTACCACTCGAACGCATCCAGCTCGCCGTCTACCCGTTTGCGTTCCACCACCACACCGACCGAATCCGGCGGGCGCTGCGGTGAATGAGGTACATGGGCCGGCAACAGGAACATCTCCCCTTCATTGATAGGGACGTCCTTGGGTTTTCCGTCATCCATGATGCGCAGCACCATATTGCCGCGCACTTGATAGAACAGCTCCTCGCCGGGGTCGTCGTGGTAATCGGTGCGGACATTGGGCCCGCCGATGGCCATCACGATAAAATCCCCTTCGGGCACCAGTTGCGCGTTTCCCACGGGGGGCTTCAGCAGATCCTCGTGGTCGTTGATCCAACCCATCAGATTGAAAGCGGCAAAATCACCCATGGCCTATCTCCGTTGCAGCATGTCCTTTGCCAATCGTATCCCGCTGTCGCGAGCCGGGCAAGGATCAGACCCTAAGATACAGGCAATTCTCGCATTGGAACCGGTGAAACCTGGGGCTATACTTTTTCAGAACGGAACCCGACATGAAGCGGTGCTCCGTCAAACAGGGAGAGACACATGTTAAATCGACTTACCGCATCTATTGCGATCGCCGGTCTTGCCGTTGTTTCCTACCAAGGCAGCGCACTGGCCCAGAAATCCAAAGACACCGTCCGTTTTGGCCTCTATCAGCCGATCAAGGTTCTCGACCGGATATTTGATCCGCACCCGGAAACCAACCTGACGGCGCCCGCCGTGTTCGACAACCTGCTATTCTATGATGCCGACGAGCGCAAATATAAACCACAGCTCGCCACTTCCTGGAGCCGCATCAATCCTACCACCTGGGAATTCAAGCTGCGCCAGGGCGTGAAGTTCCATAACGGCGCTTCGTTCGATGCGGACGACGTGGTCTACATGGTGAACTTCGTCACCGATCCGAAGATCAACTTCCGCTTCAAGGGTACCCGCTTCGGCTGGATAAAGGGCGTGGAAAAGGTGGATCAGTATACGGTTAGATTCGTCAGCAAAGCGCCGTATGCGCCGACCTTGTCGCGGCTGGCCACGGCACTGCCGATCTATCCGAAAGGCGCGCACGGCGCTCTCAAGGTAAAGAGCGATTTTGGCCGCAACCCGATCGGCACCGGTCCGTACAAAGTGACCAAGGTTGATCCGAACGCGGGCATCTTCTTCGAGAAGAACGAAAACTATTACAACGGTTCCAAGCCCGCCGGCAAAGTGGGCAAACTGATCGCGCTGTCGATCCCGGACCGTCAGACCCAGGTGGCGCAGATCATCACCGGCGGTCTCGACATCATGTACAACGTGCCGAAAGACCAGTCGCAGGATTTATCAGCCAATCCGGAGATCGAGATTTCGGTGACGCCGACCGTGTCCTTCGTTTACGCCCTGGTGGACGCCGCCAACCGGTCCAAGACCGGACTGTTCACGGACAAGCGGGTCCGCCAGGCGATCATGCACGCCATTGACCGGGATGCGCTTCGCAAAGCCATCGTGCCGGATCAGTTGCAGGGCGGCACGCCGCAGCAGGCCATCTGCCATTCCTGGCATATTGGCTGCGTCTCTTCTGCGCCGCTGCCCAAGCATGATATTGCCAAGGCCAAGTCTTTGCTGGCCGCCGCGGGCAAGGGCGATGGTTTTGATCTGGAGATCACTACCTGGGGTCCGTCGCGGCTAACGGCGGAAGCGGTGGCCGGTCAGCTTCGCAAGGTCGGCATCCGCGCCAAGGTGGACGCCCTGCCCATCGGCGGTTTCGTCAAGAAGCGCGCCCAAGGCAAGGTCCAGATGTTTGTCAGCCTGTGGGACAACGGCGGCGCGGCGCCCGACGTAGCGACCACCACTGGTTTCTTCTGGATGAAGGGTTCCCGCAACTATATGGGTGATGACGATCTTCTGAAGGCTCACCTGGACGGCCAAAAGACCTTTGACATGGCCACCCGCGAGGCGATTTATAAGCCGGCCTTCGACAAGGTAACCAATGAGGCTTACATGATGCCGCTGATTCCGCTGCCCGTGGTGCTGGCGCATCACAAGTCGGTCGCGGTTCATGGTGGTCACATGAACCCGGAAGGGTTTGAGCTGAACCGCATCAGCTGGAAGTAAGCGCTTCCGGCGAACCCAAGTATCGGGCGGCCGGTTCATCCCGGCCGCCCATCGTTTTGCACAAAGATCAAGAGAGATAAGCCCGTGCCCCAAAAATCCACCGCTCATGCTTTCCTGGAAACCCTGCGCGCCCATGGCGTCAAGTATGTGTTCGCCAACGCCGGTACGGATTTCGCCCCCATTGTCGAAGCCATCGCCGAACGGGGCGGGTATGATTCAAAGGTTCCCCGCTTCATCACCGTCGCGCACGAAAACGTCGCGGTCTCCATGGCCCAAGGCTACTATCAGGCGACGGGTGAGATCGCGGCGGTCATGGTGCATGTCAACGTGGGCACCGCCAACCTGGTGTGCGGTGTGATGAATTCTTCCCGAGACCGGACGCCGATGCTGGTAATGGCGGGCCGTACGCCTTTGACTGAGAGCGGTCATATCGCCTCTCGCAACAACGGCATTCATTGGGGCCAAGAAAATTTCGACCAGGGCGGCATGCTTCGCGAATACGTGAAATGGGATTACGAACTGCGCTCTGGACAGCCGGTCTCCTCCATCGTCGGCCGGGCGCTCGACATTGCCATGAGCGAACCGCGCGGCCCGGTCTATCTGACCCTGCCCCGCGAAGTTCTCTCCGATACCGGCGTAAATGCGGGGCCGAAACCCCGGCGCAAATCACTTGGCGCCTCACACGCCCTGCCGGACGCCAGCGCCTTGGAAGACGCCGCGGACATTCTGTTAAAAGCCAAAAATCCGCTGATCATCGCCGGACGCGACGGGGCCATCCGGGGACAGGCCGCCGCCATCGGAAAGTTCGCCAAGAAATTCGCCATTCCGGTGACGCAGAACGGCCGGCTGGCCCTGCCCAGCGACCATCCGATGAACATGGGCTATGCGCCCCAGCAGCTGGTCCCCAAGGCCGACGCCATTCTCGTGGTGGATAGTATGGTGCCCTGGGTGCCGCGGATGGTCAGCCCAAAGGCCAATGCCGCGCTCATTCATATCTCCCCTGATCCCTTGTTCTCGGAAATTCCGTTCCGAGGGTTCGAGATGGATATCGCGCTTACCGGCTCATCACCGGCGACCATCGATCAGCTCGGCAAGATCATGGGCCGTAAGGCGGGCAAGCACAAAAAAGCCATCGCCACACGGGCAAACCGCCTGGCCAAGGAAAAAGCGGCGATGCTCAAAGATCGGGAAAAGCTGCTGGCCACCGCTGCAACGCAGACGCCCATTGCGCCCGCCTGGATCGCCCACTGCGTCAGCAAAGTGAAATCCAAGGACGCGATCTTCGTCTCGGAGCTTTCCGTTCCGCCGGCCTTTATGAACATGAAGGACCCGGAAAACTTCATCGGCACCAGTGTGGCCGGTGGCTTGGGCTCGGGCCTGGGCATGGCCTTGGGCGCAAAGTTGGCCCGGCCGGATCAGGATGTCATTCTGGCGGTTGGCGACGGTTCCTACATATTCGGCAACCCCACCGCCGCACATTTCGTCGCCCGGGCGGAGGAACTGCCAACTCTGACCATTGTCACCAACAACCACATGTGGAACGCGGTAAAGTCTTCGACGCTTTCCATGTATCCGTCCGGGGCGGCGGCGAAATCCAATCGGGTCCCCCTGAGCCATTTGGATCCATCCCCCGATTTCGAGAAGATTATCGAATCCGTCGGTGGTTACGGCGAAAAGATCGAGGACCCTGCCGAATTGGAAGCCGCGATCCGCCGGGCGCTGAAAGCCGTGCGTAGCGGCAGACCCGCACTTTTAAACGTGATCACCGCGGCCGGCGGACGCTACTAGGAGAACGACCGTGGACGACGGCAAAACCCTTTCCGAAAAAGCGGACGCGTTGGAACAGGCGCAGATGGATGCGCTGGGGGACGCTGTCGCTTCCCGGTCTCTCCTGTATCAACTCGGCGATGGCAAGCAACCGGTCTATGACCGCAAAACGCTGGCCGGCGCCGGACGGCTGCTGATGGGTGAAGACCCGCGCCTGCCGGAGATGCCGGAGAAACCCACCTTAATGGATTTTGTCCGCTGCCGGTTTTCCATCGGCGGCCAGCAGCACCTGTTGCAAAGCGCCCGGCTGGCGCGTCTCAACGGCCATGAAGATAAGGTCATTCTTGCCTGTTTGCTGCACGATGTAGCAGTATCAGGCTTTATCCGGGCCGATCACGGCTATTGGGGCGCACAGTTGATCGAGCCCTATGTGGACGAGGAGGTGTCCTGGGCAATCCGGGTGCACCAAGCGCTACGATTCTTCCCGGACGAATCCGTGGGCTATGAGTACCCGGAAATGTACCGCCGGATGTTTGGCGACGAGTATCAGGCCGAACCTTATATCGTTGCTGAGTACGAACGGGCCAAGAACCACAAATGGTACATGACCGCCCGGCTGATCTGCCTGAACGATCTTTACGCCTTTGATCCGGATGTCGTCGTCGGGTGGGAGGAATTCGAGGACGTTCTGGGCCGCCATTTCCGTCAGCCGAAAGAAGGTCTGGGGAATGACAACTCCCCCTCCGCCCATATGTGGCGGACCCTCCGGCGGCCTTGCAACGCGTTGTAGTTTATAAGACTTAGTCGCCAGTGGTCATGCGGGCGGCGGCAATGCCCCGACGCAATACCCAATCCTTGTCATCCACTAGCACGACCCATTTCTCGTCATCCACGGGCTTGACCCGTGGATCCATTTTCCACTCCAATATGGATACGCGGGTCGAGCAAGCGCATGACGGATAAAAGGACCAACGTTCCCATCAAAGATGCTAAATCGGCGGGAACAGGACCCTCGGCAGATAGGTCGCAATCTCCGGATAATTAATTATCACGATCATCGCCAAGAGCATGATGATCCAATAGGCGGTTGAGCTCTTGAAGATGGTCATCACATTCATATCCGGCTCGATATTCTGAATCGCCGATTTGACCGTATAAACCAACAGCCCGAAGGGAGGCGTATAAAGCCCGGCCTCAATCGCGATGATGCCCACGATGGCAAACGCGATCGGATCCATGCCCAGTTTCACCGCGATGGGCGCAAAGATGGCCGCCGTCAGCAGCATAATGGAGATGGAATCGATGATCATCCCCAGCAGGAACCAGATGATGACCATCACGGTGATGATCATCCAAGGCTCCATTCCCGAGCCGATGAACAGGCCTTCGATGGCATTGGCCATACCGGTCATCGCCAGGGTCCGCGAATAGAGCGCCGCCGTGACCAGCAACAGCAATATCGGCGCGGAGGTCCGGCCCACGTTGAGGATCGCATCAATGATGTCGCGAAGCCGCATACCCTTGATGATACCCAGCATGAGGCCGATGAAAGCGCCGGCGCCCGCACCTTCGGTCGGGGTAAAAACACCGAACCAGATGCCGCCCAGCACAGCGACGATCACCAGGAGGATGCCGGCAAAGCTGATCAGGAACTGGCCGGTAGAGATTTCCTCTTCAGGTTCAACCTCCGCCGGATCAACGGCGGCTGCGCCGCCGCCCACCAGTTCCGGATTGATAATCGCGCGAATGAACACGTAGAGGATGAAGAACACGGCCAGCAGCAGGCCGGGCAACACGCCGGCCGCAAACAATTGGCCGATGGATTGCTCCGTCAGGATGCCCCAGACAATCATCAGCACGCTCGGCGGAATCAACATGCCCAGGCAGCTCGACCCGGCGATGGTCCCGAGGGCAAAACCCTTGTCGTACCCGAAGCGTTTCATCTCCGGGTAGGCGATCCGGGAGAAGGCGGCGGCCGACGCGATACTGACGCCGGTCACAAAGGAAAACAGTGCATTGCCCATCACTGTCGCAATCGCCAAACGGCCTGGCACCTTGCTCAAGAGCCGGTTGATGCCGCGATAGACGTCGGTGACTGTCCCTGATCGTCCTATAAATTCACCCATGAGCATAAATAAGGGTATGACCGCGAAGACATAGGCCCGAATGGCTTCGTAAGCCGTGGCGGCCAGCATTTTCTGGACCGCGCCAAAGGCATAGAAATTCGCGCCGGTGACCAACCAGATGCCCAACGCGCTGGTGATGCCGAGCGCGATGGCGATATGAACACCCAGGACCACGAGACCCACCAGGCATACGACAAGGATTACGGCGGTGTTGGCTTCAAACATGGCTGTTTCTCCCTACCGCCTTAGTGTCCGGCCCGGTCTTCGGCAGCTTCACTATTCATGAGCTCCGGGCGGAAAATATCGATATAAGCCATGACACAATAGTTCAGGATGGCGACGGCGCTGCCCAGCATCACCGTCCAGCGCGCTGGCCAGGACGGCACCCGAAGTGCGCCTTCGCCTTCGAATTCGTTTTCAACGTAAGACAGAATGCTCTCTTCCCAACCGCCGGTAATGATCAACAGGAAGAATACCGCCCCCAGGATATAGCCGATGGCCAGCAGGATCCGCTGCAGCTTGTCCGGGAACCTGGTCACCAGGAAGTCTGCCTTCAGCATTGACCGGCTGCGAATGGCATAGCCGACCTGCAAAAAAACAATAATAACAATGGAGGCAGCGACCATCTCCGCCGTGCCGTGGATGGGGAAATCAAAGGCGCCCCGCCCGATAATATCGGCCAGCACCAAAAATGAGATGCCGAAGGTCAACGCCGCCGCCAGTATCATCAGCAGCTTGGACAGGCGATCACTGAATTTGATGAGATCCATCGATCATTCCCCTGAAAATCAATTAAGAGCGAGTCTGTTACAACGCCGGACACTCTGTTCCGGCTAAATTTGTTCTTAGATCTGTTGGAAGTACCGGCCGGAAACCTTGTCGGTCGCCGGCCGGTATATCACGTCAGACTTCTATACGTACGGTCGCTGGATTACTTGACGACGTAGCGCACCGGCCATTTGTAGCCAACCTTCTCAGCCGCGTTGAGAGTCGCGTTGAGAATTTTGACAGCCGGGAAGCCTTCTTTTTCAAGAGCATTGGCGTGCTGTTGCGGCCAATGGGCCAGCTTCTCGGCCCAATCCTGACGGACGGCGTCCGGCAGTTTGGTGACCGTGATATTCTTGCGCAGCCATGCCATGTCGCTTTCATAGCCCTTCTTATTGAAGGAACCAGTCAGGACCTGATACTTCTTAGCCACTTCCTGGAAGATCGGTTTG
>Ga0255767_1004355_pt1 | contig 11677 bp, 13 predicted proteins | sample 071ome_24_FD_179967 | JGI IMG/M metagenome (GOLD analysis project Ga0255767, IMG submission 179967) | Coastal salt marsh microbial communities from the Groves Creek Marsh, Skidaway Island, Georgia - 071402CT metaG (version 2) | ecosystem: Environmental > Aquatic > Marine > Intertidal zone > Salt...
TAGGCCTGGAAATCCGTCAGCGCTCCGGGATGAATGAGCAGTGTCGTTCCGATGGTCTCATCGCGCGCCAGGCGTTTGAGTTCGTCCTCCAGTGCCGAGGCAAGCTCCAAGCCGGATATCGCTCGGCTGACGACAAAGCGAATCCGGTCGTCTACCAGCTCATGCTTCGCAAACGGACAAAGGCCATATCCTATGACGAAGGATTCAACCCATGTGCGGGTTTGCTGTAGGATATGGTCCTCAGAAAGCGTTGGGGTTGTCATGGCAGGAGGTGACGCGTGATCGGGAGCGATACGCCGGGAAAGGTAGTTGCTGGGCACTTCTCAAGCGCCTGTGTACGCCGGGAGACATAGCGCTTTCGAATTCACGCCACGGCCCTGGCGACGTTCTTTTTGACCCGGATTCATCGTTGTCTCTTCTGGTATCCGCTATTTTGGAGTTTCCTGAAACGTACCCTGACCCCTGGCTCTCATGATCGCCCGTTATACCCGTCCTGAAATGGCTGAACTCTGGAGCGAAGAGGCCCAGTTCGACGCCTGGTTGGAAGTAGAAATTGCTGCCGCCGCAGCGTGGTCCAAGCTCGGTGTCATTCCGGCAGGGGATGTTGAAAAGATCCGGGAGAAGGCATCGTTCGACGTCGCCCGGATCCATGAGATTGAAGAAACCACCCGCCACGATGTAGTGGCCTTCACCCGCGCTGTCTCCGAGTCGCTGGGCGAAGAGCGTAAGTGGGTACACTACGGGCTGACGAGTTCGGATGTGGTCGATACGGCCTGGTCGGTTCGCCTGAAGAAGGCCAATGCCCTCATTCTGAAGGAAATCGACCGCATGATTGAAGTCCTGGCGCGCCGCGCGAATGAGCATCGGCACACGCTGATGATGGGTCGTACGCACGGGATCCATGCCGAGCCGACCACCCTGGGCGCCAAGTTTGCGCTCTACTATGACGAGATGCGCCGCAACCGAAAGCGTTTTATTGACGCCGCCGAGGGCATGCGGGTCGGAAAGGTTTCCGGTTCGGTCGGTACGTTTGCCCACCTTCCCATGGAAGTCGAGCAGTACACATGCGAAGAGCTCGGCCTGGAAGTTGCCCCGGTATCGACACAGGTCCTGCAGCGCGATCGGCACGCCAGCTACGTGAGCGTACTTGCCCTGATCGGAGCAACCTTGGAGAAGATGGCTGTCGAAGTGCGCGGGCTGCAGAAGTCCGAGGTCCGCGAGGTCGAAGAAGCCTTTCGCAAGGGGCAGAAAGGGTCAAGCTCCATGCCGCACAAGCGCAATCCAGTCTCCAGTGAGAACATCACCGGCTGCGCTCGCCTGCTGCGCGGCTACATGGTGACGGCCTACGAGAATGTGGCCTTGTGGCACGAGCGCGACATCTCGCATTCATCTGCCGAGCGCGTCATTCTGCCGGACGCCACGACGATCCTGCACTACGCCCTGTCGCGTTTCGCCACCGTGATCGACAATCTGACGGTCTATCCGAACAACATGCAGCGCAACATGCAGCGCACGTTCGGTCTCTACAACAGTCAGCGGGTGCTGAACGCATTGATCGAAAAGGGTCTCGTGCGCGAGACGGCCTACGACATGGTGCAGCCCGTGGCCATGAAGGCGTGGGAAACCGAGCGGGCCTTCCAGGAACTGGTACTAGAGGACGAAACCATCAGGGAGCACATGTCCGAGGAAGAGATCAACGGCTGTTTTGACGACGTCTACCACCTCAAGCGCATCGACGATATCCTGGCGCGGGTTGGCCTCTAGACCATCCGCTCGTACGTCACGAAGTCGTATCCATCGCGCGGTTCGCGGTGGGTTTCTTTGTACAGGGTGCCGATCAGGTGCTTGTATTCGGGAAAAAAGACATCGCCTTCGAACTCTCCGAACACCTCCGTCAGCTCCAGCCGGTCGGCCTCCTCCAGGAACAGGTCGTAGATGGTGGCGCCGCCCGTGATGAATACGTGCTCGGCATTGGAAACGGCCTTCAATGCCTCATCAACGGAGGCGTAGACCTCCACATCGGGCCACTCGGGCCATGAGGTGGTCCGTGTAAGCACCAGATTACGCCTTCCGGGCAATGGCTTCCCCAGTTGATGCAGCAACGAATCGAAGGTGCGCTTGCCCATGAGGCAGGGCCACCCTGTTGTCAGCCGCTTGAAGTGCCTCAGGTCCTCGGGAATATGCCAGGGTAGTTCCGAGCCGTTGCCGATGACGCGGTTCGCTGCTCCGACGGCCGCAATGATGATGATCTCAGGGCGATCGGCCGCTCCCGGCACCTGTTCTCCTGGATCGCTCATACGGCCACCGGCGCCTTGATACCGGGATGGCACCGGTAGTTCACCAGTTCAAAATCCTCGTACGCGTAGTCGAAGATGGATGCGGGCTTGCGGGTGATTTTCAGCTTGCACAGCTCGTAGGGATCGCGCGAGAGTTGCTCCTCGATCTGATCGAGGTGGTTCAGGTAGATATGCGCATCGCCAATGGTGTAGACGAGTTCGCCGACCTCCAGGTCGCATTGCTGCGCTATCATGTGCGTCAGGAGGGCATACTCGGCAATGTTGAAGGGCGCTCCCAGAAAGAGGTCGTTCGAGCGCACATAGAGCTGGCAACTCAAACGACCCGGCGACTGCGCGTCGCCCGGTCCCACCCAGAACTGATAGAACATGTGGCAAGGGGGCAGCGCCATCTCGTGCAGGTCGCTCACGTTCCACGCATTCACGATGTGGCGGCGTGAATCGGGATTGGACCGGATGCTTTCGATCACCCGCTCGATCTGGTTGATGTCCTGCCCATCGCGGCCAGCCCACGAGACCCACTGCTTCCCGTAGACAGGGCCGAGGTTGCCGCTTTCATCCGCCCAGGCGTCCCAGATATGGACGTTGTTTTCTACGAGGTACTCGATGTTGGTGCCGCCTTTCAGGAACCAGAGCATTTCGATGGCCAGCCCCTTGAAGTAGACTTTCTTCGTAGTCACCAGTGGAAAGCCAGCCTGCAGGTCAAAACGCATCTGATGACCGAATACGGAGCGCGTGCCTGTCCCGGTGCGATCGGATTTCTCGATTCCGTTGTCCCGTACGTGGCGAAGGAGGTCGAGATACTGCTTCATGGGGGATTTTCGACAAGTGGGGCTTTCTGAAAGAGGCGCGAAGAGCGGAACGTTTACAATCGAACAGGAATACAGGGAATCCAGAGTCAGGTCCCTTCATCCGCCGCCGTAAGGTAATGCAAGAGCGAACGAACATCCCCCCCAATCTCCACCGTCAGCAGGGTGTCAACCACATGAACAAAGTGCTCGGCTATGCACCCATGGTGGCCGAGGCAGGTACGGCTGAGGTTTTTTTGACCGCCGAGGACTGGCACGTGGTAGCCGACACGCTTTTCCACATGGATACGCCGCGCGAAGAGCTTCCCGAGGCCATCGAGGCGTTTTCCCGATCAGAAGATGGACAAACGATCCATTTCAAGACGGCCGACCTGGCCATTGAGGTCAAGATGATCTGAGCCCGTGACCGAGGCCCGGGTCAGTTGACGGCTGCCTTCAGGTCGAACTGCGGAATGTCCACTTTGAAGCGCTCACCATGCGAGCGCTCCATGAGGTAATAGCCGCGCATGGTGCCCGTGAACGTCTGCAGCACGGAAAAGCTGTTGTACTGGTGGGCTCCTCCGGGCTCAATGACGGGCTGTTGGCCGATGACGCCTTCGCCCTCAACCTCCTGGACGTTGCCGGTTTCGTCTGTGATGAACCAGTGCCGGCGCATGAGCTGGATAGGCTCCACCCCATGATTTTCGATCCGGACAAAGTAGCCGAACACGAATTTGCGCTCCATGATGTCGGATTGCCCGTCCAGATACACCGGCCGGACCGTGACTTCGATATCGCGGGTGGTGGCGTGGTAAGGAATCATGGCGATGGGTAGGTTCGGGCCAAGTGGGCGCGTCGTTCAGGCAGGGTCCTTGAAGAGGGATACAGGTGTAAGACCGTTGTGGGCACGCTGTTCCGTGGATTCTCAGCGCTGTAATCACGCCGTATCCACGGAATCACGCCGTCTGCAGGGACGTAAGAATACCCATTTTGCGATACATTGCCCTTGTCTGATTGCGCTGAACGGTTCACATCACGGTGTCAACCGTGACGTTCATCGGACACCTCTGCTCCCATTCCGACCCGACCCACGTCATGCGTTCAAAAACAGTCGAAACCCTTCCGGAGGCCACCGTTCTTTTTGCGGGAGATTCCGGAGATGGCATGCAGCTGACCGGGACGCAGTTCACGCTGGCTACAGCGCATGCCATGAACGACCTGGCTACGTTACCGGACTTCCCGGCCGAAATCCGGGCTCCCGTCGGGACAACGTACGGTGTGTCGGGCTTTCAGCTTCATTTCGGGTCGGTGGATATCCGTACGCCCGGAGACGAGGTGGACTTGCTGGTTGCCATGAACCCGGCTGCGCTGGTCGTGAACCTGGATCGGGTGAAGTCGGGCGGCACGGTGCTGGTCAACTCGAACTCCTTCGAGAAAAAGGATCTGAATCTGGCCAACCTGGACTCGAATCCTCTGGAGGATGGCTCGCTCGATAAATACCGTGTCATTCAGGTCGAACTGACCCGCCTGACGCGCGAGACGCTCAAGGATACCGATCTGAACCAGAAGCAGATCGATCGTTCGAAAAACATGTTTGCGCTCGGTTTGGCGCTCTGGCTGTATTCTCGGCCCATCGAACCGGCACAGCGTTGGCTTGAAAGTAAGTTCGGTCGCAAACCCGAGATCCGGGATGCGAATTTGGAACTGCTCAAGAAGGGCTTTCACTTCGGGGAGACGACGGAGCAGTTCGTGACGCGCTACGAAGTGTCGCCGGCCACGCTGCCTCCCGGACGGTATCGCGCGGTGCAGGGCGTGCAGGCGCTGGCCATGGGAATTGTGGCCGCCGCCAACAAGAGTGGCCTGCCCATCACATACGGATCGTACCCGATTACGCCGGCCTCCGACCTCTTGCACGCGCTCAGCCGCTACAAGAACCACGGCATCATGACCATTCAAGCCGAAGACGAGATTGCCGCCATCGGGATGGCCATCGGGGCAAGCTTTGGGGGTGCGCTTGGTATCACGGGTACGTCCGGCCCGGGGGTCGCGTTGAAGAGCGAAGCCATGGGTCTGGCGCACATCACCGAGCTGCCGCTCGTCATTGTGAACGTGCAGCGGGGTGGTCCCTCCACAGGGCTGCCCACCAAGACCGAGCAATCGGACTTGATGCAGGCGCTCTTCGGTCGCAACGGCGATGCTCCGATGCCGGTCATTGCTGCCTCCACCCCGGGCGACTGCTTCGAGGTGGCCTACGAGGCGTGTCGCATTGCCGTCAAATACATGACGCCTGTTGTGCTCCTTTCGGACGGGTATCTGGCCAATGGCTCCGAGCCGTGGCTCATCCCTGATCCGGATGACCTTCGCGATTTCGACGTCTCGTTCGCCACGGAGACCAACGCCGAAGTCGATGGCCAGGAGGTCTTCCACGGCTACATCCGGGACGAAGGGACCCTTGCGCGCCCTTGGGCCAAGCCGGGAACGCCCGGTCTTGAGCACCGCATCGGTGGGCTTGAGAAGGCTGATGGAACGGGTAATGTGTCCTACGACGCAGCCAACCACGAGAAGATGACCCGTCTACGCGCCGAGAAAGTCGAGCGTGTTCAGCAGGACATGAAGCCCCTGGAGGTTTTTGGCGACGAAAGCGCCGATCTGCTCATTATCGGATGGGGCTCCACGCGGGGCGCGATCGAGGCCGGCGTGACCCGGGCGCTGAACGCCGGACACAAGGCTGCGGCGGTCCACCTGCGATGGGTCCATCCACTGCCGCCTGATCTGGGAGAGGTATTGAGTCGATTCGACTCCTTCCTGGTTCCGGAGCTCAACAATGGTCAGCTCGTGCGCATCCTCAGGGATCGCTTCCTGCTGCCCTTCGAGACCATGAACAAGATTCAGGGTCGACCTTTCGGGCCGTCCGAGATTGCCAAGAAAATTGCCGAAATGGTGGGCTGACCCAAGGGTTGACTACCGCTGAGAGGACCCATGTCTGACAACGACTCCCAGAACGATCCCAACACGCCCAAAGGCCGCAAGCCGACCCTTCCGCCGGGGATGGGCGAATCTGCTGCCAAGAAGCCGACCCTTCCGCCGGGGATGGGCAAACCTGCTGCCAAGAAGCCGACCCTCCCGCCGGGGATGGGCACACTTGCTGCGAAGAAGCCGACGCTTCCGCCGGGGATGGGCAAACCTGCTGCCAAGAAGCCATCCCTTCCGCCGGGTGCTCCGTCCGGCGACGGAGCCAGCGGGCTGACGCGCGCCGACTTTGCCTCCGATCAGGATGTGCGCTGGTGCCCCGGTTGCGGGGACTACGCCATCCTGGCCACCGTCCAGCGCCTCATGCCCGAACTGGGTGTGCCACGCGAGAATGTGGTGTTCATTTCGGGGATCGGGTGCTCGAGTCGCTTCCCCTACTACATGAACACCTACGGTATGCACTCCATCCACGGACGTGCGCCCACCGTGGCTACCGGGCTCAAGGCCTCCCGCCCGGACCTGGATGTCTGGATGATTACGGGTGATGGAGACAGTCTCTCGATCGGTGGCAACCATATCATCCACATCATGCGGCGCAACGTGGATCTGCAGATCATCATGTTCAACAACCAGATCTACGGGCTGACCAAAGGGCAGTACTCCCCCACGTCCGAGGTAGGCAAGGTGACGAAGTCCACGCCCTTCGGATCGATTGATCATCCCTTCAACCCGATTGCGCTGGTGTTGGGGGCTGATGCTGCATTCGCTGCCCGCACCATGGATCGCGATCCGAAACACATGAAGGACATCCTGAAGCGGGCCCACGACTTCAAGGGTACGGGCTTTGTGGAGGTGTACCAGAACTGCAACATCTTCAACGATGGCGCCTTTTTTGATTTCACGGAGAAGGCCACCAAGTCGGACCGAGCCGTGTTCTTCGAGCACGGCAAACCCCTTGTGTATGCCGGCGGCACGAAGGGGCTGCGTCTGGACGGCTTCAACCTGAAGAGCATCGACCTCGATGAAGGAAGCTGGGGCACGGACGACTGCCTGGTCTATGACGAGACCTCGCTCGAACTGGCCACCATTCTGGCTCGTGTCTATTGGCACGACGAACTGCCGCAGCCCTTTGGTGTATTCTACCGCGAGGAGCGCCCGACCTACGATGCGCAGGTCAACGAGCAGGTGCAGTCCGTGATCGAGGCGCGAGGAAAGGGCTCCCTGGCCGATTTGTTGGCCGAAGGGGATACCTGGGTGGTCCAATAGGTTCAGGCGGCGTCTGCCTGTTGGCTCCCAACCTGCACCGCAGGTGGCTTCTGGATTGAACGAATCTTCTTGAACCCCCAGAGGGCATTTCGTATCTTTCTTGGCTCACCGGACTTCCGGTTCCCGTTAACCCAACAGCCACCCCAACGGCTCCACAAGCACCTGGGCAGTAATCCAGCCTGCGCCGTGAGGATATCAGCATGAAAAAGGACATCCATCCCGAATACCAGACCGTGACCGTCAAACTGGCCGACGGCACCGAATTCCAGACGCGTTCGACGATGTCGTCTGACACGTACGTTTCGGAAGTGGATTCGACGAACCACCCGTTTTATACCGGCAAGCGTCAGTTTGTTGACACCGCTGGTCGCGTGGAGAAATTCAATCGCCGCTACGGCAAAAAAGCGGCTGCGACCGAGGAATAACCGGTCGGATCGTCGGGGTTTCCCGCCGATGGCAATGTGTGTGCCCAAGGGCACGCGGGGCGGGACGCCGGACGGCGTCCCGCTTTTTTTGTATCGTCCGTTTTCACGGACACAAGGCACATGCACGCAGTTGACTACATACGGGCCAAGAGGGATGGCAGGCATCTGAACGATGCCCAATGGCACGACCTGATCGATCGGTATACCCGCGGTGATATCCCGGATTATCAGATGGCGGCCTTCCTGATGGCAGCCTTCCTCAATGGCATGTCCGATGCCGAGATGGTGGCCCTGACGCATGCCATGCTGCACTCGGGTCTCGTGCTGGATCTCTCGGACCTTCCGGGCCGGAAAGTGGACAAACATTCGACCGGTGGGGTAGGCGATAAGGTATCCATCCCGCTGGCCCCCATCGTGGCCGCCTGCGGCGTTCCTGTCCCGATGATTTCAGGACGAGGTCTGGGCCACACGGGCGGCACGCTGGATAAACTGGAATCCATTCCCGGCTTTTCGACGTCGCTGTCCATTGCCGAGTACCGGAAACAGTTGGCGGAGATTGGATTGGTGATGATCGGCCAGACAGACGACATCGCTCCGGCGGACCGGAAGCTGTATGCGCTTCGCGACGTCACATCGACCGTTGAGTTTGTGCCGTTCATTGCCGCTTCCATCCTGTCCAAGAAGTTGGCCGAAGGCATCGATGCCCTGGTGCTTGATGTCAAGTTCGGTTCGGGCGCGTTCATGCAGGCCGAGAAGGACGCCCGCTTTCTGGCGCAGACGCTGGTCGGGGTGAGTGAACGCTTCGGCAAGCCGGCCGTCGCGCTGCTGACCGATATGGACCAGCCATTGGGAAGGGCTGTGGGCAATTGGCCGGAGGTGGCTGAGTCCATTGCGCTGTTGCGCGGAGAGGCGCCTGAGGATCTTGTGGAGGTGACGATGGCGCTCGCCGCCGAAATGATCGTGGCTGGCGGGAAGGCAGCCTCCCTGTTGGAAGGCACCGCCAAAGCGCAAGAAGCCATTCATTCGGGCGCCGCATGGGAGCGTTTCAGGGCCATGGTTCGGGCGCAGGGCGGAGATGTGGCTGTAGTCGATGACCCGAACGGGCGTACATCAGAAGCGATAACGGCCGACGTCCATGCGCCCGCTGATGCTGCAGGATACGTTTCCAGGATCGATGCGCTGGGCGTCGGCCGCGCCATGATTTCGCTCGGCGCCGGTCGCCGGACCAAAGAAGATGCGGTGGACCCCCTGGCCGGATGCCTGCTGATCAAGCGCCAAGGAGATGTCGTCGCCCCGGGTGACGTGCTTGCCCGCGTGACGGCATCGACCGAGGAAAGGATGGCCGAGGCCATGGCCTCCCTTGCTGCGGCTTGGACCTATGGCGCGCATCCGTCCAGGCCGGATGCGCGCATTGTGGACCGTTTTACTGACGGCGTTTGGACCCGGTCGTAGAAGCGGAATCGGCCCAGTCACTGAGGCAGGAGGGATCCAGTCCAAGGTGGTCCACCTTCACCCGATGAATCCAGAATCGTCCCTTCCCGTAGAACAGAGCGGCGGTCCATCTGTCCCTCGTTGATGGGTGCAGCCGCGCCCTGTACTATATTGCGACGGTGGTCGATTTTGCGATCCACAACGGATCACACACCGCCCCCGGAGGACGATCCTCCCTTCTCCACAACATCAGGTACGACATGTCGATCTGGGCCCGCTTCACACGCTTCGTAAAATCTGTCTTCGGTGGCGCTATTTCTGCGCTCGAGGACCCCAAGCTCATACTCGAGCAGAACATTCGAGAGTTGAATGATCAAGTCCCGAAAATGAATGAGAACATCGCTACGGTCAAGGCCAATGTGATGATGCTCCAGAAGGAGGTCAAGAAATACGAGAAAGAGCTTGCTGATGTAACGGCCAAGATCAAGGCAGGCATCCAGGCCGGTCGGGATGATATTGCCGAGCGCTACGCCATGCGTCTCGAGGACGTGCGGGAGAACCTGGCCAGCACGAAGGAACAGCTGACTTATGCTTCTGCTGCCTACGACAAGGCGCTGCAGGTCAAAAAAGCCTTCATGCGTGAGAAAGAGCGCAAGATTGCCGAGGCCAAGGATGCCCTGCGCGCCCACGAGCGCGCCAAATGGCAGGCCAAGGTGGCCGATACCCTGGAGTCGTTTGAGGTTACCGGCATTGATCAGACACACGATGAAATGATTACGCGTCTGCAGGAGCAGACCGCGCGCAGTGAAGCCCGCATGGAAATGGCCCTTGACTCGGTGGACTCCGAGTCGCTTCGGATCGAGGAGGATGCCCAAAAAATCCGGGCCTCTGAACTCGTCAAGCAGTTCAAGCTGGAAATGGGCGTTGGCCAGATAAGCAGCGCAGCGGAGGAGTCTTCGATTGACCTCCCCGAAAAAGAGTCGGAAACGGGTGCCAAGACCATCGGCCGCGATCGGACACAGAGTTGATCAACCTGAATCCTGGTAGTGTATCGTGGCTATGACCCCCGAGGAATACGAACGCTTCAAGGAGGCCGAAAAGGACCACCTCCGGAAGATGCGTGCGTTGAAGAAGACCCATCGGCAGATGAGTCGCAAGGCCCGCGTTACGGGTGCGGTCACCGACATGACCGAGGGCATCAGCAAGCTCTTCCAGGATCACGAGGAAATGGTTGAACGCCTTGAGCGGAGCAGCACCATCTCGCAAGCGCGGATGGATCTGGCGCTCGAGACGTTCGAGCCGGACGATCGGCCATCCACTCCATCGCAATCCGAAGCTGCAGATGCGAAACCCTCGCCTGATTCCTCCCCGGAGCTACCCGAAAAAACCATTGGCCGCATGAAACGTTGATCCTCGTTGCTACTGGATCATCATCACGAAGCAGCCTTCCCACTGGTAACCACCGAGACGTGAGTCGAAAAAACAGTCCCATAAATTATACCCGGGAGGCTTTCCTGCATCCGTGGAATCTGGCGTTCCTCATGGTTTCCATGATGGTTGTGCTAGGTATCTCGTTTTCAGTTTCCGGCTGGCCACTGGATGTGGCCTTGCTGGTGGCCTCGGGCCTTGAATTAGCCTACCTGGGCACCATGCCCAGGCAGGAGCGGTTTCGCAAGGTCATCCGGTCGCAGCGTGCCGCTGAGCATGCCAAGCCGCTTTCCCAGAAGGAGCTCTTCCAGACGCTGACAGCGCCCGATCGACGTCGCTACGCCGGGTTGCGAAAGCTTGAGACAGATATCCGATCGAACTACGCCAAACTGAGCTATGCTTCCCAGGGAATGCTGGACTCCCATCTTCGCAAGATTGATGGCCTGCTCGAGTCCTACATGAAGCTGCTTTACCAGAAAGAGCGCTACAGTTTCTCAATCCGGCCGGGCATGGAGTCCGAGATCATGCGTGCCATGGCTGCCCTGCGCGAGGATATGGAGGATGACACCCCCCGCGTAAAAGCCATCAAGGCGCGTCGTCTGCATATCCTGGAGCAGCGCCTCGAGCGTTCGCAGAAGGGCCACGAGAACCTTGAGATCATCGAGGCGCAGGTAGCCACCATCGAGGATGTCGTCAAGTACATCCACGAGGAGTCCCTGACCCTGCGTAATCCAGAGGAAATCTCCTTCCAATTGGACACCCTGCTCTCAGAGGTGGAGGAAACCAGAGCCTCCGTCGCGGAGCTTGAGGAGGTCTTCAACGTGAACGATGACCTTCTGAGCGGTATGGAGGCGTTCGAGGATCCTGCGCAGGAGGCCTCCAGCATGCCTCGCGAAAAGGCACGGGATTAGCCGCTGAGGCTGTCCCTCCTTCGCTGTATCTTGGTCCAGCTCCTACGTCAACCTGTCTACACATCATGGTATACGACACGCTTTTGGTCGAGGTGGATGATCACGGTATTGCAACGGTCACCATCAACCGACCGGACAAGCTGAATGCCCTCAACGCACAGGTC
>Ga0255767_1004360_pt1 | contig 11674 bp, 9 predicted proteins | sample 071ome_24_FD_179967 | JGI IMG/M metagenome (GOLD analysis project Ga0255767, IMG submission 179967) | Coastal salt marsh microbial communities from the Groves Creek Marsh, Skidaway Island, Georgia - 071402CT metaG (version 2) | ecosystem: Environmental > Aquatic > Marine > Intertidal zone > Salt...
TTCGCGGCCCTCGCCAGAGAGATACTCCAGCCACCAGTTGCTGTCGGCGCGGGTGCCGTGGCCAAATCGGCCATTCAAACCCACACCCGCTTGGCGATCGATCGCAAACCAGTAATTGGAGATCGATCGCTCGGTCATCTGCTGCTTGCCCGAGGAATCGATCCGCTCCCGGTTGTACTCCGACTTCCACTGCCCCATGCGCAGAAAGAGCTGATCACCCAGCTTTATCGTTGCACGAAGATCAAGAAGATAGCCGCTGGGCTGGTCATACTCGAAATACACATCCAGCCAGTCAGCGCCGAGCAGCCCACCTCCCTTCAAGCGGCCGCGGTTCAAATCAAGCTCCGAGTCCCGCTCGAGAAGCAAATCTGCAGCGCTCGAGTTTTGCCCGGGGTAGTCATCGAAACGGGTTTGCAGACGGATGCCAATCCAGAGGTTGGTGGAGCCCTCAGGATCGTAGGTCAGCCCTTTTTTACCGTAGTACCAAGCCTCCCGCGAGGCGTCGCTACCCGACACCGCATTGGCATCCGGCTCCACGGTCTCTGTCTGCAAAGATTCAGCCCATGCGCTCATTGCCAGCGACAGCCATACAACTCCCGCCAGTAGCCAGCGACCTCCTTGGGTACGCTTTTTTGATGAGCGGTGGGATGCGCCTGCCGTCCGGGCTGCCAAATGCTGCGATGTCTCAAACAAGAACATGATGGAGGGAGGACTATGACGTCTCACTAACGGATTACCATGAGCTTATCGCGACTTGAGCCCAGCGCCATACGCCAAAGACGACAATCGCGGCACGCGACGTTTTCACCAGCCCCGGACACCTTGCGATCTTTTTGGCCGCGTCCCGCGTAGACTGTGGCTGCATAGGCATTACATCCAACCACCGAGCCCTGCAGTGACTGAATCGTCGATCGACACGCCACCCGTTTCCACCGTGACTGACCGTAGCGGTGAGCCACCCCGCGCCAAGTCGCTGGCACCGCTCAAGCAGCTGCTAGGCTTTTTGTGGCCCCATAGGAACCGGATGATTGCGGCGGGTACGGCACTCGTGTTCGCGGCGGCTGCGCAACTGACGCTAGGTTATGGTGTCAAAATCCTGATCGATGAAGGCTTCGCGGGGCCGGATCCCTCGGGGCTGTATAAGGCTGTGGTGTTTATGCTGGTGGTTGGCATCGCCATGGCCATTGGCGCCATGATCCGATTCTATCTGGTGTCATGGTTAGGGGAGCGGGTGAGCGCCGACCTGCGCAGTGCCGTTTTCAATAACCTGGTCCACATGCAGCCGAGCTATTTTGAAAGCAATCACTCGGGCGAGATCATGTCTCGCCTCACCACCGACACGACCTTGCTGCAGACACTGATCGGCTCATCGGTGAGCCTCGCCGTGCGCAACGCGCTCACGCTCACCGGCGCGCTGACGCTCATGGTGATCACCAACTTCAAACTCAGCCTGGTCATTCTGGTGGCCGTCCCGGTAACGCTCGTGCCCATTCTGATCTTCGGTCGACGCGTGAGAAAACTCTCCAACAAAAGCCAGCAAACGATTGCCGAAGTCGGCAGCCATGCGGGCGAGATTTTTCAGTCGATCAAAGTAGTGCAAAGCTTCAATCGGGAAGGCGCCGAGAAAACCGCCTTTGGTCGAGATGTGGAGCAAGCGTTTGTGGTGGCGCGGTCCCGAGTCTTTCAGCGGGCGCTGCTGACAGGCTTCGCCATCTTCCTGCTCATGGGCGGCATGGTCGGCATGATGTGGTCCGGGGGCGTCGATGTGATTGAGGGCCGCATGACCGGCGGTGAACTGGGGGCGTTTGTGTTTTACGCCATCATGGTGGGCACCGCCTTCGCCACCCTGTCAGAGGTATGGGGTGATCTGCAGCGGGCCGCCGGCGCCGCAGAGCGCTTGATGGAGCTTCTCGCCGAGACCAGTGAGATACCTGACACCGGCAGCCAAACACCTGCGAGCAGAACCGCGTTGGCCTTTGAGGGTGTGCACTTCGCCTACCCCAGCCGGCCTACCCACCCCGCACTGTGTGACTTCACGCTGGAGATCGCGCACGGCGAGTCCGTGGCTCTGGTCGGGCCCTCGGGGGCTGGCAAGTCGACGGTATTTGAGCTGATGCTGCGCTTTTATGATCCGATCGCCGGCGCGATTCGGTTTGGTGGTGTGGACCTCCGCGATATGGCGCTGGATAGCTGGCGCCAAAAGATCGCACTGGTGCCGCAGCAGCCCACGCTGTTCTCGGGGGATATCTTCTACAACATTGCCTACGGCGCTACCGAGCCAACCCAGGCGGCAGTGGAAGACGCGGCGCAAATGGCCCACGCCCACGAGTTTATCCAGACACTCCCAGAGGGCTACCAGAGCCATTTGGGCGCCCAGGGTGTCCGGCTGTCAGGAGGACAGCGCCAGCGTATCGCGCTAGCCCGCGCCATTCTCAGCGACCCGGAGCTGTTGCTACTGGATGAAGCCACCAGCGCCCTCGACACCGAGAGCGAATGGCACGTGCAGCAGGCGCTCACCGAAATCATGCAGGAGCGCACCACCATCATCATTGCCCACAGGCTCTCTACCGTAATCAACGCGGACCGCATTGTGGTGATGGACGAGGGACAAGTCATCGACAGCGGGCCCCACGACGAACTGATGAAGCGCTGCGAGCTCTATCAGCGCCTTGCTCGGCTGCAGTTCCAGACCGAGAACGCGAGTTAAGGCAGCCACAAAAAACCCCGCGCTAGGCGGGGTTTCGTTGAGCATAACAGCGATCAGCTGAATTCGCGGATCAGGCCGCCAATGCTCTCTTTCGCATCGCCGAACAGCATGCGCGTGTTCTCTTTGTAGAACAGCGGGTTTTCGATCCCGGCAAAGCCCGAGGCCATGGAGCGCTTGAGCACAAACACCGTGCGCGCATCGGCCACGTTGATCACCGGCATGCCGTAGATCGGCGAGGACTCGACTTCGCGTGCAGCGGGGTTTACCACGTCGTTCGCGCCGATCACGATCGCGACATCGACGGTCTCCATGCGCGGGTTGATCTCGTCCATCTCGAGTAGCTGGTCGTAGGGCACATCCGCCTCCGCAAGGAGCACGTTCATGTGGCCCGGCATTCGCCCCGCTACAGGATGGATACCAAAGTTAACCTCGCAGCCATTGTTTTCGAGAAGCTCGGTGAGCTCTTTCACCACATGCTGCGCCTGGGCAACCGCCATACCGTAGCCAGGAATGATAGCAACGTTGGTCGCCGCTTCCAGGACGTAGTACGCGTCATCAACAGAGATCGGCTTGATCTCACCTTCAACCACCGTCTCCTCATTGGAGACGCTGGCGAAGCCTGAGAACAGCACGTTGGAAAGCGAGCGGTTCATCGCCTTACACATAATTTGCGTGAGGATGATGCCTGCCGCGCCCACCAGTGAGCCCGCCACAATCAACGCGTTGTTATCGATCGCAAAGCCCGCCGCACAGGCCGCCAAGCCCGAGTAGGAGTTCAGCAGTGAGATCACCACCGGCATGTCGGCACCGCCAATGGGGATGACCGCCATGATGCCGAAGACCAGTGCCAGGCCAATCACGATGTAGAGCCAGGTGGGATCAGTCGGGTTCATACAGAACATCACCGCGCCACCGAAGATGCCCAACACCACGAGAGAGTTGACGATCTGCTGGCCCGAGAAGGTGATTGCACCACTTCCGATGGTCTCGGAAAGCTTGCCGTAGGCCACCAGCGAACCGGTGAGGGTCATGCCACCGATCAAAATCGACAGCACGATCGTGACCAACGTAAAGGTGCCGGAATCGGGCGAAAGCGCCGCCCAACCAACCAACAGTGACGCCGCGCCACCGAAACCGTTGAACAGGGCCACCATCTCGGGCATGGCCGTCATAGCGACCGCACGAGCGGCAATGGCGCCGATGGCACCGCCCACCACCATACCGGCGGCAATATAGGTGAAGTCGACAATGCCCTGATCTAGCAGCGCTGAAACAATCGCCACCAGCATACCGATGGCGGAAATCATGTTGCCGCGACGGGCAGTCGCCGGCGAACCCAGCATTTTCAGGCCAAAAATAAAGAGGCCTGCCGCGAGGACGTAACCCAGTTGTGTCATCAATTCAGTCGTCATGATCAGTCCTCCTTCTTCTTGAAGAAGCCGAGCATGCGGTCGGTCACCATGTAACCACCCACGACGTTGATGCTAGCGAGTGTCACGGCACCAACGCCCAACCACATCGCCACGTTTTCGTTACCCGTACCCGCCAGGGCAACTGCACCGACCACCGTAATGCCCGAGATCGCATTCGCACCCGACATGAGCGGGGTATGCAGCGTCGCTGGCACCTTATTGATTAATTCGAAGCCGAGGAAAATCGACAACATCAGAATAAACAGCAAATACTCTGCGCCGGACATATCAGTTGCCTCCCTCAATAATGTCTTTGATGGTGGGGTGAACAATTGCACCGCCATGGGTGATCACACAGCCGGGGAGAATGTCGTTCTCGAGGTCGAGCACAAATTGCTTGGCCTCCTCGTCCCAGGTGTCTTCGACGAGGTTGAACATGTTGCTCGCGTACATCTGGGTCGCATCGCGCGGGGCCAGATTAGCGAGGTTGGCGGTACCCACGATAGTCACACCGTTAACGTTCACCACCTCATCAGGAACTGACCCTTCGACGTTACCGCCAGTTTCGGCGGCCATGTCGACAATCACAGACCCGGGGGACATACCCTCGACCATGTCGGCTGTGACCAATACCGGCGGCTTGCGGCCGAAGACCTGCGCCGTCGTGATCACCACATCGGAATCAGCAATCACCGCTTTCTGCGCCTGGCGCTGCATCTCCACCTGCTCGGGCGTCAGCTCTTTCGCGTAACCATCCGCCGTCTGACCGGTATCACCCAGATCGATCTCCAAGAATTTCCCACCCAGCGACTCAACCTGCTCTGCCACTACGGGGCGCGTGTCAAACGCGGTGACCCGAGCGCCAAGACGCTTGGCCGTTGCGATGGCCTGAAGACCCGCTACACCTGCGCCAATAATGAAGACCTTGGCGGGCTTCAGCGTGCCGGCCGGCGTCATCATCATCGGCATGATGCTGGGCATGTTGTTAGCCGCCAACATCACCGCCATGTAACCCGCGAGGTTTGCCTGGGAGCTCAGCGCGTCCATCTTCTGGCTACGGGTTGAGCGAGGGATCATCTCCATGCTCACCGCCGTTATGTTCTGGCTGGCAAAGGCCTTGATGAGGTCTTTCTCGTTGAAGGGGTCGAGGTAGGAGACGTGAATACAGCCAGACTTGAGCTGGCTGATCTCATCCATCTCGGGTTTGCGCAGTCGCAGCACCATGTCGGCACTGCCAAGCAATGCTGACCGATCGGAACCGATGCTCGCACCCGCTGCTTCATAGTCTGCATCGCTGATGCCGGCACCCGCGCCAGCACCCGACTCAATGACCACATCAGCACCGAGCCGCACCAACTTTTTCACCGTCTCGGGAGTCGCAGAGACGCGATTCTCTCCCGGTTGGGTTTCACGGGGTATGACTAATTGCATAGTGAATTTCGCCTGGTTTTATGGGATCACCGCGATCCCGGTATTATTGGAATTCCAGTCGGCTGATTATTGAGGCGGTCGCTTGGCAGGAGCAGGGCCCACAGCGCCACTGGAGACGAGTCGGTGAAAAATCAGCCCGCGTGGAGTTTCAGAAGCGGGTTGAGCCAGCGGTGTCGCAACCGAGTGAACTGCAGGGGCGCATCCAGCACCGCCAGACAGATACACTCTTCACCTTCCAGTGCGACCGGGGTGTGCTTGTCCCACCCCTCCCGAACGAGGAAATCACCCGGGTGGTATTCGCCGCTCTCATCGGCAAAGCCACCGCGCAGCACCAGCGTCATCTCGCTGCCGCCATGGGTATGCTCGGGGATGCGACCACCTTCAGCAATGCGATACAACGCAAACTCGTGGTTGGGGTCGCCGGTTTTGAGATAACTGATACTCAGGGATTGCGTGACACGCTTCCACACCAGATCGGCGTAGTCGCCGTTGATCAGGCGGTCTAGCAGACCCGGAAGCTGTGTATCGGATGCTTCATTGGGGGCGTATCGCAGCGGTTCAGGATCGTCGAGGCGCGCCATGACCGATTCGAGTACTGACTCGCCCACGGGCTGCGGGTCCAAACGCTCAAGCTGGGCGCCGCCGACGTCCTCTAACCTGTCGACCAACTGCCTACAGCGCTGGCAGTAACTCAGATGCGCAGCGACACAGGCTGACTGTGCCACCGGCAGAGCGCCAGCCGCGTGTTCTAAAAGCAAATCCATTGGGGGATGATGATGAGCCATCGCTATTTAATCCAAACCACTCTCATGTACGTTGACGTTACGAGCGTCCCACGCAAACGGTTTACTTCCCAACACTAATAAAACTGTGACTTTCTGAGGAATTGGCGCCGCCATTTAAGCCTCCATCAGCCCTTGAAGCTTCTGGATGGCAAGGCGCACCCTTGATTTCACGGTCCCCAGTGGCAAATCGAGCTCTGCTGCGGCTTCAGAGTGCGACTTACCCTCCATGTACACCTTGGCGAGTATTTGTGCCTGATCGGGCGGTAAATCGCTCATCAGTTCACGGACCCGCTCGGCACCGCGGCGGGTGTGCAATACGACGAAGGACTCCTCCTCCTCGCTTTCCAGCTCGAAGTCATCGGAGGCCAGCGGCGTGTCAAACTTCTGCAACCGCCGGAACATGTCTGTCCGGCAGTTTCGCGCGATGGTGTAAACCCAGGTCGATGCGGCGGCCTTTTCCGGGTTATAGCCACCCGCTTTTTGCCAGACCTTAAGCATGACTTCCTGCACGAGCTCATCGGCATGGGACGCTGACAAACTTGAGCCCGAGAGAGCAAAGGCTTTAATCAACGGGGCGAAATGGCGGAAAAAGCGCGTGAAGGCGCCCCGGTCCTGGCTTTCGCCAATCAGTACCAGCGCTGTGCTCCACTCATCCGTGCGGCGGCCCGTCGGGACATTCCACTTCCCGTTGCCGTTCGCCGCAGGCGCGTTACCTGCGTCTTTTTTGTTTGCCATAAAAGGTCAAACCATCATCCCGGAGGGATAGGATACACGCAGTGGGAACACCTTGATACCTCGCCCAACACCTTATTTCTCGCAGATTTGAGCCGATAGATTAGTGTCAAGGGCTACTTATTCGCGCTGATCCGTCACTCTGTGGCAGCCGTAAGACTCCATAACCTATTCCCTGTCTGGTGGCCGGAGGTCGTCAGCAATGCACATTGCAGTCATTGGAGCGGGCATCTCCGGGCTGGGGTGCGCCCATCAGCTCGTCAAACGCGGCCACCGTGTTGACATCTTCGAAGCCCGGGATCGCGTCGGTGGCCACACCGCCACTTATGATGTGCAAATTGGTACCCGTCGCTTCGCAATCGACACCGGCTTTATCGTCTATAACGATCGCAACTACCCGAACATGATCGACCTGTTCAGCGAGCTGGGTGTCGCAAGTAAACCGACCTCGATGGGTTTCTCTGTCTGCGACGAGACAAGCGGACTCGAATACGCCGGCAACAATCTCAACACGCTGTTTGCTCAGCGCGGCAACCTGCTCTCGCCCAGCTTTCTTAATATGATCAGAGAGATCCTGCGCTTCAACAAACTGGCAATCGCAGATTTGGAAAGTGGCCAACTCCCCCAGGACCAGACCCTGGGTGAGTATCTCGAACGTCACGGATTCAGCGCGCATTTCAGTCGTAGTTATTTACTGGCGATGACCTCTGCGATCTGGTCAGCAGACTTTGAGGACGCGCAGGACTTTCCGGTAGAGTTTTTTATCCGCTTCTTCCGCAACCACGGTTTGCTGTCACTCAAGGATCGGCCGCAGTGGCGTGTGGTAGAGGGTGGCAGCCGGGAATATCTCGCGCCCCTCACGCATCGGTTTTCGGACTCCATTCGCACCCGCATGCGGGTGGAGAAAATCCTCCGTCCACCGGGCAGACCAGTTGTGGTGCACTTCACAAATGGCCTGCAGCGCGAGTTTGATGAGGTCGTCATAGCCACCCACTCGGACGAGGCGATCGGCATGCTCGGTGACCCGACCGAGTCGGAAAGGTCGGTGCTAGGGGCGCTGCCCTACCGGGATAACGAGGTGATTCTGCACACCGACACAAGGCTACTACCCAAGACGCAACGCGCCTGGTCGAGCTGGAACTACCGGTTGAAGCCGGGCAGCGGGCGCGCCACCGTCACCTACAACATGAATATTTTGCAGGGACTAGATGCACCCGAGACCTTCTGCGTAACGCTGAATGACACCGCTTCGATTAACCCTCATCGTATCCTGGGCCGCTTTAACTACGCACACCCTCAGTTCACCCTGGCGGGCATGGAGGCCCAGCAGCGATGGGGTGACATCAACGGGCGTAACGGCACATGGTTCTGCGGCGCGTACTGGCAAAATGGTTTCCACGAAGATGGCCTCAGCAGCGGGCTGCGGGTAGCCGAGAGCTTGTGCGCCGCCGCACAGATGGCGGCGTGACGGCCAAACTATACTCGGGCACCCTGCGCCACGCCCGCTACTTCCCCAAGAAACACGCCTTCACCTACAAGGTGTTCATGCCCTTTGTCGAGTTGGAGACACTCACTGAGCTGACTGCGCGCCTGCCCTTATGGTCGAGCAAGCGTTGGGCGCCGGCACGGTTCCTGCGAAGCGATTTTCTCGGCGCTCCCGAACTGCCACTCGCCGAGGCCGTTCGGCTACGGATACAGGAAGAAACGGGGAAAGACCACGCCGGCCCGATTTATCTGTTAGCTAACTGGCGGTACTTCGGCTACCAGAACAACCCCATTGCCGTGTATTACTGCTACAACGCCCAAGGTAATCAGCTTGAATATGTGGTCGCGGAGGTCACCAATACCCCTTGGGGTGAACGCCACAGTTACGTACTCGAAGCGCCTGATGCAGGTCAGCCTCTGGCGACAGAGTTCCAGAAAGCGCTCCACGTCTCGCCCTTCAATCCCATGAACATGACCTACCGCTGGTACAGCAATGTTCCCGGGGACGATCTTAATATTCAGATTACGCTTTTCGAGGAGGGCCAGCGTATTTTCGACGCCGTGCTGTCTCTCGCCGCAGAGCCCCTCACTGCTCGCAGCGCACGCCGCGCGATTTTGGCTTACCCGTTTATGACGATTAAGGTGGCCGCGGGCATCTACTGGGAGGCCTTGCGCCTTTTTTTAAAAGGCGTCAGCCTACACGCTCATCCGAAGCGATCGCATTAACGTAACCGTCGACTCCACGAGGTATCTGATAGAGGGTCTGCATGAGCGAGTACAGCGTCAAAAATATCTCCAAGTTACCCACGCTGTTTCCGGAGAAACGGGGAGGGTTGGCGCGCTCGCTGATGCTCAAGGTGCTGGGCAAGCTTCAGGTCGGATCCCTCACGCTCAAAGATGGGGGCGAAACACTGGTGTTTGGCTCGAAGGAAGATGCCTCCGCGCCTCATGCCGAGGTGCACGTTCATGACAGCGACCTGTATCGCCGAATTCTTACCGGTGGCGGCATCGCGGCAGGCGAGACCTACATCGAGGGTCTGTGGAGCACTCCTGACCTGACCTCGGTGACCCGTGCTTTTAGCGCCAACCTGGCCATGCTGGGTGCCATGTCAGACCGGCAGAACCTGCTGGCTAAAACGGCCCTGAAGCTGAACCATTGGGCGCGACGCAATACCTCTACCCGCTCCCGGGAAAACATTGCCGCCCACTACGATTTGGGGAATGATTTTTTCTCGCTGTTCCTCGACCCCAGCATGATGTACTCGTCGGCAGTCTTCCCCACGCCGCAAAGTGATCTCGCCGCCGCGTCACAGCACAAGTTACATTTGATCTGCGAGGATCTTGAGCTCAAGCCCGAGGATCATCTGATTGAGATTGGCACGGGCTGGGGCGGCATGGCGATCTATGCCGCTGAACACTATGGCTGTCGGGTTACGACAACCACCATCTCACGAGAGCAGTTTGAGTACACGGTCGACGCCGTCGCCCAACGCGGCCTGCAAGATCGCATTACGGTGCTGTTCGATGATTACCGTGACCTCACCGGCACGTTCGACAAACTGGTGTCTATCGAGATGATTGAGGCAGTCGGGCATCAGTTTTACGACACCTACTTTCAGAAGGTCAGCCACCTACTCAAGCCGCATGGGAAAGCGGTGATTCAGGCCATCACCATGACCGAGCAACGCTATGAGCAGGCGCGAGACTCTGTGGACTTCATCAAGCGTTACATTTTCCCGGGCGGATGCCTGCCCTCGCTCACCGTCATCGGTGATGCGCTGGCACGCATGACCGATATGCAGATGAGTCACCTGCGCGATATCACCCAAGACTACGCTGACACGCTCAACGCCTGGCACGAAGGTTTCCTCGAGAAACTGGAGCAGGTGCGCAACATGGGCTTTGACGATCGGTTTATCAATATGTGGCGCTACTACCTCAGCTATTGCGAGGGGGGCTTCCGCGAGCGCATTATTGGCACCTATCAAATCACCATGACCAAGCCGGGGTACCGCCCCGCCTGATCTACCGCCTATGCTGCTGTCCCTCGCGCCAATCGCGCTGCTGGTTTTACTGCTCTCTGCCTCGGTGGCGCTGTTTGGCTCGGACGCATCCTACGGACCCAATCAGGTCGCGCTGATCACTGCCTCGGCGGCCACCATGCTGGTGGGCTGGCGCCGCGGCATGAGCTGGCAGGCGATTCAGGACGGCATGGTCGGCGCGATTACCGTCTCGATCATGCCCATGATGATTCTGCTCTCTGTAGGCGCGCTGATCGGCAGCTGGATTATCAGTGGCACCGTCCCGGGCATGATCTATTACGGGGTGCAGCTGCTGGACCCCGGTTTCTTTTACGCGGCATCCGCCCTCATCTGTGCGCTGGCGTCATTGAGCCTCGGCAGCTCGTGGACTGTCGCAGGAACATTGGGCATCGGCCTCATGGGCATCGCCACCACCTACTCGCTGTCGCCCGCTATCACGGCCGGTGCTGTGATCTCAGGCGCCTATTTTGGCGACAAACTCTCGCCGCTCTCAGATACCACCAATCTGGCCGCCGCGGCGGTGGGCGTTGATCTGTTTGAGCACATCAAAAACATGCTCTGGACCACTCTGCCGGCTTTTATTGCGGCACTGGTGATTTTTTCTTTCATCGGCAGTGAGGGCGCCGCCACGCCCGAGAACATCGCCCAGATCCGCACCTCCCTGGCCGGCCAGTTTGCGATCTCCCCCTGGGTGCTCTCGCCGCTAGCACTCATGCTGGCTCTAATCTATTTCCGGGTGCCCGCCTATCCCGCCATCCTGATCTGCACCCTCTCCGGCACGCTCTATGCCGCCGTATTTCAGCCAGACGTAGCGCGCGCGCTGGCATCCGCAGCCCACCCGGGCTCACCGGCGCCGCTGATTCAGGGTCTCTGGATGGCGCTGTTCTCCGGATATCAGTCACCCGAGGGCATGGGCGAACTCAGCAAGCTGCTCGACAAGGGCGGCTTGGCCAGCATGCTGAACACCATCTTTCTCATTCTGACTGCGATGACCTTCGGCGGGATGCTGGATAGCACGGGCATTCTGCGGCAGCTGCTTGATCAGGTCCTGCGAGGCGTGAAACGCACCGGGGATCTGAT
>Ga0255767_1004362_pt1 | contig 11672 bp, 7 predicted proteins | sample 071ome_24_FD_179967 | JGI IMG/M metagenome (GOLD analysis project Ga0255767, IMG submission 179967) | Coastal salt marsh microbial communities from the Groves Creek Marsh, Skidaway Island, Georgia - 071402CT metaG (version 2) | ecosystem: Environmental > Aquatic > Marine > Intertidal zone > Salt...
TCAAAGGCCGCTGTCGTTCTGTTTGTTCCCAAACCAAAGCGTAAACACACAGAAAAAGAAATGTCAGCGAAGAGAAACGACGCGATACTCTCGCGAACGGAACGAGCAGCGAAATCCACCGAACAACACGACGACATCCGTCGTCGAAAGAGAGGAAAAAGAGAAAAGATGATGAAGAAGAAGAAGAAAAACACACAACACGCACCATCGATGATGTCGAACCCGAACGAAGAGGAGAGGTGGTTAGTGTTGTTGTGATGTTGTTGTTGCCGCTGCTTCCCGTGCGGCGGCGACGACCCGGAGACGGGTAAAATCCCAAACTCGCTCGCGAAGTCGTACACTCCCTGCGATAGTTGCGTTGTTATTACACATGCATATAAAAGAGAGAGAGAGAAGCGTCAGCGGCTATCGAATATATCATAAAAATATCCTCTACTCCAAAAGCGCATCAAAGCGAAAATCGGTGTGATGTCGAAGAGTAGAGAGAATAAAAATATAAATAACAACTTTCCCTCCTCCAAACACGTACCGTATCTCTCAAACTGGCGACTAAATCTTTCGTCAGCGCTTTATTCTCCTCGTCGTCGTGGTCGTCCTCATCCTCTTCTTCCGCGGTGGGGTCCAGCGGCGAGCGCGACCGCAGCGCCGAAGGTCGCATGTGTGTGTTGTGTGTCCCGAAAAGTCGATTTTAATTCCTCTTTTCTCTTTTAGGGGAAAAAAAAGTGTCGAAATTTTCCTCACTTTCGGGAAAAAAAAAATGTTCAATTCGAGTTTCGGAAACTTCCCGCACGATCCGATCGCGGTCCCGATCGAACTCAGAGGCGTCTCGTCTGTCGAAGAGGAAAATGCGACGAGTAGTACTTCTTCCTCTTCGAAACGAAGAATATACGATTTAGGGTCGAGAGTCGCGTGTGTGCTCACGTTTACCGTGCGCGGAATGCGCGGGATGTCGACGAGAGAAGAGGAGGACGAATTGGAATCGAGAAACTTTCGACGACGACGGATTGTTACGTTGGACGACGACGACGACGACGACGACGACGAGAAGAAGAAGAAGAAGAAGAAGGAGAAGAAGAATGGTGAATTTGGTAAAGCGATCGCGATTGATTTATCCATCCCGACGAATCCGTTTTTTCGGTATTACTGCGAAATCGACGAGAGCGCGTTCGAGCGCATGAAGGAGAAACAAAACATTACGATAGATTTTGAAAGTTTTCTGCTCGCTTTGCGAGAACATTTGCGCGCGTGTAAAGCGCGGGAGAGCTCGAACGTGATGGTATTCACCATGAACGATTGTGGCGAGGCCACCTTAGTTTTCCTCGAAGATTTAGGGCACAAGTCAGTGGAGACGTTGCGGATTGATTTTAATCAATACAGCGAGAGAGAGATTCGGGAACGCGTGCAGTTGGAGTATCGCGAGATGGCGACGTTGCTGTACGGTAAGTCGTCGGAGAGCGCCGCGCCGTTCGCGGCGAGACGGCGGTAGAATAATAGTGTAATAATGATAATAAGAGAGTTTATAGAGTAACGGCATAGCAATAGTAGCGAAGGAGAAAAGTTTTGTAGTTTGTAGTAGCAAAAAAAGCGATACGCGCGGTGTTTAGACTATCGCAACAACGGCATCTTTCTCTCTCTCTCTCTCCGCCTAAATCACGAGTTGCCGAAAAAGCTATTTTTCCTCGGCGGCGTCGGCGGACGTTCGCGATTGATTTCTTGCATCCACAACGCGTGGTCAAACTCTCCGGGCGAAGCCGAATCCATCGCTTCCGGCGGTAACGGGTGAATGAGCTTCGGGTAGAGCGTCAAATCGCGTCCTAACACTAAAATCGCACCCGCATTATTCGCGGTTCCGCAGTAGTTCGTCGCGGAAAATAACGTCAACAGTTGGCCTTGCGCGAACCGCTCAAAGCCGTCCATGACGCACTCGTGCGCTCGAACAATCATTTGTAAACCGTTGTTTTCGCAAAATTGTTTGACGCGATCCGGGCCAAACGTTACTAAACCAGGGCCTCTCGCGTTCGGTCGCAAGCCTTCCACGGAATCGTTTTCAGTCGGATCAGACCAGAGCAAATCCATGAGTTCTAATCCACCGGACTCCATAGAGCACGGGCGTTCGAGCTGGTCGATTTGTTCGATGGTTTCAATCGATCGACCGATGCCACCGTGCATGCAACATACCTTATCTTCGATGACCGCCGCTAACGGGAGCCACTCAAAAAGCGAGTTGAATCTGCGCCAGGCGTGTTCGCCGAGGCGCTCCCCTAACCGTTCCACGCACTCGATGCGGAATCCAAACAACGCGTTGATATCCGCCTCTTCGTGGTTCCCTCTCAGCAAGTGCACGTTTTCTGGGTGTTCTATTTTCAACGCCAACAATAGCGCGATGGTTTCTAACGAGTGCGCTCCTCGATCGACGTAATCGCCAAGGAATAAGTAATCTATGTACGCGATATCGCCCGCCGTAGATGGACTTCCATATTCGGCAAATAAACGCATCAGATCGTAAAATTGACCGTGCAAATCGCCAAAAATTTTCACCGGCGCATTGATGCGCAACACCGTGTTTTCTTTTTTGAAAACAGCCTCGGCGGCGTCGCAAAGTTCGTCGATTTGCGCCGCGTTCATAAAAAACGCCCTGTTCGGTGGCGCCTCCCACGAGGTTGGGTTTAACAACGCCGACAAGACGGTTTTGTGAGCCGGCACGTGGCCTAAATTCGAGGCGCGTTGTTCCCGGGCGAACCGTTGCGGCGTGCCGCCATTGGCATAGCCCGGTGAGTTCGCGCCGAAATCTGGCGTACCTATCCGTCTAGCTTCGTTTTCAAACTGATCTATGCTTAATTGTCTGACTAAACTCCCCAACCGTTTAGAATTGGATCCACCGGCAGAGTCCATTCCACTGCTCGCATTATTACCAAAGCTACTGTTGTATCCTCCCGATCCTCCGTTGCCTGAACCAGAAAAAGGTCCACCGCTATCCCCCATCGCTGCAACTACAACTGCACGGTGGTGCAATCGAACGCTCGAATCTCTTAATCTTGGATTTGAACCCGGGGTCGTGCGTCTATTTTGCGGCGTTCTAAGACTTCCTTTGGAGTCTCGCGAATCCGTCGGAGAGTCTTGGTCCGCACCGTCCGCAGCGAGCGATTGTAATCTTCTCTGAGAGACCAACTCCATAGCAGCTGCGGCTTCCGCTGTCGCATTCGTCGCTAATCGAAGCTGTGCGGTTTCGTTCATCACTTGATCTGGTGAACCCGGTGAATCCGTGTTGCCGTCGTTGTCTCTTTCACGATTCGCGCGGTTTTGAAACCCTCCCGCGACTTCCGCGGGAGACCCAAACGCCGTGACGACATCTTTCGCGTTCTCTTTCGCGGCTAAATTTCTCAAATCTTCGCTCGATAACGTTCGACCACCGACTCGCAAGACGCCCTCTCTATTTCGCATGTATTCTTCTTCGTCTTCTCCGTCCGATCCGTTCATCATGTGGTGGGACGGTAGATTGTTGTTCAGCGCAAAAGGGCTCGCATTTGGACCGGCAACTTCTCGAGTCAATTTTACATCCGCGAGCCATCTCGCCCAACTCGGACTTCGATGGTCGATGTGCAATCGCAACTCCCTCGCTCGAGTGCTCGTACCGCTACCGTTCGAACTCCCTGGGCTCCCTGGACTGCTAACGCCACCGATGGAGTCCGTGTCGCTCTCTCGGCACTTCCCGGAAAGCTCCGGCGGTTCCTCCGCGACGATGACATCGCCTAACAATTCGCCACCTCGTAAACCACCGTAGGTAATAAGCAGCGGTCCAACCGCAGCCGTAGCGTGTCTGCATCTCTTCGCGTCCTTTAAAGCGTGGAATTCTTCTCCACTGCCGCTTGTAATCTTTCGCCACCCGGCTCTTCCGCTCGCGCTGGTATCCAACGCCGCCACCGCGCAATCCTCCGGAACGGTCGTCCCACCCCCATTTGTCCCGCCGATCACGTGTAACCTCGCCTCTACGAACGCACTCGCGTGCTGATATCTCGCGCAAGGCGCTTGGCCGGGCGCGGCTGCCCACTCCCACGTGCCGTCTCTGTGCCTCGCCAATCCCCTCGCGTCCGCCACCGCTTCGCCTTTCGCGTTCCTCCCTCCGGTGAGTAGCAACAACCCATCGCTCCTAGCGCACGCGCTCGCGTACATCCTCGGACTCGGCACATCACCCATCGCCTCAAGACGCTTCCACGCGTAAGGTTTCGCCGCCGTATCCAAAACCCAACCGTCGTCCAAACACTTCGACCCGTCGTTTCCGCAACAGCACACCAAATATCGCCCGGCGACGAACGCCAGCGAGTGCGCGTACCTCGGCACCGGTCCTTCCCCGGACACGACCACTCTCTGCCATTTCAACTCCTTCGCGGGTTTCGAGGAACTTTCGTTGTTATTACTACCACCGGCGTGATAATTCGCCAGATCGAGGACGTGTAAATCCGGCCCGCTCAAACCGCTCGGACCTATGCCTCCGTGGACAACCAACATGCCCCCGACGTTGGCACTCGCGTGCGCGGCTCTCGGACTGGGCGGGTCCCCGCTCGGGTACAACTTTTGCCACGTCCCGGACTTGACGTCGAACACGTGCACGTCGTTCGTCGCGCCGGCCAGCCGAACGCCACCACCACCATTTCCACCGTTGTTGTTATTATTGTTGTTGTTGTTGTTGATTTTGTCCGTTGTCGTCGCAGCATTTTCCAACGCCGTGGCGCCTCCAAACGCGACCAATCGGTGCACGCCGTCCCATTGTAACGCGGTGAGCGTGTGCCCACATCGAGGGCCCGGGTGGTCGCTCGCGTTTTCCCGGACTTGCGCGTGGAATTCAGCCGAAAGCATTTGATGACTGCTCTCTCTTTCGCGCGCGCGCTCTTAAGTGTTGTTCAAAGGCACTTTTCTTTCTCGTTTGAAACGTGTGCGAGAGATATTTTAAGAATTAGGGTTCAACACCCTAAAAAATTTTGAATTTACCTAGGACAGCTATTTTTTACCATTTTCCCCAGCACAAAACGCTTGCGATACACATTCATCCATCCATCTATCCATCGAGATTGATAGAGAGAGATTAATAATTAGTCGACGTCGTTCGGTCATGGGGAGACGAAAAGTACTGTTCCAGGAGAAGTACGCGGATTTGATGAATTTCTCTCCGCTGCGAGCGGTGACGAATACCGCTAACGATGACGATGCTCGGTGTCGTCGTTTGAAAGAGAACGAGAAACCTGCGTCTTCTTCTTCGGTCGACGAGCTCAAGTACGAGGCGACGATAAACTTACTCCAGACGCAATCGGACGCGATGGAAGCCATGCAAACGAAAGTGGAAGAGTTGGAGAGGAAATGCGAGGAGGAAACGAATCGCTCGGTTTTGCTTTCAGAGGAAATCGAAAGGGTAAAAAGCGCGTCGAATGCGGCGAAAAAGACGTTGGAGGAGGAACGGTCTCGCGAAAAGACGTGGCGAGAGGCGAAAGAATCAGAAACGCGCTTGATGCGAGAAAAGTTGGAAGAGGTTAAGAAAAAATTCGAAGAGAAGATGGAAGAGACGGAGAAAGCGATGGCGTCGATGGAAGTTGAACGCGGCGGGTATGAAGGCGAGATGAGACGAGCGAAGGAAAGCGAGCGCGAGGCGCGAGCGGAGGCGGAGAGACTGCGAAAGCGAATGGATTCGAGGGAGATGGAATCGAAAGAAAAAGAGGAGAAAATTAAAGTCTTAGAAGACGACGTTGGGAGGCTAAAAGAGGCTTTATTGGAGAGACGTAAATCCCAAGAGGACGTGGAAAACGCGTTGAAAGAGACGAAGAAGAAGTGCGCGCGCTTGGAAGGGGAGTTGAGAGGGAGAAGGATGATGCGTAAAAATGGTGGTTTTAGTACTAATGGGAGTCCAATGGCGGCTTCGACGTCTTCGACGCCATCGTTAACGTTAGCGACGACGTCGACACCGCACGCGTATGCCAATGTAACTGGGGAGCGACCGCCGTGGGACGATTCATTCCACGCGAGCGCGAATAGGGGAGGCGCGTCTACGTCCATGCGGCCGATTGCGTTTCCAGATACGCCGATGTCGAGTGCACGCGCCGCCCACCGTTCACCTTCGTCGCCTTCCAACACATTGAACAATAATAATAATACTAGCAACAACGACGAGCTACGAGATGCCTTTCGTAACGTGAAAGCGTATGGTCAAGAAATTGCCCACTCGTGGCGCGAACGGGCGACGCGCGCCGAAGCCCATCGCGAACAGCTCGAACGAAACATAAAAGCGATAAATGCAAAGCTCGTGGATGAGCAGTTAAAAAACGCAAAGCTTCTCGACGAACTGAAAATTACGAAAGCGACCATCGCTCGATTAGAGACCGAAAATGCGAGCAAAGAATCCGACCAATCGTCCATGCGAAAAGAATGCGAACGTCTCTCCGCGCTCTTACATGAAGCCAACGAACGAAACGTCTCCATCGAAACGGTATGCAAAAAACACAGGGATTCCGCTCTCGACGCTTCCAAGCGCGTTTCTGCCGCCGAAAGCATCCTGGACGCGTTAAAAGCGAAAGAACGAGAAGCGAAATCTCGGAGTGAACTGAGCGAACAGCGCTTGAACATTTGCGAACGCGAGTTACAGGCCATGTCCTCCGAACTCGAAAAAGCTAAAGAACACGCGTGGAAAATGGTCGAAGTTCAAGAACTAACGATGCGTCGCGCGGAACTCGCGGAGAAGAAATTGAATGAAGTCACCAACAACAAAACTTCGTCGGCGAGAAATTCCAACGGCGGATTTCATTCGGACCCGGCGGCTTCTCCTTCGATTGACGCCTGGATCAAGACGCCGACGAATGGTCAAACGTTGATGACGCCGAGCGTCACGCGAGGCGGACCAACCTGGACTCGGACGCCGCTCAGGCGCGTGTAAAATGATAGAAAATTTTATTGTAAATGGTAATATGGTATTGGTGTATGTATGCGCTTTCTCTCTCTTGCAACAACTTCTTTCTCTTTTTCAACAACTTTCGCCAGATAAAGCACGCACGTAACCGTATAATGTCCTTCCGAGACTTCTTCTTGAGGTGCTCCGAAGGGCCCGAGTGGCTGTTCGCGACGAAGAAACAGCATCAGCATCAGCAGTTGTCGTCCTCATCGTCGTCCAATCAATCACTCATCACGAAAGCGCGCATCATCTGGTCCGCGTTGCACTTAACTTTGCTCCATCTGTTGCTCGCGCTCGGGAACGAAACGACGCGCGTGCCGTTCCCGTCCGCGTTTGAACGAGCGCTCTTCTTATTCGCGATCGTGATGAACGCGCTGGCGTATTTCGTGGTTTCTTTCAGCAGTCCGGGTTTCGTGACGCCGCCGTTGGGAGCGTTTAGTAATAGCGGGAATAGAAAAAGTGGATTGATGTTTGCGGACAAGGAGGACCATCATCAGCAGCGCGAGATGACGACGATGGGTTTTTCATCGTCAGAGGGAGGAAACGGCGACGAGGAAACCGCGAGCATCAGAGAATGCGTGCACTGCCATCCGCCGGTGTTCCAACCAATCAGAGCGAAACATTGCTTCGCGTGTAATCGATGCGTCCGGAAGTTCGATCACCACTGTCACTGGATTAGCAACTGCGTCGGGGAGAAGAATCACGGGAAGTTTTTGGTGTTTTTGACGACGCAGTTTATCGTCGTCGCGTGGGGGTTGTTGGCGTGTTCGCGGACGTTCGAGTATTATAGCAGTAGTAATAGTAGTAGTGGTGGCGGAGAAGTGAACGTCGTCGGAAGCCATCGGAAACCGGCGAGTATCGCCGAACTCGTCGCCAACAACGGATGGAGCTGCTTCGCGACGCTCTTGTTCTTCATCTTCACCGTATTCGTCGGCGCGTTATTCTTCACGCACTGGTATTTGATCCTTTCCGCGCGAACGACTTACGAGTTACTCGCGCCGAGACGAAAGGTTTGGTACTTGCCGCAACGAGGAGGAGGAGGAGGAGGAGGAGGAGGACATCACGGAGAGTTTACGAGGAGCCCGTTCACGCACGGAACTGGATGTCAAGGCGCTTACATGAACTTGAAACGAACCTTGTGCGTGGACAGCGCGTTGGCGAACGATATCGGCGTGAAATGGATCGTTCCGAACGAGAGAGTGTTGGCGGAGAGAGAGCGCGAGGAGACGTGTCTCGAAAATTCAGTTTACAGTTGTTGTTGATGTAGTGACAAAACTTCAGAATGAAAACACGCGCGCGCACAAAACATAAACGAACACAAACGATATGCGCGCTAAAGCTTCGCTTCTTCTGACCGTCCTTCGAGCGACGAGATGACGCTTCGCGCGTCTTCTTCGTTCCCGAAATCCTCGCGTTATTGTTATCCCTTCCTTTCCGATGGCTTTCACGACACATCGAACGCGTTTCCATTTCTGACCGCCGACGACGCCGACGACTGTGCGAAGGCTCAGAGCGACTTTGAACGACGCGATGAAGGTGCCAACGACGAATCGAGAAGAAGCGCGAAGAAGAGAGAACGAACTACTTTCGCGTACGACGAACAGTTCATGCGAAGTTTGAACACGGAGGAAAATAGCGCGAGACGTTTGCCGGCGCTGGACGATGCGCAGATTCTGTTGCTTCTCCAAAGGAAAAGAGAAGACGAAGAAGACGAAGACGAAGACGAAGAAGTAGCGGTAGTTGAAGAAGAAAAGCCGCCGCCAGGAACGTCGACGTTCTCTTCTTTGTGGGCGACGGAAGCACAGTTTGCGAAGGACGCGGCAACGTTGGAACGATTGATGCTGGAGCAGGTGAAGGAGGCAGCGGCGGCGGCGGCGGCGAAGCGAACGGCTGAGAAGAAACGAAGCGAGGACGACCAACGCGGCGCGTCGCCTCGCGTCTCGACCGTGAAAGTAGTGCGCGGAGACGACTTGTTCTCTCGTCACGCGATGAGGTCGTTTAAGAGAATAGAATCGCGAGATGGGAACATCGAGCGCGCGTTTGGTGGAAGGCGGTTTAGGAAACTGTACGGGCGCATCGTCGCGAAGAGCGAGAAGAAGAAAGGGACGACGGTTGATGTTTACATAGATCGCGTGCAAGGTTACACAGACGATGACGACGACGACGACGACGACAACGACGACAATGCCGTCGTTGGATGCGTCGACGCGTCTTCGGCTGGCTTAGATGTCAACTTTGAAGACACTCCAGTGTTTAGAAACGAAGTGCGTCGGCGCATAGACGCGAACGACGCGATTGAAGGCGTTCGCCGTCCCTTTGTGTTTGTTCAGCTGGATAGTTTAGTCTCTTCGTTCGGTTCGGAGTGTCGTTTCGAGTGTTACGACGCGAGAAACGATTTCGAGCCGCTTGATTTTGAGATTCTGTAGAGTACTTTGTAATAAAATAGTGTATGTGTGTATATATTTGGTCGTTACAAGCGACTGGTCGCTAACATTCACTCTTCGGCGCCGCACTTCAAGTTTCTCGGCAAAGAGGCGTCTATTTTCTTCGGATACGGTAAATTTAAGTCCTTCATAATTTGCACAAACTCCTCCTTCGTCTTCCCAGAGCCTAACCTCGGGTTCAACAGTTTCTCTTCCCCAATCGTAGACATCATTCTCCCCTTATAGTCGTGCGCCGGCCATACTTTGCAAGCATCCGGCAAACCGCCGAACAACTTCCCGGTGACGCCGTCGAACAACGTCTCGGAGGACCCGCCTTGAAAATCCGTCCTCCCGCACCCGCGAATTAACAAGGCATCTCCGGTGAACACGTCCGTGTTATCCCCTAAAACAAAGCTCATGCACCCGTCCGTGTGCCCTGGAGTGGCCAAACACTTCAACTTGACCGACGTCCCGACTTCAATCACGTCGCCTTCGTCGATGAGCACGTCCGCCCTCGCGCCGGCTCTTTTACTAATCACGCTCTTCACCTCCTTTCTGACTTTCTTGATTTCTCCAGACCCGGTGATGTGGTCCGCGTGACAGTGCGTATTCACACAGAGCTTCAACGTCAACCCCAAATCGTCAATCACTCGCAAATCTCTCTCCACCGTCTCTAAAACCGGGTCGATGAGTAAACACTCTCTCGTCTCCGCGCACCCGAGAAGGTACGTGTACGTCGAGCTCTCTTTCTCAAACAACTGTCGAAAGATCACGTCCTCCGCACCGGGTTTCTTCTTCTCGATGCTTTTTTTTATAAACTCCACGAAATTCGCTCTCGTTAGCAGGCTCAGCTCCATGTCTTTCGCCACCCGCATCGCCGTATCGAACGACAAAGAGTACTTCTCCGCCAAGTGCAACAAATACGGAATTCCAGCTCTCGTCGCGGTCGAACACTGAATCACCGCGGGTCGTTCAAACTCTTCCCGCATGTACTTCAACAACTCCTCTTTCAAAGAATCGTTCAAATTCGTCCCGCCGATCGGTATCACTTTGAACGGGATCGAAGCGCTCGTGACTTTCGCCGAAGGATTGAACGCAAAGTCGTGCGGGTTGAGGTACAACCACGATTTAATTTTGTCGTGACTTTTGTTTATCAAACCATCGACGGCGGCGTCGTCTAAATCGCCGCACAAGATGACGCTTCCGTCGTTCTCGATGGGTTTAATTATGCCATTTTGAGTGGTCATTTTTTGATTATTCGTTTTACGCGTACTCTCGTTGTGGAATAAAACAGACGAGGGGGCGTCGTCGCGAGTAAAAGTTGTTACGAATTTCTTTCCAATTTCTCACGTAATGGAGAGAGACACGGTATCTTCTAACAACTCCGCGACGCGCGTACGGAAGAAGATAGCAACAAAACATCTACGTTTTAAAGTATATCATATATTCTCGCATTAAAAATCTCAATCTCTTACTAAGCAATCTTTCTCATCAAACAATACACGCGATCGTCCACGTCCACCTCGCTCATCGCCTTCGCGTCCGTCTTCACGCACGCCAACAACCCGCCGAAGGAAATATACGTCGCCGTCTTCTCCGCCGCGTCGTCGTCTTCTTCCGTCTTTTTATAACACTTCCCGTGCATCACGTACTCGTACTCGTCCGCTAACGATTCTTTCTTCGACTGATCGTACGTCGTCGGATCTTCCGGACTCCCGTCCGTGTTCAGCGTAGACGCGAGCACGTACGTAAACTTCGCGCCTATTTCGATCGGGTACACGTCCACGTTCACGTCCAGCGTCAATTCGCTGTCGCCGTACGGCGTCGATCGGCAGACGAATCGAGACACTCTGTCAAACTTTTTCCCGTCCGGGTCTTGGTCGATCGTTTCGAACATCGCTTCGTATTTGATGATTGAAGAGGTGGACGAATCGTTGTTGTTTTGTGGTGCCATCGTCGTTCTCTCTCTCTCTCTCTATGCGTCTACTGAGTATGTGTATCTTTCTTCTGCGCTCGTCTTTGCGGCTCGTCGCCGGTGCAATTTTTCCCCAAAATTCGTTTTTGTGTTAAAACACACAACAAAAGCCACCCCACAACGAGCGCAGACAGTAACTCTTTTATCTGATATGTCGTGTGCTTTCGGTCTCTCTCTCCTTCTCTCCTTCTCTCTTCCTCTCTTCCTCTCTCTCTTCCTCTCTCTCTCTCTGCGGCTTTTTTGCAGAGAGACTCTAGAGTCTCTCTTTTTGTGTTATTAGTGTTTTTCCCGGGGAGCTCGCTTGAGAAGAAATGTGCACCCTAAATACTAACGCACGAAAAAA
>Ga0255767_1004368_pt1 | contig 11658 bp, 10 predicted proteins | sample 071ome_24_FD_179967 | JGI IMG/M metagenome (GOLD analysis project Ga0255767, IMG submission 179967) | Coastal salt marsh microbial communities from the Groves Creek Marsh, Skidaway Island, Georgia - 071402CT metaG (version 2) | ecosystem: Environmental > Aquatic > Marine > Intertidal zone > Salt...
CGGCGACCGCTACCAAACCGCTCGAGAGTTACGAGATGACCTCAAGCGTTTCCGAAACGGTGAAACACCACTTGCGATGCGCCGCACCGGTGAAGAGGCCGTCGACCCGAATGCTCGCACCACGTCAAACCGCATCACCATCGACGACTACAACGGCACCTCCGCTCCGGGCACCGGCACAAGTTCTGATGCTGAAACAACGGTGACTCCGGCAACAGAACGCTCGATGTCAGGGCCGTCAATTCCTGGCAACCCGAAAATCGCTTCAGAGCACAACAGCCCCGATGACATGTCGAAATACCCCCCAGGGTCATCGGCGGACGCCACCTATTACGAAGACATCCCGCCACGCACCGGCTGGTATGCCCTCGCAGCCTTCATTGCGCTCGTTGCCCTCGTCATCGGTGGTGTCGTGCTCTACGGACGTCTCTCATCGAGTGAGGCGACTGCAACCACCCGAGTGCTTGACGACCTCACCGGCCAACGACTCTCATCAGTGACTGCCGCCCTCGATGAACTCGGCCTTGAATACCGCGCTATTGCCGAAGAAACCCAAGGTGTCGCTGAAGAATTCGTCTTCCGCACCGACCCCGCAGCCGGAACGGTCGTCGTCGAAGGCACCACCATCTTGCTGTATTACAACCCGACCGAAGCACTGCAATCGGTGCCCAACGTCGCAGGATTCACGCTCGACGAGGCACGCCGACAATTGGTGTCACGCGGATTCTCAACCAACGAAACCACCGAAGTCAGCGATGTCGCAGTTGGGCTGGTGATTCGAACCGACCCACCGGCCGGAAGTCGCATTCGTCAAGATGAAGGCGTCACCATCTACGTCTCCGGTGGCCCCGACGAAGTCTCAGTTCCCGCCATCGTGCTCAACCAAAGCGAAGACGCCGCTCTCGACTTTTTGACCAACACCACTGGGCTCTCTGTCACAATCGAACGCATCGTTGACCCGGTGGTTCCCGAAGGCACCGTGATTCGGACTGACCCCGCACCAAACACCATCGTGCGCCGAGGGTCAGAGATCACCCTGTTTGTGTCGAGCGGGCCCGGCAAGACGAACGTTCCAGTTCTCGTTGGCTTGCTCGAGAACGAAGCAACGACCCTGCTGGCGAGCGAAGATCATGAACTCACGTACATCGTCGAATACGTCGATCTTGAAACTCCAGAAGACCCGAATGACGGACGGGTCACCGAGCAGAGTATTCGTGCCGGAACCGAAGTTGACCGTGGATCAGAAGTGATCATCGTCGTAGGTATCGCTCCCGAGCCGACCACCACCACGTCGACAACAACGACCACGACGACAACCACGACGGTGCCGCCCACGACCACCACCTCATCGACATCGACGACGAGCACCACATCGACAACAAGCACCACGTCAACGACGTCAACGTCGACGACCACCACTGTCGCCTGACAATCGAGTTCTCGGCTAGAGACGGTTTAAGAAATTCTGCAGCAAGTCATGACCTGCTGCGGTGAGGATTGACTCGGGGTGAAACTGCACACCCTCAACATCAAATTCACGGTGTCGAACCCCCATGACCATCCCGTCGGCAGTGCGAGCGGTGACCTCAAGACTCTCTGGCACTGAATCTTCATCGAGCACGAGCGAGTGATAACGGGTTGCCGTCAATGGCGTGGGCAAACCTGCGAACACTCCTTGACCGTCGTGAGAAATGTCCGATGTCTTGCCGTGCATGAGTTCGGGTGCCCGTACAACCTCCGCACCGTACACATGGCCGATTGCCTGGTGCCCAAGACAGACCCCAAACACCGGCGTGCCGTGAGCAGCGAAAGCCGGAACCGCCTCGCACAAAATGCCGGCATCTTCAGGTCGACCAGGCCCAGGTGATAGCAACACTCCATCGGCACCGATCGCAACCGCCTCGTCGATGGTGATCGCGTCATTTCGATGAATGATTGGATCAGCTCCTAATTGACCGAGGTACTGCACCAAGTTGTAGACGAAAGAGTCATACGAGTCGATGACGAGAACGCGGGGCACCTCAACAGCCTGCCGTAAAGATCGACGAACACCACCATTCCTGTTCGGCATCCCTGTCGAACATGCCTAGACTGGTCAACCGTGGCTCCTCCGAAGCGAAAGACCGGCGGTCGTGTAACCCCATCTCCATCGGCAGATCAGACGTCGAATCGCGGCCCAGCCGCCAGTTCTCGTTACACGCCACCTGTGCCTCAAGAAGAAAAGGTCGGCCAACCGTGGGTGCCGGTGCTCATGCTGGTGCTGCTCATCGTTGGCGTCATCGTCATCATGTTGCGCAACCTGGCGTTCGCCGGCAACAACTGGTTGCTGCTCATCGGCCTTGGGTCGATTCTCGGCGGTCTCTACACCGCCACAAAATGGCGTTAGCGACGCTCATCGTCGCCCGTTATCACTGAACGCCACAGCGTCTTTCCACAGATCGACATCCCATGTAATTCAGGCGTTTTTGTAGTTATCCACAGGTGGGTGGGAAAACTTACAGGGCTGTCACTCAAAGGTGGGGGCGACGATGATCATGTCTTCCAAACAATGCTTTGGAGGAGGCGGATCTTCATCTGGCGCCATTGTTAACTTCAATTCCACTCCACAGACATCGCAGCGGAACCGCATGTTCACTTTTCGCATCTCGCCGGGTGGAGGAGGCTCGGGAGTTGCCATCGTGACCGCACGCAACATGGTGATACCGACACGCCACAAGACGTACATCAGCAACACGCCAAAGGCGAACCAGATCACCGATCCCAAGGTCACAGCCGTCATGCTAGACCTCGGCGACCAGAGTTATCCACAGGAACTGGGGATAATCCCCAGCACCTCAACATGAAAACGTCAATCGAACAGATCAGCCGAGACGCTCGATGATCGTGGCGTTCGCCATGCCGCCACCCTCGCACATCGTCTGCAAGCCAAAGCGGCCACCAGTCCGCTCAAGTTCGTTCAGCAACGTCGTCATCAAACGCGCACCCGAGCAGCCAAGCGGATGACCCAACGCAATCGCGCCACCATTCTGATTCACCCTGTCCATATCGGGGTGAAATTCTTTTTCCCAGGCAAGCACAACTGAAGCAAACGCCTCGTTGATCTCAACAAGGTCGATGTCATCGATCGACATGCCAGCACGCTCCAACACCTTCGCCGTTGCGGGAATCGGTGCGGTCAACATGAGGCGAGGGTCAGCCCCCGCAAGCGAGAAGTTGACAAAACGTGCCCGAGGGGTCAAGCCAAGCGCCGACGCTTTTTCTTCACTCATGATGAGCAACGCCGACGCACCATCGGTGATCTGACTCGAGTTACCAGCCGTTACTCGACCACCATCTTCTTCAGCTCGGAACGACGGCTTGAGGTTTCCCAACGACTCCATTGTCGTGTCACGCAAACCCTCATCGACCGACATCATCTCGCCATCAGCACCGAGCACCGGCAAAATCTCACGTTCGAAACGACCTTCATCGGTGGCCCGACGAGCGAACTCTTGACTACGCACCCCGTAGCGATCGAGATCTTCACGACTTAGGTCCCACTGATCTGCAATGAGCTCAGCAGAAATGCCCTGCGGAACAAGGCCACCCTGATCTGCGTAACGAGCACCGACCTTCGGCCCAAACGGAAACCCGTACTTGCCGTCGATCATTGAGGCACCCATCGGCACACGAGACATCACTTCGACGCCGGCCGCAACGACCACGTCATATGCTCCAGCGATGACGCCTTGGGCAGCGAAGTGCGCTGCCTGCTGGCTCGACCCGCACTGCCGATCGATCGTGGTACCCGGAACCGACTCCGGCCAACCAGCTGCAAGCACGGCGTTTCGTGCAACGTTCGCCGCCTGCTCGCCGACCTGCATCACGCAGCCCATGACGACGTCGTCAACAACAGAAGGATCAAGATCATTGCGTTCTTGTAACGCCTTCAATGTCTCGGCCGCCAAATCAACCGGATGCCAATCTTTCAACTTGCCATTCCGTCGCCCAAGAGGGGTACGAATGGCATCAACGATCACTGCAGTTGTCATCGGCACATCATGGTGCAGCCAGCGGCGTCACGAAGAGTCGGACTGCAACCCATGAAATTCGGAATGCTTTGGTGGAATCCGCAATGCGGAGATGCCAGACTCTTGCGATGGGAACACAACGAATGACCATCGAAGAGATGCACGCCGTCGCGAAAGACACCACCGTCCCCCAAAAGTTTTTGGAACACGCTGCGAACCGAGCAGACAAGGTGCTGTTCCGCTCGATGACATCAGCACCCGGGTCAGGCGACACGACCTGGCAGAACTACACCTACGCCGATGTGCGGTCGTTGACTGCCCGCACCGCCGCCGGCTTGCAAGCTCTCGACGTTGAGCCCGGTGAGCGCGTCATGTTGATGATGCGTAACCGCCCTGACTTCCACTGGCTTGACCTCGGTGCCCAATTCGTTCGCGCAACGCCAGTGTCGATTTACAACTCGTCATCTCCTGAAGAGCTGCAGTACCTCGCCGAACATGCTGAAGCACGCGTCCTCATTGTTGAAGACAGCGGCTTCTTAGATCGAGTGCTCGAAGTGCGTGACCAGTTGCCACTCGTTGAGCACATCTTCGTTATCGAAGAACCTGTTGGCGGTCTCCCTGAGGGTGTTCGCCTCGTCGACGACCTTCTTGCAAACGGTGAAGCTGACCTTGACACCCTTGGTGCGGTCACCAGCCCTGACGATCTCGCTACCCTCATCTACACCTCGGGAACCACCGGACCGCCCAAAGGTGTGATGATCACCCAGTACAACATCATGTACGCCGTTGCGGTCGTCGTGGAAGCGCTCGATGAAGATGACATTGAAAATTGGCGTGTCATCTCATATCTGCCGATGGCCCACATCGCTGAGCGCGTCACCGGCCACTATCAGGCACTCGTCACCGGTGGTGAAGTGTCAACCTGTCCCGACCCAAGCCTCTTGCCGGCATATCTCGGCGAAGTGCATCCGTCGCTGTTGTTCGGTGTTCCACGAGTGTTCGAAAAGGTCTACGCCGGCGTCAACGCAGCTCTCGCTGCCGACCCCGAGCGCCAGAAAGCCTTCAACGATGGTGTCGCCGCTGCCCTTGAAATCAAGGCGGCTGAGCGCGCTGGAACGATCACACAAGAGCAACGCGACACTTGGGAATTCCTCGACGCGGTTGCGTTCTCACAAGTGCGTGCCCTCGTCGGCATGGATGAGTTGAAGATTGCGATCACCGGCGCCGCACCAATTCCTACAGAGATCATCGAGTGGTTTAACGCCATCGGCGTCAACCTCACCGAGATCTACGGCCTCTCAGAGACGACCGGCCCTCTCACCTTCAGCCCGAAAGCGAATAAGCCCGGCTTCGTCGGACAGATCTGCCCTGGCATGGAAATCAAACTCAGCGACGAAGGCGAAGTGCTGACCCGTGGCGGCAACATCTTCCAGGGGTATCTCAAGGCCCCAGATAAGACCGCTGAAGTACTCGATGACGACGGCTGGTTCCACACCGGTGACATCGGAACTCTCGACGACGAGGGCTATCTGAAGATCGTCGATCGTAAGAAAGAGCTCATCATCACCTCTGGTGGCAAGAACATCAGCCCGGCAAACCTTGAGGCCGCGCTCAAGATGATTCCGGTTGTTGGCCAAGCGTGCGCAATCGGTGACAACCGTAAGTTCGTGTCGGCGTTACTCGTGCTCGACCCAGAAGCCGCACCCGTGTGGGCTGCTGCAAATGGCAAAGAGGGCATGAGTCTTGAAGATCTTGCGACCGACCCCGACGTGCTCGCCGCAGTGCAAGCCGGAGTCGATGAAGCCAACACGAAGTTCGCTCAGGTGGAGCAAATCAAGAAGTTTGTGCTGCTTGGCGAAGAGTGGATGCCTGACTCCGACCTGCTGACACCGACGTCAAAGTTGAAGCGCCGCGGCGTTCACGCGAAGTACGCCGACGAAATCGAGTCGATGTACGTCGACGCCTAGACGTAGTTGTCGAACGGGTCTTCTTCAACAACCGGAATCGGCGTCATCATTTCTATTGCAGTGTGGATGGCCTCGATGAGGTCGTCATCCATGCGCTCAGCGAACGTTGACTGCACCGCGCGCCGATAGGTCACGTTCATTGCCCGCCACAGGGTTCGGCCGCGCGTGGTTAACTCGACCTGCATTGCTCGATGGTCACCATCAAGCGTCACCCGTTGACGTGTCACCCAGCCGTCTTCTTCTAGCCGGTCAAGTCGTCGGGTGAGACTCGACAACGGAAGACCAACCTCTTCGGCAATTGCGGTCGGACGCGCCGAGCCTCCAAGGCGCTGTAAACCGGCGAGCACATCAAACCAATTCAGCGGGATATCCCACTCATCTCTCAGTGCAGCATCGATAGTTCGTTCAACTTCGGCGACACGCGCTTGCAGACCTCGCCATGCGGCGATCCGGTGTGCGTCGAGCCGAGCCATAATCTCCAGTGTGGCGCGATCTAGGTTGAAGGAATGACCACCGAGCCTGTTGCCCTCACCGTCGACACAATCAACGCTGCTGTCCAATCATCATTTCCAGGCTCGAGCCACGTCTGTCACGAAATTGGCGACAACTATGCGGTCAGCCGCCTCGAGGTCGACGACGCACACATTCGACCCGGTGGATACGTGTCAGGGCCGACACAATTTGGTGCTGCTGATGCTGTGCTGTGGTACGCCTGCTTCACGGCACTCGGTCGAATCGAGCAGATGGCTCTCACCAGCGAACTTTCCATCAGATTCCTGCGCCCCGCCATCGGCAAGGTCGTCTGGGCACGAGCTGATGTTGACATCATGACTCGACGGTCGATCGTTGGCACCGTTCGCGTCTGGATGGATGACGACCCTGACCGCATCACCGCAACCGCTCAGGGCACCTACGCCATTCCGATTGCGAAGTGAGCACCATCAACCCAAAAGCGGTGACGACAGCCGACGACCCACGTCTGCACGATTACCGCAACCTCACCGATATTCCAGGTCGCCGAAAACTTGAGGGAGACCAGTTCTTCATTTGTGAAGGTCCGGTTGCCATTGAGCGTCTCTTCACGAGCGGCCATCAGATTCGATCTGCACTGGTGCTTCGCGAGAAGGCACCACGTCTGCAAGAGCTCTACGAAGCCCACGATGTCAACGTTCCGCTCTTCACCTGCGACCGCGACACGATGATTGCAGTCACCGGCTTTGATCTTCACCGAGGAGTCATCGCAGCCGCCAACCGCAAACCAATACCGACGGGCTCACAGCGCAACGACGTCTTGGCGGGCCTCAGCAAGATCGCAGTGCTCGAAGGGCTCAACGACCCGGAGAACCTTGGTGCGATCGCCCGCAGCGCACACGCCCTCGGCGTGCAAGCTCTCGTCCTCGACGAACGCTGCATCGACCCCTACACACGGAGAAGCGTGCGAGTGTCAATGGGTGAAGTGCTCCACGTACCAACGATGCGATTTACCTCGGCCGATGACCTCAACAACCTTCTCACAGGTTGGACAACGTGGGCCCTCACACCTCACCACAGCGCCGACGACATTTGGCAACTCGACGTGCCACCTCGACTTGCACTCATGCTCGGCGCGGAAGGTCCCGGCCTTCTCGATGCCACGATGAAGATCGCTGAACGACAAGTACGCATACCTCTTCACGACGACGTCGATTCGCTCAACGTTGGCAACGCAGCCGCAGCGGCATTCGCAATTGTTGGTCGCCCTTCAACTTCGTGACCGAAATCTGCGAACATCATGTGATGAGCGATAGCGACATCAGCCGATTCCACGTACCAACCCTCGATGAGATGCCTGACGACATTCGGGAACTCATCGAATCAGTGTCAGAAAAGTCGGGGTTTGTTCCCAACGTCTTCGTTGCTCTCGCCGCCCGACCAGAAGAATTTCGAGCCTTCTTCGCACTTCATGACACCTTGATGGACAAATCGGAGGGCCTCTCAAAAGCCGAACGTGAACTCATCGTCGTCGCCACGTCTGCCGTCAATGAATGCATGTACTGCGTCATTGCCCACGGCGCGATCCTGCGGATTCGTTCAAAGAACCCGCTCATTGCCGACCAAGTCGCGATCAACCCCGCCAAGGCGACGCTCAGCCAGCGGGAACGTGACATCGTCAACTTCGCACTCCATGTTGCGACCGATTCAGCAACCGTCACCGATGCCGAGATCGACGACATGCGCGCCAAAGGATTCACCGATGACGAGATCTGGGACATCGGCGCAATCACCGCCTTCTTCGCTCTCTCAAACCGCCTTGCGAACTTTGCCGGAATTTCACCGAACGCAGAGTTCTACGCAATGGGGCGTTGAAACATCTCACCTATCGAGTCGTCGTAACATCTCATCGTGAACGAAGGTCGCCGCAACCGCTCGCTCGTCGAGTTTTCGCGACTCTTCGCTGACGATGAGCGCTTCGATCGAGACGAGCGCATCGAAGTACTCAAACGGCTCATTCCCGACCAAGACCGAAAATGGCTCATCAGGTTTTTCCTGATGCTCACCCTTTCCGTGACCATCGCCGTCATGGGGTTGGCAGCGAACTCGGTTGCGGTCGTCATCGGTGCAATGCTCATTGCGCCCCTCATGACACCGATCATGAGTTTCTCGGCCGCAGTCGGTCTCGGACTCGGTCGACGAGCGATTCAAGCCGCAGTTGTTGTTGGTATTGGCTCGCTGTGGTCGCTCGTGTATTCGATTGTGCTGTCTCGCTTGCTGCCGAGCCTTGAACTCGGTAGCGAGATTCTCGGGCGCACCAGCCCCGACATACGTGACCTGGTTGTTGCGATTGCAGCTGGCGCAGCTGGTGCGTATGCGGTCGCTCACGAAGACGTCTCTGCGACCCTTCCTGGCGTTGCCGTTGCAGTTGCCCTCGTTCCACCGCTGGCCGCAACAGGAATTCTCATCGGTGCCCGTGAGGGTGTGCTCGCTGAAGGGTCAGCCCTGCTGTATGCAACGAACCTGTTCGCCATTGCGTTCAGCGCTCTCGCAACCCTTCTCATCACCGGCGTCATTCCGACCGCCCGCTTCTTCTTCAGAGATTCTCGAATGGCCGCCGTCGTCATCGGCATCTTTATTGCGACGGTTGCCATCGCAATTCCTCTCACATCACGATCACTCAACGCTGCGGCGTCATCACGTCAACAAAGTGACATTCTCACCGAAGTCGAATTGTGGCTCGGCAACAAAGATCTCGAGGTCACCACACTCGACGTCATCGGTACTGCTGTCACCGTTGAACTCACCGGTCTCGACGAACCACCAGAGGCTTACGCCCTTGCGACACGCCTCGTTCCGGTGCTGGGTGCTGACGCCGAAGTGACGGTGCGCTGGGATGCTCGGGCACAAGGTTCTGCTTCGGCTGGAACGCCACCTGCTGCCGACCCCACCGAAGTGGCAACAGCCGTGCTCAACGACTGGCTCGCCGGTATCGCCAATGAGGGCATCGTGCTGGAATTACTCGAGGTCACCGTCTCAGAGGGCCAGATCGATGTTGTCGTGAGCGGCCCGGCCGCTCCTCCGAGTTCACCCGAACTCGCAAATAACGTTGCCGACGCAATCGGTGCAACGGTCACGCTTGACATTCGGTGGATCCAGTCGTTCGACCCCACCCTCGCCGACGAGCCGCCAGCCGATCGCGTTGATCGTCTCGTCAACGCCTGGGTCGGTCGGCGAAGCAATGTTCGTGTTCTCTCCACCGCGGTGAACGGCTCGTCATCGAACGGGTGGAGTGTGCTCGTCGATCTTGCTACTGCGGGCCAGCCACTCGGCCTTGACACGCTTCGGAGTGTGCTCGGAGAGGCTCTACCAGGAACGGTGAGCGTGTCGATTCGCACAACACCCCTTGAGGTCATCGATCAACCCGACACTCCCGTCGCTGTGCCCTCGATGGGGTAATCGCTGCGTATCGTGACCGCGCCCTACGGCGTGATGAGCGCAAGCTCAAGCTCGAGATCGATACTTGATGAGGTCACGACCGTGAGCACGACGTCGCCGTCGAGCGGGGTGTCAGGAAACACGAGGAGTATCTCACCTGATTGCCCGGCGGCGATCTGATCGGCACCCCACGACCCGAGCGTCTCCACCGGTTGCAGATCAGCAGACGTCAATGGCCGGTGGATCGCTGCGAAACCGAAGATCGTCAGCGCCTCGTCGGCCGCAGTGACCGAAACCAACACCGCAGTGACACCCGATGGTGCCCGATATGCGGATACCACTCGTGCTTGTACCGTTTCAACGACAGAGAGTGGGCCGGGCCCGATCACCACTTGCTCGAGCGGGACGCCGTTCACCGAAAACGATCTCAACCCACCCTCATCGTCAAAGACCGGGGTGTCATACACCGTGCAGGTGTTCGTCGACTCACATCCCTCCACTACCGTGCTTGTGGTTTCAGGTGCTGCCACGGTCGACGTCGTACTTCCCACTTCAACCGTTGTCGACGTCGTCGAGGTTGTCGTCGGCATCGCAGCAATCTCGTCTTCTGCGATCGCCGCCAACTCGGCAACCGTGAGCTGGTGACGCACTGCAATGTCAGCCGGGGAACCTGGTGTCACGACTGCAGTAACGCTTGCCAATGCCTCGGCGGAGCCGTCGCTCATCGCGGCAAAGACCGCCTCGCTGATCTCAGTTGACGACACCGTCGTCGTGGTTTCATTCACGGGAGGCAGGGTCGTGACAACAACAGCCGACGTGGTCGAGGCGACGTCGACGTCGTCTCCGCCACAAGCAGCCAGCATGGCGACGCCTGCAGCGCACAACATGTACCCGACACGATTCACAGCACGAACGATAGGCGACGTGGCGAATTCCCGCACGACCACCGCCGTTACTGGCCCTCACGTTTGTGATTGCGGTCATGACGGCGCAGACTCAAGAGGCCATGTCGACCAGCCACATCCTCACGCTCATCACTCCCGATGAGCCAGGCATTGCCCATGCCGTGTCGGCTGGGCTTCTCGATGTTGACGGCAACATCACCGAGAACGCCCAATTTGGTGATCCTGGATCACGGTTATTTTGCCTGCGGACAGTCGTTGAAACACCAACCGACGACTCGGCGACCGTCGCGGATGCTGTTCGCCAGCGGCTCTTAGATGCCGGTCACGCAAGCCCAGTGAAACTGCGGGTACGCCAAGCAAGTGAACGGCCACGCGTGCTCATCATGGTGTCAAAGTTCGATCACTGCCTTGTCGACTTGCTGTATCGGTGGCGCAACGGGCTTCTCCACGTCGATATTCCGGCGGTTGTCTCCAACCATCCCGATGTTGCTGAAACCGCTGAGCGATACAGCATTCCATTTCACCACCTGCCGGTCACCGCTGACACAAAAGCCGAGCAGGAATCAGCGATCATGTCGATCGTCGACGAGCACAACGTCGACCTCGTCGTCCTTGCGCGCTACATGCAGATTCTTTCTGACGACCTGTGCCAGCGTCTTGACGGACGAGCAATCAACATTCATCACTCGCTGCTACCTGGTTTCAAAGGCGCCAAGCCCTACCACCAAGCCCACGCCCGCGGCGTGAAATTGGTTGGCGCCACTGCGCACTTCGTCACCGCTCAACTCGATGAAGGGCCAATCATCGAACAAGACGTCGCCCGCGTCAACCACAGCCACACGGCTGCTGACATCGTTGAACTCGGTC
>Ga0255767_1004378_pt1 | contig 11642 bp, 9 predicted proteins | sample 071ome_24_FD_179967 | JGI IMG/M metagenome (GOLD analysis project Ga0255767, IMG submission 179967) | Coastal salt marsh microbial communities from the Groves Creek Marsh, Skidaway Island, Georgia - 071402CT metaG (version 2) | ecosystem: Environmental > Aquatic > Marine > Intertidal zone > Salt...
TCGGACCTCGACTTGGGATCGCAGGATGCCGGCGCCAGCGCAGGTTGTTTGGCTCGACTGGAGGAGCAACTTGTTGAGTTGCCCGAAGTGGTACAACTCATCACCGATGCCATCTTAGATGAGCCATCTGCCCTGCTCAGGGAGGGGAACCTGATCAAACCGGGATACGATGAGGGACTGGATGAGCTTTTACGTGCCAAGCGGGATGGCAAGGCCTGGATGGCTGAGTTTCAAGCTAGTGAAATCGAGAAGACAGCCATTCCCTCACTCAAGATTAAATACAATGCTGTCTTTGGTTATTTCATTGAGATCACCAAAACCCATCTTGAAAAGGTGCCTCAGCACTACCATCGCAAGCAGACCATTGCCAATGGTGAACGCTACATCACCGAAGAACTCAAGGCAGTGGAAGCAAAAATGCTCGGGGCTGAGGAACGCTCAATCAAACTCGAATACGAGCTTTTTCAGCGGATTCGGGAAGCGACCCTGGCCTATCTTCCCGCCATACAGAGTTCTGCCGATGCCTTGGCGGATCTGGATGTGCTCTCCAGCCTGGCTTATCTGGCTGAGCTGCGTGATCACTGCCGTCCCATCATCACTCAGGATGGAGTCTGTCACATAGATCAAGGTAGGCATCCTGTGCTCGACGAGGCTGGCCAGTCGGCTCGCTTTGTTCCCAATGATACCACGCTGGATCTCGAGCAAGAGCAAATAGCGATCATTACCGGGCCCAACATGGCCGGCAAAAGCACCTACATCCGTCAAACAGCCTTGCTGGCCATCCTTGCCCACGTGGGCGCCTGCATCCCAGCACGATCGGCCACCATTGGGGTGATGGATCGAATTTTTACTCGGATTGGAGCCAGTGATGACCTGGCTCGGGGCCAATCCACCTTCATGGTGGAGATGAGTGAAACGGCTAATATCCTCAACCACGCCACCCGTCAGAGCTTGGTCATCCTTGATGAGATTGGGCGAGGTACCAGCACCTTTGATGGTTTGAGTCTGGCCTGGTCCATTGTGGAATACCTTCACCATCATATAGGGGCCAAGACACTCTTTGCCACCCACTATCATGAACTGACTGAACTGGCCGATCGGGCTCAACGCATTCGCAACTACAACGTGGCAGTCAAGGAATGGCAGGACAAAGTCGTGTTCCTCCATCAAATCGTACCCGGAGGCACGGACAAGAGCTATGGGATTCAGGTGGCACGACTGGCAGGGGTGCCTCAGATGGTGATTGATCGGGCCAGGGATATCCTTTCCAACCTTGAGCAGGTTGACTTGACGCCTGAGGGTCAACCCGCGACCCGCAGTCGCCATCGGGCCGAGCGTCAGGCGTTGAAAAAGCTGCTTCCGCCTCCTCAGTTGGATCTCTTCACCGATCTCTCCTAACTATCTGGTTTGCCTGCTGTTTGGCTTACCTGCCAAATTTAGGCTGGAAAAGGTTATGGGGTGCGATCACATTAGGGAGGTGATCCAGATCGAGCGTCAGATCCAAGTGTCGTATCAGCATAGGGTTTTGTTTACCAAGGACGTGTTTGCACCCCACAACCCTGTGCTTCGAGATGTTTTGTCAGACCCAACTCGGCCCCATCCCAGCAAGGTCATGATTGTGCTGGATGATGGCCTCGCCAAAGCCTACCCCGATCTTCGGAAAAAAATTCAGGACTACTTTGATCTTCAATCAGATCTAAAATTGGTATGTCCTCCTATCGTGGCCGAAGGGGGTGAGCGGGTGAAAAACTCTTATTTTCACGTCTCAGAAATTCAATCGCCTATAGATCGCTATCACATTGACAGGCACTCCTATGTCCTTGCCGTGGGTGGGGGCGCTTTGTTGGATATGGTGGGCCTGGCGGCAGCCACTGCTCACCGCGGGGTGCGCCACGTGCGTATCCCTACCACCACCCTCAGTCAGGCCGACTCTGGGGTGGGAGTCAAAAATGGGATCAATGCCTTCGGGAAAAAGAATTTTGTCGGTACCTTCGCCCCACCCCATGCGGTGATCAACGATGCCCTCTGGCTTGATGGGCTGTCTGATCGCGACAAGCGTGGCGGCTATGCCGAAGCTGTCAAGGTGGCTCTGATTCGTGATGCGGTTTTTTTCGACACCCTGGAGCATCAGGCAGGCGCCCTGGCTCGGTTTGATCTCTCCGCCATGGAGTCACTGATCCATCGTTGTGCCGCCCTGCACATGGATCATATCGCTCAAGGGGGGGATCCATTCGAGTTTGGCTCGGCCCGTCCTCTGGATTTTGGCCATTGGGCTGCCCACAAGCTAGAACAGCTCTCAGCTTATGCACTGCGCCACGGTGAAGCGGTGGCCATAGGCATCTGCCTTGATGTGATCTACTCAGGCCTCATTGGGCTTATGCCTCAGGATGAAGTCGAGCGGGTCCTCAGCTTAATCGAGTCCCTCGGTTTTGAGATCTATTCCAATGAATTACATTATACCAGCACCGATGGCAGTTACACGGTTCTTGGCGGTCTGGAAGAATTCAGGGAACATCTTGGGGGAGAGCTGACCATCACCCTTTTGGAAGGCATCGGCCAGGGGGTAGAGGTGCATGAGATCAATTTGCCCAAGATGACCCAGGCCATGCATTGCCTGCGTGATCGTTTTCAGGCAAGCAGCTCGAAGATTCTCATGGCTAACTCCTAGGGCTTGATGACCCAGCACAGTAGGAAGCGACTGGCAGTGATCAATGTGGTCGGTCTTACCGCCGACCTGCTTGGACGGGGTTTGCCTAGGCTCAATGCCCTGAGCCAGCGTGGTTGCCTTCGAACCATTCAGCCAGCCCTTCCTGCAGTCACCTGCACCGCCCAATCTGACTACCTGACCGGGCTTAGGCCTTCCCAGCATGGGATTGTGGCCAATGGCTGGTACCACCGTGAGTTGGCGGAATCTCATTTCTGGAAACAGCCCAATCAAACGGTCAGGGCTCCCAAGGTCTGGGAACGCCTGCGCCCAGCGATCAAGGGGTTTACCTGTGCCAAGTTGTTCTGGTGGTATAACATGTATGCTTCGGTGGATTACAGTATCACCCCGCGACCCATGTATCCAGCAGACGGGCGCAAGGTGTTTGACATCTACACCGCCCCACGTGATATCGGCCCTGCCATCCAGGCTGATCTGGGTGTGTTTCCCTTCCCGACCTTCTGGGGACCGGCAGCGGGGGTCGCCTCGCCTCAGGGTCCACCCGAAGCGGTTTCTGACTGGATTGCCCGAGCGGCACGCTGGGTAGAGGCGCGTCATCACCCCGACCTGCATTTGATTTACCTGCCTCATCTGGACTACAACCTGCAGCGCCTCGGGCCTCGGGCTCCGGCCATTGATCAGGACCTTGCCCGAGTGGATCAAATCGTTGGTGACCTGGTAGCTGATCTGAGCCACTCAGGAGTGGAGTCACTCATCCTTTCGGAATACGGCATCACCGAGGTCAGCAAAGCCTTGCACCTCAACCGAGCTTTGAGGGAAAAGGGTTGGCTGAGCATCAAGGAGGAACTGGGCAAGGAGCTGATCGATTTCGGTGCCTCTAGGGCTTTTGCCATCTGCGACCACCAGGTCGCTCATGTGTATGTCAATGACCCTACCATCCTGAATCAGGTTCGAGCGCTAATCGAATCCATCGATGGAGTCCGCATGATCTGGGGCGACGAAGAAAAAAGGCAGCATGGTCTTGACCACGAACGATCCGGTGAACTGGTGGTCTTCTCCCATGACTGGGCCTGGTTTACTTATTACTATTGGCTGGAGGATGCACGAGCTCCGGATTTTGCTCGTTGTGTCGATATCCATCGCAAGCCAGGCTATGATCCGGTGGAACTTTTCATGGATCCCCAACTGCGCTTCCCGCGCCTCAAGGTTGCCTGGAGGTTGCTCCAGAAAAAAATAGGCCTGCGCATGCTGATGGATGTGATCCCGCTGGATGCATCCCTGGTCAGAGGGTCCCATGGTACGTTGCCAGATGATCCAGCTCACTACCCGATCCTGCTCTCTTCTGACCCAGTTTTTGATGGCGCCCAGGACCAGATTGCTTCGACCGACATTGCCTCGCTCATTGAAGGATTCTTCTTATCATGAGCCCTTTCCGTTGGCATCCTATCCAGGCAGGACGCCTGTGTCCTGCCATCTCAACCTGTTGATAACCGATGGAATCTTCGCCTTCTCTGGAGCGCTACCGTGAGCTGGTCAAGCTCATACGCGAGTTGGACTACGCCTACTACACGCTGGCCCAACCCACGATCTCTGACCACGCATACGATCGACTTTATCGAGAGCTGCTGGAATTGGAGCAAGCCATGCCGGAGCAGAGGGATCCGGACTCTCCCACCCAGCGCGTAGGGGGCAAGCCTCTAGAAGGGTTTGACTCTGTGGCTCATGCCATGCCGATGATGAGCCTGGATAACACTTATTCCCGCGATGAACTCCAGGCCTTTTTGCAACGAGTCGCCAAGTGGCTTCCCGATCAGTCTCTGGAGTGGACGGTTGAACCCAAGATCGATGGAGTTGCCATCAGCCTGCGCTATGAAGGAGGCGTGTTCGTGCAGGGCCTGACTCGTGGCGATGGCACCCATGGGGATGATATCACTCAAAACCTCCGCACCTTGCGGCGTATTCCCAGCAAGCTGAAGGTAGAGACAGGTACAGCGCCTCAGGTGCTTGAAGTCCGGGGTGAGGTCTACATGAGTCGAGCCGGATTCCTGCGACTGAACGCGCAGCGTATCGCGCGAGGGGAAGAGCCCTTTGCCAACCCCAGAAACGCCACGGCAGGATCCCTGAAAATGCTCGACCCGCATGAGGTGGCTCAGCGTCCTTTGGACATCATGCTCTACGGCCTGGGCCAATGTCAGGCGTTGGGTCAGGCCGAGCCCAGCTCGCAGGTATCCATGCTCCAAAGCCTGCAGACCTTGGGCCTGCCCGTCTCGCCTCATCACTGGTTGTGCCAAGATAGCTCCGCCATCTTCGATGCCCTCCAAGCGCTGGAGTTATTGCGGCCCGAGCTGGATTATGAAACCGATGGGGCGGTGATCAAACTCAACGCCCTCTCCCTGCGTGAGCGAGTGGGTCATACAGCCAAGGCTCCCCGCTGGGCCATTGCCTATAAATTTGCTGCCGAGCAGGCCCGAACCCGGCTTAGGGCCATTGCCGTCCAGGTGGGGCGAACAGGTGCGCTGACCCCGGTAGCTGAGCTGGATCCAGTCCATGTCAGTGGCTCGACTGTCAGCCGAGCCACCTTGCACAACGCTGAGGAGATCCGGCGCAAGGATATCCGCCAGGGCGATACCGTCATCATTGAGAAAGCAGGTGAGATCATCCCTGCCGTGGTGGGGGTGGTGCTGGAGGATCGTCCCGCCGATGCCCAGCCTTATGTCTTCCCGACCCACTGCCCTGAATGCCAGAGCATGGCACAGCAAGTCATGGCCGCCAGTGCCCTGGGTGTCGGGTGGCGCTGCCCCAACCCAGACTGCCCGGCTCAGGTACGGGCGCGGCTTGAGCACTGGTGCAGTCGAGGCGCCATGGACATTGAAGGAGGTGGTGCGGCCCTCATCGAGCAGTTGGTGGCCCGCGGCCTCGCTCTGGATGTGGCCGATCTGTATCGCCTGACTCAAGCTGAATTGGAGTCGCTCGACCGCATGGGTGAAAAATCCGCACGCAATTTTCTTGAAGGCCTCAAGGCTTCCAAATCCCGTGACTTCTGGCGCGTTCTCTTTGGTCTGGGCATCCTGCACGTGGGAGCTGGGGTTGCCAAAACCCTTGCGCGCCATGCTGGTGACATGAAAGAACTGATGCTTCAGAGCGTCGAGAGTCTCATGGCCCTGGACGAAGTTGGCGAAGTGATCGCTCAAAGTGTGGTCAGTTGGTTTGAGGACCCTCAGCATCGCCGGCTGATCGCAAGACTCGAGGCCCACGGGGTCGCCATGCTTGCCTCCAGTGGGCAAGCGGGCACCGATGCCTCAGCCACCGGCCTCCTGTCTGGGACCAGTTGGGTGTTGACAGGCACCCTGCCCAGCCTCACCCGACAGCAGGCCGCCGAGCGCATTGAACAGGCAGGAGGTAAGGTTGTGGGGAGTGTGAGCCGCAAGACCGACTACCTTCTGGCTGGTGAGGCGGCCGGTTCCAAGCTGACCAAGGCCCAATCTCTCGGGGTGAAGATCGTCGATCAGGATGCCTTCTTGCAGATGCTGGAATCTTCTGCTGAGGCTTGATCTTGAGGCAGGTGCTTGTCGAAGGTGGGATGCAGTCGACAGGTCGAGCCCTTGCTGGTAAGTTTAACAACCATGGGCAGGCATGATTTGATGACGCAGTCGACACGGTTTGAATCCATGCATTCAGGTGATCGCCGAAGCTTTCTCTCGAGGCTAGGCATGGCCCTTGGAGCGCCGGTGATCTTTGCTGATGTCCTATCCCGCTCTGGCATTTTCCCTGACGCCCTGGCTCAGAGCGTGCTGGAGAAGGGCTGGCCAGGTAAGGAGGAACTGCGAATGCTCAGTGATCGCCCCCTCAATGCTGAGGCCTCGGCGACCCTGCTGGATGATCCCATCACACCCAACCACCGTCATTTTGTCCGGAACAATGGCTTGATCCCCGATCGGGCCGTTAAGGCAGACCTGACCGGGTGGTCCCTCACCGTGGATGGGGAGGTGGGCCAGGCCCTCACCCTGGACATGCCCAGCCTTAAGCGCCGTTTTCCAAACGTCTCGGCTGCCCTGGTCATCGAGTGCGGTGGCAATGGTCGAGCCGGCTTCTACCCGCGGGTGGGTGGTAACCCCTGGACTCTGGGAGCGGTGGGTTGCGCCCGTTACACGGGGGTTCGCCTCAGGGATGTCCTGCAGGAGGCTGGGGTGCGTGATTCGGCCGTTTACCTTGCCTACCATGCCGAGGACCCGACCCTGAATCGTGAGCCTGGCAAGGCGCCTATTTCCAGAGGGGTTCCCATCGAAAAGGCTCTGGACCCACATACCTTGTTAGCTTGGGAAATGAATGGTGTGCCGCTGCCTGCCGAGCATGGCTTTCCCCTTCGCCTGATCTGCCCGGGCTGGCCTGGGTCCACCAGTGGCAAATGGCTGAAGCGCCTGCAGGTGCGTGATCAGGTGCATGATGGTCCCAAAATGACTGGAACTTCCTATCGCATACCACGCCACCCTGTGGCCCCTGGAGAGAAGGCCCCAGAAGAGGATTTTGAAATCATTGGCGCCATGCCTGTCAAATCCCTGATAACCCGACCCGCACACCAGTTTCAGACCCCACTTAATCAGCCGCTGGAGGTAGGCGGGCATGCCTGGTGTGGTGAGGGGGAGGTCAAGCAAGTTGACCTGACCACCGACTACGGCGTGAGCTGGCAACCCGCCCGACTGCAGTCCCCAGCCAACCCCTTCGCCTGGCAATCTTGGCAATGCCAGCTGCGTTTTCCCGAGTCAGGGTTTTATGAAATCTGGGCGCGGGCTACCGATCAGGATGGCCGCCATCAACCCATGGTCGTTCCAGGATGGAATCCCAAAGGCTACCTCAACAATGCCATGCACCGGATCGCCGTGCGCGTGGTGTGAAGCCATGGCCATGCCTCCCTATCCAATCATGAAAGCCTGCTTCAAACCACTTGGGTCTTCTTTTTGCCTGCTTGTGATGGCTGCAGCCTGGATGTGGGCTGAGGAGCCCCCCCGTGCCGTGACCCCTTGGGGACTGCCAGCGGATCCGGCAGCCTCCCTGGTTGCCACGACCTGTGGGAGCTGTCACTCGCCTTATCTGATCACCCACCATCATCGGGATCGCTCAGGCTGGGAAAAAACCTTGGTGAAGATGCAGGCCAACGGCATGACACCCCTGCCAGAATCCTTTCAGGAGCAAGTGCTGGATTACCTGGTGCGCCATCAAGGCCCCTTGGAACGCCAACACCCGGTTGATTCGCCTTGGGCGCAGCCTGCCTTCCACGCCAACCCCTTATGGCCGTGACCCTGGCTCTGGGTCCATGCTTTGTTCGAGGGTAGCTGGATTGGGGTATTCGGGGATGACGCCACCGATTTTCCAACTCTCCTCTTCCAGCATCATGATGTAGGTATAGACCCCGACGACCCTGCGCTGGCGGCTGAGCCGAACCCGCAGGATGCCTTGAGTGCCATCATCCAGCCCATCACTCATCTCGATGGTGTCGTGGGCCTGCATGGCTGAGAAGCGATTGGAGATCATGTCGATGAAAGCCTCCTCCGAGAGCACCTCTTGGATACCTTCCGAAGCGTATGAGTAGGCCTCACTCAAGCGTCCCTCGCGAATCATTTGAAGCTGGGAACCGACGCAGGCTCGCATCGCACGGTTGGTTTCGGGTTGGCTTTGAGAAATATTCATGCCACCACGTGGAGGTCGTGGCTGAAAAGGCATGGATTGGGGTGCATACCAATCCGATACGGTAACGGGTAGCCAGACGATGGCCGCCAGCAGCCACAGCGCCCCAAGGGTATCCCAGATGATCCAGGCAGCTCTCATGGCAGAACCTGGGCCGGCAAGCCCTCCCTGGAGGGTGCTTGCCACGGCACCCTGCCGGCACGCTGCAGGTGACGCTGGAGGGATTGCACGAGGCTTTTGAATGGGTTCGGTTGGCTGGAGGCAAGGTTGTGGGCTTCAAGAGGGTCAGCCTCCAGATCATACAGCTCGTAGGGAGCAAAGGGTGATGGCTGCAGCAGCTTCCAGTTGCCTCGGCGCAGGGCATAGTAGGCGCGGCCCTGATAGCGCATGTTACCCTCACGGCGCACCCACACCATGTCCCGCTCAGGGAAGCTTCCCGCTTGCCCCAACAGGGCAGGCAGGAAAGACACCCCATCGACGGAGTGTGGGAGGGTGATCCCAGCTGCCGCGGCCAGGGTAGGGTAAAGGTCCATGGTCATGAGCAGGTCCTCATTGCGATGCCCGGCCTGGATGTGCCCGGGCCACACCACGCAGGCAGGGACTTTGATCCCACCTTCATACATGTCCTGCTTGCCTCCCCGCAGTGGCCCACAATGGGCTCCGACGTTGAGTTGCCCTCCGTTGTCACTGGTAAAAACGATGACCGTCCTCTCCGCCTGGCCGCTGCGCTCCAGAGTGGCAACGACCTCACCAATGGCGGCGTCCAGGTGTTCGATCAGTGCCACCAGAGCGGCTCGCTTGGGAGCAAGTTGAGGTTCCCGCGTGGTCACCTTGGTCAACCAGGCATCAGGGGGCTGGATCGGTGTGTGGGGCGCATTGAAAGCAAGGTAAAGGAAAAAGGGCTGATCAGAACCTGCCCGCTCCACCAAATAGTCCGAAGCCCACCGGGCAAACAGGTCGGTAGCATGGCCCTTTGGCTCAATGGGTTGCTGATTCAACCGCATGTAGTTTCTGCCATGGCGTTGGTGGTTGTAGTAATCATCCATCATGTCGCCCAGAAAACCATGGAAGGTATCAAACCCACGCTCGTTGGGTGTGTTGGGTGATTCCAGACCCAGGTGCCATTTGCCAACCAGGGCCGTGTGATAGCCAGCCTCATGCAACAGCTCGGGAAGCAGGTGGGCGGTAGGATCCAGGTAGCCCCAGCTGTCCTGCGCATGCGTGCGGATGACACCCGGCACGCCGACCCGGTCTGGGTAGCATCCGCTCAGCAGGGAGGCTCTGGTGGGCGAACAGACCGGGCAGTTGGCATAGAACTGGTCCAAGCGCATGCCATGGGCCATCAAACGATCGATGTGAGGGGTTCTCAAGTCGCTCGCTCCCTGGCTGGAAAGATCGCCAAAACCCAGATCATCGACCAGGATCACGATCATGTTGGGACGGTCTCCTGCCACCTCTGCCCCAAGGCTCTGGCAAGCCATCAGCCACATGGCCCCCAACAGGCTGGCAACGTGCATGCGAATGCTCATGGCTCTGTTTGTAACGGTTTTGAGAGACTCGAATCGATCCTTATTTCCGCTGGTTCATTCTCACGATGACTCCCTTCCAAGCAAAAGCCCCGACTACAAGTTCGAATACACGTCGGAGCTTTATCGCGAGGCTTGTCTGCCTGGTGAGCACCCGACATAGTGATCCCATGGCAGTCCACTGGCGACATCAGCGTCGGGTTGAGTTTTCTGAAACCGACATGGCAGGCATTGTTCACTTCTCCAACTTTTTCCGATACATGGAATCGGCCGAACACGCCTTTTTTCGTTCCCTGGGTCATTCAGTGACCTTGAAGGACATGGACGAAGTCATGGGCCTGCCCAGGGTTCAGGCTCAATGTGAATACCGCCGGCCATTACGTTTTGAGGATCAGTTCGAAATCCAGCTCACCATCCAAGAGCTCAGGCCTCGATCCATTCGCTATGGTTTTCGTTTTCTGCAGATCAACCAGCCTGAATCACCCGAGGAAGTGGCCACCGGTAGCATGACGGTGGTGTGTGTTCAAAAGAATGAGCAAGGAGCCATGCAGGCGGTCGTCCTACCCGCAGTCATCCGCCAACGCTTGGAGCAGGCTCTGGGGTGAGCCCTGGTCATTTACCTCGGGAGGACCGTATCGCAGTTTTTTTTAATCTGGATGCCTGGCCTAGAAATCAGAGCATTTGCTAAAAAATATGCCCGGGTCTGCTCTACGGCAAAGGCCATCCTCACCAACGCCCACTGGCCCGATGCAATCGGACTGAGTGAGCCGCGCAAGCCCCTTGCCTATGGGCTGATTAGATCCGGCTTTGTTTGCCATTGTTTTGGCGTTTTTCCACTCATTCCTGTTTATTGATGCAATAAAAAAATGACATTTTTGATCAAAAACCGACAAGCCAAGTCATGACATGTTTTTCGAGGGATGATTTTAAGCCTTAACTGATGGGCGCTAATTTTTGGGAAAGTGGTTCAATAGGGTCAATATAGGGCTTTAAACTCTGCTGCAGGCATGGTTTAGGGAATCCTTCATCCAGGTTGAGGGCTGAGGAAGCGTTGCCTTCGATAGGCGGCATCGGCAGCATGGCATGCCAGCTGCTTTAGAGGGCGTCTCGTATGAAAGTAAAATACAACTTTTCAAAAGACGCCACAGTCTTGCTGCTGGGCTGCCTGTATCTGCTGGGCACAAGTCTCCAGGCGCAGTTCGGGGGAGATGGGCTTGAGCAAGCTAAGCCGCCTCATAGCTTACATCCCTTTGGTAAATTGGAAACTAGATCCGTATCAGTAACCGATACTCCTGGCGATAAAAACCGAGCGGAATATTTGGTTAATTTGACTACACAACAATGGTATTCACCGACTTCTTCTAGAAGAAATTCTATTGTTTATAGAAAAACACAAACGCTAACCAGGGGCACTATGGCTACCAAAAATGGGAAACCTGTGGGAAACAGTTTGAAAATAAACAAACGATCGATAACTCAAGAAACATGCTATCGCCGCGCTGGTGGTAGATATTTTTGGATAGAGTCGTCTTGACCGGCGCGCCAGGGCAACAACAGGTCGGACGCACCTCCAGAGATGCCTGACTATGTCGGTAGAACTTCAGAAAAAAGAGAAGCGCAAATCACCTTTCAAACCCCAGACGGTCTGTTTGAGCGACCAGGTGAAGTGCAAGTTACTAGCACTTCAACCCGATCAGTCGAAGTTCGCAATAATAGCAAGCAACCCATTCGCTTGCAGCTTAATCTTGATTTTTCGCATCGCCATGTTC
>Ga0255767_1004388_pt1 | contig 11630 bp, 11 predicted proteins | sample 071ome_24_FD_179967 | JGI IMG/M metagenome (GOLD analysis project Ga0255767, IMG submission 179967) | Coastal salt marsh microbial communities from the Groves Creek Marsh, Skidaway Island, Georgia - 071402CT metaG (version 2) | ecosystem: Environmental > Aquatic > Marine > Intertidal zone > Salt...
CAAGACGGCGTTGAAGCACGTAGTCACCAATGGACAGGCCGGCGGCAAATTTAAAGCGGCGTGTCAGGGTGCGCGCGCTGACCCCCAGCCTGCGAGACAAGTCGGGAACCGAAGGTATGGAGCGGAGGTCTCGGGCGATCTCTATTTGTGCATCGGCAATCAACTCATCGGTGTGCAGGTCACGCGGTGCGCCAACGGGCGACGGTGAAAAGCGTTGTCTGATCTCTGGAGAAAATTGATTTTCGATGTGGCGAGCGGCACGCATTGAGAAAATCTCTGAGCAGAGATAAACCATCAGATCCGCGACGGAGTTGACGCTACTGACGCAGAATACCTGACCGGATTGAGTGATGAGTTGCTGACGCTCCAGATGGACGTCGCGATAACGGTTCGCAAATGTGTCAAACCACTGCCAGTGGGTGGTTACGGAGCGACCTCTCATGATGCCTGTCTCGGCAAGCAGGAACGTGCCTGAGCCGACACTCACCGTAAGCCCGCCTTGCGAGACATGTCTTGCTATCTGTTGTACGTGATCCGGGTGCTGCCGCAACACCCGACCCGGATGGCGCCAGATGGCGGGAATAATCATCAGATCAACGTCACCCAGCGCCGCGAGCGGTTGGGTGTCTAGGCTAAGCCCACTTTGCAGGACGACCGGGCCACCGCCAGCGCTAAAACACGCGAAACTGAGGGACTGCCGCGAGCCTCGATTCATGCTTTGCGCCGCCCCGGTCAAAATTTCCATGGGCAGGGTGACCGATGAAGCCAGCATGTGTGGGTGTGTTAGCGCGGCAACGCGGTATGGTGACTCCAGGTGTGGCGTATTTAGCATAATATATGGCTGTATACGCATAGTATACGCGGTTGTCCAGCGTAAACTCCGGCTCCACAGGCGCACGCGCTGTTCTAGGGTGACTCGCTAGCTCGGCGGCCCCGTGCCGCGTGCCTGTAACCGGATATTTTGGAGAGACTATGCTCAGACTCCCTATTATGGTGGCTGCCGGTGGCGTCAATAGCGCCGGGAGAACTTCCCGTAGACACGCCTATAAACGAATGGTGTGGGATTCTCTCTCGGAAGCGGAGCGCGGCGCGACCGAGCGGGCTCTGGGGCAAATGATGGGAGTGACCGACGCTGACACCGCGTTGGGTCATACCTTGATCAGGGAAATTGAGCCCGAGTGGTTTGACCATCGTGCAGTGGCGTGGCATCGACGCGCTCAGACTGCGGAGGCTGGGGTACCCGCGGTTTTCGAGTTCAATCCGGGTGGGATGGTTGACGGTGCCGTGGTGGGTGCCTCGGGGGAGCACCTGAACGGGAAAACGGTGACAGTCTCGCTGAGCGAGCGCGCTGAGGTACTGCTGCCCAGCACCCGAGCCTTTGAGGTCAGCGCTGCGGGGCAGCTTCCCAGCGGGTTTGATCCTGGCGCACTGTACCCCTCCCGTAATCACCCCCGTGCTGTTCAGATGGCGATTTTTGCGATGTCGGACGCGCTCGCGGACTTGGGTCTTGACTGGTCCGTCATCGCGGCGAAGGTGCCAGGTGATGCGGTTAGCGTTTATGTGTCCAGCGCGATGGGCCAGCTGGATGAAGCGGGTACCGGGGGCATGCTGCGATCGCGCTTATTGGGTCGCAGGGTGAGTTCAAAACACTGTCCTTTTGGGTTTGCCGAAATGCCCGGCGACTTTATCAGCGCTTACGTGCTCGGTAGCCTGAGTGCGACAGGACCCGCTTTGGGGGCTTGCGCCACTTTTCTCTACAACTTGCGGCTGGGAATTGAAGATATCCGCAGCGGACGCTCCCGGGTAGCGGTCGTGGGTGCGGCTGAAGCACCGGTGAATGTGGAGGTTATGGACGGCTATGTCGCCATGGGCGCGCTGGCGACGGATAAGGGTCTGCGCCAGTTAGACGGACAATCAGAGCAGGCCCCGATTGACCACCGGCGCGCCTGCAGGCCTTTTGGTAATAACTGCGGTTTTACGATGGCTGAATCGGCCCAGGTAGTCGTGCTGATGGACGATGCGCTGGCGCTGGAGCTCGGTGCGCCGATTCTGGCAGGCGCGCCGTTTGTCGGTGTGAGAGCAGACGGTGCAAAAAAGTCCATCTCGGGTCCGGGCGCCGGGAATTATCTCACCGTGGCCGAGGCGGTCGCGGCCTCGCGCGCCATTCTGGGAGACGAGCGGCTACGCTCCCGCGGGATGGTACAGGCCCATGGCACCGGTACGCCTCAGAATCGAGTCACTGAATCAGCTCTTCTGAGTAAAGTGGCGCGCGCTTTTGGCGTTCAGGAGTGGCCGGTGGCGGCGATTAAGAGCTACGTGGGCCACTCTCTCGGTGCCGCTGCGGGTGATCAACTGACTGCGATGTTGGGCATCTGGGAGCACAACAAGGTGCCGAAAATCCAGACCATAAAAGCGCTCGCTGACGACGTCGCCACCGAGCGTCTGGCGTTCGCACTGTCGGAGCGTGACAGTACGGACATTGATTATGCGCTGATCAATAGCAAAGGGTTTGGTGGCAACAACGCCACGGCCGCCCTGTTAAGTCCGCTGACCACCGAGGCCTTGTTGGCAAGACATCATGGCGATAAGGCAATGAACGCGTGGCGTCGCCAGCGAGAGACTACTTTCGCGGCTCAGGAGGAGATTGAGGCGTCCCGATTGGCAGGTGATTGGACTCCCCGGTATCGGTTTGACGATGGTGTACTCGCTGACGCCGATGTCACGGTGACCGAGGACGGCGTTATGTTTGGTGAGCGGTCCATCGCTGTGCGGCCGAGCGTGCCCGACGAGTGGCGGGTCATTTGATTTCAGTCTCGTTTTGGTAAGCTAGGGAATTGACTTGAACGGCACTCTCATGTCCGCTATCGACATACTGCTGCAACGAAACTCCCATGCTCGATTGGTCGAGCCTGGCCCCAGTCCTGAAGCGTTGGACACCATCCTGCGCGCCGCACTGCGGGCACCTGATCACGGTCGGTTGCGACCTTGGCGCTACGTCGTGATTGAGGGTGAGCGCCGAGAGGCGCTGGGGCACTGTTTTGTTGACAGCCTCAGGATGCGGGGCATTACCGACCCCGCCAAGCTGGATAAAGCCGCCAAGGCGCCGTCGCGTGCGCCCATGATTATCGCTGGCTTGCTGCATGCGGTTGAGCACAACTCCATTGGTCGTGATGAGCAGGGACATGCGGTCGCTGCGTCGTTGGCGGTCGCACAAATCGCCGCGGAATCTCTGGGCTTTGGCTGTATGTGGCGGACCGGAGGGTATGCCACCGATCCCTTGGTGATCGAGACCCTTGGGGGCGCTCCGGGAGATCAGGTAGTGGGGTTCCTCTACGTGGGTACCCGGGAAGGCCCCAGCAAACTGCTGCCGGAAGAACCCTTCGAATCTCTGGTGAGTTATTTTTAGGTTGTGTGTGCGCATTTGCGCGGTATTTTCATGAAAGCGATCAATCGTCCATGGTTGCAGTTTCTGTTAGCTGGCATGGCTTTGTTTATTGCAAGCCAGTGGGCTTTTCCTCCTCCCAAGCCCGTGCTCGGGCCTCCGAGTCCGGAGCGCCTCAATGCCATGGTCCAGAATTACGCGCAATTCGCGCAGGGCACCGTGGGCCCCGAAGTACGCGATCGATTCGTTGACACAGAGTTGCGCGACGAGTTGCTTTTTCGGGAGGCTATTGCGCGCGATCTTCATCTGCGCGATTTGGCGGTTGAGCAGCGCATTATCCGCAATATGCGTTTCCTTGATGCCCAGAGCACGGCGAGCGACGACGAATTGATAGAGCAGGGCTACGCATTGCGATTGCACCTGACGGATGAAGTGATTCGACGCCGTTTAGTGCAAATCATGGAGCGGCTGATCGCGGCGTCACGCCCGGGAGAACCTCCCACCGCCGTGCAGGTGGCGTCACGATATGAGCGCGACCTTGCGTCTTGGCTCGAGCCCGCGCGTTACTCATTCAGTCACGTATTTCTGTCTCTTGAGCGCAGTGGCGAAATGGATGCTCTTATGGCCGAGGTCGAGGCCAAGCAGTTGACTCCTGCTGAAGCGCGTCTGCTTGGCGCACCGTTCCTTTCTGGCTACGAGTTTGCCGGGCAAAGCCCCGATCAGATTACGCGGGTGTTTGGCACGGTTTTTACTGAGCAGCTGGGGGCCTTGCGCGTCGAGCCCGGTCAGTGGTTGGGGCCGATCACCTCTGCATTTGGGCTGCACTATGTTTATTTGCAGGCATTTGAGGCGCCGCGAACTCTGGCGCTGGAAGAGGTCAGCGTAAGGATAGAGCGCGATTTGATTCGCGAAGCCGAGGCGCAGGCGATCTCGGATTGGGTGAAACGGACGATGAGCCGCTACGAGGTGAGACGCTCGTGAGGGTCTGTTTGGTATTGATGCTCGCCCTGTTTTGCTCTGGGGCGTCGGCCCACCGCTTTGCGCCCTCGTTACTGGAGATACGCCAGCACTCGGCGGATACCTTTAGCGCAACCTGGAAGACGCCCATACAAAAGGTGTCGGCGGTAGCCATGGAACCTGTCTTTCCTGCCAGCTGCGAAATCACCTCCGCTTCCCCGTGGATTCAGGAGGGCACGGGGGTGCTCATGCAAATGGATCTCGCTTGCGCAGAGGGGCTGGTAGGTCAGACGCTCGCCGTGAACGGGCTGGGTGACAATCAGTCATCGGCGCTACTTCGGCTTTACCTGACACAGGATATTTTTCACCAGGCCGTTTTTACCGCCGCAGAGCCCCAGTTTGTGGTGCCGGCTGAGGGTACCGCGGGGAGTGTGACGCAGGACTATATCGCATTGGGAGCAGAGCACATCTGGGAGGGTCCGGATCACCTGTTGTTTGTTATGGGTCTTCTCTTTTTGGTCGGCTGGAACCGGCGTTTGATACTAACTGTCACCGCCTTCACGGTGGGCCATAGCGTGACCCTCGCCATGGTAACGCTAGGGCTATTCGATTACCCGGTTGCCTTTGTCGAGTTCATGATTGCGCTGTCGATTTATGTGCTTGCGGTAGAGTTGGCCCGCGATGATGGCGGTGGTGCTTTGTGGCGGCAGCCCTGGTGGTTAGCGGCAGGCTTTGGCCTGCTGCATGGCATGGGCTTTGCCGGCGCGCTGGCTGAAACAGGACTGCCTCAGTCTAATGTGCCGCTGGCGTTGCTGGCTTTTAATATTGGTATCGAGCTCGGCCAGTTAGCATTCATTGCGTTGCTGGTGGTGCTGTTTACGGCTGCTACGCAATTGTGGGACAAGCATCGGTTGATTGCGCTGCGCCCGATACCGATTTTTGCCTTGGGCGGCCTCTCTGCCATGTGGTGTATCGAGAGAGGCCTGAGCGTTTTCGTCTGATTAGGGATTGCCGGGCCAGTTTTTCATTGGAATCACCGGGTGAAATGCAATGGCAATGCCCTCGTCAATCTGATTCTCATTCTCCAGCACATCCCGGCGGCGAACGAAGGCTGTCCCGCTGCGGGTGTCGACCGCATCCGTCACTTCCATACCGCCCTCACCGGAGAAGAGGCGTTCAAGATTCATGTTGAACCAGGCGATCCGCAGCGTGGCGGCGGACACGGCGCGAGACCAGTCGAAGTCAGACGTGACGCCACTGCCCGCTCCCTGTACCGCAGGTTTGCGGGTAACGCCATCGAATCGGGTGACGCGGTTCAGCCCCTGCTCGTAGTAGACGTCTTTTTCGATGATATCGGTGAAGACAATGCTACCGATGTCGGTTTGCTGTCGAAGTTGATCGCGAACTGCCTGGACAATCTGGATAAACGACTTTTGATTGACCCTGCCCGTCGTGGGGTCGACGGGGTCACCGTAGATCAACACGGCATTGTTCCAGCGCTGGGAGAACTCCCTTTGCGGGCGGACCTCATAGCCGGCACTCTCGAGATACTCGGCCACACGGGCGTCCACGAAGGGCTCTCGCTTGGCGAGGTAGTTGCGCGAGGGAACCCCGAGGTTAACGCTGGCAATAACGACAACGCGGCTCTCCAGTTGATCGAATATCGCTGGTTCAAAAATATTGGTTGGCGTGGTGGCATTGTAACCACCGCCCACAGTGGCCGAGCCACATGCACCAAGGGTGAACAAAAGCGTGCCGGCCCAAAAGATTCGCTGAAGACCTTTTATGGATTGCGTTAATAATGGGGTTGGCAGGGAGGGTTTTGAGCGAGAGCGCATGCGGGAGATCCTTTTACAATAGAAGGGCATGCTACCAAAGGAGGACCAATGATGAACAATGCGCTCCGGGCGGTGTCCAGCGGCGAGGGTGACGATGTCATTTTACTCCATGGCTTATTTGGTCAAGGCAGCAATGTGAGGGGCATCGCGAGAGCACTTGAGCGCCATTTCCGGGTGCATTGCCTCGACTTGCCCGATCACGGCCGTTCACCCTGGCTTGCCTCAGCCTCTCTGGCGGCGTATGCCGAAGAGGTGATGGCATGGATGCGCTCTAACCAAATGGGTCAGAGTCATGTGATAGGTCACTCCCTGGGTGGCAAGGTGGCAATGCAGCTAGCCTTAAATAGTGCGTCGCGGGTGAAGCGAGTGGTAGTCGCCGACATTGCGCCTGTTTGTTATCCGGGGCAGCACGCCGAGATTTTGACGGTCATGGCAAGAGTGCAGGCCAGTGGTTGCAGGACTCGCGCTGAGGTCGAGGGCATCTTGGCTGAGGTGATACCGGAGCCCGCGGTGCGTGGCTACTTGATGATGAGCCTTACCGATAGTGATGAGGGTTATGACTGGCGTTTTAACCTCGCGGGTTTGGCGGCCGGTTATGACCGGTTGCGGGATGCCCCTGTCTGCGACGCGCCAAGCGAAGTGCCGGTGCTGTTCCTGCGTGGCGGCGATTCCCACTACATCACGGCGGAGCACCTGTCGGCGATACGCCGCTGGTTTCCTCAAAGTAAGGTCCTCACCGTGGCTGATGCAGGACATTGGCTGCATATCGATCAGCCGGAGGCGGTTCACGAGGCTGTCCAGCAATTTTTGCTGGAGGGAACGGTTAAGGAGACTGCTTAGTTCACAACGAAATTGTCCACAGTTTGTGTGGATAAGTCTCTGAATAATTTGTTCAAGTTACCCTTCGAGGTAGGAAGCCCGTCGTTAATGACAGATTGGTTAAATTTTAACCAATCAAAAATATTCGAAACAAAACAGATAGTTAAAGGCTATTAATCAATTCAATTATGGAGTTTCTTCATTAAATGGCAACAAATACCTCGTCGCCCCATCTTTGTGCATAACAAACCGCATTGCGCTACTACAAAATGTTAATTTTATGCAATAGCCCCAGCACTTTTTTTTTGTGTGCCGATGGGGTCAGTCCCCGCGATAGCGACACCCGGTATCGCAAGTTTCACTGACCTCTACCTCTGTCAGAGCGGGCAGAGTCGGTTTAAGGCGATCCCAAATCCAGTGGACCAGGTGCTCACTGGTTGGGTTTTCTAGGCCCGCAACCTCATTGAGGTAGTGGTGATCCAGTTGTTCGAGCAGGGGCTCGAAAGCCTGCCGGATATCGTCAAAGTCGAGAATCCAGCCTGTTTTTGGATTCATTTCTCCTGCAATGGTGATGCGCACTTTGAAGGAGTGACCGTGTAAACGAGCACACTTGTGGCCTTCTGGCACTTCGGGGAGCCTGTGGGCCGCTTCAAAGCGAAAGTCCTTGTAGAGTTCCATCGTTGCGGTTGTCTCTGGGCTGGTGCCAAATCAAGGCGCGATTCTACACGCTTTAATGACGCTGGCGCGCCTGTTTGCGACTCGAAATGGGCCCAAATCGCATTGACAGTCGGGGCGCGATCCCTATAATGCCGATCTCTTGTCAGGGGGTGATTAGCTCAGCTGGGAGAGCATCTGCCTTACAAGCAGAGGGTCGGCGGTTCGATCCCGTCATCACCCACCATTCCTCTAGGATTAGAGGGGCAAGCAGCAACCGAGGCAGTCTCTGCATCGTCTACCTGGAGCGGTAGTTCAGTTGGTTAGAATACCGGCCTGTCACGCCGGGGGTCGCGGGTTCGAGTCCCGTCCGCTCCGCCATTTCCTCAAAGCCGCATAACCCTTCAGTGCGGCCTTGATTTTACGACAGATACCCCCCCTTTTTACGACTGTTTCTTACGACATCAGAGAGAACGAGGGCCCAACTGCTTAGCCGCCCCGGAGCAGCTGTGATTTACGATGACGTAGAATCCGGCTTGGTAGAGGCACTACTGCGAGACTAATCGCTACTGAGCTCGCGTTGCTGAGAGGCCGCCTTACGCAAAATAGCGCTAGTTCTTAACGAATATGAGGCCGCTTTAGCAAAGGGGAAGGGCTCACATGCCCTGTCACAGGGATTCGCAATACCTCGGAGGCGCGTTAGTGGCCATTCAGTAAAGCCCACTGGTGGGCTTTGCAATCATCAGCCAGGTTGCCACCAGCAAAGGTACTGTGCTGATGAGACCCCAGATCAGCCAGCGGCGAGAGAGTTGTCGGTACTCATCACCAACATCATCCCCAGAGAATTGACGCGCTAGCCGTGCTTGCCGCACCTGTAAGGGCACAAGCACCAATAACCAGATAAGGCCTGCCGCCACAAACAGTGCCTGACTCCAGAGAAGCCAGTGCTGGGTCAGCGGCCAGTTGGCGAAGAAGACCATGAAATAGCCTCCGGCCATTAGCAGCACCACCCCCCAAACCGTCATAGACCAATCGGTATAGGTCACCAGCTTTTGGGCAAACGCCAGCACCTCTGGGCGCTGAGTGCGATCAGCGAAGAATTTCCAAATGGCGGTGACCGTAATGTTACCCATGAGCATCACTACACCCGTGATATGAAGGAACTTTGCGATTTCGTAAGACACGTTGGTGATGGCCCCGATCAGAATGTATGAGTCTAGACTGTTTATCGAGGGTAAGGGGCTCACGTGGCAACGCGAACCGTTGCCCGCCGCCCCGCCAAAAACTGCTTTTTCAGCGTGCATGGGGGCTTGCAGGGCACACCCACACAGTGGGCGAAAGGGCAAACGGCTGAGGTAGTTCCTTGATTAAAGATGCGTGGTGGGTATTGACATAAAGCATGAATATTTAAAGGCTATTAACCGCCTATTGGCTTATTTGAAAAAAGTCTTTCTCCACAATTTGATCCAGGCGTAGGGTGGAAGTGCGGCGTGAGGGAAAAAGGCACAGATTGGAGCAGCGCTCCCCCTAGAAGACGCTCCCCACGCCGCGGCTCTGGCTCACCTGGAAACAAACGCCGGGCGGTGATCATTCGTCAGTAGGTCGCCTCATCCGGATAACCCCCCCTCAGGACCAAAGGTTCACAAGCTCAGGGAAGATGAAAGAACGACTGCTCTTTTTACTCGGCTGGATGGCATTTCTGTCTCTGCTCCTGGGTGTGATCCCCCTGGCATCAATGGCTGTGGGTTACCAATTGGAGGCGCAGCAACACAGGCCGACTTTTGCCAAATGGACCTGCGATCAGCTGGCGGTTGATGATGGGGACCAAGGAACGCTCAATGCCTATCAAGAAAATTCAGAGCGTTTTCATGAAGCGGGCATGGGGGTCGAGGCATTTGATCCCCAAAAGTGTCGTATAGCGGGTTCAGGTAGTGTGACGATCTGGATACAAGAGGGGAGGGGCATGGGTTTTATCTATGCCAACCTTTCAGAGCGTGAAATGCTGGATCGGCTCGGTTATCGCTCCTTCTTTCACGACCTGTCCCACTCGCGCTGGGTTTCCACTGCGATTATTGCCTCGCTATGGCTGCTTATTAACCTGCTGATGTATCTCTGGACAGGCAGCATCAGGATGCTGCCCTGGCGAGACCAGTGGCGGGCCGCAGATGACTAATATGATCAAGTGGCTTTTCTTTGCCAAAGTAGCGGATTGGAAATGAGCCTAGAGGCAATATTACTGGCGACGCGATTGGCATCCGATGGCTATGACACAAAGGCCCTCACTCAGTACTAGCGGAAGAGCACGCTGGCTGCGATACGGTCTGTGCTGATAATGGGCTTAGGTGGCCAGGGGTTAATTGGCCACTCCGGAGTGGTACTCGCAATGGTGATCGAGAGGGCAGAGATGAAGAGGGTAGTTGCCGCTTATTCTTTAATGGCGCTTGGAGTGATGGCGGGCCTCGCTTTTTCTGCGATTGGCTTCATCAACATATTCTGGGGTAACGACCCCTTTTTTGGTGTGCTGATTTTTGCAGCATCCTTGATTTATTACCTACCTTTGATAAACGCGGTGCAGAAAGCATTGGGTGCCAAGGTTACGGTAACCGCAAAATATATCCTCGGTTTTTTTATTCTGTGGGCCAGCCTGGGGGTGGGTGAGCTTTTCGATAAAGTCGAATTGATGCTGAGCAACTTTCCCTATCCCAATATCACGGGAATCTAAGCCTTTTACTCAAGTAATAGCGAACGTCTCAATGTTGATAACGGCGACTTCAGCGTCGTCCGTAGTCATTCCACCGATGGGCGCAGATACGAGACACGCCAATGAGACGAGCGGCTTCACTCAGTGTGGCACCATTCTCCACCAGTGCATGTAATGCTCTGAGCTTTCTTTCGTGCTCAATGTCGAAAATTCGGGCCTTGTTACGTTGCCCTTGAGCCGACTCGGCAGTCAGTAGCAAAGAGCGATCCTCCTTTTCCTGCCGCTGCGCGGACGGCCGCGGATGCGTCGCAGTAAGCGAATAAGTGCTGAAGCCAAAGATCATTAGCGTAAAAGCCAGAAGGCGGGTGAGCACTTGTTACCGCTGGCAGTCGTTTTTGGATCAGCAACCGGTGGCTCGCCGTCAAAGGCCTGAGGCTCGCATCCGCAATGATGTCACTCGACTGCGCCCCCCTAAATCGCGCCAGTCGCTGGCCCCATAGAAAAAATCTATCAATAAAAAATATCTCGTGAGTCTTTGATTCACCGCCAAAGCCAGTAAGTTGTAGCACTTCAACTCCCGCGTGATAAAAGGAGATGGGGTGAGCGGTTTTTTCGAAAAAGGCGTGCGGCCGTGTGTCACGGTTCTGATGCTGGGGTTAATGGCACAGGGATCCGTGGCAAGGACCATCGACGACGATGAGTTGGGCGCTTGGTACATGACTTTCTTTGGCAAGCAATGGGCAGACAGTCACTGGGGTTTCCAGGGTGATATTCAGTATCGTAGCTGGGATCAGGGTGGGGATTTGGAGCAACTATTGCTCCGAGGCGGCATCACTTTTTCACCAGAGGCATCTGACACGCTGTTGACTTTCGGCGTTGCCAACATCACCTCTGGCGAGTTCGGCCCCTCCCGAGCGACCAAGTCGGAAAATCGGGTCTATCAGGAAGCGCTTGTGCCGCAATCCCTTGGTAAGAGAGTGCGGCTACGACATCGCTTCAGATTCGAGCAGCGATGGGTCGACGACCAAGATTTTAGAACCCGATTTCGTTATGCGCTCTTTGTGACTATCCCGCTTAATTCGCCTGCGCTGGTGGAAGGAACTTGGTACCTGTCGTTATATGACGAGTTGTTTGTGAATGGACAGCGCGATATTGGCAATGGCAGGGAAGTCGACTACTACGATCGAAATCGCCTCTACGGTGGCCTAGGCTACGCGTTGTCGAATCAAACCCAACTGCAGTTGGGTTACATGCAGCAGCACTCCGACCTCTTCAACAA
>Ga0255767_1004399_pt1 | contig 11603 bp, 10 predicted proteins | sample 071ome_24_FD_179967 | JGI IMG/M metagenome (GOLD analysis project Ga0255767, IMG submission 179967) | Coastal salt marsh microbial communities from the Groves Creek Marsh, Skidaway Island, Georgia - 071402CT metaG (version 2) | ecosystem: Environmental > Aquatic > Marine > Intertidal zone > Salt...
TTCGTCGGTAGTATTGGGAGAGGGACCGCAAAGGACCCTCGAAGACTTTTAAGAGGAAAGACATTTCTCCTACTCTCTTCTTCTCTCTCTCTCTCTCTCTCTCTAAAACTCTCTCTCTCTCTCTCTCTGAAGACCGATCGTGTTCTTTTTCCCCAACGCGGAGTGCTCTGTTTTTTTGTTTAGGGTTTAGGGTTTAAACCCTAAACACATTTCGAAGAAGAAAAAAAGGAGAGAGACAGACGCTTTCTTCTGAACGACGGACGAGACTCAGAAGAAGAGGAAGAGAGAGAGAGAGAGAGATGCTGTGCGGGTGGTCCTCGAAAAACGTCGCGTGGTATCGTCATCGTCGTAAAAGTTCTTCTTCATTTTCTTCTTCCTCTCGACGGCGGCGGCGCGAGTGTGACAACATCAACAACGCTTCGTCGAAGTCGTTTTGGAAGCGGAGGCATGATAAAAGGAACATTTTGAGAAACGACGCGATATACGACGAGGAGATCGAGAAACAAAACGAAAAAGAGGAAGAAAACGAAGCGTCGAGTGACGTGGAATTGCAAGACGGGTTGATTGGAGAGCGAGACGCGCGGTTATACGCGCAAACTTTGAGAGCGGATGAGGAGGAAGATTTGGAAAAGAACGAGACAGTTACAACCTCGAGGAGGAGGAGGAGCGAAAGAAGCGGGAGAGATTTTTTACACGAGTCGCTCGGGATTACCTATCGCTTCGTCGAGAAAGGCGGCGCGTTGGAGTGCGATCTAGACGCTTTGAACGACGTGTTCGTTTCGGTTAATTTTAGTCGACGTCCGAACGATAAGCTTTATCTCGCGTTGGAGAAGAGTTATTTGTGTTGTTTCGCCGAGGTGGACGTGGAATACGAGACGCGAGCGCTGGACGCGAATAATAACTCGGTCGAGTCGACCATCGTGGAAACGAGGAGAGAGGTCATTGGGTTCGCGAGAATGACGAGCGATGCGGCATTTGTGTCGACGGTTTGGGATTTAGTCGTCGCACCGCCTTACCAAGGGAAAGGGATAGGAACCGCCATCGTCGAGAAGATGATTGCAAAGACGAAAGAAACCGCCCCGGGAATGGTTGTGAATCTCTGCGCCGTGGCCGAAGCGGAAAGCATGTACAAAAGAATTGGATTTCGTAGAAACGAAAAAGAAATAATCGCGATGCAGTTCAACCCAGAGTTACAGGCGATGCAACGGTATCAGTCCGTAGACTTTAGCATTCAATAAAATAATAGCGTTTGTTAGAATCACTAATAATAAAAAACATTTAGCGTGCTCGTACGCAGAACTCTCCTCTTTCATTTAATATACATCTCTCGCTCTCTCGCTCTCTCTTATCGCTTTTTCTCTAATCCGAAGCCCCTCCTTCGTTCGCTTTTTCCGCTTCGCTTTGGTAAAACACCAGCGCCAGAGCGGCAGCCAACGCAGAACTGACCGCAAACTCACCTCTCGCCAACTCAAAAATCACCACGATGCCTAGCAACAACTTCAACATAAAAAACGTCGCGCCGCGTTGCGTCTCCGCCAACGTCTTCCTCATCTTCTCGTCCGTATTCATCGCCTCCTCGTCCGCCAGCTTCCTCGTCAACGGATTCACCTCTTTCTCTTTCTTCCTATCCACGTCGATGGCGTTCACCCCTTTCTCTCTCCTCGACGCTCGACTCGTCCCTCTCGCCAACTCCTCCGCCAACAGTCGCAACTCCTCCTTCAGCGCTTCGTTTCTCTTCTTCGCGATCTCGCTCTCCTCCGCCATCTTCTTCAACTCCGCGTCTAAATCGTTCGCGATTAACCCAAACTCCAAAGAATTCTTATCTTGCATCAAACTCATCTCTCGATCGAGCTCTTCTTTCTTCTTCTCCGCGAGCTCGTTGATTTTCTCCCGTCCTCGTTCCAGTTTCTCCTCCGCTTCGTCTATTTTCTTCCGCAACCTTAACTCTCTCTTGAGAACATCCTCGATGTCCTCCGAATTTTCTTTCGCCGCGGCCGAGGCGAAAATCTCGTCGATGTCACCGATGGAGAGCTTGTTGATTTCGTCCTCGTAATCGGAGTCTTCTCGAACTCTAAGAGAAGAACGACGACGACGAGAAGAACAAAAAGCAGAAGAGCGGAAAGCGTTGGTGTAAATTTTCGAACACGAAGCGCGTTTCGAAGACACCACTCTCTGAGTATTGATCACAAAAGCGTCGTTTTTGGAAGAAGAGGAAGAAGAAGAAACGAGAAGAAGCGTTGCTTTTGTCGTCGTCGTCGTCGCTTCCATGAGTGTCGTCGCCCCGAGTTTTGACTTTTGAATGTGTGCGCTTTAATAAAATGGTGCGTTTTGAGCCGCCGGCACGGATAAAATTTTTGTCCAAAAGCGTATCTTTTGGTTTTCCTCCTCAAAGAGAGCGCGCGCGCGTTCTCTCCCTCTCTCTCTCTCTCGATTTGAGAGAACAAAACAGAGACTCAGAGAGAGAGATCTTTCCAGAGAGTGTGCGCGCGTGAAACAGAGTAGTCGCGCGCCTCTCGCGTCGATTTTCATCACGTCGCGGCGTATTTTGCGCGCATTTTCGATTTTTCCCCGGGAAGAGAAAAGCCAGAGAAAGAGATTCTAATATAAGATACGGAGAGATACACAGAGATACAGAGAGAGATTGATTACGAATTAAGAGAGCGCGCGCTTTTTCGTTTGAGGACAGTAAAACAGATGACGAGAAGTGTCGCGCAGAGCGCGTTGACGTCCGCGTGCGTGATGGCGTGCGGTGACGTGTTGTGTCAAGTCATCAATCCGAGCAGCAGCAGAGGAGGAGACGAGGAGGAGGCCTTTTCGAGGAGGCGGAGGACGCTCTCTTCTTCTTCTTCTTCTTCTTCTTCTTCTTCTTCGGCGGAGGCTTCGTCGTCGAGCGGCGATGGTAATGACGTTGTTAAAAGAAAGGACGTGTGGACAATTCTCGCGAACGAGTTAGATTACGAACGAACGTTGCGATTCTTTACGGTTGGATTGACGTTGCATGGTCCGATGTTTCACTACGCGCTGCCGTGGCTTCACCGAGTCCAGTTTTGCGGCGTGAAGCGCGTTTTCGGGAACTGGCAAAACCACGCGTTGCCGAAAGTGGCGCTAGGACACGTGACGTTGTTTCCTGCGTACACGTCGATGTTTCTCGGGTATTTAGGCGTGTTAGAAGGACTATCGTTCAGAGAGAACATGGAGAGGATGGCATCGAGGCTACCGGATTTGCTGATTTACGGCTCGGCGATTTGGCCGGTGGCGAACGTCGTGAACTTTGCGTACGTACCACTACACAGAAGATTGTTATATTTGAACATGATTGGGGTAGGATGGAACGCGTTTTTGAGTTATCAAACGTGCAAGGGAGCCGGCGATGAGACCGGAGCGAACGGCAAGAACAGTAGAGGTGGCGGTAATACGAACAACAAGGCAAGTATCATCAGAAGCCGATACCTCTCCGATTCCAAATCGTTCGCCGCGAAAGCTTTGAACTCTTCTCGAAACTAGAACAGAATAAGAAGAAACTACAATAAATACTAGAATAGTCAATTAGAATAACCGCTGTATGATATTATATATAGAATACAAAACTACTCAATACTGATGAAAAACTAAGTGTATGTCGTCAAATATCCGAACCGTTCTAAGCTTTGATACAAATCCACTTCTCTCTGGAACGGATGCACCTTCTCCCTTCCTTTTTGCGGTCGCTCCCAATCGTAATAATGCGGCCTCGAAAACTTCCCGAAATAATTCTTGCTCTGAAACCCAAACATCTCTACTTTTTCGCACATTTTCAACGCCAAAACAACTCCGACTAAACCACTGGACGGTTTCTCCCCGTGCTTTCCAATCCACGCCCAAGCGTGGCACAACATCTCCGGATCTAACACGAAACTTTTATTCCGCATCTCTTCCGGCTTCTGCTCGAGCTTTTTCACCCACACTTTGACATCGCTTCCTCTCGCTGTCGTCAGTCGTAATTCGTCTTCCGTACCTTCTGGACCTTTATAGTCCACCGCGTTGAGCAAACGCACCGTGGTCTTTTGACCGACGAACTGTTCGTATCCTTGCGTGACCGCCGCGTTGAACCGTATGACGGCTTCGTTCTTATCGATATCAAAACCAAATTGCGTCTCGAGCAACGAGCCCGAATTACCCACCACCGCGCACGATTTATACCGTTTTTTCTTCCTCTTTTGCTCGGTACCACTACTACTGCTACTACCACTACCATCACTGCTACTACCGCCGCTAAGTGCATCTGCGTCGTCGGTATTCCTCTCCTCTCCTCCGTCCGCCGCCGCGTCTTCCAAATCCACTCCTTCCGTAAACCAATCCTCGTTCGCTAACGCATTCAACAACCCCACTCCACTTTGTTTCTTCATCTCTTGATATTTATGCATCTTCACCACGTGCGACCCACCGCAGGTAAATTCCAAGTTCGATCGCAATCGTCTCTTCGACAGCGATATCGGCACCGGTTCCTCCAACAACGAGGTGACTTGGCCGATGAATTTCGAATCTTCCGGCGCTAAATTTTTCGCCCGCCTTCTTCGCACTCTCGCCTCGTACTTCGACGCCGCGTCGTCGCCTCTCAAACTCGAAGAAGAAGAAGACGAGGAGGAAGAGGAAGAAAAAAACGCGGCGAAGCACAGGTTGGAGAGGAGTAAAGCGATCGTCCACAGCGCGAGAACTCGGACGATTCTTGCCTCCCAACGCCCCTTTCGTTGGGTAGAAAAAGACGAAGAAGAGGATTTCTTATCAGTAGTCGCGCGGGGAAAAGAAGTCCTCCTGCGCGAAGTCGTCGTCGTCGTCGTCGTCGTCGTCGGTAACATCTCAAATCTCTGTCTACAAAGTGTGTTTCAGTTTTTCTCTCGAGTAGTCGGTGACATGTGCTTTAATTAAACGCCTAGCGCGATTGATTTCTGGAGATTGTTGAGTTTCGATTTCCCCCAAGTCACACGACGTCGAAAGACTTTACAAAAAAGAAGAAGAAGAAGAAGACATCGTATCACAACCATGGCGCCATCGCCGGCGATGTCTTCTGCGGATTCGTTTTTTTCGACGACCACGACGACCACGACGACGCGCGATTATTCCGTCGCCGCTACCTGCTCTGGTCGTTCTCTTCTCGCGCGTTGTCGTTCGCCAAAGCGAAGTTGTTTTTTCCCGAAGAAGAAGAAGAAGACATCACCTAACGGTTTGCCGTCGAGGCCACGCTTCTTCGCGTCGAGAAGCGAGGACGACGCGTCAGAGAATTTCCACCCCGACGATACTAATAACAAAGATGATGAAAAATACGACGCGGTCGTAATCGACGCTCCCGGATGGTCCGGCGGTTTCGGCACCGGCGGGAAGGTGTGGTCGTCGAGTAAAGTTTTGAGCAAATATCTCCTCGAAGAAGCGAGACACGAGAACGCGAAGAAGTTCAACGAGAACGAGAACATCATCGAACTGGGATGCGGGACGGGATATTTAGGCATTTCTGCGGCAAAAGCGCTTCGGTCGAGAAGTTTAACCTTGACGGATGGCGGCACGGAAGCTCTTTTGAAACTGTGCGAGGAGAACGCGCGGCAAAACGGCATCGAGAATGTCGCCGCGTGTAAGCTCGAGTGGGGCGTAGGTAAACTATCGCGGGAGTTGAGAGAGCGAGTCGAGGCGTTTCGGCCGAGCATCATTCTCGCGTCAGATTGCACGTACGAGAGAAAAGCGCACGAAGCGTTGTGCGATAGCATCGTAGAAATACTAGAGTTAGCGAGAGTAGAAGAAGAAGAAGAAGAAGAAGAAGAAGAAGACAAAGTCGAGCCGGAACGACGACGACGAAAGCGAAGACCAGACCAACCGCGAGTCCTTCTCGCGCATCAACATCGAACTTTCGCCTCGCTCTTAAACGGCTTCGGCTTCGGCGCATCCTTCGGCGTGGACCCGAATTTTACGTCGTTTCTGGACACTTGTCGCGCGAAAGGTTTGCGCGTCGCCGAAGTGCGGACCGAAAAGCTCGCTTTCCACGGACTCAAAAACGTCTCGATAGTGTCGATTACAAAGTAGCTTTTAGGTGTAGTTCTCATCTTCATTAATCTTTTGCACGCTAATACTAATGAGACGAGAACTGTTGAAACGTCTGTCCTCGACCGCGGCGCATCTCGCGTCCCACCCTTCCACCACTGTTGCTGCTTCTGCGCGTCGTTCTGTCATTCGCAACGTCATCGTTCGCAACCAGCACGCGCGAAAACGGTTCATCCAATCAACAACAACTTTGTCATCGGCGTCGGCGGCGGCCGCAGAAGAAGACTTAAAAACGATCGAATCGGAGCTAAAATCTGCGTGCGATGAGCGCGTGAGTTCGCAAAAACCAATCAACTGGATCGTTTTGGGAATGCCGGGCGTTGGGAAAGGAACGTACGCGAAAATTCTCTCCAAAACGATGGACATCGAGCACGTTTCCGCGGGGGATTTAGTTCGAGAGGAAATCGCGACGGCTTCCGAGTTGGGACAAAAAATGCAAAAAATCGTCAACGAGGGCCAACTTTTGCCGGATGAAATGGTCGTCGACGCGGTGATTAAGAAGATAACGACGCCAAAGACGAAAGCGAGCGAGCGGGGGTTTCTGTTGGATGGGTTTCCGAGAACGATAGCGCAAGCGGAGAAATTATCAGAAACTGTTCCCGTGGACGTGGTTTTGAACTTTACGCTCGAGGAGGCGATTTTGGTGGAGAAGGCGTGCGCGAGGAGGAAATGCGGGGAGTGTGGGAAAGGATATAACGTGGCTGATATCGATTACACGACAAAAAGTGGGATGAGGATAATCATGCCGCCGTTGTCGCCGCCGGAAAAGTGCGTGGGGAAGATGACCATGCGAGACGACGATAAGGAGGAGACGGTGAGAGCGCGATTGGAAGCGTTCAAGAAGCAAAGCTTACCGGTGGAGGACTGGTACAGAAAGAAGTCAATGTTGAGCGAGTTTGAGATTTTAGGGGGGATACCAGAAACGACGCCGAGATTAATGCGGTTTTGTTTAGAGCAGATGAAGAAGAGCAGCGCGTAATAGATTTAGATTTAGACTTAGATTTAGATTTGAAGACGTTTCTTCGTATACCATTTATTTCGCAAAATACAAACAACAAAGCGCTACAGTATTACTCTTTCTAAATCTTTATTTTACAACTCATTTCTGCTACTTCTTCTTTCGTGCGAAGGCGTTTGTGACAGCTACGGATGCTACTACGACAGCACCACATGCCGCTTTGGTTAGTACGCTCACTGGGTTCACGAATTTTTTCTTCGAGTCTCTGACCGCAGTTGTTCTTACGGCGTTCCTATCAGGTGACGCGGTATCCACGCCAAACGCTCTCGCCAAATTTGCGCTAGCAACGCTGGCATAAAATTCACCGTGTTGGATCGGCAACGTTTTCAATTTTTCGATGCTTTCGTTGATGTTTTCGAGAACATTTTTCGCAACTATAGGATCCGCGTTTGCGTACGCATCTTTCGCAGGGTAGGCGTTTTTCTCCAAGTCGCGAAAGAACGCGTTGAGCGCAACCGACGGAGCACCTGATCCAGATTCGCATCTGTGTGCCCACAGCGCTGGAATGAACAAGCAATCACCTGGCTGAAGAATCACCTCCTGTGCATTCTCTAACGCGTTATGAAATCGCGGGTACTCTGTGTCGTTCGTTTCAGAATCGTCGATATCGCTCACCATGCTCGAACTTTCCTTTAAATATAAATCGCCCGCTAGTTTAGGCGGGAACAAAACTACGCGTTTCGTTCCACTGAGTTGGATTAAAACGTTATCCATGGCATCGTAGTGCGTCCATATTTTCACACCTGGACTTGAAACTCTCAAGACGACCGAGTGTAATGCGTTTTCATCGTTGTTCCACAAGTCAGACGGTAGTCGAACGTCTTGCGCCAATTCCGGAAATTGCTCAAGCGCCCTAGCCGGTGCAAACTTCCTCGGATCAGCGCCCAGGCTTCGGAGATAGAAAAACTCTTCTTTCGACGACAACGACAACGATGAAAATGAGGATCTCGCTACTTTCTGTAAGAAATCTCTACCGACGAGCGTTTCGTACTTGAAATTCTTTCTCGCAAAATCAAAGTTTGCGTACGACGAGACGTGCGCAGAAATTTTCGCATTCGCAAGCGTTGGTGATTTCTCGAGCAAATACTGCGGCGTCCACGTTTGCGCGCAACTTCCAATGTCGATTCCCGTCAAAACAACGGGTTCACGATTCCTTGTAATTGCTTGAATATCCTCGGTTTTTGGCCGGTGCGAACGCAACACTTTTGCAAAGTGGTGTGACTTCTCCTTATTAACCGCTCTTCCTCCACTCTCCATCGACTTCTGATGCGACGCTTCCTTTAGACCCATTTTCATCGGTGGTCGCAAAACGACGTCGTAGACTAGGTGCCAAACTCTCGGTGCATATTTTTTCACTTTTTCGACTTTTTCGATTCGAGCGATCCAATTCGGTTTCACTTGTTGCATCGCGGCGAGAATTTCTTCGCCTTTTTTCTCAAAGTCACCTTCGTCGACGCATTCGTGAACGTGGCACACGCCACCTTTCTCTGCTTTCAAACAATCGACAGCGATATGCCACGCGTCACGAGAGGTGGGTAATAAACCAAGTAGCACGCGATCGGCAACATTCTTCGGAGCTACTTCTCTGTTATCGCCTTCTAAAACATCGCATCTGCTCGCCTCGATGTTGTTCTTCTTCAAATTCCATCGCAAATACTCGCACGAGTTCGGGTTCCATTCGCACGCGTACACTTTCTTCGCATTTCCGTTTTTCAGCAGCTGTAAGGTGTAATATCCAATACCGGCGTACAAATCTACGATTACTTCGTTTCGAGCGCGAACTTCAAATCCCATGCGTTTCTTCTCTGTGCCGTTTCCGGAAGAGAACATTACTTTCGAACAATCGAATCCGTAAGTCACGCCGAGTTCTCTGTGTTCGACCCATCCGCTATCGTTTCCGTACAGTGACACCGCTCGAGATTCGCGTTTGGGACCTTGGCTCACGGCATCTTGTCTGAAAATACGTTGAACTTTTAAGCATTCCGTGACATGTTCCCACGGCGGAAAGAATTCCCAAACTTCTCGGTATTGCGCAAAGGCTGATTTCGGGAGAAGCACGAGATCGTCGCCGAGTTTCTCCCATTTTTTCGGTACGTCAGCGCTTATGACGGTTTCTATGAACTTTTCGGTGCACGTGATGCCTTTGTCTTTTTGATTTCTCATCGTGGTTGCGATCCGCGATGCGAGCAGAGCGGCTGGAGGAAGACTTTTACCGTTACCACTGCTACTACTACCATTTTTCGCGTTCGCGCTAAAATCCCCTCCATTTGCGGGCGCGTCTACATCCTCGACAGTAAACGTGGCTAAGTTCGACGATATGGCAGAATGTATTGGAACCATGGAAGAATCAACTGAACTCGCTTTTTTGTCCATGAGCGCTACAAACGCATTCGTCTCGATGACTGGTAGTTTCACGAAACTCTTTTTTGGTGGGAGCGCTTTCTGCTTCTTAATTTTTTTCCCATCCCCGCCAGCATTTTCTTTACTCCCTCCAACGTCCGTGAGGACGAGAGGATTCTGGAGTAAAGCGCTTCTATTATCTGCAACGTGTAATGTTGTTGATGATATTGATGATGCTGGTATCATCTCCTCAGATGTTGGATTATCGACGACCAAGTGTCTCCTCTGCGCTTCTTCGATTGAAGCGGACACCGATTTTCGACTTTGATCGAGCCATCCGTTGCGCTTTAACGCGTCTTTACAAGTCTTTGCACACAAAGAGTCCACCAGCAACCAACACTGCTTCGCTTTTTTCGTCGCCCCGCTATTACTACTATCACTATTGCCGCTAATGCTAGTGTTATTTTCATTTTTAAGAGCAACACCGTTCGTCTTCTTTTGATCACAGAATCTCTCCGTAAACAAAGTCAGAAACCGATCCGAGCGTTCCCAATTCGCCTTCATTTTCTTGTTACATTCTTCGACGAGTATACGCAACCCCTCGTCGCTCAAAAGCATCTCGCCATCCTTAGCGACCAACGTTTCCATTCGAATCGAGCACCGGGCGCTCGCCGTGATCCTCCCGCTCCCACTCGCGATGCTGTCACTATTTTCATCGTTATGCATCGTCGACACTACTCCGCTCTCGCGATATCCGGCGTCTCTCGCGCACTTCACAAACATTTGCGCCGTGCGCTCATCCTTCGTCTCCACGGCTAATATGAACGGCTCGAACCGTAACGTCAACGTTTTCCCGCGCTCTCCGACGCCTATCCTTGCCCCGTTGCTCTTTAAACTTTCCCTAATCTTCTCAATCATCGAACTCGCGTCGTCCTCGACGAGTTCGTGCGAAACAAACACCCACTCGCCGCCTTTCCTGTGCTCCTTCACGTCTTCCTCCGTCCTTTCTGCGAAGACAGAAATCCTCCCAGAGCACGAACTCGTCGTAAAAATATTCTCTCGTTCGTTCACGGCTTGCACGAAATCCCTCGCGCGTTCGTCCACGCGTCCCGCTCGGCTCTTGTCCTCTTCCGAAGAAGGAGCGGCGGTTAGAATCAAATTGGAAAGCGTCGTTTTTTTCCTCGCGTCGAACTTAGCTTTTTCCATCGTCATCATCCTCGCGTATCTTCTTTTTCCACGGGCCACAAACCGACACTTCTTCTCAATCTTTCTTCTTCTTTTCTCTCTGTGTGTCTCTCTCTCTCTTTGCGGCGCGTGTGTGCGCGTCGTGTCCTGCACGCGTTGTTGCGTGCTTCTTTTTTTCCCACAAAAGCAAACATTTAGGGTTTTCATCTAAACCCTAAACCCTTCGGATTTCTCGCGCTCGATACCAAACGCGTCGTCAGAGAGAGAGAGTGCAGAGAGAAACACGTATGGAACAATCGATCAACCCGCACGCGTACTGCCGCTTGCGGTTCGACGAAGCCGCGGAAGAGGCGATCGAGAATCTCGCCAACGTTCTGCAGTGGCACCGGAACAGCGCGCACGAGGGTTTGTTCGTGGCGCAGAAAGATGCGAGAGCGGGTACGTCACTCGCGCGCCAATCTTCTTCTTTTCGTCGTCTTTGAAAGAATTCGTTCAATCTTTTTTTTGTTTTATGCGCGCGTGTGTGTCTCTCTCTCTCTCTCCGCGCGCGTTTTGATGAGCGCGAAGGAGAACGCCTTTCGTTGTTCTCTCTTCTCTCCGCGGGCGTGCGATTGCGCGCGTCGTTTTCGAAAGCGAAAGAGAGAGAGAGAGAGATGGAGATGGAAAATTTTCTCGAAGCGTCGCTCTCCTTTGGAAAAAGAATTTGGAGATCTCGTTCTCCGCGCACCAGATAAAGACACAGAGAGAGAGAGAGCGACCGTTTCGATGAAAGAGTCGATAATCAGAAACGACGAGCGTAAAACGGTCGTCGTTGAGAGAGCGAGCTCGTTCGGCAGAGACGCGTTCTTTGTGTTTCTTTTTCTTCTCTAAATCTCTCTTTTGCTGACACGGCTAATCTTCTTCTTCTTCTTTTACAAAAATAAATAGGGATGAACGCGGCGCCGCCGCACTTAATTTTACTCTCCGGATTGTCCAAGTGCAACCAATCCGCGAA
>Ga0255767_1004400_pt1 | contig 11600 bp, 10 predicted proteins | sample 071ome_24_FD_179967 | JGI IMG/M metagenome (GOLD analysis project Ga0255767, IMG submission 179967) | Coastal salt marsh microbial communities from the Groves Creek Marsh, Skidaway Island, Georgia - 071402CT metaG (version 2) | ecosystem: Environmental > Aquatic > Marine > Intertidal zone > Salt...
CGGGTGAGGTGGTCGCCGTCAGGATGAGTTGCGGCTCGAGTTGCCGTTGCCGTTACCGGAGTTTCCGTTGTTGTTCCCGGGGTTGTTGTTGTTGCCGTTGCCTGAGTTCCCGTTGCCTGAGTTTCTGTTATCGGAGTTTCCGTTGTTGTTCCCGGGGTTGTTGTCGTCGCTGTTGTTGTTTCCGTTACCTGAGTTCCCGCTGCCGTTGCCTGAGTTTCCGTTACCGGAGTTTCCGTTGTTGTTCCCTGGGTTGTTGTTGTCGCTGTTGTTGTTGCCGTTGCCTGAGTTGCCGTTACCGGAGTTTCCGTTGATGTTCCCTGGGTTGTTGTCGTCGCTGTCGTTGTTGCCATTACCTGAGTTCCCGTTGTTGTTCCCCGGGTTGTCGTCGGTGTCGTCAGCGACCCCGTCGCTTGCATCTTCACATTTCGGATTTTTAGACGCCGTCGAATTGTCACACGAGGGCACAACGACGATCGCTCCTTCGTCGGCTTCCTCAAAGCAGTTGGGATTGTTTGCTGCGGCTGGTGTGTCGCAGGCGGGGATGGTGGTGTCGTTGTCGTCGTTGTCGCTGTCGTCGGCTTCCTCAAAGCAGTTGGGGTTGTTTGCTGCGGCTGGTGTGTCGCAGGTGGGGATGGTGCTGTCGTTGTCGCCGGCTTCCTCGAGGCAGTTGGGGTTGTTTGCTGCGGCTGGTGCGTCGCACACCGTGTCGACAGGAATGATTTCGATGGTGTCTTCGTCGATGCGCTCGAAACAATTTGGATTGCTTGCTGCGGCTAGGGTGCCGCACGCAACGACCGTCTCGGGAGTGCGATCGTCATCAGAGGCAACCGGAGGCGTCGAGGTGGTTGTTGTCGACGAGGTCGTTGATGTGGATGTTGACGCTTCTACTGGCTCGGTGGTCGTCGCTGTCTGAATGGGGCCCGTTTCGTCCCTCTGTTCCTGAGAATCTGAATTCTCTAACTCTGGTTGATCCTCGGAGCCGCCATCTGTCGGTAGCGGAACTTCGGGAACTGGAAGAGGGTCGGGTCGAGGAACGCTGATCTTGACAACGTCGAGCACGTCAGCGACGACCTCTTGAACTGGTGCAGGCAGGTTGCCAGTAGCGGCAAGACCAACACCTGCACCTGCTGCCGCTGCGCCAGCCCATCCGAGAATTCCGACTGCGCCAATGACTGCGCCCACCTGTTTGCGAATTCGCGTTGACCGAGGCGCAGGCGCAATCGAACTTGCGATTGCCAGAGACTGAAGCCGTGCGACAAAGTTCTCGTCCACATCAGACGGATCGGTGGAGTAGCCCACAGGAGCCGTCGAGAGAGCGAGCTCTGCAAGTCGACTCTGTAGCCGCCGGTGAGACGGGCGAATTGTCATCATGAGAGCACCTCCTCTGAGGAACTCCGGAGGTCATCAACGAGCAGTTCTTTCAGCCGTGCGAACGCTCGAGAAAGCCCAACTCGTGTAGCAACCTCTGACTTTGCGATCGCGTCAGCCGTTTCTTTGGTCGATAAACCGACCACATATCGAAGTTCGAGCATCCGACGCTGATCTTCTGGTAGCCGACTCAACGCGTTCAATAGATCGGGGTCGCTAAAGGTGTCTTCGTTCGGTTCGTCGGCTTCGAGAAGGGTGAGGGTGTTCTCGATCGAGACTTCGCTCCGTCGTGTCGCTTTCCTGAGATCGTCGACGATTCGGGCGTGAGCGATCGAGAAGATGAACGATCGCATCTGAGATTCATTTCCCTCGAAGTCGGCGATTCGTGTCGCAACTGTTTCGAGAGTGGCGCTCATCACTTCTTCTGGATCACGAGCTCCCATTCGCGTTGCGTAACCCACGATTTTCCCGGAGAACTCGGCGACGAGCCATGACCAAGCTCTACTGTCGCCCGACTTTAAGTCGCGAAGCGAATATCCGTTGCGTTTGTCCAGATTCACGGGGTGCCCCGAATTGCGAGCATGGTGATCGTACCCACGACGAGGAACGGCCCGTATGGGATTGTCGACCGTTTGGAAACACGCCGGAGCAACAGGCCACCGAAGGCCGTCACTCCACCGACCATCGCTGCTATCGCCCAGGTGTATGCCGCATTGGGCAACGTGTTCGAGACGTTCGAGCCGATACCCAGAGCGGCCCCCAGTGGGAGGCAAAAGTACACGTCGCCACGTCCGAGTGAACCCCGCGACACCCTCGCCAAGATGTGAGCGATAGCCATCATCGCAATGCCCCCCGACGCCATCGCGAGCAACTGCGTTGCTGATCGGGTGATGAGCACTCCCAAGAAGATCATCAAAACTGATGCTGAGAGGCTGATGAGTAATGGAAGACGGCGTGTGGCCAAGTCGATCACGGTCTGCACCGCCATGGTGGCGCTGCATATTCCCAACAATATTGAGGTCGCGACAGGTGGATTTTGAGAGGTGGCGGCGACCGAGAAAAGACACAGTGACAACACGAAGAGAGCGCCGAAATCGTGGCGCCAATCTGCTCGACGTTTCGCTGATTCGTTGATGACCAAACGTTGTTGTGGTCTGAACAGAACCAGGCACACGAGTCCTGACCCGATGAGATATGCGATACCCCAGTATCTCAGGGATAAGAGGAAATTGCCCGAGAAATTCCACTCAGAGCACCTCCATGAGACGTACGATCGCAGGTCCAACAACGACGATCATCAATAGTGGAAGGATGCAGAACACCGTCGGGAAAATCATTTTCATCGATACGGCAGCTGCGCGCGTTTCTGCCGCTTGGCGTCGATGACGGCGCGTTGTCTCGGCCTGCTTTCGCAGCACGGCCGCAAGGGGGGTTCCGAGTGTTTGGTTTTGTTCGATAGCCGCTGCAAACGACCGCACGATCTGGGTTGGGTTGCGGCGGGACAGCTCGGCGATTGCTTCGCGGCGGGTACGGCCCGCTTGAAGAAGTTGTGACAGGTGAGCGAATTCGGTGCTCAACGGTGTTGCATGTCGTTGCGAGTAGAAGTTGATAACTGATTCGAACGTGAGACCAGCTTCAACACCCATCACAATCTCTCCGAGTGCGCTCGTGAGTTCTCGGTCGACCGATGTGCAACGCGCAGTCTCAATGCGTCGAGCCGTGATGAGCGGCAGTTGCCAGGCGCCAGCAATCGCCACTCCTCCAGCCAGAATCGATGTCGTCGAGGGATTCGCAACCATGAGTGTGACGGTGAGCGCACCGATGATCGACGCACAGATGAGCTGTGATCGAAGAAGTCGCGCAATGTGCTCGGCCGAGCCAGCGACAGGTCCTAGAGCATCTATCCGAGAAGCGAGCGGTCGTGACTTTTTTGCCGTCGAGAGCGCCAACGTAAGTTTTCGTTGCGCCGATACATAGGCCGGGCGTGCAATGGCAGTGAGGAGAAATGCCGCACCTCCGAACGCAGATGCTGCTGTGATGCTGGCTATCGAAGGCGACATCATGCCGTCTCCGGTTGTGCGAGGTGCCGTAACCACAGCACACCGAGCGTCCCGAGCACTGCACCGCTAGCGCTCATGAATCTGCCTGCTGATGATTCGATGAGTGGGGTTGCGTACCCAGGGCTGAGTAGTGAGGTGATGACAAGAGCGCCAATCGGCATTGCAAGCAGAACGTTGGCGCTGAGCCGAGCATCAGCAGTCAGTGTGAGAAGGTCGCGACGCAGTCGATCTTCTTCTTCGATTGATTCGAGTACTGCGACGAGGATGTCGGTGAGTGAGCCCCCGTGTTGAGCATGAAGAGCGAGGGCAGATGCGATGATGTCGAGATGCCGGTTGCGCTCCTCTGCCGCAATTGTGGTGAGCGATACATCAATTGGAATTCCAACGTTGTTGTCGCTGATCACTCTGCGAAAGATTCCATCGAGCGGGTCACTGGCATGTTCGACCGACGCTTCAATTGCGGCACTTATCGTTCGACCGACATGTAATTGGTCGACGATCCGCTGGAGAGCTGGTGCCAGAGCATCGTTAAGCGCCCGTTGACGCTTTTTTGCTGATCGTTTGTTGAGCGAGCGAGCGATAAGGCCGGGGGCGGCGCCGAGGAAGACGCCAACTGGGCCAATCATGAGCGTTGCAACTATTGAGATAGCGAATCCGATAAGGAGTTTGCGTTGCGACGACCTGCTCAGCGTTGGCCTCGGTCGCGTGTGGTTGACGAGATCCGGCCGAAGACCAAGTTGAGCCCGTGCATGAGCGCTGATGTGCGATGCGGAGCGGAGTTCGAAAACCCAGGAGACGAGCCATGCAGCTGCTATTCCGAAGGTCACGATGGCAACGGAATTCATCGGCCGGCCTCGCTGGAGTTATTGATTGGCCATTCGACGAGTTGTGAGGTGACGCCGGTACCCACGAGAGAAGGCGCCGCCGCTCTGTCGTGTCCCGACCCATTTGGCCGGTGGAATAGCTCGGCTGTCGAAACCACGTCGCCTTCGAGCCCCACCACCTCGGTGATAGAGGAAACGAAGCGAGACCCGTCGGCGCCTCGTGCCAGTTGAACGATGAGATCAACAGCCGAGGCAACTTGCTCGCGAATTGCCCGGAGTGGAAGGTCTACTCCTCCGAGAAGAACCATGGTTTCGAGACGGCGTATTGCATCTCTTGGGTTGTTCGCATGCAACGTTGAGAGCGAGCCATCGTGCCCCGTATTCATCGCTTGGAGCATGTCGAGCGCTTCTGCCCCTCGAACCTCACCAACGACGATTCGGTCTGGTCGCATACGAAGCGAGTTACGTACAAGGTCGCGTATCGTGACCGCTCCAGCGCCTTCGGTATTTGCTGGTCGTGATTCGAGGCGAATGATGTTTGGCATCTCGAGTTGCAGTTCAACTGCATCTTCTACGGTCACCACTCGTTCGCTGCGCGCAATGTGTGAGGAGAGAACGTTGAGCATGGTGGTCTTACCGGTGCCGGTTCCACCGCTGACAATGATGTTTCGCCGTTGCGAAACTGCGTGAGCGAGAAACGCAGCTGCTTCTATCGATACGGCACCTCGCTCAACTAAGTCGCGGCTGGTGAGATGTTGTGCCGTGAACTTTCGAATAGTGATCGAAGGCCCGTCAACCGCAAGTGGCGGAAGCACTACGTTCAAACGTGACCCATCGGGCAGGCGGGCATCAACCATTGGTGATGATTGATCGACTCGGCGACCTGATGACCGAACCATGCGGTCGATGACTGCCCTCAGGTGCTCTTCGCTATCAAATGTTCGGTTTGTGCGTTCGAGGCGGCCACCTCGCTCGATGAAAATCTGCTGATGACCATTGACCATGATTTCGGAGATTTCAGAACGGTCAAGGAGTTCTTGCAGAGGTCCGTATCCGAGCAACTCATCGAGCACTGCGTCGCGTGTGTCCATGAGTTGTTGCCGGTCAGTGATCGCATGCTTTGCGAGAATGTCATCGACCTCTCGCTCGGCGAGACGTCGGAGTTGTTCACCGGCGAGTTGTTGTTCACGAGTTGCGGTCTGAAGTGAGACCCGAACTGAGTTCACAACAGCGGAGAGTTCGTCTCGTGCGAGCAGGCAGTGACTGAGGTCATCAACACATTCAGAGATGGTCTCATCGGAGTGTTCCTGCTCATCATCCTCCGAGGATGTTGGCGTGACCCTTGTGTCAAACCTGGCTGCGAGGCTCACGACGTCTTACCTTGCTTGAGAACGAGAAACCTTCTGCGAGGACCGGCACTGATGCCCAAGAGATCATCGGCAAATTCGTTGATGGCCTGGGCGATCGCAGATTTAGGGCTTGATTCAGTCACCGGGCTTCCACTGTTCATGCCTGCGGCAAGGCTTGGGTGGTCTGGCACGAGTAGGGAGGCGGATAGGCCAAGTACTTCCTCGACATCATTCGCGTCCAATCCGACTTGGGCGTTTGAGCGATTGACGACGAGATGAACTCGGTCGAGCGGCATGTCGAGTTCGTTCATTGTTGCGAGGAGTTTTCGCCCCGCCTGTATGGACGGGACGTCGGTGCCGCAAACCAGCACAATGTGCCGAGCACGGTCGAGCGCGCCAAGCGAATAATCAGATATCCCTCCAGCTGTGTCGAGAACAACGGGTTGGTCTTGACCGGCAAGGCGGTCAACGACAGCAAACGCATCGAGTGGGTTCAGACGGTCTGCTGCGACCGGGTCATGAGGGGCGCAGAGCACCTCGAGACCACTGGGGTGAGCTGATAGAAGGCCTGAGAGATCATCGCGATGTTCGAGGACCGCGCTCACCAGGTCATCAAGTCGATGGATTGGCTTCATTCGAAGTGCGTACTCGATGTCTCCGAAGTGCACGTCAAGGTCGACGATTACGGTTGGTTCGCGACGGGCAAGCGACACCGCAAGGTTTGCGGAGACCGTGGTTTTGCCGTTTCCACCCTTTGGGGAAACGACGGCGATGATGTTGCGAGTGCTCATGCGCCGACCATCCAGATCTCGTTCTGGGAAGCGGCTGAAATGACTTGAGTGATTGATTCGTCAGGCACCGCCAGCGTCACGATCGATTCAGCTCGCGGGTCAAGCTCTTCAATTGACGGGGCGCTAATGATGACTGCGTCTGCAACGATGAGCTCGATTGTTTCTCCCGACCGATAGATGTCGACGGCATCCCCTGTTGACCCGAAAGGGCCGGCCCAACGTTGGGCATCGACACGAACGGAGATTGAAGTAAAACCGCCGCCAAGCGCGTCGACTTCATCAAGGGCAATCGATGACTCAAGGAGCTGCTCACCGCTAACTGTGTCATGAACGAGCACTCCAGCAGGAAGCGATTCGAGGTCGCCCAGAGCCCCATCGGGGCGCACAGATCGTGGCAACATGCGAACCTCGACCAGATCAGCGATGACAGCCGTATCAGTTCCTGCGGAAATCGGCTCAACCACCACCACGGTCGGGACAAGATCCTCGTCGACCACCCCGATGTCATTGGAGGTGCCGACGAGTGCGTAGGTGCCAACCATGACGAGGATGCCAGCTCCGAGGGGAGCGGCAATATTGCGGCCGGGCATCGATCTCCGCGTGTTGAGAGGTGAGCGGCTCATGAGCAATCTCCTGTCCCTTCGAGCGAGCAGATTTGGAACGTTTGGCTGCCGTAATTCGCAGCGGTGCCTCCAGTGAGGCCTTCTCCAAGTGTTTGTGTGGTGAAGCGCACGTCGATGTGTCGTTGGGAGGCAGCGCCGGTCATGACAACGTTGAGAATCTCAACCCCCACAACACCATCTAGGTCGTATTCGGACCCAGCTCCGTTCGATCGAGCGTCACTGAATACGGGAATGGTGATGGTTGCGCCGATCAGGGCATCGATATCAATACTCGGTGTTGGAATTCCGGGATCTCCGTTGAGCGTGACTGGAAGTCCGACTTCAGACTGATATCCATTGACGACACGATCCTGAAGTTCAGAGTTTGAATTTGACCCTCCGTCGAAATCGATCATCGACCAGTTCCCAGGAACATCACCGCCACATGTCGTTCCATCGGATTCCACGAAGATTGTGTAGGTGGTGGTCGAGGCCATTCCAGATGAGATCCAGTTCTGTAACGCCGGGTGCTGAGCACAGATTGCAATTGGTCGTAGACCGATCGCAGAACCTGCTGGACCAACCTTGGCTGAAGCCGTCGATGTGATCGACGCATTCGATCGGCCGAGAAATTGCGAAAACGCAAGTGTGGTTGAAGCGTCAGCCCCTACCGTAACGACATCACTGGTCGCCATACTCGACGTCGCGCAGTTGGTAGTAAGCGAACTCAGCGAGCCCACATTGGCGCTAATCACGGCGTCGTATCCGGTACATGCCGATGAGCCCGCCGCCAACCTTGCGGCGCTGGCAAGAGCGGCAGCTTCGACGCCGGTCTGTAGTTCTTGGCGTTTGGCATGCACCATCCCGACGTCAGTAACAACAGCAGTCATCGCCAACACGGGAAGCACTGCAATCGCGAACAGCACAGAAATTGAGCCTCTGTCGGCGGTCGCTAATTGTGAAGCTTTGTTGATCATTGGTGGTTCCGTTATCCGGCTACACATTCGTAGGAGGCGGATGCCGATAGGGCAATAGTGCGATCGCCAAGGAGTGGAATCGAAACGACTCTGTTGGCACTGATCTCGATGTTGTTGCGCTCTCCGGGGCACGACATGGCGGTGCTGCAGACAACATCTCCAACAACGGCTGACGAGTCACCGAGTCTGTTGATTGCAGTTGTGCAGCCGGAGTTCGGTACGACCGCCTCCGCACGAGCACCGTCACGGGCCGCTGCTTGAAGGCTCAACTGCCCGGCTGCTGCGGTTCCCGCTGTGATGACAGCAAAGAGAAGAACCACGATGAGTGGAACGATGAGTGCAAACTCGACGGCAGCAAGACCGGAATCATCAGCATCGGACTCCCGGTGGCTGGGTCGGGGAGGCCCCAGACCCAGCCAGGGAGAACGAATCACGGCAGGATTGTGTCGAAAAGACCGCCAATCCGACCACCAAGAGCGGCGGCAGCGATTGCAACTACACCGACGATGCCCGCAAGCAGTACGCCGTATTCTGCAGCAACTCCGCCACGGTCGTCGCGCGCTGATTCACGAATCTGCGCAGTTCGGATGATTGAGCTCATCATCAATTTCTTCATGTTTTTCTCCCTTGTTTCACCGCCGACTTGTTGGCGGATATCACTGCAATCGTCCGGACATTTGGATTTGTTACAGCAACCGGGAAAAATTTGAAATTAGTTGGAGGGAGTTATGCCTGCTGGCTGATGCCGTTGATGTCGATGAGAATGGCTGCTTTTCCGTAGACGTACACGCAGATAGTGCCTTGGGTTGAAACGGGGGCGATCATCGAGTTTGCAACCGTCTGGCCAGTTGTGAAGTTCAAGGTCGATGTGTCCGGTCGGGTACCACATGGATACACCGTGACGAACCCACCAGTTTCAGGAGCGACGGTGTCGACCGCAGTGACATTGAGCGTGACGACAGAGTCTTGTGTCATCAAGATCTCATTGTTGATGCTGATCGGCACCACGAGTTCAGATGAGGTGCCTGTGAGGGTCCCGATCGAATCTGTCGTACGAGTATCAGCAACCCTCGTTGGTTGTACCGCCGCGAATTCTGACTTATTGGTAAACAACCCGTTGATGTCGACGAGAACATCGGCTTCGCCATAGACGTACACACAGATGGCGCCCTCTTGTGAGATCGGGCTGATGAACGAGTTCGCGATCGTTTGGTTACTTCGGAAGTTGAGGGTCGACGCGTCGGGAGGGGTTCCATCACACGCGTAGGCCGTTGCAAACCCACCTACCGGCGGAGCAACAGTCGACGTCACCGTGAGAGTTGCAGACACGGCAGAGATGTCGCTGTGATCAATTCCTGCCATATCTCGTACGGGGATCTCGATCGACCGATATGCGACCGGTTCATCGATGACACCACCCAACCCGTTACGAGTGTCAACTCGACGCACCGGAGTGAACGAGGCGTAACCCCGGTCTTTCGCGATCACTCCAGTGGCATCAACGATGACATGCGCTTCGCCATAGACGTACACGCAGATCTCACCGGCTGTGCTGACTGCGGTCAGAACGCCGGCAGCAATGGTCTCACCATTAACGAAGTTGAGGCTCGATGCATCGGGCACAGTGGAGCCGCACGGGAAGACCGTTGCGAAGCCGCCGGTAGGAGGTGCCGAAGTCTCGGTAAGGGTGAGGTTGAGAGCCACCGCTTCGATCGTCTCTGCGGCAAGGCCAACAGCCTCGGTGACGTCAACTTCAAGAATCCGTTCACCGCTTACCCTCATCGCCGAACGGGAGGTCGGTGAGGCCTGTCGAGTGTCAGCCACACGCGTTGGCGTCACCTGCGTGATGGTGGCAGGCGCTTCTTCGGGTGGTGTGGAGGGTGGATCATCTTCGGGAATTGTTGGAGCCGGTTCTTCAGACGGAACATCTGCTGGTGTCTCAGTGGCAGGCGCTTCTTCGGGTGGTGTGGAGGGTGGATCATCTTCGGGAATTGTTGGAGCCGGTTCTTCAGACGGAACATCTGCTGGTGTCTCAGATGAAAAGCTTTCAGACGGTGTGGCGATCACGGTCGTTGATGCGCTGCTCGCCACCCCACTTGCGTTGATAGTGACGACTGAAAATGCATATTCGACTCCGTTCGTCAGACCACTGATTTCGCAGGTGTGCTGGGCGTCAGCAGCAATAAACGAAGTGGCGCAGAGGCCATCAGGCGTTCCCGTCACCGTAAACGAGGCGATCGGAACTGCGCCTGCATCGCCAGGTGTCCAACTAATAGTGACCGCTGCATCTGACGGATCTGCAACAATATTCTGTGGAACTGAAGGGATGTCACTCGGTGGCAGAGAGCCTCCCGCCACCATCAGCATGCGATTCGGCGAGTTCGTTCCGACGCTAGAGAGCACATCTTGGGTTGCATCGTTGATGAGGAGTGCTGCGATGTCGCTTGGAGAACTCGATGGTTGAGCAGTGAATGCAATGGCGGCGGCACCAGCTGCGTGCGGGCTTGCCATTGATGTGCCGCTCATCGTTTGCTGTGAAGTTGACGAACTGATGCCTGCGCCGACAATTGAGTCACCGGGAGCAAACAGGTCAAGACATGAACCGAAGTTCGAATACCAGGCCCGCGTATCGACGCGAGTTGTCGCTCCAATGGTGAGTGCAGACGGCTCTCGAGCTGGTGACACGTCGCAGGCGTTCTGAGACTCGTTGCCGGCGGCCACCGTGACGACGTATCCCTCGGCGACAAGTTGTGCGACAGCATTATCGAGCATCGTGGATGGACCACCGCCAAGGCTCAGGTTGACGACCCCGCGGCGAGTTCCGAGATCGATAGTGCGTATCCACGACAAGCCGGCAAGCACATCAGAAGTCGAACCCGATCCGTTGCAATCGAGCACTCTGACGGGCACGACGAGAGCATCGTTAGCGACGCCAAGAGTGGCTCCGGCAGCAGTGGACGCGACATGGGTTCCATGACCGTGACAGTCATCAGACCCGAGGCCATCGTTGACGGCATCAAACCCGGCTGTGAGGCGGCTGCCAAATTCTGTATGTGCAGAGATGCCCGTATCAACAACGAAGATCGTCGCCCCACTTCCGCGGTTTGCGGTGCTAAACCGGTCATCGAGAGGAAGGTTCGATTGGTCGATTCGATCTTGACCCCAACTCGAAGGGACGCTCGTGCGTGCACCGTTCGATGACCCGACGATGACGGTTTCGGACGGGCTTGTTGGCTCGCTCGACCCGAGGGCGTTCGAGCTCGCAACAGTGAATGAGTATTGGGCGCCGGTGACGAGGCCAGTGATCTCACACTGTGTCGACTCGGTCACGCAGCTCGCACCGCCTGGGTGCGCGGTGGCAGTCGATGACGTCACAGGCATCGTGCTGTCGGGTGCAGTCCACCACACACTGACGCTATTGACACCGGTTGCAACCGCTTTCACTTGTGCAGGCGGTTGCGGCGGACCAGCGGCGGTGAAGGTCCAATTCAGCGTGATCGAACCTGTGTCGGCGTTGTACCCGTCAACGGCAACGAAATAGGTGGTCGCCGCCGATGGCGACAATGTGATCGATGATGTCAGCGTTCCTGCAGCGTCGTCGTTTTCGGCCACGCGCTCCAGTGTGAGCA
>Ga0255767_1004401_pt1 | contig 11596 bp, 8 predicted proteins | sample 071ome_24_FD_179967 | JGI IMG/M metagenome (GOLD analysis project Ga0255767, IMG submission 179967) | Coastal salt marsh microbial communities from the Groves Creek Marsh, Skidaway Island, Georgia - 071402CT metaG (version 2) | ecosystem: Environmental > Aquatic > Marine > Intertidal zone > Salt...
CCTTCCCGCTTCTCAGACCCTGCACCAGTTCCCAGGTGTAGGGAGCCAGGTCAAACCGGTAGTTGGAGGTTACGCCATTCTTGCCCAGCGCATCCTCCAGGCCTTTGACGCCTTTCCAGTTCAGCTTGAGACCCGGACAGACGATAAGCTGGCTGTATTTGATGCGGCCGCCATTAGCCAGCTCAACTTCATTGGTGTCTGGTGCGAAACTGACAACCGACTGCTGAACCCAGGACACATTCTCGGGGATCAGAGAGGCTGTCTGGCGCTTTGTGGATTCAGCGCTGAAAATCCCACCGCCAACCATTGTCCAGCCAGGCTGATAATAGTGCTCAGCGGCAGGGTCGATGAGTGCAATGCTGAGGCGTCTGTTTCGTTTCTTGAGGCTTGATGCTACTGAGATTCCTCCTGCCCCCGCACCGACAATGACAACGTCGTAGGATTGATTGCTTTCGGACGCCGGCTGGCCCGCGTTGCTGTCAGTCATGGTTGGATTCCTAGCATAGTATGGCCTGATAATTTTTGTGATGTCGAAACTGAACTTTTTCGACAGCGCTGTGATTTCCGCTTCCGGTCGGCCTGTGCTGGCATGAAATGCCGCATACAGGCAGAAAGACCGGTTGCCTGTTCGGCAATAAGCGTGTGTTTTTTTGCCAGCACTCAGCAGTTGCGAAAATGACTCAATATGCTGGTGGTTCATCTCGCCGGTTTTGAAAGCAATCAAGACCGCTTCCATGCCGAGAGCTGCTGCGGCCTGTTGAATAACATCGAATGAAACCTGGTCGGCGGCTTCGTCATCCGGCCGATTGCATATCACCAGCTCAACGCCGTCGTCTGCCAGGCTCTGAAGGTCTTGCACACTTATCTGAGCCGATAGGGTTACCTGCGGTGACGCTTTCATCAGTATCATGTCTGGTTCTCCGTTATCGACGCCCGCTGATGCGCGCCGGTAATCTGCCCTGCTTCATCCTGCCTGTTGTCAAACGGGCTCCTGTTTTCGCCAATATCTTGTTGTCTGCTGCACGATTCGATTTCTGTCGATCTGAGTAGACTCGACACTTGACGGGACGGCCGCTAATCATAGCTTAACTTCACTCGATAATCGCCGGAGCATTTGCGACATTTTGTCGCAGATTTTACTCTCGATTGAACCAATACCAGCGCAGGTTCTGTACCCCGCAGTAGGCCACCTGCGGTGACTTCGACCCCGCTGTAAACGGCCAATTCGCGTTCTGCTATCCTGCGTGCATGAAGCGTATCTCGATCAAAGCGCATTAACCGGAATCTTCAGGTAGGCGATGCCGTTGTCTTCCTCTGAAGGAAAAGAGCCGCCGCATATCGAAGGATCAATGCCGAAATAACCGGAATTGATCGGGCGGAATAGTCGTTTTTGGCAAAATATCTTGTCAAATATGGCAAAAAGCAGATCAAAATCCTGGCCGCTGACGCTGCGTCGTCCAGAATCCGGCGTCCACTCCGCCGTTTTGACCGGAGGCCAAAAGAGTGGTCTGGCTACGTTGTATTGAGCAGCAGTTTTGACGAAGCCGCGCCACTACAGGCCGAGGCCCTGCGCCTCCGGAACAGGAAACCGGCTGGGCCGACCATTGCCTGATTGCCGAAGTGATCTTCCGGGCTGCGCGCAGCGCGTTTTGATGAAGTGCTCTTACTGCTCGAGATTGGGTACGGAGAACCGGGAGTCAGGGTCGTTCCACTGTCGCAGCGCGAAGACGTTTCCATCAATGTCATGGGCATAAACCTGCTGGTACTCGCCCATATTTACCGGTTCGCTGACGAACTCTACGCCGAGGTTGCTCATCCGCCGGACCTCCGCCGTGATATCTCCCACTTCGATCGAATAGGAATACCCAAAATCAGTAACGCCCTTTTTGCCAGTGGGTTCCCGGGTGATCGGGTCGCGGTATTGCCAGAGCTCAATGGTCTTGGCGCGTGAATCCATGCGGAACCATGATGCCAGCAGAGACAGATAGGGTTCACCTGCGACTTCTGCCATGCGCGGATGACCCTCGTAATCACCGGTCCGATAGGGCATGAATGCCATGATGTCGGCATACCAGTTGGTCAGCCTTTCAATATCATGGGTGACCAGAGCGACCTGAGTCATCCACATACTGTGGCCTTCATCGATCCAGCGCAGCTTGGCTTCAACCTGAGCCAGGGGTTCAGGATCCAGTTGTTCCATCTCGAACATATTGCCTTCAGGGTCATAGCCGTAGGCATAAGTGACCCCATAGCCACCAAGATCAATCGGCTGGTTGCTGTATGAGAGAATGGCCGCGCCGGCGTCGCCGAATTTTTCATACCCGGAGTCGTTCGAGGCGGATTGAAAACAGGTATGCGTCATACCCGGACCATTCACCGGCATTTTCCGCAACGGCTTATCAGCATTGTGTTCGAATTCAATGAACTCGAACAGCATATTGGGCGCTTCCAGTACCGCAATTTCATAGGCGACACCTTCCACCCCATAGAGCTGGTCCGCAGCGGCACTGTTGCTGACTGATTGCCGAGAGACCAGTTCAAAGCCGGAAACGTTTTGATAAAAAGCCAGCGTTCTGTCCAGATCTTTCACCGAGAGGCCGATGTGATTCACTCCCATCAGAGTGGTAGGGGAGTCATGAATGGTGGCATCAGGATCAATTTCGATGTCGGCCCGTGCATTCAGCGCGAGCAGAGCACATGCGACGGCACTTGCCCCGGTTATTGTTATTTTCATGGGAACCTCTTCAGCTGTGTCACCGTTATCCTAGCACAGAAAATATGCTACAAAAGAGCGTCGCCATATCGCGGGGCAGCACAACCGCACTGAAAGAATCCGCATGACTGACAGAGGGAATACGCCATGACTCAGAGAATTCGCTTCACCCTGACGGCAATGGTGTTGTTGTGGCAGACGTCTCCTGCCCAAGCGTCTGATGAGGCTCTTCAAGCGTTAATGGATCAGTACTGGGTATACCGGCTGCAGGAGAGCCCCACGCTCGCAACCCGGGCAGGGCTTCGCGATTTCAATCATCTGTTGCCGCAGGTGTCCCCACTTGATCGCGCTCGCCGTCTGCGTCGCGAAGAAGATTTTCTGGATCAGCTTCGGACGATTGACCGTGAATCGATAGGCCAGGATAACCGGATAAATTACGATCTGTTGGCATGGGTGCTTGAACGGTCCATCGATGATATGCGGCTCAACGCCTCAAGAATTCCTTTTAACACTTTTTCCGGATTTTTTACGGGCGCGCTGCGTGCCAGCTACGGCGTTGCCATGGAAACCGAGGAAGATTACCGGGACTATATTGCGCGTATTCAGGAATTCCCCCGGTATTTTTCTGAAAATATCGACAACATGCGACAGGGCATGCAGGAAGGCTTTGTCTTGCCCAGGATCGTTATCGACGGAGTTTTGCCGACGGTTCAGGCCCAGGTCTATGACAATCCGGATCAGAGTAGTCTGGCAGAACCGCTTCTTGATTTGAGCGACAGGCTCCCTGAGACGGTGCAGGCAGACCTGGTTGAAGACACCCGGGACGCGATTCGCAGCTATGCCATTCCCGCATTCCGGGAGTTGGTGCACTTTCTTGAAGAAGAATATTATCCCGCCGCGGCGGAAAGCATCGCTGTGTCAGATCTGGAAAATGGTGAAGCGTTTTATGCACATCAGATCCGGGTGTATACCACGCGCACCGATCTCACAGCGGCTCAGATTCACGAACTGGGCCTTAGCGAAGTTGCCCGGATTCGTGAGGAGATGGACGAAGTCATTGAGGCCTCTGGCTTTGACGGCAGCTTTGCAGAGTTCGCAGAGTTCCTGCGCTCTGATCCGCAGTTTTATGCCACCAGCGAAGAGCAGCTTCTGAAAGAGGCGGCCTTTGTGGCGAAGCAGATTGATTACAAAATGCCCGAGTTTTTCGGCCGCCTGCCGCGCTTGCCCTATGGCGTGGTCGCTGTGCCTGACGAGATAGCGCCCAACTATACGACTGCATCCTACAACGGAGCCCCTATTGGCGGTATCCGCGGCGGTGCCTACTGGGTGAATACTTTTGCTCTGGACCAGAGGCCTCTGTATGAGCTGCCGGCGCTCACCGCACACGAAGCCGTACCCGGTCACCACCATCAGAATGCCATTGCCCGTGAGATGGAAGATTTGCCGGATTTCCGCAAGCAACTGTACTTTTCAGCCATGGGCGAGGGCTGGGGTCTGTATGCGGAAAAGCTGGGCATTGAAATGGGCATCTACAATAATGCCTACGAACATTTTGGCCGACTCAGCTATGAGATGTGGCGCGCCTGTCGCTTGGTAATCGACACCGGCATTCACACTCAGGGGTGGAGCCGGCAGCAGGCACTGGATTATTTAAGCAGTAACACCTCACTGTCAGCTGCGAATGTGCGCGCAGAGGTGGACCGCTATATTTCCTGGCCGGCGCAGGCGCTGTCCTACAAGCTGGGGGAGCTCAAAATTCTTGAGCTCAGGGCCCGCGCTGAAACAGCTCTCGGTGATCGCTTTGATCTTCGCCAATTTCATGACGTGCTTCTGGGGCAGGGGGCGTTGCCGCTGGATTTGCTGGAGCGGGTGATCGACGACTGGATTGAACGTGAATCCGCTCCGAGCCGTCTCTGACGCATGTTCTCGGCAGCTCTACAGCGCTTTGATGTGGGCTACCACGGCCTTGAACACGGGCGCGAGCTCCGGGAAGTGAGCCGCAATTTTTTCCCTGTCCTGACTTTTGCCGGCGGCTTCTAGCGCTTCGCAGGTATCTGCTAGCCGGTGTGCTCCGATGGAGCGTGCTGACGATTTCAGCTTATGGGCACTCTCTGCAACGTTCTGCATGGACTCGGCATTAAAGGCGGCAGTAATTTCGTCCACGTTATCAGTGGCCGGTGACACGAAATCCTTCAGAATTTCCACGATCGTCGCATCGTCATCTCCAACCAGCGCTCGCAGCGCTTTGTCATCGACCGGCAGCGCCGCACTCTCTTGCCCTTCGTGACTGCTCAACTGGGCCTTATCCCGACTGATCGCAGGGCTTGCTGCGGCTACTGTAGCCGGAGCGGAGTCGGATGCGGGCATCCACCTGGCTAACAGGGTTTCCAGTTTCTGCAAGTCGATAGGCTTGGAGAGGTAGTCATCCATGCCAGCATCGAGGCAGCGTTCCGCTTCGCCTTCCAGCGCGTTGGCAGTGATCGCAATAATCGGAAACCGTTCAGTCCCTGACTCCTGCGCTCGTATCTGCTGGGTGAGTTCGAAGCCATCCATTCTTGGCATGTTGCAATCAGTCAACAGCAGCGCATATTGATTCGACTTCCAGGCTTCAAACGCGTCCACACCGTCGCCAGTCAGCTCCACGGCATAGCCCAGCTGGTTAAGCTGTCTGCGGATAACGTCCTGATTGGTGACATTATCTTCCGCGACCAGGATGAGTTCTCCCCGTGCTCTGGCCTCTTCAACGGACATTGCTTTCCGGGTGCTGACCGGTGTCGGAGCGGCATCGGCTTGGGTGTCCGGACTCTCGCTACCTACCGCTATCGCAGCAGCGGCAACAAACGTAGACCGCTTCAGGGGCTGCGCGTCCACCGTGACCGTGTCCGGCTCGGCAAGCCGGGCACCTTCCCTTGCACCATCGCGCATAAAAACAAAAACGGTAGAAGCGCTTGATGGCAGTTCTCTGAGGGTGCCCCGAATGTAGACCTTCTGGGCCTCTTCGATGTCCGGCCCGAGAACGATGACATCCGGCATGTCCGCTTGACTCAGAGCAGCGACGATACTGGTGACGCTGGCGTCATCTATGAAGTCAACTTCGGCGTGCTGATGAGCGAGGTAATTCACCAAAAATGCCCGCATGGTGGCGATGCCGGTGGCGATAAAAAAGGACTTGCCCTGCAGCAGCGCGTCATCTTCCCGATTTTCCCCCTCTGTCAAAGCCACTGTCTGATGGGGGAGCGTAACAATGAAGTTTGATCCTTTGCCGGGCTCACTTTCTACCCCGATGTTTCCGTGCATCAGGTCACAGAGCTTGACGCAGATAGATAGGCCGAGGCCGGTGCCGCCGAAACGGCGCGTCGTTGAGGACTCAGCCTGCGTGAATGGCTCAAACAGCGAGACCTGTGCTTCTTTCGAAATGCCAATACCGTTGTCTTCGATGCTGTATCTGATCACCGCAGTGTCTGAACGGCTCTGTTCGCTCAGGTCGGCCCGAATAATAACCGTACCCGGCTTGGCGTCAGTGGAATCGGTGAACTTGATGGCGTTGCCGGCAATGTTAAATAAAATCTGGCGCAGCCTGACAGGATCGCCACTGACCATTTCAGGGATCTGAGGATCCACATAGGGCAGTAAGGTAATCCCTTTTTTCTCAGCATTGGGTGCAAGAGTATCAACGACCCCTTCCAGAGTTTGCGACACTTTGAACGGAATTTCTTCCAGATCCATTTTTCCGGCTTCGATCTTGGAGAAGTCCAGAATATCGTTGATGATCTGTAGCAGCGAGAAGGCTGAATCGCGCACCGTATTGGTCATCTGCTGCTGATCGCTATCCAGCGAAGTCTGCCGAAGCAGATCGATCATGCCGACGACTCCGTTCATTGGCGTTCGAATCTCATGGCTCATTGCGGCAAGAAAACTCGACTTGGCTTTGTTTGCCGAATTAGCCGATTCGAGTGCCGCATGCAGTTCTTCGGTGCGCTGCGCCACCGTGGCCTCAAGCTCCAGGTTCTTGTTCTGGATTTCTTCCATGAGCTCTTCGCGGGATTTTTGTGTGAAGAGCGTTCTTAACTCCGCGATCTGTTTCTCAGAGCAGGATTGGTTCGTCGTTCGCAGTGTTCGAGATAGCGTAAGCTGACAGTCTTCCTCGTCCTGCGTGACTTTCACCTTATCGAAAAACTGCTGCATGGCGGCAAAGGGGCTGACGGAAGTACTGCAGTGCAATACCACAGTCAGCTCAGCGTTATCGACGGCTATGTTCAAGCTGCAAACGTCGCTGTCCCCAAGGGCTTTTTTGAGGCAGGCTGACAGTACCGAAGCAAATTGGGCGTGTTCAAATGCATCGAAGCCCAGCGCGTCCGAGAGCTGTGGCAAGTTGTCCTGTAGCTTGCGCAGTTGCCAGTTGTGTTTTATTGAGAGCGCGGCAACTGTATTCATGACTTGATCACCAACGCAGCGCAGCTCGCATCATCGTGTTGTTTACCAAACCGGTTTATCAGCGTTTCCACCACCGTCTTGGCCCGGTGAGTCTGAGGCCACAGATAATCTGCATTTGTATATCGTGAACTGATTCCGTCGCTGTGGAATATCAGCAGATCTCCTTTTTCAAGATCTATCCGAAAAATTTTCGGCGTTCTCATATACAGCCCCACCGTCCCATCGAGAGACAGTAAATGTGCTTCATTTGCGCCAACTCGTCGGGCAGTCGTGTTGCCTATGCCGCAGTAGGACAGTTGCGAATTTTCTTTATTGATTACACAGAGTCCCACCGCTGCCCCCAGGCTGCCTGTGAGGCTGTTGTCCAGTTTCGTCAGGGTTGTTGCCAAATCTTCCATAAAATAACGTTCGAGCTGCTGTTCAGCGAGCAGGGCCACCTGATGTGCTGCGTGTCCGTGTCCCACGACATCGATAATCGCTAACTTGATGTAGCTATTGGACTGATGAAAAACAATCCGGTCTCCGCTTTTTGAATGCCCGGTGTGGGGCCGGACCTGCTGATAAAAGTCGACTTCGGAAATGGCCATTTCATGCTCTTGGAGGAAAGTGCTTTCGAATGACTACACGGGTTCCTTCTCCCGGTGCTGTATCGATCGAAAATTCATCCACCATTCGTTTTATGCCCGGCAGGCCCAGGCCCAGTGTGCCGGCTTCACTGTAGCCATCTTCCAGCGCCTTTCCCTGATCACCAATTCCGGGGCCTTTGTCGCTGGCCTGCACTTCAAAACAGGTCCCTTTGAATTTCGGCTGAGCATCTATGGTCAGAACGCCGGTGCCAGCATATTTGATTATGTTTGAAGCCAGTTCAGACACGATAGTCGCCAGCCGATGGGCAAAAACCTGATCGCCTACAAAGCCATCAACAAAATGCCGGCTGTTCACAACCGCAAGCTTGGCATCGGTTTCGGTAGCGATTGCAAATTTGATATGGCGCTCTCTACTCATCAGTCTGCTCTTGCTGCGGCGGATTTTCCGGAGACTCAGGCTCGCTTAAGTCGGCCTCTTTTTCAGCAATTTGAAATGATTGGTTTAAAAATACGATGGCAGCTTCCAGATTGTGGAATGCGTTGATCTGACTGGTATCAGCTTCGAAATGTACCAGTGCGGCAACCACTGGCGGCTGAAAGCCGCTGTAGGCAACCGATGTGCCAAGCATGCGCAAGGAATTGGCTATTTTGCTCAGACGCTCAAATGTGATGTCGTCAATCATGTCAAGTTGAGACATATCGAGCACAACGCCAAGTATTGCGGTTGACTTTACTGCTTGCAGTATCCGTTTCTGAAACTCAATGAGCTCAGCATCATCAACTATTCCCTGCAAGGATGCCACAAGGCAACTGTGCGTTACCTGAAAGGGAATGCTGGACGAGCTCGTTTGTATTGCAGAGTTGGAAGCCATCGTGCTAACGGAGAACCTGATTGAATGCCAATCAGGAAATGCTCACGCCGACTTCTTCAAATGCCATTTTCAAGGAATCATGAAGATTGGCTGTGGTTGTGATGGATTGCGCGTCAATACCAAGTTCTACGATGGTCTGAGCAACTGCCGGTGACATGCCGGTTATGGTGCAGTGGCAGCCCATCAGCGCTGAGGCTTTGGTAATCTTGATCAGGTGGTTAGCCACTGCGGTATCGACAACAGCGACACCAGAGATATCAAGAATGATGACCTTAGCGTGTGTCTCAAGAATTTTATTGAGGACGCTGTTCATGATTTCGTTGGCACGTCCCGAGTCAATGATGCCAACAATAGGCAACAACAAAATGCCATCCCAAATGGCGGCAACGGGAGTCGACATTTGCATGATGGCTTCAGTTTGTTCAGAGATCTTCTGCTGAGTCATCGCCATAAAAGTGCTGACGATGATGGTGTTATCCATATTCAGCAGTTTGGTGACAGCCGTTTTCATGGCGGCCGCGTCCTCGCCACTCATTTTTTTGTCACGCATACTGTCGGTGAGAATGCTGAGTGATTTGTTGACGGCAGTCAGGTAGGAATCCAGCGGCAACTGGATATGAGCGTGCATGTTTCCCAGCTTTTTACGCCTCTCGACGTAGTTAGAGTCGACTTTGGCTTTAAAAAAGTCTTTCCAGTATTCGACCTGCCGACCCTGCACGTCTTTAAGTAAATCTGCATCTTCGAAAAAGTCCCCGTACTCAGGTTGTTCACTCAGCCAGGCGTAGAATTCTTCGACATACTGATTCCATTTTTTGTCAAGTGACTTGCCGTAGCCACGTACTACTTCCAGCTCGGCTTCTGACAGCTCAAAGCGCTCGAGAAGATATTCGCTGGTAAGAGTTTGGCCGTAAACTTCAGAGGACATGTTTGATTCTCCACTCTGTGATAGTGCTTCAGAGACTTTGTTATTTTTGGGTTTGAACTTCATCATATCAAAACCTGTCCAGATCACTAGGGATTTACCTGTCAAATAGAAGGCTTTTGTCGGTTTTCTGTTTTTCTGGGGTTCTGGTTTTCTGGCGTTCTGGTTTTCTGGGGTCCTGAGTTTCGGGTTCCGCAGTTTCAGGAGGTCTGGGTTGAGAGATGCAGAAAAATGGTGGGTGTTGATCTCTTGAGCCCGTCTGCAGCAGACAATTTGCCAGGGCATTGCCGAAGGCCTTAAGCCCGCGAATGGACTGACTTCACGGCAACACAGGCGGTTGATTGACGTCAGTGTAAAGCCGTCACCCGACACCGACTTCCAGTTTTCCTACACTCGCGCGCAAACCTGTGAGAATCTATAGCCTTGATAAAATTTGACGAGTTTCCGGAGTCCGCCTGTATGCGTAAGCTGACGAAATCACTGGCTGTACCTTTAATCCTCTCCAGCGTGGCCGCCTCAATGGCGTCTGCCCAGGACAGCGAGTATGACCCGCCCATGCTGGGGTTCGGTGTGCCTGATCTGCAGGGCACGTGGAGTTATGAAACACGCACGGGGTTGCAGCGGCCTGCCCATTACAGCGAACTTGAGATAGATGAAGACACCATGCTCAGCACCCTCGAGCCCACCTCCGAGATTCTTGATGACTATCAAAATTTTGGCACCAACCGGCAAAATGATCCGGCTAATGTCGGTGGTTACGATCCTGAATACTTCAGCATCGGGGAGTCGCTCGCGTTAATCGACGGGAAATACCGCACGTCAATCATCGTCGATCCACCGGATGGGCGAATTCCCTATCGTGAACAGGGTGCGGCAATTCGACGCCGGCAGGCCAGCGCCGTATTTCAATTTCCCGATTCCCTTGGCCGTAGCGATGGGCCGGAGGGAAGGCCTCTTTCTGACCGCTGCCTGAAGGCTTTCTCGTCGAGCACACCGTTCATCAGCAGCGTCTACAATAACAACCTGCAGATCATTCAGAGCCCTGACCATGTGGTCCTCGTGGTCGAGATGGTTCATGACGCGCGGATCGTGAAGATAAACCAGGCCCATCGCGACCTGCCTTACAACAAATGGCTGGGAGATTCTGTAGGTTACTATGACGGCGATACTCTGGTGGTCACCACTAAGAACTTCAGTGAATGGGAAGTAGCGCAGGGCTACGGCATCAATGCGTCGATGAATATGGTGCTTACCGAGCGCTTCCGCCGGGTGGCTGATGATGAAATCCGCTACAGTTTTACCATTGAGGATCCGGAGCTTTACACGCAGCCCTGGACGGGTGAGATGCCAATGCGGCCCTCTTCCGGTTTGTATGAATACTCCTGCCACGAGGGTAATCACGCCCTGCCCGGCATTCTCGCGGGAGCCCGCCGCCTGGAGATTGAAGAAGAATTGAATCGCTGAGCGGGGCAGTCGCCCGCGACGGGATTCAGGCAAGATCTGTTTGGGCGGCCGGATGAGCTCACAGTGAGCTCAGAAACAGCGCGTTTCGAGTTCACTATGTTCAGCAGTGATGCGCTGCTGATTCTGAGGATCACACAAGCGGCCGGCCCGTGTGCGCCGCAGACCCAATGCGCCCTCAATGACGGATAGGAGTGCCGGTAACCCTTGATAGGGGTTGTGAACAGGCTTTCAGGCGATCGATAAAGCGCGTATCGGAGTCAAGCAGCAGGCGGTGAGTGGGCAGGCGACAAACGATGGACGCGGGAAACCGGCGACAGTCAGAGTCGCAATCCGCCGGTGTAGCTGCTACCTTGATGCCAATAACAACAATAATAATAGAGACCTTGCCGATGACACCGGAAACCACCCAATTCGTCGCAGTTTTTCTCGCCGTATTTTACAGTGCGGTCGCGCTTTTCTACGTGATATTCGCCAAATTCCGCAAGGCTGAACACCGGGGTCAATCGATGATCCACATGGGCGAACGCTACTCCCGGCATTGGTGGAACCATCTGACGTTTCGCCTTTTCCGCATCGCGATATGGGCAGCTTGCGTGGCGCGCCT